>Ga0310822_100077_pt1 | contig 175410 bp, 165 predicted proteins | sample P4_ome_2_FD_201313 | JGI IMG/M metagenome (GOLD analysis project Ga0310822, IMG submission 201313) | Sorghum-adapted microbial communities from Joint BioEnergy Institute, Emeryville, California, United States - P4_Day56_Rep2 | ecosystem: Engineered > Bioreactor > SSF (Solid state fermentation)...
TCATCGAGACACAACGCGCGCATCTCGGCATACGCCGCATCCACCGCGGCCAGCAACTCACCCACCCGCGCCCGGGCGGCCCCGGCGGTGACGAACTGCTGACCCATGAACCCACCGTATCGAACACACATTCGACACAGCAGCCCCTAACACCCCGACTGAGGACAAAACCCCCATTGAGGACAACCACCCCCACAACCCCCCAAACTGTCGGTGCACTGTGCTAATCGCCGCGGCGGATCGCCGTGCTGAGCGGGCCGACGAGATCACCGCGCTCGCCGACGGTCACCGCCCCGACGCCCAGCCACGAGGCCATCGACTGCAGTTGCGCCGCCAGCGCCGGCGCCACCCGCGCCGGCTCCTGACCGGGTTCGAGGAAAGCACCGACGACGTGCAGGGCATTGTCGGTGCGTTTCAGATCGACCCGCCCGACCAGCTGTCCGTCCAGCAGGAACGGCCACACGTAATAGCCGTACTTCCGTTTTGCCGCCGGGGTGTAGATCTCGATGCGGTAGTGAAAGTCGAACAGCCGCTGCACCCGCGGCCGGAAGAAGATCAACGGATCGAACGGACACAGCAGCGCGGTGCCCCGGTCCCGCCGCGGAATCGTCTGTCCCACACGCAGATACGCCGGTGCGCCCCAGCCGTCGACGTCGACGGGTTCCAGCTCCCCCGCCGCCACCAACGCGGCCACCGCAGGCCGGGTCTGCGCCGCCGACAACCGGAAGTAGTCGCGCAGATCCGCCTCGGTCGCCACGCCGAGTGCGCCGGCGGCCCGCAGCACCAGCCGGCAGATCGCCTCATCGTCGTCGACCCGGCGGTTCACCACCTCGGCCGGCAGCACCCGTTCGGTGAGGTCGTAGTGCCGGGCGAACCCGACCCGGGTCGCCGTCGTCAGCACCCCGGCCGCGAACAGCGCCTCGGTCACCCATTTGGTGTCGCTGCGGTTCCACCAGGCGCCCTTGGCGCGTCGCGGCCGGGTACCCAGATGCTCCTCGATCTGTCCCGCGGTGCTGGGTCCGAGTTCGGCGACCGCGGCGACGACCTCCTCCACCAGTTTCGGGTTGCGTTTGACGATGTGGGTGCCCCACCTGCCGTGCGTGTACCGGCGCATCCGCCAGCGCAGCAACGGCCAGTCGTCGACGGCCATCAGCGCCGCCTCATGCGCCCAGTACTCCACCAGTAGCCGCGGCGCACGGGCGCTGTGGTCCCACGCGGCGCGGTCGAGCACGTCCCGGTCGTAGGGTCCGAGCCGGCTGAACACCGGCGCATAGTGCGCCCGCACCGACACCGACACCGAATCCAGTTGCAGCACCTGGATCCGCTCGATCAGCCGCCGCAGATGCGCCCGCGTCACCGGTCCGCGCGGCCGGGGCTGGTGAAACCCCTGCGCAGCCACCGCGATACGCCTGGCCTGCACGGGGGTCAGCCGTACTGGAGTCCGGCGCACCGGGCTCACACCCGGGTGTAGTGGTAATACCGGTAGCGCAGCCCCGATCTACTGGTGCGCCACTCCCCCACGGTTCCCACCCATGACTCGTCGAGCACGGGCGCCATCGCATCGCCCTCCCGCCGCCGCAGATCGATCTCGATCTCGGTGACCTCGCACCTGGTGGCCACCTCCAGTGCCAGCCCGAAGATCTCGGCACCACCGATCACCCAGGTCTCACCGTCGCCGAGCGCGTCGTCCAACGTGTGCACCACCTGCGCGCCCTCGGCCGGATAGTCGGACCGGCGGGACAGCACCACGTTCTTGCGGCCCGGCAGCGGACGCACCGCGGCCGGCAACGACTCCCAGGTGCGCCGGCCCATCACCACGGTGTGGCCCATGGTGATCTCCTTGAACCGGGCAAGATCCTCGGGCAGCTGCCAGGGCAGCCCGCCGTCACGTCCGATGACCCCGGACGTCGACTGCGCCCAGATCAGCCCGACCTCGCGCGGGGACTCTCCTGCGCTCATACCGCGACCGGCGCCTTGATCGCCGGATGCGGGTCATAGTTCCGGATGACGACGTCCTCGAAGGTGTAGTCGAAGATCGAATCCCGCGGCGCCAGTTCGAGTTCCGGATACGGGCGCGGATCGCGGCTCAGCTGCAACCGCACCTGCTCGACGTGGTTGTCGTAGATGTGGCAGTCGCCGCCGGTCCAGATGAACTCCCCTACCTGCAGGCCGGCCTGCGCCGCCATCATGTGGGTGAGCAGCGCGTAGCTGGCGATGTTGAACGGCACCCCCAGGAACAGGTCGGCGCTGCGCTGATACAGCTGGCAACTCAGCCGCCCGCCAGCGACGTAGAACTGGAACAGCGTGTGACACGGCGGCAGCGCCATCTCGTCGAGGTCGGCGACGTTCCAGGCCGAGACGATGATGCGGCGCGAATCCGGATCGGTGCGCAGCAGCTCCAGCGCCGCGCTGATCTGGTCGACGTGCTCCCCCGACGGGGTCGGCCAGGACCGCCACTGCACCCCGTAGACCGGGCCCAGCTCACCGTCGTCGTCGGCCCACTCGTCCCAGATCGTGACGCCGCGGTCCTGCAACCAGCGCACGTTGGAGTCGCCGCGCAGGAACCACAGCAGCTCGTAGATCACCGACTTGGTGTGCACCTTCTTGGTGGTGATGAGCGGGAAGCCGGCGGACAGGTCGTAGCGCATCTGGTGGCCGAACAGGCTGCGGGTGCCGGTGCCGGTGCGGTCGGCCTTCGGGGTGCCGCGCTCGAGCACCAGGCGCAACAGGTCTTCGTAGGGCGTCGGAATCGACCCATTGATCGGCACGAGCGATAGCTTACTTCGTACTTCGCACGCACCGGATGGAGTACAACGGAAGCCATGCCAGTCATCTCTGCGACCGTCACAACCGCCGACGGAACCTGCCCCGTGACCCTGCACACCCCCGACGGCGCCGGACCGTGGCCCGGCGTCGTGCTCTTCGTCGACGCAGGTGGGACACGGGACCTGATGCGCGAGATGGCGGACCGCCTGGCCGGCTACGGCTACGCGGTGCTGGTGCCCGATGTGTACTACCGGCACGGCCGGTGGGAACCATTCGACATGCGCACGGTGTTCGGCGACCCGTCCGAACGCGCCAGGCTGTACCGGATGATCCGCAGCATCACCCCGGACATGATGGAGACCGACGCGAGGGCGTTCTTCGACTTCCTGCAGAGCCGCCCCGAGGTCAAGGGTGACAGGTTCGGGGTGTTCGGCTACTGCATGGGCGGGCGGATGTCGGTGACGGTGGCCGGGCGGGTCCCGGACCGGGTCGCCGCGGCCGCCTCGTTCCACGCCGCGGGCCTGGTCACCGACGATCCGACCAGCCCACATCTGCTGGCGGAGCGCATCAAGGCCACCGTCTACGTCGCCGGCGCCCAGGATGACGACGGCTTCACGCCCGCCCACGCCGAGACCCTCGGCAAGGCGCTGACCGACGCCGGCGTCGAGCACACCATCGAGTTCTACCCGGCCGGCCACGGGTTTGCGGTGCCCGACAATCTGCCGTACGACGAACAGGCCGCCGAACGGCACTGGGATGCGCTGAGAGCGCTGTTCGACCGCGAACTGTCCGGTTAATCCGGACGATTCCGGCGCAACGAACCGAACGCGCGGAGGATCCCGCGGACGGCGTAGAGCGCGGTGAGCACGCAGAACCCGATCAGCACCACGAACATCACCAGCCAGTTCGACCGGTCGTGGTCGACGTGCCACCACACCAGGGTGAACAACACCGCGCAGATGAACAGCACGATGTCGCGCCAATTGCCGCCGTAGGACATCGCCGCCTCGCGCAGCGCGCGGCTGCGTTCGGTGGTCGCGATGAGGTCATCGATCCGCTGGTTGATGCTGGCCTGCAGCCGGGCCCGGCGCTCGACGTCCTCGACCGGGATGCGCTCCAGCAGATCCATGTCCTTGGCGATCATGCCGCGGAAATCCGGCCCCTTGAGATTGCCCGCTGCCAGGGCCAACAGCGCCCCGCCGGCGACCGGCGCGGCGCCCAGGGCGAGTTCGGCGATACCGGGCATGGGATGCCTCCGTCGAGATCATGGTGTGTCGGGTTCAGTAGCGTAGCGCCGCGCCGCTCACGCGGGTTACTCCATCAGGGTCGCGGCGACCGTCGCACCGAGATTCCAGCAGGCCTCCAGGTCGTCCTTGCCGGGTTTGCCGGACACGACCACGGTCTCGGCGGCGCGCTGCCAGCCCAGTCCCCCGGTGATGCCGTCGAGGGCGCGTTCGGCGCCCTCGGTGCCCTCGTTTCCGTGCAGCCAGGCCCCGAACGGCCGACCGGACGTGGAGTCGAGGATCTGGTAGTAGGCGGTGTCGAAGGCGTGTTTGAGCGCGCCGGACAGGTAACCGAGGTTCACCGGGCTGCCGAGCAGGTAGCCGTCGGCCGCCAGCCAGTCCACCGGCGACACCGTGAGCGCGGGCCGGCGTAGCACCTCCACACCCTCGATCTCCGGATCGGTGGCTCCGGACAGCACCGCCTCGAACATCTCCTGACAGTGCGGCGACGGGGTGTGGTGCACGATCAGCAGCGTCTTGGTCATCGGTCACGCTCCTGGAGTTCGACGGCCTTGCGCATGGCCTCGCGGGCGCGTCGCCGGTCGCCGGCGTAGTCGTAGGCGCGGGCCACCCGGTACCAGCGCCGCCAATTGTCCGGGTCGGCTTCCAGTTCCGCGCGGACCTGCTCGAACAGCGCGTCGGCGGCCTCACGCTGAATCCGCCCGGAGGGTCGGCGCGGCAGGTCGCTGACGTCGAGCTCGAAACCCTCCTCCCCGATGATCCGGGCCAGCCGTTGATGGGCCAGGCCGTCACGCAGGGTGCTGACCATCGCCCACACCCCGATGAACGGCAGGATCATCAGCGCCAGGCCGAGTCCGACCGCGGCGGCGCTGCCGGAGGTGATGAACATCCACCCCAGCCGCCCGAGCAGCACGAAGTAGACGACCAGCGCCACACACATGAAGCCGATCAGCAGCTGGATCCGCAGCGCCCGGCCGCCCCCGTCGTTGCTGTCAGGGTCGCTCATGTCAGGTCGAGCAGCGGTTCGATCCCGATGGTCAGACCCGGATGCCTGGCGATGTTGCGCACCGCGAGCAGCACCCCGGGCACGAACGAGGTGCGGTCGATGCTGTCGTGGCGGATGGTCAGCGTCTCCCCCTGGGTGCCGAACAGCACCTCCTGGTGGGCGACCAGGCCGGCCAGCCGCACCGAGTGCACCGGGACGCCGTCGACGTCGGCGCCGCGAGCCCCGTCCAGCGCGGTGCTGGTGGCATCGGGGTTCGGCGGCATGCCTTTTCGCGCATCGGCGATCAACCGTGCGGTCCGGGCGGCGGTGCCGGACGGGGCGTCGGCCTTCTGCGGATGGTGCAGTTCGATGACCTCGACCGATTCGAAGAACCGCGCCGCCTGCCGGGCGAACTGCATGCACAGCACCGCGCCGATCGCGAAGTTCGGGGCGATCAGCACCCCCACACCCGGTTTGGCCGACAGCCAGTCGCGCACCCGGTCGAGTCGTTCGTCGGTGAACCCGGTGGTGCCGACGACGGCGTGGATCCCGTTGTCGATCAGGAACTTCAGGTTGTCCATCACCACGTCGGGATGGGTGAAGTCGATGACCACCTCGGTATCGGTGTCCACCAGTGCGCTGATCGGATCCCCGGCGTCGACCTCCGCCGACAGCGTGAGGTCGTCGGCGGCCTGCACCGCCTGCACCATGGTTGCCCCGACCTTGCCCTTGGCGCCCAGCACTCCGACTCGCATGACCCAACCCTAACCGCCGGTTCCCGCCCGCCGGTGCCAGGCCGCGGCCACGGCGGGGTCCGGATCGGGCCGGGCCCGTAAGACGATGGACCGCGTGGTGACCACCCTGCCGACACGCTGTCCGATCCCGTGCGCGTATGGTGACGCGCGCCCGCCTGGGGCGTTCACCAGCGAGGAGTAGGACATGCGCATCGGTGTGCCGACCGAGACGAAACCCCACGAGTACCGGGTCGCGATCACCCCGGCCGGCGTGGCGGAACTGGTGCGCCGCGGACATCAGGTGCTCGTGGAGTCCGGAGCCGGCCTGGGATCGTCCATCACCGACGACCAGTTCGCCGCAGCCGGCGCCCAGCTCAGTGACGACGCCGAAACGATCTGGGCGACAGCCGATCTCATCCTGAAGGTCAAGGACCCGACCGAACAGGAGCAGCCGTTGCTGCGCTCCGGTCAGGTGTTGTTCTGCTATCTGCATCTGGCTGCGTCCCGGCAGACCACCGAGGCCCTGCTGGCAGCCGGCACCACCGCGATCGCCTACGAGACGGTGCAGACCGCCGACGGGGCGCTGCCGCTGCTGATGCCGATGAGCGAGGTCGCCGGCGGGCTGGCCGTACAGACCGGGGCCTACCACCTGATGCGTGGCGGCGGTGGCCGCGGGGTGCTGCTGGGCGGGGTGCCCGGCGTTCCGCCGGCCGACGTGGTGATCATCGGCGCCGGCACCGCCGGTGCGCACGCCGCCCGCACGGCCGCCGGAATGGGCGCCGCGGTCACCGTTTTCGACATCGACGTGGCCAGGCTGCGTAGCCTCGACGTCGCCCTCGGCGGCCGGGTCCGCACCCGGTTCTCCACCGCCCTGGACGTCGACGACGCCGTCCGGCAGGCCGATCTGGTGATCGGCGCGGTACTGGTGCCGGGCCGGCGGGCGCCCAAGCTGGTGTCGAACAGCACCGTGGCCGGGATGCGGCCGGGGGCGGTGGTGGTGGACGTGGCGATCGACCAGGGCGGTTGCTTCGAGGACTCCCGTCCCACCACGTTCGACGATCCGACCTACCACGTCCACGACACCGTGTTCTGCTGCATCGGCAACCTGCCCGGGGCGGTGCCGCGGACATCGACGTTCGCGCTGGTCAACGCCACCCTGCCGTATGTGGTGCGGCTGGCCGACCACGGGTGGCGGGCGGCCTGCGTCGCCGACCCGGCGCTGGCCCGGGGCCTGGCCACCCACTTCGGCGAGTTGTTCTCCGCCTCGGTGGCCGGCGACCTCGGGTTGCCCTACAGCGACCCCGCCACCTTATTGGGCTGACGGCCAGCCGAGTAGTTCCGGCAGCACCGCCGCGGTGATCTCGCCGATCAACGGACGCGGATTCTGCGCATCGGGATCGTCGGATGCCGACCGGGTGAGAATGGCCAGGACCACCCGCTGCCCCTGCGGTCCGTAGAGCAGGCCGACGTCGTTGGTGGTGCCGTAATCGCCGCTGCCGGTCTTGTCGGCGCTGACCCACCCGGGCGGCAGGCCGGGCCGCATGGCGGAGGTCTCGTTGGTCCGCATCCACTCGACCAACTGCTCCCGGTAGGGCGGTGCGAGCACGTCGCCCTCGAGCAGGGTGCGGTACCCCTCACCCAGCGCCCGAGGTGTGCTGGTGTCGCGGGGATCACCCGGCACCGCTGAGTTCAGCGCGACCTCCCAGCGGTCCAGCCGCGAGCGCTCGTCACCGATGCTGCGCGCGAACTCGGTCACCGCCGGCGGTCCGCCGAGGGTCTGCAACAGGGTGTTGGCCGCACCGTTGTCGCTGACCTGCAGTATCGCGGCACACAATTCGGCGACGGTCAGGTGTCCGCCCGCCGCCGCCTCGCTACGCGGCGAATGCGTGACGATCGCCGCCGGTGGCACGAAGATCCGTTGATCCAACTGTAATTCGCCCTGCTGCACCCGCTGCAGCGTGGCCGCGGCGAGGTAGGTCTTGAACGTCGAGCACATGGCGAACGATTCGTGCTCACGCTGGGCGATGGTCCGGCCCGAGCCCAGATCCACCGCATACAGGCCGATCAGTTGGTCGTGGTCGTTCTCCAGCCCGGTCAACCGTTGGTGGATCGCCGGCGCGGCGTGCGCGATCCGGGGTGCGGCGAGGCCGCACAGACCCGCTCCGGCAACCGCCAGCCCGCCGATGAGAAGTGTCCGTCGCGAGAGTCCAGTCACCGGCGCAACGTTACCGTCTCATCCGGCGATTGCCCAGAGGGGTTGCGGCAGTGACTTTTCCGAACGGTGTGGGCCCAGCACCGCGGCCCCGAACGGCCGGTTGAGCAGGCGCCGCGCCACCATGTTGACCTCCTCGGCAGTGACAGCGTCGATTCTGGCCAGGGTCTCGTCGATGCTCTGGTGCACCCCGTAGTTCAGCTCGTTGCGGCCGATCCGGTGCATCCGTGACGCGGAATCCTCCAGTCCCAGTACCAGTCCGCCGCGCAGCGAGCCCTTGGCGATGCGGCATTCGTCCTCGGTGATGCCGTCCCGGGCGACCCGGTGCAGCACGTCGGTGGTCACCCGCACCACCTCGTCGAACCGCTCCGGCTGACAGGCGGCGTACACTGACAACGCTCCGCTGTCGGCGAACATGTCGACGGTCGAGTACACCGAGTAGGCCAGCCCGCGCTGTTCGCGGATCTCCTGGAACAACCGGGAACTCAGCCCACCGCCCAGCGCGTTGTTGAGCACCGACAACGCCCACCGGTGCTCCCAGTGCCGGCCCGGGGTCCGCACCCCCAGCGACACATGGGTCTGCTCGCCGTCGCGGCTGATCAGTCTCAGCCCGGGCCGCCCGGGCACCCGGCTGGCTCCCTTGCGCGGGGGTACGGGGGTGCGTCCGGGCACCAGCCGGGCGCCGAAGTGCCGGTGCGCCAGGGCGACGACCTCGTCGTGGTCGACGTTACCGGCCACCGCGACGACCATGCGGTCCGGCGTGTAGCGCCGGATGTGGAACGAGTGCAGCTGCGCGCGCGTCATCGCCGACACCGTTTCGACACTGCCGATCACCGGCCGGCCGACCGGGTGCCTCCCGAACATCGCCTCGAGGAACACATCGCCGAGGCTGTCCTCCGGGTCGTCGTCGCGCATGGCGATTTCCTCGAGCACCACATCGCGTTCGAGCTCGACATCGGCTGCGGCGCAACGCCCGTTCAGCACCACATCGGCCACCAGGTCGATGGCCAACGCCAGATCGGCGTCCAGGACGTGGGCGTAATAACAGGTGTGCTCGCGGGCGGTGAAGGCGTTGAGCTCACCGCCGACCGCGTCGACGGCCTGGGCGATGTCGACCGCCGACCGCGTCGGTGTCGACTTGAACAGCAGATGCTCCAGGAAATGGGCGGCGCCCGCCACGCTGGGACCCTCGTCCCGGGAGCCGACGCCGACCCAGACGCCGACCGACACCGAATGCACCGACGGGAGGTACTCGGTCACCACCCGCAGCCCACCCGGCAGGACGGTGCGGCGCACCGTCGCAGGGCCGGCCGTCGAGGATGCGCCGCCGCGGACACCCTGGCGCAGGCTCCGCTCGCGCGGATCAGTTACTGGACGTGGCGGCATCTACCGTCTTGTCATCGGCCGCTGGGGCCGATCCCTCCTCATCGACGAGGATCAACGAGATCTTGCCGCGGCTGTCGATGTCGGCGATCTCGACCCGCAGCTTCTCGCCCACGTTCACCACGTCCTCGACCTTGCCGATGCGCTTGCCGCGGCCGAGTTTGGAGATGTGGACCAGCCCGTCGCGGCCGGGCAGCAGCGACACGAACGCGCCGAAATCGGTCGTCTTGACGACGGTTCCGAGGAATCGCTCGCCGACCTTGGGCAGCTGCGGATTGGCGATCGCGTTGATCTTGTCGATCGCGGCCTGCGCCGAAGGACCGTCGGTGGCGCCGACGTACACGGTGCCGTCGTCCTCGATGGAGATCTCCGCGCCGGTCTCCTCGGTGATCGCGTTGATGATCTTGCCCTTCGGACCGATGACCTCGCCGATCTTGTCGACCGGCACCTTGATGGTCGTGATCCGGGGCGCGTACGGGCTCATCTCGTCCGGACCGTCGATGGCCTCGGCCATGACGTCGAGGATGGTCAGCCGGGCATCCCGGGCCTGGTCCAGCGCACCCGCCAGTACCTGTGACGGGATGCCGTCGAGCTTGGTGTCCAGCTGCAGCGCGGTGACGAACTCCCGGGTGCCGGCGACCTTGAAGTCCATGTCGCCGAAGGCGTCCTCGGCGCCGAGGATGTCGGTCAACGCGACGTAGCGCCGTTCGGTCTCACCCTTGTCGTTCTCGATCTCGTCGGACACCAGGCCCATGGCGATGCCGGCGACCGGGGCCTTCAGCGGAACCCCGGCGTTGAGCAGCGCCATCGTCGACGCGCACACCGAGCCCATCGAGGTGGAGCCGTTGGAGCTGAGCGCCTCGGACACCTGGCGGATGGCGTACGGGAATTCCTCGACGCTGGGCAGCACCGGGACCAACGCCCGCTCCGCCAGTGCGCCGTGGCCGATCTCGCGCCGCTTCGGCGAACCGACCCGGCCGGTCTCACCGGTGGAGTACGGCGGGAAGTTGTAGTGGTGCATGTAGCGCTTGGTGGTCTCCGGCCCCAGCGAGTCGATCTGCTGGGCCATCTTGATCATGTCCAGCGTGGTGATGCCCAGGATCTGGGTCTCACCGCGCTCGAACAACGCGCTGCCGTGGGCCCGCGGCACCACCGCGACCTCGGCGGACAGCGCCCGGATGTCGGTGACGCCCCGGCCGTCGATGCGGAAGTGGTCAGTGAGGATGCGCTGGCGGACCAGTTTCTTGGTCAACGCCCGGAACGCGGCGCCGATCTCCTTCTCCCGGCCCTCGTACTGCTCGGCCAGCCGTTCGAGCACCTCGACCTTGATCTCGTCGATGCGGTCGTTGCGCTCATTCTTGCCGGAGATGGTCAGCGCCTCCGACAGCGCGTCGGTGGCCACGGCCGACACCGAGTAGTAGACGTCGTCGCCGTAGTCGGGGAACAGCGGATACTCACCCGTCGGCTTGGCGGCCCGGTCGGCGAGCTCCTGCTGGGCGGCGCAGAGCACCTTGATGAACGGCTTGGCCGCTTCCAGACCCTCGGCCACCACGGCCTCGGTCGGCGCCTGCGCGCCGCCCTCGACGAGCTCGATGACGTGCTCGGTCGCCTCGGCCTCGACCATCATGATCGCGACGTCGCCGTCCTCGAGGGTGCGGCCGGCCACGACCATGTCGAACACCGCACGCTCCAGTTGTTCGACGGTGGGGAACGCGACCCAGGTTCCGTCGACCAGCCCGACCCGCACACCGCCGATCGGCCCGGAGAACGGCAGCCCTGCGAGCTGCGTGGACATCGACGCGGCGTTGATCGCCAGCACGTCGTACATGTCGGCCGGATCCAGGCTCAGCACGGTGACCACGATCTGGATCTCGTTGCGCAGCCCCTCGACGAAGGACGGCCGCAGCGGCCGGTCGATGAGCCGGCAGGTCAGGATCGCGTCGGTGGACGGCCGGCCTTCCCGGCGGAAGAACGAGCCCGGGATCCGTCCGGCGGCGTACATCCGCTCCTCGACGTCGACCGTCAGCGGGAAGAAGTCGAACTGTTCCTTGGGGGTCTTGCTGGCGGTGGTCGCGCTCAGCAGCATGGTCTCGTCGTCGAGATACGCGACGGCCGAGCCGGCGGCCTGCCGGGCCATCCGGCCGGTCTCGAAACGAATGGTGCGAGTGCCGAAGCTCCCGTTGTCGATGACGGCGGTCGACTCGAACACGCCTTCGTCAATTTCAACTACAGACATGGCGTCCGTATGGCCTCTCTGTTGGTTCTTTTTCAGCTGTTCCGCGCCGTCACGCTCAGTTATGCCGATTGACTCCGTCGGGAGTCCGAACCACCAGCCTTGATGCGGCTACGGCCGTCGATCGAAGCGGCCGGAGAATTCCCCTTGGTCCGGGGACAACCATGCATACGCTATGGGTATCCCTGGCGGCGAGGAGGTCCGGCAGCCACTACCGAAGACCGCCCGATCAGGCGGGCCTGATATGACGCGCGGGGGACGACGCCCGCACCCTGCGGTGTCGTACCCGGTGTTCGACCAGCCAGGGCTGGTGAACACATTCATGCTACATGGCCGGAATCAATATCAAACCCTGCCGTCAAACCTCGACGTGTTCCACGCAGACCGTGAACTGGCGGTCCTCGTAGGCGTAGCCGGTGCCGCTGACGCACTGGTCCACGTCGGCGACGTCGTCGAGGATCTCGGTGACCCGCTGCAGATGCGGCGCGGCGGGGTCGGCGCAGTCGGCGCGGACGGGGTCCGCCTCATCGGTCGGGTCGATGCTCATGCAACCGCCGACGACCCAGTCGATGTCCAGGCACACGGTGGTGGTGGCGTCGTCGAACGTGCTGCGCATCGAGTAGTACGAGTCGACGTCGGCCGGGCACTCGGCCTCGTCCTGGACGATCGCGGCGATCTTGTGCGTTGACTCCGGGGTTCCGCACGGCACCTCGGCGGCGTCCGGATTGTCCGGGGGGCCGCCCATCCGCAGGCAGTCACCGACCTGGAGGTCAGCGGACGCGCAGCCGGAGACAGCCCCGACCACAGCCACGATCGCCAGGATGGCCGAACCGGCCGCGACGGGGCTGTCCCGGGGCGGCGTCCGCATCTGCTGCTCTGCTGCGCGTCAGCGCCGCAGGCCGAGACGCTCGATCAGCGACCGGTACCGCTCGACGTCGACCTGTGCGACGTACTTGAGCAGCCGGCGGCGACGACCGACCAGCAGCAGCAGACCGCGCCGCGAGTGGTGGTCGTGCTTGTGCACCTTCAGGTGCTCGGTGAGATCGCTGATACGACGGGTCAGCAGCGCGACCTGGGCCTCCGGAGAACCGGTGTCGGTCTCGTGCAGCCCGTACTCGCGCAGGATTTCCTTCTTCTGTTCGGCAGTGAGTGCCACGAATTACTCCATCACATCGGTCCGCGAATGACTGAATGAAGAAGGCACCGCCACCGCGAACTGCAGCGGGTGCCGATCGCCGGAAAGTCTAGCAGCGCTGACCCGCCGGACCGAATCCGGCGCCGACCGGATTCAGGCCGGGCCGGCATCCAGCGCGGCGGGTCAGCGCGACAGGATCTCCCTGGCCTGCTCGGTGTCGCGGCGCATCGCCGCGATCAGATCGTCGACCGAGTCGAACTTCTCCTGCCCGCGGATGCGGGCCACGAAATCCAGCGCGACATGCTGGCCGTACAGGTCGGCCTCGGTGTCGAGGACGAACGCCTCGACGGTGCGGGTGCGCCCGGAGAACGTCGGGTTGGTCCCGATGGACACCGCGGCCCGATACCGCTCCCCGGGGATGACGGTGCCGGTCACCGGGCCGTGCCCCAGCACCGTGAACCAGGCCGCGTACACACCGTCGGCCGGGATCGCCGAGTACATCGGCGGTGCCACGTTGGCGGTCGGGAAACCCAGTCCCCGGCCCCGCCCGTCGCCGCGGACCACCACCCCCTCGACCCGGTGCGGCCGGCCCAGTGCCTCCGCGGCGGCCACCACGTCACCGGCGTCCACACAGGACCGGATGTAGGTCGACGAGTACGTCACACGCTGCCCGTCGGTCTGCTCGGAGACCAGCGACATGGCGGTCACCGCGAACCCGAACCGCTCCCCCGCCTGCCGCAGCATCTCGACGTTGCCGGCGGCCTTCTTGCCGAAGGTGAAGTTCTCCCCGACCACCACCTCGACCACGTGCAGACGCTCCACCAGCAGTTCGTGGACGTAGCGCTCGGGGGTCAGCTTCATGAAGTCGGCGGTGAACGGCATCACCAGGAACACGTCGACACCGAGTTCCTCGATGAGCTCGGCCCGCCGGGTCAATGTCGTCAGCATGGCGGGATGGCTGCCCGGGAACACCACCTCCATCGGATGCGGGTCGAAGGTCATCACCACCGTGGGCACCCCGCGGGCGCGGCCCGACTTCACCGCCTGACCGATCAGTTCGGTGTGACCGCGATGCACGCCGTCGAACACCCCGATGGTCAGGACGCACCGCCCCCAGTCGGTGGGAATCTCCTCTTGGCCACGCCAGCGTTGCACATGAAAAGCCTACGGCCCCCGCTCTCGGCGGGCGCGCTACATCCCCCGGTTGAGGTGATGATTGCCTAAACTCGATACCGTGAGTCCCGTCGGTAGTCCTCGCGACCTGACGGCGGTTGCCCAGGACTATCTGAAAGTCATCTGGACCGCCCAGGAGTGGTCCTTGGAGAAAGTCAGTACCAAACTGCTCGCCGAGCGGCTGGGGGTCTCGCCCAGCACCGCCTCGGAAGCGATCCGCCGCCTTGCCGATCAGGGGCTGGTCGACCACGAGAAGTACGGGGCGGTGACGCTGACCGAAGCCGGCCGGCGCGCCGCACTGGCCATGGTGCGGCGGCACCGACTGCTGGAGACCTTCCTGGTCCAGGAACTCGGCTACAGCTGGGATGAGGTCCACGACGAGGCCGAGGTGCTCGAACACGCGGTGTCCGACCTGATGCTGGACCGGATCGACGCCAAACTCGGCTACCCGACCCGGGATCCGCACGGCGACCCGATTCCACGGGCGGACGGGCAGGTGCCCACACCGCCGGCCCGCCAGCTGTCGGCCTGCCCGGAGGGCGACGTCGGGATGGTGGCGCGGATCTCCGACGCCGACCCGGAGATGCTGCGCTACTTCGACACCGTCGGGATCAGCCTGGACTCCCGGCTGCGGGTGGTGGCGCGACGGGATTTCGCCGGGATGATCTCGGTGGCGGTCACCGCCCCCGACCGCGGCGAGCCCGACGTCACCGTCGACCTGGGGCACCCGGCCGCCGAGGCCATCTGGGTCACCAGCGCCGGCTGAGCGCAGCGCACGACGAGGGACACGATGACCAGAGACTGGGGACCGTGGCTGGTCGGCGGGGGTGTGTTGCTGATCGTGGTGGGGCTGCTGGCCTGGAGCGGTGCACTCGGCTGGCTGGGAAACCTGCCCGGTGACATCAGGATCCGCACCGACAATGTGCGCGTCTATGTGCCGATCACCTCGATGCTGCTGATCTCGCTGCTGCTGTCCGCGGTGCTGTGGGTGGTGTCGGCCCTGTTCCGGCGCTGAGAGTCACCGGCTCACGAGTTTTGATGCGAATCGGCCCGCCGACATGCGGCGGGCCGATCTCGGGTGCGGTCGCGCCGGGGTCACCGGTAGACCCAGTCGGTGCCCGCACCGTGCTGCGCCATCCGTTCCAGCCGGGCGATGCGCTGCGCCATCGGCGGATGCGTGGCGAACAGCGAGGCGAGGCCGCCGTCGCGCAACGGGTTGGCGATCATCAGATGCGCGATGCTGGCCCGCTGCCCGTCGGCCGGCAGCGGCATCCGCTGCGTGGCGGCGTGGATCTTGCGCAGCGCGCCGGCCAGCGCGCGCGGATCCCCGGTGAGCGCGGCGCCGTCCGCGTCGGCGGCGTACTCGCGGCTGCGGCTGATCGCGAGCTGGATCAACACCGCCGCCAACGGCGCGAACAGCAGCGTGAACAGCCGGCCCAGCAGCCCGCCGCCGTCCTCCTCGTCCGCGCCGCCCAGCGGCATGAACCACGCCAGATCGGCCAGCATCGTGAGGATGCCCGCCAGCGCGGCGGCCACCGTCGACGTCAGGATGTCGCGGTTGTACACGTGCGCGAGCTCATGGCCGAGCACCGCCCGCAGTTCCCGGAGATCGAGGATGTCCAGCAGGCCTTCGGTCACACACACCGCGGCGTGGCGCGGATTACGTCCGGTGGCGAACGCGTTGGGTTGCCGGATCGGGCTGATGTAGAGCCTCGGCATCGGCTGCCCGGCCTGATCGGCGAGGTGGGCCACCAGCCCGTGGAGTCGGGGCGCCTCGGCTCTGCTCAACGGGCGGGCGCGCATCGACCGCAACGCGATGGTGTCGCTGAAGTAGTAGATCGCCGCGTTCAGCGCGACTGCGACGACCGCGGCGTAGACCAGACCGGTCCCACCGCCCACCCACTGACCGACCAACAGGACCAAGGCGGTCAGCAGACCGAGCAGACCGGCCGTCCTGAACCAGTTCGTCCAGCGGCGCATGTCGACCTCCCTCCCTCCTGCGATTCACGTCATCAATCGGTGACAACGCGCGGAAGGACGGGAATATTCCAGCGCCGCAACGCATCCCGCGAGCAGCGGGATCAGTCCCGCCGGTCGCGGCTCAGTCCTCGTCCGGGGCGGCGGCGTAGACGCCGAGCAGGTCGCGGGCCGAGGTCACGCCGATCAGTGTCCCGTCGTGTTCCACCAGGATGTGCCGGATGTAGTGCTCCATCATCCGCATCGCAGCCTCGTCGACGGTGGTGTCGGCGCTGCACCACACCAGTTTGGTGGTCGCCACCTCGGTCGCCGGGACCGCCGCGGGATCCCTGCCCTCGGCGACCACCCGCACCACATCGCGCTCGCTCACCAGCGCGGTCGGACGCGCCTCCTCGCCGATCACCACCACACCGACACCGCCGTTGGCGATCGCTCGGGCCACATCGGCGACGGTGGCGTCGGCGGGCACCCGCACCACCGGGTCGCCGGTGATGGTCGAGATCGGAGTGGAGCCGGGCCGCGGGATATCTGTCATGGATCCATGTTCGCAGACCACCGGTCACCGGCGACAAGCTTTCGGATGCACCGAGCCGGGCACACCCGGTGGGACTACAGCGTCGCCGGACGCAGCACCACCACCGACGTGGTCCGGCGCTCACCGTCGCGCAGCAGCGCGATCACCCGGCCGTCGGGCGCGGTGGCCGCATACACCCCGTCGATGCCGGCGGGCGGTAACGCGCGGCCGTGGCCGGCCGCCTCGGCCTCGGCGGCGGTCAGATCGCGGCGCGGGAACGCCAACAGGCAGGCCTCATCCAGGGTGTAGCTCAGCTGCGGCCGCTCGGCGAGTTCGTCGAGGGTGCGGGCCTCATCCAGCCCGAACCGGCCGACCCGGGTGCGCCGCAACACGGTCAGATGGCCGCCGACGCCGAGCGCGGCGCCGACGTCGCGGGCCAGGGCGCGGATGTAGGTGCCGGTCGAACAGTCCACCTCCACGTCGACATCCACCACACCGTCCCCCGGCGTCGTCTCGTGGTGGCGGATCGCCAGCACCTCGAACCGGTCGATCCGCACCGGCCGCGGCGCCAGCTCGACCCGGCGTCCCTCCCGCGCGAGTTTGTAGGCCCGCTGTCCGCCGATCTTGACCGCGCTCACCGCCGACGGCACCTGCTCGATGTCCCCGCGCAGCGCGCCCACCGCGGCCTCGATCTCCGCGTCGGTGAGGTGGATTGCCGAAACCGTCTGCAGCAGCTCACCTTCGGCGTCGTCGGTGCTTGTCGACTGGCCGAGCCGGATGGTGGCGGAATACGACTTGTCCCCCGCGGCGAGCAGCCCGAGGATCTTGGTGGCCCGTTCGATGCCGATGACGAGCACCCCGGTGGCCATCGGGTCCAGGGTGCCGGCATGTCCGACCTTGCGGGTGCCGAACAGCCGCCGACAGCGGCCGACGACATCGTGGCTGGTCAGGCCGCCCGGTTTGTCGACGACGACCAGGCCGGCCGGTGGCGGCGTCTTCACCCGATTCTCACCACCTGGGTCCTCACCCCGGCCCTCACAACACGATGGCCGTCACGGCCAGACCGTTGCGGACCGACCACCGTCCCGGCAGGGTGCGCAGCGGCGGGCCGGACAGCGCCCGCGGATCGATCAGGATCCGGGACCGGAAGGTGCCGGACGCACCCTCCGCCGAGACCTCCTCGACCTCGAAGGTGATGTGCGCATCCTCGAAGCCCAGCCAGCGCCGGGTCAACGGAAACCATGCCTTGTACGTCGCCTCCTTGGCGCAGAACAGAATCCGGTCCCAGTGCAGCCCGTCCGGCAGCGCCGAGATCTCCCGCCGTTCGGCCGGCAGGCTGACCGCGTCGAGCACCCCGCGCGGCAGCACATCATGTGGTTCGGCGTCGATCCCCACCGAGCGCACCTCACCGCTGCGGGCGACGGCCGCGCCGCGGTAGCCGGCACAGTGGGTCAGGCTGCCCACCACGCCGTCGGGCCAGCGTGGTTCGCCCTTCTCGCCCTTGAGGATCGGCACCGCCGGAACGCCGAGCTCACCGAGCGCCAGGCGCGCGCAGTGCCGCACCGTGACGAACTCGTTGCGCCGCTTGTCCACCGACCGTGCGATCAGCGGCTCCTCCTCCGGCAGCGGGGCGACGCCCGGCGGGTCGTTGTACAGTTCCGCGGCGGCCACCGTGGCCGGGACCAGTCGGCCGAGCAGCGTGGTCACCCTCACCGGCGGGCCCTCCTGGCCTGGATGCGTTCCTGCACCCGCTGGGCGTTGGCCCGCATCTCGGCGGTGATGACGAAATGCCCGCCGAACTCGTTGAGGTACCCGGGCGCGTACTGCGGGTCCGGCAGCACCTGCCGCAGCCACCGGTAGGGCTTGCGCCGCCGCCACTCGCGCGGATAGCCGACCGACACCTCCTCGAAGCGCACCCCGTCGTACCAGGTGGTCCGGGGAATGTGCAGGTGGCCGTACACCGAGCAGACCGCGTTGTAGCGGGTGTGCCAGTCCGCGGTCGCCGTGGTGCCGCACCACAGCGAGAACTCCGGGTAGAACAGCGCATCGCACGGTTCGCGGACCAGCGGGAAGTGGTTGACCAGTACCGTCGGGGTCATCCAGTCCAGTTGTTCGAGCCGCTTGCGGGTTTCGGCGACCCGTTCACGGCACCACGCGTCCCGGGTCGCGTAGGGCTCGGACGACAACAGGAACTCATCGGTGGCCACCACGTTGTTCTCCCGGGCCATCGCCAGGCCCTCCTCCTTGGTGGCCGCCCCGGCGGGCAGGAAGCTGTAGTCGTACAGCAGGAACATCGGCACGATGGTGGCCGGACCGCCCTCCTCGGTCCACACCGGATAGGAGTGCTCGGGCGTGATGATGCCCATCTTGTCGCACATCTCGACCAGGTAGTCGTAGCGGGACCGGCCGAACACCTGCACCGGATCCCTCGACGTCGTCCACAGTTCGTGGTTTCCCGGCACCCAGATCACCTTCGCGAACCGCTTGCGCAGCACATCGAGCGCCCAGCGGATCTCATCGGTGCGTTCGGCGACGTCGCCGGCCACGATCAACCAATCGTCCGGGGTCGACGGATACAGCGACTCGGTCACCGGGCGGTTACCGGTGTGGCCGGTGTGCAGATCACTGATCGCCCACAACACCGGTCGTCGCGACCTGTCCTGGTCCTGGCCCATCACAACCGACCACCCTACTTGCGCGGCCGGACCGGCCGCCCGTCCCGAAACTAGAACGTGTTCCTGTTCGACCTCCGGGGCCGGATGCCGAACTTGTACACTCCCCGCAGTGGCCGGATCGCCACGCCGAACCGAGGGAGGGTGATGTTCGCCGGATTGCGTCTGCTGTCGGCAGTGGCTGCGCTGGTGGCGGCGGTCGTGGTGGTCTGGCACGACAATCCCGCGGCGGCCCCGCGGGTCGATGTCGCCGAGCTGCCGATGACGAACGTGTCAACCACCATCAAGTGGCCGGTGGTGGAGACCGTGGACCCCGACCCGTTCGACGCCTGCCGCGACATCCCGTTGGACGTGATCCAGCGCATCGGCCTGGCGTTCACCCCGCCCACCCCCGAGGAGGGGGTCCGCTGCCGGTTCGATGCCGGCAACTACCAGATGGCCGTCGAGACGATCGTCTGGCGCACCTTCGAGGAGTCACTGCCGCCGGACGCGGTGCAACTCGACATCAACGGCCATCGCGCCGCCCAGTTCTGGGTGATGAAACCGACCGACTGGAACAACCGCTGGTGGATCACCTGCATGGTGGTGTTCAAGACCAGCTACGGCGTGATCCAGCAGTCGCTGTTCTACTCTCCGATCTACTCCCACCCCGATGTGGACTGCCTGCAGACCAATCTGCAGCGGGCCCATGAACTGTCCCCGTATTACATCCTCTAGAGACCTCTGCAGATCTCGGTGGCTGGCATGCGGGCGGTCCGGAGTCGGCTGCTGGGACTGCCGCCGCTGAGATTGCCACCGCTGGGCACCGGCCACACCGTGCACCGCGGGGTGCGCGTCCCGATGCGCGACGGGGTGGAACTGCTCGCCGACCACTATGCGCCGGACACCGAGACGCCCGCCGGCACCCTGCTGGTGCGCGGGCCGTACGGCCGCGGCGCACCCTTCTCGACGCTGTTCGGCTCGTTCTACGCGGCCCGCGGCTATCACGTGCTGCTGCAGAGCGTGCGGGGCACCTTCGGCTCCGGCGGCGAGTTCACGCCGATGGTGCATGAGGTCGCCGACGGCGCCGACACCGCCGCGTGGCTGTGCGAGCAGCCGTGGTTCACCGGTTCGTTCGCCACGATCGGGTTGTCGTATCTGGGGTTCACCCAGTGGGCGCTGTTGACCGACCCGCCACCGCAGTGCGCGGCCGCGGTCGTCCTGGTCGGCCCGCACGACTTCTGGGCCAGCTCCTGGGGCACCGGGGCGTTCACCCTCAACGACTTCCTGGGCTGGAGCCACCTGATGGCCCACCAGGAGGATCCACGCCGGCTGCGGGCGCTGCTCCGGCAGCTGATGTCGCGCCGGGCGGTCGCCCGCGCCGCGGACGGTGTGCCGCTGGGCGCGGCGGGCCGCGCCCTGCTGGGGACCGGCGCGCGGTGGTACGAGAGCTGGTTGGAGCACCCCGATCCCGACGACCCGTTCTGGGCGCCGATGCGGCTGACCCGCGCCCTGGACCGGATGGACCGCCCGGTGCTGTTGATCGGCGGGTGGCAGGATCTGTTCCTCGACCAGACCCTGCAGCAGTACACCCGGTTGCGGGACCGCGGTGTGCCGGTCGCCATGACCATCGGGCCGTGGACGCACGGCCACATCCTGACCCGGGCCGCTCCCCGGGTGTTGCGGGAGTCGCTGGCCTGGCTGGACACCCGCCTGGCCGGCACCCGCACCGCGTCCCGTCCCCCGGTGCGGGTCCACGTCCGCCGCCGCGGCTGGTACGACCTGCCCGACTGGCCGCCCGAACTGCCGGCGCAGAGCTGGTATCTGCGGCCCGGCCGGCATCCGCGCACCGAAGCGTGCCTCGGCACCACGGCCCCGGACACCGGCGCCGCGGCGCCCGGATGGTCCTTCACCTTCGACCCGGCCGATCCCACCCCGACCGTGGGCGGCCGGCTGCTGTCCCCGGCCGGCGGCCGTCGCCGCGACGACCGGTTGGCCCGGCGCCCCGACGTGCTGAGCTTCACCAGCCAGCCGCTACCGCATGCGCTGCGTCTACTCGGTGTGCCGGTGGCCGAACTGGTGCACTCCTGCGACAACCCGCACCACGATCTGTTCGTGCGGATCAGTGAGGTGGACCGGCGGGGCCGCTCGGTCAACGTCAGCGACGGGTTCCGGCGCTGCCACCGCGAGGCCGGCAGCATCGGCACCGTGCGGCTGGAGCTGGACGCCGTCGGGCACACGTTCCGGGCCGGCCACCGCATCCGGGTGCTGATCGCCGGTGGATCGCATCCGCGGTTCACCCGCAACCTCGGCACCGGGGAACCGCCGGTGTCCGGTCGCCGGATGACTCCCGCCACACACACCGTCCATCCCGGGACACGGGTGCTGCTGCCGGCCGACACCGAACCGCCCGATCCCGGGTCCGGGTTCCCGTCAGGTCACTGACCTGCGGATCTGCTCGGCGATGTCGACCAGATGGGCGTGGTCGTGCACCGGCTCACCCCACTGCGGCCGCACCGGGAGGTCCACCCAGCTGGTGCACCCGACGTAGTCGGGACGGCGCTGCAACGGCACCGGCCGGTCCAGCGGAAACGCCTGCACCACCAGCACCGTCAACCGGTGTCTGGGCCGGAAGTCGAGCCGGTCGGCCTGGACCGACGCCGCGGTCCAGATGTGTCGGTGCTCGATCTCGGTGAGCCGTTCTGGGCAGCTGACTTCCACGGCGGCAACGACTTTCGCCCCGGCCCGCAGGATCACCCGGTCCTCGGTGCTGTCCCCGGCGGCGGCGTCGAGCAGGTCACGGTGTTCGGGCCGGACGCGCTCCGCGTGACTGTGCACCACCGTGGGGAACAGCACGAACTGCTCGGCGTCGACCGCGAACCGCTTCTCGTGGATTCCGCCCTTGCGCAGCAGCACGGTCTGGCGGCCGTCGAGCAGACCGTGGATCGCCGCACCCCACTCCTTGAGCCCGGGCGTCCTCTCGAGACCCGGCGTCATCAGTTCCGGGGCGTGGGGGTCCGGGGCGTGGAGGTCCGGGTCTGGGCGGCCACGCGGGCCCGCACCTCCGGGCGCCGCAGCGGCGGCACCGTCCTGGGCGGCTGCCGGCGCGGGGTCAGGTCCGCGAGCAGCCGGGTCGTCGTCGCCGCCACCTCGGCCACCGCCGTCTCGAACACCTCGACATTGGCGCCGGCCGGACGGGTGATCCCGCTGACCTTACGGACGTACTGACGCGCGGCGGCCTCGATCTCCTCCGCCGTCGCGGCGGGTTCGAGCCCCCGCAGTTCGGTGATGTTCCGGCACATTCCTCCACGATAGGTCCGCCGGCCGGGACTCGCCGATGCCGCCGAACACGCTCGGGCTAGCGTGATCGTCATGACCAGTACCGACGATGTCCTGCTCATCGACACCTCCGACCGGATCCGCACCCTGACCCTGAACCGCCCCCGGGCCCGCAACGCCCTGTCCGCGGAGCTGCGGCAGCGATTCTTCGGCGCGCTGGCCGACGCCGACGCCGACGACGCGGTCGACGTGGTCATCGTGACCGGCGCCGATCCGGTGTTCTGTGCGGGTCTGGACCTCAAGGAACTCGGTGACACCACCGAACTGCCGGACATCTCCCCGAAGTGGCCGCCGATGACCAAACCGGTCATCGGGGCGATCAACGGCGCCGCGGTGACCGGCGGTCTGGAGCTGGCACTGTACTGCGACATCCTGATCGCCTCCGAGAACGCCCGGTTCGCCGACACCCATGCCCGGGTCGGGTTGATGCCCACCTGGGGGATGTCGGTGCGGCTGCCGCAGAAGGTCGGCGTGGGGCTGGCCCGGCGGATGAGCCTGACCGGCGACTATCTGTCCGCCGACGACGCCCTGCGCGCCGGCCTGGTCACCGAGGTGGTGCCGCATGACCGGCTGATGGAGGCCGCCCGGCGGGTGGCGGCGTCGATCGTCGGCAACAACCAACGCGCGGCGCGCGCCCTGCTGGCGTCCTACCACCGCATCGACGAGTCCCAGACCAACGGCCAGCTGTGGATGGAGGCCGAAGCGGCCCGCCGGTGGATGGCGTCGACCACCGGCGACGACATCGCCGCCAGCCGGGCGTCGGTGATCGAACGCGGCCGCGCCCAGGTGCGCTGACCGCCTCGCAGAACGCTTGCATCAGAAAGCATTCCGTGACCGGCGCGGCCCGTCCGGGTGTCGTTCGGACGGCCGCCGCCCATAGACTGGGCGAGTGCGGTTGTCGTGGCCGCTGACCGGCCACTCCAAGGAGCTGCGACTGATCCAGACCGCCGTCAGCGACCCGGCTTGCGACGGCGTGGTGATCTTCGGCGACGCCGGGGTCGGCAAGAGCCGCATCGCCCGGGCCGCGTTGTCGCGGCTCGCGGCCTCCGGTTGTCAGATCCGCTGGGTGGCCGCCACCGCCTCGGCACGCCGACTGCCGTTGGGCGCGTTGGCCGCCTGGGCCGAACCCGACGCCCACCACAGCCTGGAGGTGGTCGGCCGGGTGGTCGCCGAGATGGCGGCCCCGGCCGGTTCCACCACCGTGGTCGGTGTCGACGACGCCCCGCTGCTCGACGATCTGTCGACCTTCGTGGTCCTGCAGCTCATCCAGCAGCGCCTCGCCAAGGTCGTGCTCACCGTCCGCGACGGCGTCCCGATCGCCGACGGCGTCCGGGAACTGTGGAAGAGCGGACAATTCGAACGGCTCGACCTGCAGCCGCTGTCCAAGGCGGAGATGGCCGCGCTGGTGTCCAGCGCAGTCGGTGGTCCAGTGGATCCACATGCGGTGCACCGTATTTGGCAGCTGACTCAGGGTAACCCGTTGTACCTGCGCAATATCGTCGAGCAGGAGGTGGCCGCGGCGCGGCTGGTCGCGCCGCACGGTTACTGGCGGTGGTACGGCGATCCGGTGGTGCCCCCGGGGCTGATCGCGCTGATCGAGGAGCGGATCGGCCTGCTGGCCGAACCGGTGGGCGACGTCGTCGACATCCTCGCCGTCGGCGAGCCGGTCGACCTCGGACTGCTCACCCGGCTGACCGACCCCGCGGCCGTCGAGGAGGCCGATGTGCACGGCCTGATCGCCATCGAGGACGGCGACCGGGCGCTCGTCCGGCTGGCCCATCCGCTCTACGGCGAGGTCCGGCGCCGTCGCGCCGCCGTTACCCGGTTGCGGCGGTTGCGCGGCCTCGTCGCCGACGAACTCGCGCAGACCGCCGACGCCGATGACCTCGCCCAGGTGGTGCGGCGGACCACGTTGCTGCTCGACTCCGACCGCCGCCCCGACGTCGACCTTTTCGTCCGGGCCGCCCGCGGCGCGGCACGGATCGGTGATCTGCCGCTGGCCGAGCGGTTGTCCGGGGCAGCCGTGCGGGCCGGCGCCACCGTGGAGGCGGCGATCGTGCACGCCCGCGCCCTGACCTGGCTGGGCCGCGGCGACCAGGCCGAGACGGTGCTCGCCGCGATCGACGTCGCCGATCACACCAGGCTGGCGTTCATGCGGGCGAGCAACATGCTGTGGGCGTTGTCGGATCCGGAGGGTGCGAAACGACTGATCGGGCAGGCGGCGGCCGGGATGCCCGCGGACCAACGGGCCCACCTGGACGCGTTCTGCGCCGTGCACGCCGCCGCGATGGGACAGCCCGATGAGGTGTTCCGCCATGCGGAGGTCGTGGTGGTGGACGAACTGCCCGGGATCATCGGCGCCGAGACGGCCTGGGCACTCACCCTCGCCGCCGGGGAGGCCGGCCGCACCGCCGAGGCGGTGGCCGCGGCCGACACCGGCTATCGCCTCACCGCACGCTTCTCCGACGCGGCGTACACCCGGTTCACCCTCACCGACGCCCATGTCACCGCGCTGATTCTCGCCGGCCGGATAGCTGCGGCCGTCGACACCGCGGGCGGCTTCTACGGGTTCGGGTACCGTTATCAGCATCCGTACGCCACCGCGCTGGCCGTTCTCGGCCACACCGCAGCCGCCGCAACCGCTCTCGCGACCCTCGATGAGCGGGAGTTTCCCAGTTGGCGATATCTCGACCATGAGCGCACCATCGCCCTGGCCTGGCTGCGTGCCGCCCAGGGTGCGGTCAGCACATCCATCCAGCGACTGCGGGCGGAGGCCGAATCCGCCCGGACCGCTGGACGATTCGCGGTCGAACTGCTGTGTCTGCAGACCGCCGTCCAGTTCGGGGACCGGACCTGCGGACCCCGGTTACACCAGCTCGAAGACCGGGTCGACGGACCCCGCGTCGCTGTGGCGGCCCGGTTCGCCGACGCGCTGCACACCGGAGACGGAAGCGGATTACGTTCGATAGCAGACGAATTCGAAGATATGGGCGATATGGTGGCGGCGGCCGACGCGGCCGCTCACGCGGCGATCGCCCACCGCCGACGCGGTCTCCGCGGGTCTGCCCTGGCCTGTTCGGCCCACGCGCAGGGGCTTGCCGAGCGGTGCGGTGGCGCCCACACCCCGGCGCTGCGCCGGGCCGCCGAGGATCTGCCGTTGACCGACCGGGAGCGCGAGATCGTGCTGCTGCTCGGCGCCGGGCTGACCAACCGGGAGATCGCCGACACGCTCACGCTGTCGGTCCGCACCGTCGAGAACCACATCTACAAGTCGATGCTCAAGACCGGAACCAGCAGCCGCGACGAACTCGCGGCGCTGCTCCCCCGGTCGCCACGCCCGTCCGATCCACGCCGCGCACCTCGGTCCCCGCGCCGCATCGACTGAACCATCATCGCGTTCGGCGCAGCCGCGAATATCAGTACCGCACCACTGATATCGGACCGCCGCCCGCACCGCAGGATGCAGTCAAGACGTGATTCGGGAGGTGATCGCGATGGCACACGACACGACTACCACCCCACCACCCGGCACCCCACCACCCGGCACCCTGCTTCCCGGAACGCCTCCGGACCTCGCGCCGGCCGGAGACGACACCGTCCAGCAGTGCGCCGGGTGCACCCCGGTGCTCGTCACCGAGCAGGAGATGTTGTTCGCCACCGCGGCCGCGGCCACCCCGGCCGCCCCGGCCGCCCGCCGGGTGCGGCCGCAGCGGGCGCTGCTGCGGGTGTTCACCGGGTCGGCCGACCGACCGCACCACCAGCGGCCCCGGTATCCGAAGCGCTACCGATTCCTCGAAGACGCCTGCATGGAGCGGGCGATGGAGCAGCTGTGAACGCGGCTGTCGCCCGGATCCGGCGCTAGGCCGTGCCCGGCACGAGCCAGCGACCGGACAGCGCGCGCCAGCCCACCAGCACCAACCGCAACACCATGAAGGTGCTCAGTCCCGACCAGATGCCCAGCAGCCCACAGCCGAACGCCAGGGCCAACCAGATCAACGGCAGAAAACCGACCAACGCGCTGAACAGGGTGGCGTTGCGCATGAACTTGGCGTCACCCGCACCCAGTAGCACCCCGTCGAGCGCGAAAACCACTCCGGCGACCGGTAATTGGGCGACGAGGAACCACCACGGCACGTCGATCTCGTCGAGCACCGCATGGTCGTCGGTGAACACCATCGGGAACACGTCGGCGCCGACGGCGAACACGGTGGCCAGCACGGCGGCCGCCGCGGTGGAGAACACCGTCACCCGCCAGGCCACCGATCTGGCGTGCCCCAGTTGACCGGCGCCCAACGCGGCGCCGACCAGCGATTGCGCGGCGATGGCCAGCGAGTCCAGTACCAGCGCCAGGAAGTTCCACAGCTGCAGCACCACCTGGTGGGCGGCCACCGCCGCGGCGCCGAACCGGGCCGCGACCGCACCGGCGGAGATGAAGCAGGCCTGAAAGGCCATGCTGCGCAGCAACAGATCACGTCCCATCACCAGTTGGGCCCGCATCAGCCGCGGCTGGATCCGCAGCGGCACCCGTTCGACGACCAGTGCCCGCACGAACAGCAGCGCAGCCAGCCATTGGCCGATCGCGTTGGCCACCGCCGAACCGGCCAGCTCCAGCCGCGGCAGCCCCAGCCATCCGTACACCAGCAGCGGACACAGCAGCGCCGACACGCCGAACCCGGCCACCACGTACCGCAACGGCCGCACGGTGTTCTGCACCCCGCGCATCCAGCCGTTGCCGGCCAGCGACACCAGGATGGCCGGAGCGCCCAGGATCGCGATCCGCAGCCACGGCACCGCCTCGGCGGTGATGGCGGCATCGCCGGAGATCACCGACACCAGCGGCACCGCGACCGATTGGACGATGAGCACGATCACCGTCCCGAGACCCAGGGCGAGCCAGGTGGCCTGCACGCCCTCACCGACCGCGGCGGCGCGGTCGCCGGCGCCGTACTGCCGCGCCGACCGGGCGGTGGTGCCGTAGGACAAAAACGTCAGCTGGGTGCTGACCACCGCCAGCACCAGCCCGCCGATCGCCAGGCCGGCCAGGCTCAGCGCACCGAGCCGACCCACGATCGCGACGTCGAACAACAGATAGAGGGGTTCGGCGGCGAGCACCCCGAGCGCGGGCAGGGCCAGGCCGAAGATCCGGCGTGCGGACGCAGGGGTGACCGGCAGGTCGGCTTCCGGTTCGGTCAAACCGACGGCTCCATCTTCTCCGGATGTCCTCGCGGATCTCGTCGACGGGTCAGCCGAGGGCGGCGATCAGCGCCTGCACCACGTCGTCGACCGAACCCGCGGTGGAGTACCCGGCCGCCTGACGGTGCCCACCGCCACCGAATCCGCTCGCCACCGCCACCAGATCGAGGCTCTTGGACCGCATCGACACCGACCACTGCCGCGGCTCGACCTCCTTGAACACCGCCGCGACGTCGGCCTCCTCAGTGGTGCGCACGATATCGACGATGCTCTCCACTTCCTCGGGCCGCGCCTTCGCCCACTCTTCGTGGGGCACAACGGCATATACCAGGCCATGACCGTCTCCCACGCCTTCCAGCAGCCGGGCGGACGCCAGCACCCGCGACAGCATCGGCAGCCAGGAGAACGGGTGGGTGTCGAGCAGACGGCGGCTCACCGCGGCGTTGTCCACTCCCAGTTCGACCAACCGGGCGGCCAACCGGTGGGCCCGCGGGCTGGCCCACCGGAACGATCCGGTGTCGGTGATCAGCCCGGCGTACAGGCAGTGCGCCACCGCGGTGTCGATCGGCTGATCCCAGGCGTCGAGCAGTTCGGCGACCAGCAACGTGGTCGAGTCCGCCGTCTCGTCGACGTAGTTGACGGTCCCGAACAGCTCATTGGACGCGTGATGGTCGATGACCAGCACCCGCCTGCCGGGGTCGACCATGGTGCGCAGCTCGCCGAGCCGGTGCACGCTGGGGATGTCGACAGTGACCACCAGGTCGGCGTCGCGGCGCAGCCGGTGCGGGGGCACCAACAGCCGACCGCCCGGCAGGGACTGCAGCGACTCCGGCAACTCCGCCGGGGCGGCGAACCCCACCTCGACGGCGATCCCGATCCGGTCCAGCACCTGCGCCAGCGCCAACCCGGCACCGATGGTGTCGGCGTCCGGGTGCACATGGCAGACCACGCTGACCGACTGTGCCGCCGACAGTTCTGCGGCCGCCTCCGCGGCCCCGACCCGGACTCCTACCGGTCGGTCATCTGTCGCGTCGGTGGTGGTCACCGGATTCCTCGGCGTCGTCGGCGTCGGGCCCGGACCGGCTCGCGCCGGGCTCCCCGGTCCCCCCGTCCATACGGTACGGGTCGGGGTCCCCGGCGGGTTTGGCGTTCTGACGAACCCGGGCGAGATCGGCGTCGGCGGCGCGGGCGCGCGCCAACAGTTCCTCCATGCGGTGCGCCGCGTCGGGCACCGTGTCACGGACGAACGTCAGCGTCGGGGTGTAGCGCACCCCGGTGCCCGCGCCGACCTTGCTGCGCAGCACCCCCTTGGCCTTCTCCAGCGCCGCGGCGGCACCGTCGTAGTCCGGTTCCTCGTCGAGGGTGCGGCCCATCACCGTGTAGTACAGCGTGGCGTCGCGCAGGTCACCGGTCACCTTGGCGTCGGTGACGGTGATGCCCTTGAGCCGAGGATCCTTGATCTCGTACTCGATCGCCGTCGCCACGATCGCCGCGATCCGTTTGGCCAGCCGCTTCGCCCGTGCGGGGTCAGCCATGGTTCTCCTCGCGCAAGCGCTTGTCGGCCATGGTCAGTCGCGTTCCTTCTCGACCAGCTCGTACGCCTCGATGACGTCGCCCTCGCGCAGATCGGAGTAGCCGAGGGTGAGACCACATTCGAAGCCCTCGCGGACCTCGGTGACGTCGTCCTTCTCGCGGCGCAGCGACTGCACCGTGAGGTTCTCGGCGACCACGACGTTGTCGCGCAGCAACCGCACCTTGGCGTTCCGCCGGATGACCCCGGACTGCACCATGCACCCGGCGATGACCCCGACCTTCGACGACCGGAACAGCGCCCGCACCTCGGCACGGCCCAGCTGGCGTTCCTCGTAGACCGGCTTGAGCATACCCTTGAGGGCCTTCTCGATGTCCTCGATGGCCTGGTAGATCACCGAGTAGTAGCGGATCTCCACGCCCTCGCGGTTGGCCAGCTCGGTCGCCTTGCCCTCGGCACGCACGTTGAACCCGAGGATGATCGCGTCCGACGCCGACGCCAGGTTGACGTTGGTCTCGGTGATGCCACCGACACCGCGGTCGATGACGCGCAGCTGCACCTCGTCGTCCACCTCGATGCCCATCAGGGCCTCCTCGAGGGCTTCGACCGTACCGGCGTTGTCGCCCTTGAGGATCAGGTTCAGCTGACTGGTTTCCTTCAGCGCCGAGTCCAGGTCCTCCAGGCTGATCCGCTTGCGGCTGCGCGCCGCCATCGCGTTGCGCTTGCGCGCACTGCGCCGGTCGGCGATCTGCCGGGCGATGCGGTCCTCGTCGACGACCAGGAAGTTGTCACCGGCACCGGGCACCGAGGTGAAGCCCAGGACCTGCACCGGCCGCGACGGGCCCGCCTCCTCGACGTCCTCGCCGTGCTCGTCGACCATGCGGCGCACCCGGCCGTAGGCGTCGCCGGCCACGATCGAGTCGCCCACCCGCAGCGTGCCGCGCTGCACCAGCACGGTGGCCACCGGACCGCGACCACGGTCCAGGTGCGCCTCGATCGCCACACCCTGGGCCTCCATGTTCGGGTTGGCCCGCAGGTCCAGGGCGGCGTCGGCGGTGAGCAGCACCGCCTCGAGCAGCTGGTCGATGTTGGTGCCCTGCTTGGCGGAGATGTCGACGAACATGGTGTCGCCGCCGTACTCCTCGGGCACCAGGCCGTACTCGGTGAGCTGACCGCGGATCTTGGCCGGGTCGGCGCCCTCCTTGTCGATCTTGTTGACCGCCACCACGATCGGCACGTCGGCGGCCTGCGCGTGGTTGATCGCCTCCACCGTCTGCGGCATCACACCGTCGTCGGCCGCGACCACCAGGATCGCGATGTCGGTGGCCTGCGCACCACGGGCACGCATCGCGGTGAACGCCTCGTGACCCGGGGTGTCGATGAAGGTGATCGGCCGTTCCTGACCCTCGTGCTCCACGGTGACCTGGTAGGCGCCGATGTGCTGGGTGATGCCACCGGCCTCACCCTCGCCGACGTTCGCCTTCCGGATGGTGTCGAGCAACCGGGTCTTACCGTGGTCGACGTGACCCATCACGGTCACCACCGGCGGACGGCTCACCAGGTCGGTCTCGTCGCCCTCGTCCTCGCCGTAGCTGAGGTCGAAGGATTCGAGCAGTTCGCGGTCCTCGTCCTCGGGGCTGACGACCTGAACCTTGTAGTTCATCTCGCTGCCGAGCAGTTCGAGGATGTCGTCGCTGACGGACTGGGTGGCGGTCACCATCTCACCGAGGTGGAACAGCGCCTGCACCAGCGCCGCCGGGTTGGCGTCGATCTTCTCGGCGAAATCGGCCAGCGACGCACCGCGGGCCAACCGGATGGTCTCACCGTTGCCCTTGGGCAACCGCACGCCGCCGACGACCGGCGCCTGCATCGAGTCGTACTCTTGCCGCTTCTGCCGTTTCGACTTGCGGCCACGCTTCGGCGCGCCACCGGGACGGCCGAACGCACCCGCCGCGCCGCCGCGCTGTCCGGGGCGACCGCCGCCGGGACGACCGCGGAACCCGCCGGCGGGCGGCGCACCGCCACCGCGGTAACCACCACCGCCGCCACCCGGGCGGCCACCGCCACCGGGTCCACCCCGGCCACCGGCGCCCGGACGGGGCCCGGGACGCGGGATCTGGCCCGGCCGCGGAATACCCGGCCGCGGCGGCATGTTGCCCGGCGTCACGCCGGGACGCGGCGCGGCGCCCGGCCGCGGCCCGGGACGGGGCCCCGGGCGCGGGATCGGCCGGTCGGCCGGCTGCGACGTGGAGAACGGATTGTTACCGACCCGCGGGGTGCGCGGCGCCGGCTTGGGCGCTCCGGGTGTCGGACCCGGGCGCGGGCCAGGGGTCGGCCGGGGCGGCGCCGCGGGCGCCGACTCCGCAGCCGGGGGCTGGGCCGACGCGGCAGGTTGTGCCGGCGCGGCCGGTTTGGGCGCGGGGCCGGGGGTCGGGGGCGCCGGTTTCGGCGCGGCCGCCTTCGCCGCTGCCGCCGGACTCGGCCCAGGGGTGGCCGCCTTCGCGGGGGCCGCCGGCGCGGCCTTGGCCACACCCTTGTCGGGACCCTTCGCCGCACCCTTGGCGGCGGTCTTCTTGTCCGGGGTGGGTTTCGCGCCGTAGGTTTCGCGCAACCTACGCGCGACCGGGGCCTCCACCGTGGAGGACGCCGATTTGACGAACTCGCCCTGCTCCTTCAGGGTCGCCAGCAGTTCCTTGCTGGTGACACCGAGTTCCTTTGCCAACTCGTGTACGCGAGCCTTTGCCACTACATCTCCTGTCTAGAGGCGTCAGCGGTGGTAGGCGCCGCGCCTCGGGTTAGCTATGACACATGGTCATCGGGACTTCACGGTGTGCTCATGTTCTTCGCTACCTGTCCTTCTCGCCGGGTGGCGAACCAGTCGCCGCAGCGACGTGCTCGATCACCGCGGTTATGTCCGGTGAACCGGGGATCCGCAGCGCTCGGGCGAAAGCTCGTCGTCGACGCGCAGCCTCCAGGCACTGCTCGTTGGGGTGCAGCCACGCACCCCGCCCCGGCAGGTTACCTGCTCTGTCAACGACTACGGCGTATCCGCCGTTCCCGTCGACCACAGCGACCATTCGAGACAGTCCGACGGCCAACTCTCGCTGTCGGCATCCGATGCACGTCCGCACCGGTCCGTCCGGGCTTCGATGCACAGCAGCCGACTTCTCACGCTGGATCACGGCCGAGTCTACCGCCAGGGGCCGGTCGAAATGAAACGGCTGCCGAGCGGGTGTCCTGCACCGATGCGGTATCCCGAACCGTGCCCCCAGCCGTATCCCAAGACGCGCTCCAACCGGCTAGCTCTCGTGCACCGCGCCGCGGGCCGCGCCCGGGTTCGGCTCCGGCGTGTCGCCGGGTGCGGCATCGCTGCGGATGTCGATGCGCCAGCCGGTGAGCCGGGCGGCCAGCCGGGCGTTCTGCCCCTCCTTGCCGATCGCCAGCGACAGCTGGAAGTCGGGCACCACCACCCGGGCGGCCCGGGCCGCCTCGTCGATGATCGACACCGACACCACCTTGGCCGGTGACAGCGCATTGGCCACGAACTTCGCCGGGTCCTCGTCCCAGTCGATGATGTCGATCTTCTCGCCGGACAGTTCGCTCATCACGTTGCGCACCCGCTGACCCATCGGGCCGATGCAGGCGCCCTTGGCGTTGAGCCCGGGCACCTTCGACCGGACCGCGATCTTGGACCGGTGCCCGGCCTCCCGGGCCACCGCCACGATCTCCACCGAGCCCTCGGCGATCTCCGGCACCTCCAGCGCGAACAGCTTGCGGACCAGGTTCGGGTGGGTGCGGGACAGCTCGATGCGGGGTTCGCGCAACCCGCGGGTCACCCCGATCACGTAGCAGCGCAGCCGGTCGCCGTGCTGATAGGACTCGCCGGGCACCTGTTCGGCGGGCCGGATGGTGCCGTCGGACCCCTTGGTCTCGGTGCCGAGTCGCACCACCACGTTGCCACGGGCGTTCTCCCGGGCGTCCCGCTGCACCACGCCGGCGACGATGTCGCCCTCGCGGGCGGAGAACTCGCCGTAGATGCGCTCGTTCTCCGCATCGCGGAACCGCTGCAGCATGACCTGACGGGCGGTGGTGGCCGCGATCCGGCCGAAACCCTCGGGTGTGTCATCCCATTCGTGGATGACGTTGCCGTCGGCGTCCGTCTGCCGGGCGATGACCTGCACCGCGCCGGTCCTGCGGTCGATCTCGATGCGGGCGTCCGGCTCGTGGCCTTCGGTGTGGCGGTAGGCGGTCAGCAGCGCCGACTTGATCGTCTCGAGCAGTTCGTCGACCGGGATACCCCGGTCGACCTCGATGGCGTGCAACGCCGCCATGTCGATGTTCATGCCCCGCCCTCCTTCGAAGACTGACCCGCCAGCTCCAGCTCGCGCCGATCCGGAGGCGAGAACTCCACCTGTACGACGGCCTTGGCGATGCCGCTCAGCGGAAGTTCGCGCACCGCGTACCGGCCCCGGCCGCCCTTCGCGTCCCTGCTCCGGCCGCCCTCCTGCACGACGAGCCGCACCGTGTCGTCGACCAACTCCCCGAGCCGGCCGGTCAGCCGCGACCCGTCCGTCAACGTCACCTCGACCTTGCGGCCCCGGGCGCGTCGATAGTGCTTCGCGTGCACCAACGGCCGGTCCACTCCGGGCGTGGTCACCTCCAGGAGATACCGGGCGCCCCCGCCCGGATCCGGGTCGATGCGGTCGAGCAGTTCGGAGGCGAGCCGCGACAGCTCGGCGATGGCATCCAGGTCGGGGCCGTCGTCGCTGTCCGCGACCACGATGATGCGTGGCGGGCGCGCGTCGGCGTGGATCACGACGTCCTCCACGTCGTAGCCGGCACGCGCGAACTCACCCCCGAGCAGCTCGATCACCTGCTGCTTCGACGGTAACCGCGCAGACCGCCGCTTCGGGTCCGGTGCCACGGCGAGCTCCTCATCTTGAATTGTCCACACGCCTTCCCTGGGTGCACCCGACTGTGCACCGCATAGCGCCTTCCCACGATACGCCAGGTGACAGTGGGCACGCCTGAAACCGGGGGCCGGACCGGTGATGGCAGGATGTTGCCCGTGCCGAGCGCTCCGCTGATGGTCAGCAGACGACGTCTGTTGGTGGGGACCGCGGCGCTGGCCCTGCTGGGCGCGTCCGCCACCGCCTGTGGTTCACCTCCCCCGCCACCCGAGATCGATGAGGTGATCGATCAGTTGCACCGGGCCCGCGCCGACAGCCGGCTGGCCGCCGATGCGGCCGACGCGGCTCCACCCGAGCAGCGCCGGCCGCTGCACACCATCGCGGCCGAGCGCGCCGCGCACGCCGACGCGCTGTCCGATGAGATCGTGCGGATGATCGGCCCGGAGGCGGCGGCCACCTCGACGGCCACCCCGGCGGCCACCCCGGGCCCGGGGACGGCGCAGCCGTCGAGGCCGGGGACCGGGCCCCGCACCGCCGAGCGCAGGCGGCCACCCGACGCCACCGAGGTCGCCGGGGCGCTGCAACGGTCCGCCGAGTCGGCGGCGCGGCTGGCCGCCGAGCTGTCCGGATACCGTGCCGGGCTGCTCGGATCGATCGCGGCGGCGTGCACCGCGGCGGCGGTGGTGGTCCTCGGCGCACCGGAGCAGACATCATGACCACACCCGGCCCCACCACGCCCGGGCCCATCGCGCCCGGGTCGACCACCACCGCTCCCACCACGTCCGGTCTCGCGGGACCCAGCGTCGATCCGGACCGGCCGGCCGACCCCGCCGACGGTGCGCTGTTCGACGCGGTGGCCACCCTGCACGGCATCATCTACGGCTACGGGTTGGTGTCGGCGCGGTCGGCGCCCGAGATCAACTATCTGGTGGCCGAGGCGATGGCCGAGCACCGGCAGCGCCGGGAAGCGGCGATCGCCCTGCTCGAGGACCGGTCGGCCGCGGTCCCGCTCCCCGCACCCGGCTACCAGGTGCCGATCGACGTGGACAGCCCCGAGGCCGCCCTGGAGTTGGCGGTGCGGATGGAGTCCGACGCCGCGCGGGCCTGGCGGGCGGTGCTCGAACAGGCCACCGACACCGCCGACCGGGCGTTCGCGGTGGAGGCGCTGACCCGGTGCGCGGTGCTGGCCGCGCGGTGGCGGCAGGCGCTGGACCAGTGGCCGGTCACCACCGCGTTCCCGGGCGGCAACGAGTAGCTGGGGGCCGAACCACCGCGCCGACACGGTCAGGCGCGCACCAGATCGCCGATCTCGGCGGCGGCATCACCGGACCGGTCGGCCACCGCGACCTCCCGGGTCTCGCCGGTGAACCGGTTGCGGACCTCCACCACCCCGTTGGCCCAGCCGCGCCCGACCACCACGATCCACGGCATGCCCAGCAGTTCGGCGTCCTTGAACTTCACGCCCGGCGAGGCGGTCCGGTCGTCGAGCAGCACCTGCAGCCCCAACCGGTCCAGGTCGGCGGCCAGCTGTTCGGCGCCGGCGCGGGCCGCGCTGTCCTTGTTGGCGATCACGACGTGCACATCGAACGGCGCCACCGACGACGGCCAGCGCAGCCCCAACTCGTCGTGGTGCTGTTCGGCGATCACCGCGACCAGCCGGGACACCCCGATGCCGTAGGACCCCATGGTCAGCCGCACCGGTTTGCCGTCCTCGCCGAGCACATCGACGTTGAACGCGTCGGTGTACTTGCGGCCCAGCTGGAAGATGTGGCCGATCTCGATGCCGCGCGCGCTGACCAGCGTGCCCGCACCGTCCGGGGACGGGTCACCGTCGCGGACCTCGGCGGCCTCGATGGTGCCGTCCGGGGTGAAATCGCGGCCGGCGACCAGGCCGACCACATGCCTGCCGGGTTCGTCGGCGCCGGTGATCCAGGATGTCCCGGTCACCACCCGCGGATCGACGAGGTAGCGGACACCGTTGGCCTGCAACGCCTTCGGCCCGATATACCCCTTGGCCAGGAACGGGTGGCGGGCGAAGTCGGCGTCGTCGAGGAATTCGTACTCGGCGGGATCGAGCGCGGCGCCGAGCCGCTTGTCGTCGACCTCCCGGTCCCCGGGCAGCCCGATGGCCAGCAGTTCCCAGTCACCGCCGGGTTCCCGCACCTTGAGCACGACGTTCTTCAGCGTGTCGGCGGCGGTGACCTCCCGGCCCTCGAAGCCCGGCAGGTCGGCGCGGTTGGCCCAGTCCACCAGCGTGGCGATGGTGGCCGTGTCGGGGGTGTCGTACACCTTGGGTTCGGGCAGCCCGTCGATCGGCCGGGGCTCGGGCGCCGGCGTCACCACCGCCTCGACGTTGGCCGCGTATCCGGACTCCGGGCACCGCACGAAGGTGTCCTCGCCGACCTCGCTCTCGGCGAGGAACTCCTCCGACGCGCTGCCGCCCATCGCCCCCGACACCGCCGAGACGATGACGTAACGCACCCCCAGCCGGTCGAAAATCCGCTGGTAGGCGTCTCGGTGGGCCTGGTAGACGGCCTTCAGGCCGGCGTCGTCGACGTCGAAGGAGTACGAGTCCTTCATGACGAACTCACGGCCCCGCAGGATGCCGGCCCGGGGCCGGGCCTCGTCGCGGTACTTGGTCTGGATCTGGAACAGCAGCAGCGGGAAGTCCTTGTAGGAGCTGTACTCGCCCTTCACCGTCAGGGTGAAGAGTTCCTCGTGCGTCGGCCCCAGCAGATAGTCGTTGTCGCGGCGGTCCTTGAGCCGGAACAGGGTGTCGCCGTACTCGCTCCACCGGTTCGTCGTCTCATACGGTCCGCGTGGCAACAGGGCCGGGAACAGGATCTCCTGCCCGCCGATCGCGACCATCTCCTGCCGCACGATCTCCTCGATGTTGCGCAGGACGCGCAATCCGAGCGGCAGCCAGCTGTACAACCCCGGTCCGACCGGGCGGATATAGCCTGCCCGGATCAGCAGCTTGTGGCTGGGCACCTCGGCGTCAGCCGGGTCGTCACGCAGTGTGCGCAGGAAGAGCTCGGACATTCGGGTGATCACAGGCGACCACCTTACCGAGTGCGTACCGGGTGATTTCGGCGTGTTTACGGTCGCTGAGCGAACGTTGGCACGCCGAAATCACAACTCGCCGGCGTCGATCGCGTCCTTGACCTCCTGCGCGTGCGCCACCTGCTTCGCGGTGTAGCCGATGAACAGCGCCGCGCCGCCGACCAGCACCGCCACCGCGGCCACCCACAGCAGCCCGTAGGTGTAGCCCTGGTCCAGCGCATGCAGCTGCGCGGTGTCCATGTTCTGCACCGGTCCGGTGGTGCCGCCCAGATACAGCGTGCGCGAGGTGATGACGGCCTGGACCACCGCCAGCACCAGCGGGCCGCCCAGGTTCTGCAGCATCAGCGCGATCGCCGACACCGGCCCGATCTGGTCGAATCCCACGCCGGCGATCGCCGAGACGGTCAGCGGCACCACGATCACACCGATACCGATGCCGCCGACCACGATCGGCACCACCAGGTTGGGGAAGTACGGGATGTCCGCGTGCAGCGTGGAGCCGTACAGCATCGCCCCCAGCACCAGCACACCGCCGCCGAACACCAGCACTCGCGGCGGGAACAACCGCACCAGCTGCGACGAGGCCGCCAGCCCGATGCCCAGCGCGATCACGAACGGGATGAACCCGATCCCGGCGCGCAGCGGACTGTAGCCCATGATGTCCTGCACGTAGAGCCCGATCAGCACGGTCAACGTGAACATCACGCCGCCGGCCAGGAAGATCGCGCCGAAGGTGGCCACCCGGTTGCGGTCCCGGAACAGCGAGAACGGCACCACCGGGTTGTCCGCGGTGCGCTCGACGTAGAGGAACGCCAGCAGGAACACCAGCGCGGCCGCCCCGGTCGCGATGGTGATCACCGACGCCCAGCCGCGCTCCGGACCCATCGAGAACGCGAACACCGCCGCGGTACAGCCGAGCGTGGCCAGGATGGCGCCGGCCGCGTCCAGCTTGAGCCGTTCGCGGTGGGTCTCGCGCAGCGTGCGGCGCGCCAGATAGATGACCAGCAGGCCGATCGGCACATTCACCAGGAAGGCCAGCCGCCAGGACACCTCGGTGAGCGCACCGCCGACCACCAGGCCCATCACCGAGCCGACACCGGTCATCGCGGCGAACACCGCGGTGGCGGCGTTACGCGCCGGCCCCTTCGGGAACGTGGTGGCGACCAGCGCCAGCCCGGTCGGTGAGGCGATCGCCGCGCCGACGCCCTGCAGCAGCCGGGCGATCACCAGGGTCGCCTCGTCCCAGGCGATACCGCACAGCACCGAGGCGATGGTGAACAGCGTGACGCCGACGATGAAGGTGCGCTTGCGGCCGATGGTGTCACCGAGCCGACCGCCCAACAGCATGAGCCCGCCGAACGTCAGGACGTAGGCGGTGATCACCCAGCTGCGGCCGGCGTCGGTCAGGTTCAGTTCGTCTTGGATTCGGGGCAGGGCGACGATCGCGATGGTGCTGTCCATCGTGGCCAACAACTGCATACCGCCGATCGCGAACACCGCGGCGATGAACCGCCGCGACGGCAACCAGGTCGGCAACTTGTTGGCCCCCTCCATATCCGGCGGACTTACCTGGACTGGGAGAGCACGTCGTGCCCCGCCTTCCGCGTCACGGCGCATCGCTGCGCGGTCCGCGTCGTTGAGAGCCGGCATAGCGCGTTACCTTACAGTACTCTTAGGAATTCTTTAAACCGTCGAAGCCCGCCACGGCGCCGATCACGATGATCGCCGGTGGTCGAATGCCTTCGGCGCGCATCCGTTCGGGGGCGTCGCGCAGGGTGGCCCGCAGTGTCCGCTGCGCCGCGGTGGTGCCGTGCTGAACCACCAGCACCGGCGTATCCGCTGGTCGCCCGCCTTCGAGCAGCGCCTTGGCGAACAGCTCGATGCGTTCGACGGCCATCAGCAGCACGATCGTCCCGGACAGCTTGGCCAGCGCGTCCCAATTCGTTAACGATTCGGGCTCCCCCGGGGCAACATGGCCGCTGACCACCACGAACTCATGGTTGACCGCCCGGTGCGTGACCGGCACCCCGGCCAGCGCCGGCACCCCGATGGCACTGGTGATCCCTGGCACGACGGTCACCGGGATACCCGCTTCGGCGCAGGCGATCACCTCTTCGTAGCCGCGGGCGAACACGAACGGATCACCGCCCTTGAGCCGGACCACGAACTTGCCGGCGCGGGCCCGGTCGATGAGCGTGGCGTTGATGGCCTCCTGGGCCATCGCCCGTCCGTACGGGATCTTGGCGGCGTCGATCACCTCCACGTGCGGCGGCAGCTCGGCGAGCAGCTCCTGCGGCGCCAGCCGGTCGGCCACCACCACGTCGGCCTGCGCCAGCAGCCGCCGGCCCCGCACCGTGATCAGCTCCGGATCGCCGGGCCCGCCGCCGACCAGCGCCACCCCGCCCGGTATCGCGCCCGACATCGGATCGGCGCCGGCCTCGGCGGTGATCACGCCCTGCTGCAGCGCCTCCCGGATCGCCGAGCGGATCGCCGCCGAGCGGCGGTGCTCGCCGCCGGCCAGCACCCCCACCGACAGACCCTCGTACTCGAAGGTCGCCGGGGTGACCGCCGAGCCCTCCCGGGCGACGTCGGCGCGCACACAGAAGATGCGCCGCCGGTCCGCCTCGGCGACCACGGAGGCGTTGACGTCCGGATCGTCGGTGGCCGCGATCACATACCAGGCGCCCTCGAGATCTCCGTCGCGGAATTCCCGGAGTTCCAGGGTGATTCCCGGCTGCTGGCGGCTCAGCGCCTCCACCGCGGGGGTGGCGGAGCGGGCGATGACGTGGACGTCCGCACCGCTGGCGATCAGCAGCGGCAACCGGCGCTGGGCGACACCACCGCCCCCGACGACAATGACCTTCTTGCCGGACAGCAACAATCCGGCGAGGTAGGCGTTCTCGCTCACTCAGCGAGCTTAGATGTTGCCGCGGGAATTCACGCACGGCCCGCCGTGCCGGCGGCCACGAAACGGCTCACCGCGTGGGGATGGGCCGCCGGGTGGACGTGCAGATATCCGGCCTGCACACCGCGGTGCACCGCACCGTCGTGACCGGCCGATCCGTCGGCGCCGCGGAACGCCCAGACCGGCGGGTACCGCTCGGCGAACGTGACCGCGGTGCGGTGGAATTCGTGGCCGACGACCCGCTCGCCCGCCCGGTGCAGCGGGGAGTCGGTGACCGCGACCGCATCCCGGTAACCCAGCACCAGCCGTTCGGTGAAGCGGGCCGACCCGGCCAGCACCCCGCACATCGGGTGGCCGTCGAGTTCGTCGAGCAGATACAGCAGCCCGGCGCATTCGGCGTGGATCGGGATCCCGGCGGCGGCCGCGGCCCGGATCTGTTCGCGGGCCGCGGTGTTGGCGGCCAGTTCGGTGGTGAACTGTTCGGGGAACCCGCCGGGCAGCACCAGCGCCGCGGTGCGTTCGGGCAGTTCGTCGGTGAGCGGGTCGAATTCGACCACCTCGGCGCCGGTGGCCCGCAGCAGCTCGGCGTATTCGGGATAGCCGAAGCTGAACGCCTTGCCGGCGGCCAGCGCGACCCGCGCCCCGGCGCCGGTGGGCGCCACCTGGTGCGGAGTCCACGGTTCGGCGGTGACGCGCGCGCCGGCGATGGCGACCACCGCGGCCAGGTCGACGTGGCGGCCCACCAGATCGGTCATCGCCGCGACGGCGGCGCGGGCGTGCCAGCCGTGTTCCACGGCGGTGATCAGACCCAGATGCCGGGACGGGACGGCCAGTTCGTCGGTGCGGGGCACGGCGCCGAGGACCGGGACCCCGGCCTGGTCGCAGGCGGTGCGCAGCGCCTGTTCGTGGCGGGCCGACCCGACCCGGTTGAGGATCACCCCGGCCAGCCGGGTCGCCGGGTCGAAGGTGACGAACCCGTGCAACAGGGCGGCGATGCTGTGGCTCTGACCGCGCGCGTCGACCACCAACACCACCGGCGCCCCGAGCAGCCCGGCGACCTCGGCGGTGGATCCCGGCGCGGGTGCGGCGGCGGGCGCGACGGCGTCGGGGCCGGCGAGGCGGCCGTCGAACAGCCCCATCACCCCTTCGACGACGGCGATGTCGGCTCCCGCGGTGCCGTGCCGGTACAGCGGCCCGATCAGGTCGGCGCCGAGGAGCACCGGGTCCAGGTTGCGGCCCGGCCGGCCGGTGGCGAGCGCGTGGTAGCCGGGGTCGATGAAGTCCGGGCCCACCTTGAACGGCGCCACCCGGTGCCCGGCGGCCCGCAGCGCGCCCATCAGCCCGGTCGCGATCGTGGTCTTGCCGCTGCCCGAGGCCGGGGCGGCGATCACGACGGCGGGGACTCTCACCTCCTCGGCCGCGAGTCCGGCGGCGAGCACGCTCCCCGCAGGCCGGGGCCCGGTGTGCCCGCCGACATGCCGCAGATCCCGGTATCTCGCGCACACCCGGCGCCCGCGCGCGTCACCGTGCGCCCCTCACCACTCGATGCCCTTCTGGCCCTTGCGGCCGGCGTCCATCGGATGCTTGATCTTGGTCATCTCGGTGACCAGATCGGCGGCTTCGATCAGCGCGGCCGGTGCGTCGCGGCCGGTGATCACCACATGCTGGGTGCCGGGCCGGGCGGTGAGCACCTCGATCACCTCGTCGACCGGAATCCAGCCCCACTTCAACGGATACGTGAACTCGTCGAGCACGTAGAAGTCGTGCCGTTCGGCGGCCAACCGGCGTTTGATCTCGGCCCAGCCGTCGGCGGCGGCCGCGGCGTGGTCCTGTTCGGTGCCCTGTTTTCGCGCCCAGGACCAGCCGGCGCCCATCTTGTGCCACTCCACCGGACCGCCGACACCGTGTTCGGTGTGCAGGGCGCCCAGCCGACGGAACGCGGCCTCCTCCCCCACTTTCCACTTGGCGCTCTTGACGAACTGGAACACCCCGATGTCGAAGCCCTGGTTCCAGGCGCGCAACGCCATCCCGAAAGCGGCGGTGGACTTGCCCTTGCCCGGCCCGGTGTGCACGGCCAGCACCGGCAGATTGCGCCGGGCGCGGGTGGTCAGACCGTCGTCGGGGACGGTGGTCGGTTGTCCCTGCGGCATCAAATCCTCCTGTGCGGCCCTTGCGATCGGACTATGCGGCGTTGCGATCGGACGAGGCGGCGACCAGCCGGGTCAGGTCGTCGGCGCGCAACTGCGCCAGCCGCACACACGGCGCACCGAGTTGCCCGGCCAGCTGTTCGGCGAGACCCAGTCGGACGAACGATGTTTCACAGTCGACGACCACCGCGGCGGCGTCCTCGGCCACCAGTGCGGCCGCCGCGGCGCGGGCCCGCCCGAGCGGATCCGGCCCACCGGTGGCCCGGCCGTCGGTGAGCACCACCACCAGGCTGCGCCGCGCCCGGTCGCGGGCCTTCTCCCGCACCACCATGTCGCGGGCCGCCAACAGCCCTTGTGCCAGCGGCGTTTTCCCGCCGGTGTCGAATCCGGCCAGCCGCCGGCTGGCGATGTACACCGACGAGGTGGGAGGCAGCAGCACGCGGGCGTCCTGTTGCCGGAAGGTGATCACCGCGACCTTGTCACGACGCTGATAGGCGTCTCGCAGCAGCGACAGCGTGGCCCCGGTGACCGCCGACATCCGGTCGCGGGCGGCCATCGACCCGGATGCGTCCACCACGAAGATCACCAGATTGCCTTCCCGGCCTTCGCGAACCGCGCGCCGCACATCCTGCGGCCGCACCCGCGGCGGCCCCGAGCGGGTGGCCCGGCCGGCGGCGGCCAGCAGGGTGCCGAAGAGGTGGACGCCGTGGCCGGTGTCCGATTCGGTGGTCGCCGACACCACGGTGCCGGTGCGGTTGCGGGCCCGCGACCGCCGTCCCGGCGCTCCCTCGCCCACCCCGGGCACCACCAGCGTCCGGGTCTTGAACAGCGCCGACGGTGTGCCGCTCGGCCGCGACGCGGGCGCCGGCGCCGAACCCTGCCGGGGTGGGCCGTCGTCGGCGCCGGACCCGGCGCCCCCGCCGCCGGGCGGGTCCGGATCGGGGTCGGAGTCGGGACCCGGGCCGGAGTCGGGCCCCGGATCCGGATCCGGATCGGGATCGGTCTGGTCGGCCTGCGCCATCGCCTCGTCGAGCCGCTCGGGGTCCAGGCCCGGATCGTCGAACGGGTCACGCCGGCGCCGGTGCGGCAGCGCCAGTTCGGCCGCCACCCGGATGTCCTCCCCGGTGACGGCCAGCCCGGCCCCGTTCCCGGGGGCGCCGTTCTCGGCGGCCCGCCACGCGGCATGGGCGACCGCGGTGCGCGCGACCACCAGATCGGCCCGCATACCGTCCACGTCGAACGCCGCACACAACGCGGCGATACGACGTAATTCCTTGTCCGGCAACTCAACCGAGGACACCAGCGCACGGGCGGCGGCCACCCGGCGGGCCAGGCCGGCGTCGGCGTCGCGATACCGCGCGGCGAAGCCCTCCGGATCGGCCTCGAACGCCATGCGCTGCCGCACCACCTCGGTGCGCACGTCGATGTCGCGGGACGCCACCACGTCGACGGTGAGCCCGAACCGGTCGAGCAGCTGCGGGCGCAGCTCGCCCTCCTCCGGGTTCATCGTGCCGATCAACACGAACCGGGCCTCGTGGCTGTGCGACACGCCGTCGCGCTCCACATGCACCCGGCCCATCGCCGCGGCGTCGAGCAACACGTCGACGAGATGGTCGTGCAACAGGTTGACCTCGTCGACGTAGAGCACACCGCCGTGCGCGCGGGCCAGCAGCCCGGGCGAGAACGCGTGTTCGCCGTCGCGCAGCACCTTCTGCAGATCCAGCGAACCGACGACGCGGTCCTCGGTCGCCCCGATCGGCAGCTCCACCAGCGACGCCCCGTCCACGGCGTGCAGGATGTGGGCCAGCCCGCGCACCGCCGTCGACTTGGCGGTGCCCTTCTCCCCGCGGATCAGCACCCCGCCGATCTCCGGCCGCACCGCGCACAACAGCAGCGCCAGCCGCAACCGGTCGTGGCCCACGATCGCACTGAACGGATAGGTCGTCGTTATCACTGCGCCCTCATGTGAACACCGGGACGTCGACGGTCCCGCCTTTGATGAATGGATCACCGGCACGGGCGAATCCGTGCCGGGTGTCGGAGATGAGCTCTCGTCGGCCGATTCCGGAGCGGGTCCGTGGCGCGACGGCCACCTCGGCCTGCGGCTTCAGCAGCGCGGAAGATGTTGCTGCGTCGAGGTATACCGCCCGGGCCCGGTGCAAGGTGGCCGTCCTGACTGCCGTCGCGGTCAACCGGTCGCCGCTGTCGGGGTGTGTTCGGTGCCGGCGGGCTCGGTTGAGCTGGAGGGCAATCCGCTGGCCGGCTGATCGAGTTTGAGCACCTTGGTGCCGTGCGCCCACACCTCGCGGAACAGCGCGGGCTCCTTGGACAGCTCGACACCCAGCGACGGCACCATCTCCTTGAGCTTGGGCAGCCAGGACTGGTACCGGTCGGAGAAACACCGTTCCATCACTTCGATCATCGCCGGCACCGCGGTGGAGGCGCCCGGCGAGGCGCCCAGCAGGCCGGCGATCGACCCGTCGGCCGCCGAGAGCACCGTGGTGCCGAACTCCAGCACACCGCCGCGGCCCTTGCGGCGGATGACCTGCACCCGCTGCCCGGCGATGTCGAGTTCCCAGTCGGAGTCGCGTGCGCTGGGCGCGAATTCGCGCAACGCCTCGACGCGGTCGGCCTCGCTCATCAGCAGCTGCCCGATCAGGTACTTCAGCAGCCCCATCTCGGTGAGGCCGACCCCGATCATCGATGCGAGGTTGTTGGGCTTCACCGAGAACGGCAGATCGGTGATCTTGCCGTGTTTGAGGAACTTCGGGGACCAGCCGGCGAACGGGCCGAACAGCAGCCAGGATTTGCGGTTGATCACCCGGGCATCGAGGTGCGGCACCGACATCGGCGGCGCACCGAGCGGCGGCAGTCCGTACACCTTGGCCTTGTGCGCCGCGGTCAGCGCCGGATCGTTGGTGCGCAGGAACTGCCCGCCGACCGGGAACCCGCCGAAGCCCTTGACCTCCGGGATCCCGGCCTTCTGCAGCAGCGGCAGTGCCCCGCCGCCGGCGCCGACGAACACGAACTTCGCCTTGATCCGCCGTCTCGCGCCGGTGCGCCGGTTGACCACCTTGACCAGCCAGCCGCCGTCGCGCTGCTTGACCAGATCGCGCACCTCATGACCGAACATCGTGGTCATCCCGTGTTCGGCGACGTAGGCGATCAGCTGGCGGGACAGCGAGCCGAAGTCGACGTCGGTGCCGTCCTGCGTCCAGTTCAGCGCGACCGGCTCGGAGAAGTCACGCTGGTAGGCCATCAGCGGCAGGCGTCGGCTGAACTCGTCGTGATCGTCGATGAACTCCATCGAGGCGAACAGCGGGTTGGTCACCAGCGCCTCGTAGCGGCGCCGCAGGTAGTCGATGTTCTCGGCGCCCTGCACGAAGCTGACGTGCGGGATCGGGTTGAGGAAGCTGCGCACGTCAGGCAGCACCCCGTTCTCCACCGCGTACGCCCAGAACTGCCGGGAGACCTGGAACTGCTCGTTGACGTGGATGGCCTTGGTGGTGTCGATGGAACCGTCCGGCCGTTGCGGGGTGTAGTTCAGCTCACACAGCGCCGAATGCCCGGTGCCCGCGTTGTTCCACGGGTCGCTGCTCTCGGCAGCGGCGCCGTCGAGCCGTTCGATCAACGTGATCGACCAGTTCGGCTCCACCAGCCGCAGCAACGCTCCCAGGGTGGCGCTCATGATGCCAGCGCCCACCAGTACGACGTCTGTGGTGACTACTTTGGAATCCGACACCCGTTGGTCCTTCGTGGTCGCGCGGCCCGCTCGTCACGGCTTACCGACCCCAAGGTTATCCCGCGCCCGTCGGGTTCAATCCGCCGACCGGGCCAGGGTGTTCTCCGTCACGCGCGCCGGTGTGGCGCGCGGTTTAAGGTGGCGGGGTGACTGGCTGGGTGTCCGATGTGCTGCCGGGCTACTGGCAACGAACTCTGCACCTGGGACCCGACCCCGACGGCGAGGGTGACCTGGTCGCGACACTGGTCCGGCGCGGGGTCCCGACCACCCCGGCCCCGACCACCCCGGACGCGACCACCCCCGACCCGACCACCCCCGACCCGAGGCGGGCGACGACCAGGGCGGCCGCCGAGGCGGTGTTGCTGGTGCACGGCTACACCGACTACTTCTTCCACACCGAGCTCGCCGACCACTTCGCCACCCGCGGGTTCGTGTTCTACGCGCTCGACCTGCACAAGTGCGGACGGTCCCGGCGGCCGGGCCAGACCCCGCACTTCACCACCGACCTGGCCCGCTACGACGCCGACCTCAACGCCGCGCTCGCGGTCATCGCCGACGACAACCCCGGTGCGCGGGTGCTGATCTGCGGGCATTCCGCCGGCGGTCTGATCGTGTCGCTGTGGTTGGACCGGCTGCGCCGGCGCCGCAGCCCCCTTCGGCATCGGATCGGCGGGCTGGTGCTCAACAGCCCGTTCCTGGATCTGCCGGGGCGGCCGATCCTGCGCGCGCCGGTCACCACCGCGGCGATCGGCGCGCTGGCACGGTGGCGCAAACTGCACGTGGTCCGGCCGCCGGCCGAGGGCGGGTACGGCACCACCCTGCACCGCGACTACGCCGGCGAGTTCGACTACGACCTACGGTGGAAACCGATCGGCGGCTTCCCGATCACCGCCGGGTGGCTCTACGCCGTCCGGCGCGGGCACGCCCGCCTGCACCGGGGTCTGGACGTCGGGGTGCCCAACCTGATCCTGCGGTCGGATCACAGTGTGCCCGAGGACGCCGAACCGGACCGGCTCCAGCGCGGGGACGCCGTTCTCGACGTCACCCAGATCGCGCGGTGGGCCGGCTGCATCGGCAACCGCACCACGGTGATCCCGATTGTCGACGCCAAACACGACGTGTTCCTGTCGCTGCCCGAACCGCGCCGCACCGCCTACCGCGAGTTGGACTGCTGGCTGGACTGGTACGCGTCGCAGCCCGTCCCGGGCACACTCCGATCGGAGCCGGTGCCCCAGGTGCGACCCGAACGGGGTGAATCCGCATGAGACATTTCGACATCGCGATCATCGGCACCGGGTCGGGCAACAGCCTGCTCGACGAACGCTACGCGGACAAGAAGGTGGCGATCTGCGAGAAGGCGGTGTTCGGCGGCACCTGTCTCAACGTCGGATGCATTCCGACCAAGATGTTCGTCTACACCGCCGATGTGGCCCAGACCGTAAGGGATGCAAGCAGATTCGGTGTGGATGCCGAGCTGCGGGCGGTGCGGTGGCCGGACATCGTGTCGAGGGTGTTCGGCCGCATCGACCCGATCGCGGCCAGCGGCGAGAACTACCGGCGGTCCTCCCCCAACGTCGAGGTGTTCGACACCCACACCCGGTTCGGTGAGCCGCTCGGCGACGGGCGGTATGTGCTGCGCACCGAGGCCGGCGAGGAGTTCTCCGCCGATCAGGTGGTGATCGCCGCCGGATCGCGGGCGGTGGTTCCCGAGGCGATCGCGGCATGCGGCGTGCCCTACCACACCAGCGACACCATCATGCGGATCGCCGCGATCCCGGAGCATCTGATCATCGTGGGCGGCGGGTTCGTCGCCGCGGAGTTCGCCCACGTGTTCTCGGCGCTGGGCAGCCGGGTGTCGATCATCATCCGGGGCAACACCCTGTTGCGCGGACACGACGACGACATCACCACGCGGTTCACCGACCTCGCCGCCAAGAAATGGGAGATCCACGGTCAGCGGGAGGTGGTCGACGCCCGCGCCCTCGACGGCGGGGTGGAGGTGCGGTGCGACGACGGTTCGACGTTGCGCGGTGACGTGCTGCTGGTGGCCACCGGCCGGGTGCCCAACGGTGACCTGCTCGACGCCGAGCTGGCCGGTGTGCAGGTGCGCGAGCACGGTCAGGTGGTGGTCGACGAATACCAGCGCACCACGGCGCGGGGCATCTATGCGCTCGGCGATGTGTCCTCGGACCATCAGCTCAAGCACGTCGCCAACCACGAGGCCCGCGTCGTCAAACACAATCTGCTGCAGGACTGGGACGACACCGCGGCGCTGGCCGCCTCCGACCACCGGTACGTGCCGTCGGCGGTGTTCACCGACCCGCAGATCGCCTCCGTCGGTCTGACCGAGAACGAGGCCCGCTCCAGGGGTCTGCCCATCAAGGTGAAGATCCAGGACTACAGCGATGTGGCCTACGGCTGGGCGATGGAGGACACCACCGGCTTCGTCAAGGTGATCGTCGACGACAGCACCGGATTGATCGCCGGCGCGCACATCATGGGCCATCAGGCCGCCTCGTTGATCCAACCGCTGATCCAGGCCATGAGTTTCGGGCTGCCGGCCCGGGACATGGCCCGCGGCCAGTACTGGATCCACCCGGCGCTGCCGGAGGTGGTGGAGAACGCGTTGCTGGCGTTGTGCGGGGAACCCCCGTGGCCGCCCGCCAAACGGCACTAGCACCGCTTTTCAGGTCGGTGTCGACCGCCGGTTGTCAGCCGTGGCGCGCGCCGATCCAATGCAGCAGGTCGTGCACGATGTCGTCGTCGAGCCGGTAACTGACCGTCCGCCCGATCCGGGTGGACCGCACCCAGCCCTGCTGTCGCAGCACCCGAAGCGCCTGGGACACCGCGTTCTCCGACCGCCCCAACGCGGCCGCCAGATCACCCACCCGGATGCCCGGCGCCCGGTGCAACACCAGCAGGATCTCGAGCCGGTGCGGATCGGACAGCAGGTCGAACCGCCGGCTCCACTCGGTCGTGTCGACGTCCGCGAGCGCCGCCGAGGCGTGCTCGAGCGCCAGTTGATCACCGGAGACGTCCACGGCCCAAATCTAGTCGCTCGGGACCTCGCAGCGGCCGAGGCCGGCCGAAGTCACCCGACGGTGTTGACAGCGGTCAACAGCCGATATCCGCTGGTCGCGTGATCAGAACCGTCCGGGACGGCCCCTTCAGGTAGGGTCAAACATGTGTGCGGAGCCACCGGGGAAGTCCGACTCGACGGCCGAACACCCGACATCGCGGCGGTGTCGCGGATGGCGGACACCATGTCGCCCCGCGGGCCTGACTCCGCCGGTGCGTGGTCACAGGGCCGGGTCGCCCTCGGTCATCGCCGTCTGAAGATCATCGACCTGTCCGAGGCCGGCGGCCAGCCCATGATCGACTCCGAGTTGGGTCTGGCTATCTGCTGGAACGGCTGCATCTACAACTATCGGGAACTGCGGCGGGAGTTGTCCGGTCACGGGTACCGGTTCTTCTCCACCAGTGACACCGAGGTGCTGCTCAAGGCCTACCACCACTGGGGAGACCGGTTCGTCGACCAACTCAAGGGCATGTTCGCGTTCGCGATCGCCGAACGGGACAGCGGCCGCGTGCTGCTGGGCCGGGACCGCCTCGGCATCAAGCCGCTGTATCTCAGCCAGGACCGGCACCGGATCCGGTTCGCCTCGTCCCTGCCCGCCCTGTTGGCCGGCGGCGAGGTCGACACCCGGATCGATCCGACCGCCCTGCACCACTACCTGACCTTCCACTCCGTGGTACCGGCGCCGTTGACCATCCTGCGCGGCGTGTCCAAGGTGCCACCGGCCTCGCTGGTGGCGATCGAACCCGACGGCCGGGTCATCACCAGCACCTATTGGGAACCCGACTTCAGCCGCCGCGCCGACCGTGCCGACTGGACCGCCCGGGACTGGGAGGACGCGGTACTGCAGTCGCTGCGCACCGCGGTCGAGCGGCGGCTGGTGGCCGACGTCCCGGTGGGCTGTCTGTTGTCCGGCGGGGTCGACTCCAGCCTGATCGTCGGGCTGCTCGCCGAAGCCGGCCAGACCGGGTTGAAGACGTTCTCGATCGGCTTCGAATCGGTCGGCGGCGTGGCCGGAGACGAGTTCAGGTACTCCGACGTCGTCGCCCGCCATTTCGACACCGACCACCATCAGATCCGCATCGGCACCGACCGGATGCTGCCCGCCCTGGACGGCGCGATCGGCGCGATGAGCGAGCCGATGGTCAGCCACGACTGCGTCGCGTTCTATCTGCTCAGCCAGGAAGTGGCCAGACACGTCAAGGTGGTCCAGTCCGGTCAGGGCGCCGACGAGGTGTTCGCCGGTTACCACTGGTATCCGCCGATGGCGGACCCCTCGGCCGCCGATCTGGACGGGGCGGTGGCCAAGTACCGGGCGGCGTTCTTCGACCGGGATTCGGCCGCGGTGGCCGCGCTGCTCACCCATGAGTACCGCACCGACGGGGATCCGAGCGGTCGGTTCGTCACCGAACACTTCGCCCGGCCCGGCGCGGAGACCGGGGTGGACCGGGCGCTGCGCCTGGACACCACCGTGATGCTGGTGGAGGACCCGGTGAAGCGGGTGGACAACATGACGATGGCGTGGGGGCTGGAGGGCCGGGTGCCGTTCCTCGATCACGAACTCGTCGAGCTGGCCGCCACCTGCCCGCCGGAACTCAAGACCGCCCAAGGTGGCAAGGGGGTGCTGAAGGAGGCCGCCCGCCGGGTCATTCCCGCGGCGGTGATCGACCGCCCCAAGGGATACTTCCCGGTTCCGGCGCTGACCCATCTGGAGGGCCCGTACCTGGACATGGTCCGCGACGCGCTCTACGCGCCGGAGGCCAAGGAGCGCGGACTGTTCCGTCCGGAGGCGGTGGACCGCCTGCTCGCCGACCCCAACGGCCGGCTGACACCGTTGCGCGGCAACGAGTTGTGGCAGATCGCGCTGTTGGAGATGTGGCTGCAGAAGCACGGCATCACCGGAGTTGCGGCATGACCAAATCTGAATCCCCCGATTCCACCGATCACACCGAAGCCATCACCCTGAGCCTGCACGACGCGTCCCCACAGCATCTGGTGGACGTCATGGCCGAGAATGTGGTGCTTGAACTGGGTTGGGGCCGTTTGGTCTTCGGCCAGACCTTCGCCGATCCCGATGACCTGGCCGAGGTGATGCGCCAGGAACGTTCGGGACGGCGCGACATCTGCATCTACGCCCGCGAGGCCCACGTGCTGGTCTCGCTGGCCCCCACCGAACTGTTCATCGATCCGAGCCACACCTACCGGTTGCGGTTCCACGAACACGACGAGATCGCCGAACCGTCGCCGCCCGGTATCACGGTCCGTCCGCCGCGGGCCCGCGAAGAGGCCGATGAGATGAACCGCGTCTACGTGCGGTGTGGGATGGTGCCGGCGCCGATCGACGTCATCTGGGACAACCACCTGAACGCCGAGGCGGTGGAGTACCTCATCGCGGTGCGCGACGACGACGGTTCGGTGGTCGGCACGGTCACCGGGGTCGACCACAAGCGGTTGTTCTCCGACCCGGAGGACGGTTCGAGCCTGTGGACGCTGGCGGTGGACCCGACGGCGGGGCTGCCCGGTATCGGTGCGGCGCTGACCCGTGCACTGGCGGCGATCTTCCGCGACCGGGGCCGCGCCTACATGGATCTGTCGGTGGCACACGACAACACCGCCGCCATCAACCTGTACGAGAAGCTGGGCTTCCAGCGGGTTCCGGTGCTGGCGGTGAAACGCAAGAACGCGATCAACGAACCGCTGTTCACCCATCCGCCGGAGACCGTCGACGACCTCAACCCGTACGCCCGGATCATCGCCGATGAGGCGATGCGGCGCGGAATCCGGGTCGAGGTGCTCGACGCCGAGACCGGTGAGATGCGTCTGACCCACGGCGGCCGGTCGGTGGTGACCCGGGAGTCGTTGTCGGAGTTCACCTCCGCGGTGGCGATGGCCCGCTGCGACGACAAGCGGCTCACCCGCCGGATCGTCTCCGAAGCGGGTATCAAGGTGCCGCGGGGCCGGTTGGCCTCCTTCGACGATGCCGACCACGCGTTCTTGGACGAGGTCGGCAAGGTCGTCGTCAAACCCACCCGCGGTGAGCAGGGTATCGGCATCACCGTCGGGGTGCAGACCCACGAGGAGCTCGACGAGGCGTTGGCCCGGGCCCGCGAACAGCATCCCGAGGTGCTCATCGAGGAGTGCTATCCGGGCGATGATCTACGGCTGGTGGTGATCGACGGCAAGGTGGTGGCCGCGGCGCTGCGCAAACCGGCCGAGGTGATCGGCACCGGTCAGCACACCATCCAGGAGCTGATCGAGGCGCAGAGCCGGCGGCGCGCGGCGGCGACCGGCGGGGAGTCGAAGATCCCGCTCGATGCGATCACCAAGTCGATCGTGCACGACGCGGGCTACTCGTTGGACGATGTGTTGCCCGAGGGTGAGCGGCTGCGGGTGCGCCGGACCGCCAACCTGCATCAGGGCGGAACGATTCACGATGTGACCGCCAAGGTGCATCCGGAGCTGTGCCGGGTGGCGGTCAAGGCCGCCGAGGCGATCGGCATCCCGGTCACCGGCATCGATCTGCTCGTGCCCGATGTGACCCGCGACGACTACGTGTTCATCGAGGCCAATGAACGACCGGGGCTGGCCAATCACGAGCCCCAGCCGACCGCGGCCGCGTTCGTGGACTTCCTGTTCCCGGGGCAGCCGGGATTGCCCCAAGCCTGGACGCCTTCGGAGGCGCCGGACTGAGCGCGCCAGCGCGAAGGCCGCACGCCGACACATCAAACCCCAGGCGCCGGACTGAGCGCGCCAGCGCGAAGGCCGCACGCCGACACATCAAACCCCCGGGCGCCTACCAGGTGCTGGTGCGCATCACGATCTCGGTTGTCAGCTGCGCGGTGGACTGCTGCGCGTTGCGCCCGTCGAGCAGCTCCACGACCCGGAAGTCGCCGTAGACGTAGCGCTGGCTGGCCAGCGCCGCCGACCGCGCCGCGGGTGTGCTGACCAGCATGGTGGTGTTCATCTCGACCGGCGGGCAGTGTTCGTCGCGGATGACCCCACCCGGATCGGCGACCCGGGGATGTGGGCGGTCCACCACGACCAGCGCCGTGAACCGATCCAACCGGGTGGCGGCCAGCTCCCAGGCGAGTTCGCCGCCGCTGCGGTCGCCGACCACCACCGCCCACCGCAGACCGAGCTCATCCATCACCCCGACCACCGTCTTGGGGGTCAGCCGTGGGTCGGCGCCGATCACGACGGTGCGCAGGGATGCGGTGTGCAGCCGCCGGCACACCACCTCGTAGGCGGCGGGCCGGCGATCAGCCGCGCCGAGCACGACCACCGCCGACCCCTGTTCGGGTCCGGCGGCGGTCACCGCGACGGGAAACCCGTCGACCGTCATCATGCTGCCCGGCATTCGGCCAACCTACAGTCGCGTCCGGCGCTGCGGGCGGGATTTGCCGCTTACCCGGGCGTCAGGACGATCCGACGCGTTCGGCCTGCCGGGCGGCCATCTCCAGGAAGGTCTGCGGCAGTTCCGCCGAGACCGAGACGCGGTCGTCACCCAACGGCAGCATCATCGCGGAGACCGACATCGAGCCGACGTTCTCGAAGTACATGTAGACCGGGTTGCTGGAGCCCAGTGTCTGGCGGTAGGCCAGTCCCCCGGGGCGTGGACTGTCGATCGGGGTGGTGGTGATGTCCAGCCCGTCGGAGTTCTCCGCGCCGAAGAACGCCCGGTACCGGGCGCAGCGCTCCGCCACCTCGGCCACCCGCTCCAGGTCCAGCGGGCGGGTGTGCACCCCGATCGAGAACCGGGCGTTCTGATACCACACCGAATAGTCCGAGTCCCGGCCCAGACCGGCGGCCGCCGCCTCCCGGACCACCGCGGTCATCCCGTCGGCACAGCCTTCGGGCACCGACCGCATGGTGTACGGGTTCGGTCGGGCGGGTGATGCGGCATCGGGCTTCTCCCGACGCTCGTATTTCACACCGGGCGGAAAGTCGTTCTGGGTGAGGATGACACGTTCGATGATGTCGCCCGGCCAGACCGCCGTCCCGGTGACCGAAACGGCGCAGCCGGCCACCAGGGCCAGCACCGGCAACAGTGCCCCGACCCGCAGTCCGACCATGCCAGCAGCCTACTCAGATCACGTCGGTGCGCAGCACGGGTCGCGGCGGCGGACCGTCCTCGAGCAGAGCGAACAGCGCGTCGAGGTCCAGATGGGCGGTGAGCAGATCGGCGATCTGATCCAGCTGACGGTCCCGGCGCGCGCCGACGTCGATGTCGTCGGCGACGACGAACCCGTGCCGTCCGGCGGCGACCGCTGCCTCGGACAGCCATTGCCGGCGGAGCTCGTCGTTGTCGAGCAGGCCGTGCCAGTGGGTGCCGCACACCGCGCCACGCCGCAACCCGACACCGTGCCAGTCGTCGGCGGCGGACCGGGTCACCTGCCCGTGGTGGATCTCGTAGCCGCGCAGGGGCCGCTCCCAGCGGCGCAGGGTCTTGTCGGCGGCGAACTCGATGTCGGCGTCGAGCAGGCCGAGACCGTCGACCCGGCCGACGCCGGATTCGACGCGGTCGTCGATGCGCCGGCACAGCATCTGGAAACCGCCGCAGACGCCCAGCACCGCCCGGCCCGCCGCGGCGTGCGCGACGATCGCGTCGGCCAACCCGCGGTCCCGCAGCCAGGTCAGATCCGCCACCGTCGCTTTGCTGCCCGGCAGCACCACCGCGTCGGCGTCGGTGAGTTCGGTCGGATCGGCGACCCAGCGCACCACCACCCCCGGTTCACAGGCCAGTGCCTCGACATCGGTGGAGTTGGAGATGCGCGGCAGCCGGACCGCGGCGACGGTCAGGCTCTGCTCACCGCGTGGCGGCTGCGGTGTGCCGACCACCCGCCCGGACACCACCGACACCGAGTCCTCGGCGTCGAGCCACAGATCGTCGGAGAACGGGATGATCCCGTAGGTGGGCCGGCCGGTGCGCCGGTGCAGTTCGTCGAGTCCCGGGGTGAGCAGCGCCGGGTCGCCGCGGAACTTGTTGACCACGAATCCGGCGATCAGCCGCTGGTCGGCGGGTTCCAGAACGGCCACCGTGCCGAAGAAGTGGGCCAGCAGCCCGCCGCGGTCGATGTCGCCGATCAGCACGATCGGCAGATCGGCGGCGCGGGCCAGGCCCAGGTTGGCCAGATCGGTGGCGCGCAGGTTGATCTCGGCGGGCGACCCGGCACCCTCGCACAGCACCACGTCGAATTCGGTTCGCAGCGCGGTCAATTCCTCGGCGACGACGGCGCGGAGCCGGTCGCGGTGCCGGATGTAGTCCCCGGCCGCCACCGATCCGCTGACTTCTCCGCGCACCACCAGCTGCGAGGTGCGGTCCCCGCCGGGTTTGAGCAGGATCGGGTTGAACCGCACGCTGGGCTCCAGCCCGGCGGCGCGCGCCTGCATCGCCTGGGCGCGGCCGATCTCGCCACCCTCCACGGTCACCGCCGAGTTGTTGGACATGTTCTGCGCCTTGAACGGGGCGACGCGAATCCCCTTGCGCGCCAACAACCGGCACAGCCCGGCGACGAGCACCGACTTCCCGGCGTCCGATGTCGTGCCGGCGACCAGCAGGGCGCCCCCGGTCATGTCGCGGGCGAATCCGGTGTCACAGCTGGGTCAGGATCTCGGCGCCGTCCTCGGTCACCACCAGCGTGTGCTCGAACTGCGCGGTCCACTTGCGGTCCTTGGTGACGACGGTCCAGCCGTCGTCCCAGATCTCGTACTCCAGAGATCCGAGGTTGATCATCGGCTCGATGGTGAAGGTCATGCCGGGTTCCATCACGGTGGTGACCGACGGTTCGTCGTAGTGCAGCACCACCAGGCCGTTGTGGAACGTGGTGCCGATGCCGTGGCCGGTGAAGTCGCGGACGACGTTGTAGCCGAACCGGTTCGCGTACGACTCGATGACGCGGCCGACGACCGACAGCGCGCGGCCGGGCTTGACCGCCTTGATCGCCCGCATCATCGCCTCGCGGGTGCGCTCCACCAGCAGCCGATGCTCCTCGGAGACGTCACCGGCCAGGAAGGTGGCGTTGGTGTCGCCGTGCACACCGTGGATGTAGGCGGTGACGTCGATGTTGACGATGTCGCCGTCCTCGATGACGGTGGAGTCCGGGATACCGTGGCAGATCACCTCGTTGAGCGAGGTGCAGCACGACTTCGGGAAGCCCTTGTAGCCGAGTGTGGACGGGTACGCGCCGTGGTCGATCAGGTACTCGTGGACGATCCGGTCGAGTTCGTCGGTGGTCACGCCGGGTTCGACGGCCTTGCCGGCCTCGGCGAGTGCGCCCGCGGCGATCCGCCCGGCGATCCGCATCTTGTCGATCACCTCGGGCGTCTGCACCCACGGCTCGTTGCCCTCGTTCGCGGTGGGTTTCCACACGTACTCCGGACGTTCGATCGACTTGGGGACGGGCCGCGTCGGTGAGATGACGCCGGGGCGAAGCGCGGTGCGAACGGACATGGTTCCAAGGGTAGTCGGAGAACACCGATCTCTTTTCCGGAGAGCGGGAATGTTAGCCTGTCTTCATGCTTAGCGAGCCGCCCGCGGCGACCGGCGACGGGGTGCACATCCTGAACCAACTCGGCTACCGCGACCTGGTGGAGGACGACGAGCGGTTGGTCATGGAGATGGACAACCGGCCGGATCTGACCAACGTCCGGGGTGCGCTGCAGGGCGGTCTGCTGGCCACGTTGATCGACATCGCGGCGGGCCGGTTGGCCGGCCGGCACGTCGGCCCCGGTCAGGACGTCACCACCGCCGACATGACCGTGCACTTCCTGGCCCCGGTGGTGGTCGGCCCGGCGCGTGCGGAGGCCACCATCCTGCGGGCCGGCAGGCGGTTGATCGTCACCTCGGTCGACGTGACCGATGTCGGCCGGGACCGGCTGGCGGCGCGGTCGACGCTGAGCTTCGCCGTGCTGGATCCCCGCTGACCGGCCGCGGTCAGCCGTCAGCGGCGGTCGAAGCGGCTGAACACGCCCTTGCGCCGCGGCCCGCGGATGTCCACCGACCCCCACACGACCTTGCCGGTGAACACCACGTGCGGACGCCCCTCGGCGGGTGCGTCGCGGCGGTGGTCCCGGGCGCTGCCGACGATCACCTCGACGTCGTCGATGGACGCGCTGGCCCCGTCGGGCAGCCGCACGTCGACCGAACCGAACTTCATGTCGAGTTCGACCACCACGATCGGCCCGGCGAACCGGGCGCGGGTGAGGTCGAGGTCGACCGATCCGAACCGGCGCACCAGCGCCAGCCGGGTCGGCACGATCCACTCGCCCTGCCGCTTCAGGGAGCCCAGGATGCCGCGCAGCTCCACGCGGTCGGTGGCGGTGGTGACGATCGCGCCCGGACCGGGCAGATCGCCCACCAACGCGTCGAGGTCCGACCGCAGCCGCGCCTGCGACACCGCGGCCGAGCGTTCCTCGAACTCCTCGATGTCGATCAGGCCCAACGCGACAGCGTTGTGCAACCGACGCAGCGTGCCATTGCGGTCCGCGTCGGAGATCCGCAGTTCCGCCGGCTCGGCGGTGGGTTCGATACCCGCCATAGCCGACAGGCTACTCACGCCAGGTAGTCCGGAGGCAGTGCGTCGAGCATCATCTTGGTCATCCGCACCGCGTACTCCGAGCTGCCACCACCGACGATCAGCGCGGCGAACGCCAGGTCACCGCGGTAGCCGGCGAACCAGGAGTGCGAACCGCCGGCGAACTCCGCCTCACCGGTCTTGCCGCGCACGTCGCCTGCGCCCTGCAGGTGTTCGGCGGTGCCGTTGGTCACCACCAGCCGCATCATCGGGCGCAGCCCCTCCACCATCTCCGGTGAGATGGGCGGGATCTCGCCGTTGATCTCGGTGGGCCGGCCGTCGATCAGCCGCGGCACCGGAGGTTTGCCGGCGGCGACGGTCGCGGCGACCATGGCCATCCCGAACGGGCTGGCCAGCACCTTGCCCTGCCCGAAGCCGTCCTCGGTGCGCTCGGCCAGGATGACCGTGGGTGGCACCGATCCGGTCACCGCGGGCAGCCCGGAGATCGAGTATTCGGGGCCGAGCCCGTACTGGGCGGCGGCGGTGGACAGTCCGCGCGGCGGCATCCGGCTGGCCAGTTCGGCGAAGGTGGTGTTGCACGAACTGGCGAACGCCCGGGACAGCGGCACGGTGCCCAGATCGAATCCGCCGTAGTTGGGCACCCGCCGGTGGCCGATGTCCATGTGGCCGGGGCAGGGCAACAGGGTGTTGGGGGTGGCCATGTCCCGGTCGAGCGCCGCGCCGGCGGTGACGATCTTGAACGTCGAGCCGGGCGGGAACAGCCCGGTGGTGGCGAGCAGACCCTCGGCGTCGGCGGCGGCGTTCTGAGCGACGGCGAGGATCTCCCCCGTCGACGGCCGGATCGCGACGATCATCGCCTGTTTGCCGGTGGTGTCCACGGCACCCTGTGCGGCTTCCTGGACCCGGCGGTCGAGGGTGAGTGTCACCGCCGGCGCCGGTTGGCCGGGCACCTCGTGCAGGATGTCGACCTCGACGCCGTTCTGGTTGACGGTGACCACCCGCCAGCCCGCGGTGCCGTCGATGTCGTCGAACACCGCCTGTTTGACCCGGCTGAGCAGCGCCGGAGCGAACCGCTCGTCGGTGGGCACCAGATCCGGATGCGGTGTGATCACCACGCCGGGAAGGGCCCCGATCGCGGCGGCCACCGGATCCTGGTCGGCCTGGCGCAGGGTGATCAGACTCATCGGACCGCGTTGCGCGCTGGCCTGTTCGGCGAGTCGTTGCGGATCCAGGGTGTCGTTGAACGGCCGCAGCGCGTCGACGACGGCGTGGGCGGTGGTCATCAGCTGTGCACCGGCGGCGCGGGCGTCCAGCGCGTAGTGGTAGCGGAATCCCGGCCGCAGCACGCTGGTCCCGGTGCGCTCGTGCACCGAGGCCCGGGGCGGCGGATCGGCGCGCAGCGCGAACGTCTGGTTCTCGCCGAGCCGAGGGTGCAGGTTGGTGGCCGTCCACCGCACCTGCCACTGTCCGTTGTTGCGGACCATGTTGAGGTGCCCGTCGTAGGTCCAGGTCCGGTTCTTGGGCAGCTTCCAGGTGTAGCGGTAGCTGACGGCGCCGGTGTCCTCGCTGTATCGGGAGCCGACGACCTGCGCGTCCAGCCCCTCGGCCTGCAGACCGGCCCACGCCGCGTTGAGCCCCTGTCGGGCCAGGTCCGGGCGGTCGCTGAGGTCGGCGGCCGCGCCGGTGTCACCTTCGGCGAGCGCGGCGAAGAACCGTTCGGCCGCGAGCTCCGGACCGTCGGGCCGGGGGGTGCAGGAACTGAGCGCGACGGCGGTGCCGACCGCGCCGAGCACGGCGAGCACCCGAGTGGCCCATGAGACTTTCGAGGTCGATGTTGCCATTGAGGCAATTGTTATGGGTGTGACGGCTGATCGCCGGGAGGCGCACCGATGCCGATCTGTGACGGATCCGCGCCGGGCGGGTGACCTCCGGGCTACCCGCGGGCGGCGGGAGCGCGGACGACCAGCGGGACGGCCGGGAAATAGGCGGCCATCTCGCTGCGCGATTTGCGCAGGGCGGCGGTGCCGTAACCCTTCTTGCGGTGCTCGGGGTGGATCCAGATCCGGACGTTGACCTCACCGCTGGTGAGCTCACCGAACACCATGCCCACCGGTTGCGATCCGACCTCGGCCACCAGCCACACCGCTTCCTCGGCCTCCATCCGCTGATTCGCGGCGCGGATCTCGTCGTCCAGGTCGCCGGCCGGGGCGCCGGAACCGTCCCCGGCCGCACCGACATCCGAGGTGCGCGCGGCGAACAGCTCGCGGTCGCGGTCGGGCCGGAACGGCCGCAACGCCAGATTGTCCCCGGAGGAGTCCGGGCGCTCCCCCAGTACGAAGCTGAGTTGGGAGTTCAGATCGTCGAGCTCACGCGCGATCTGGCGGCGGGACTCCCGGGTCAACCGGTCGAAGGAGAGCCGCAGCACCGCTTCGGCGGCGGCCTGCGACGTGTCCAGCATCGCACGGATCTTGCCGAGCGCACTGGCGATGTCGTCGGAATCGACGATGGCATCGAGGATTTCGTGGCGGCGGTCCAGGGCCCGCACCAGCGCGTCGGCGATCTCGCGACGGTCCACCCGCTGATCCTGATCGGTCACGACGCCAGCCTAGAACGTCTGCCGGCCGCAGGGGTGTCCCCGGCGAAACCGGGGCGGATCAATCTCGTCAATCCAGCAGCACGGTGGCGAACGTGCCGACCGTCTGGAAACCGACCCGCGCGTAGGTGGCGCGGGCGACGGTGTTGAAGCTGTTGACATACAGGCTGGCGATGCGGCCGCCGCGCACCACCGCGGACGCCAGCGTCGCGGTCCCGGCGGAGCCCAGCCCACGGCCACGCCAGTCCGGATGAACCCAGACCCCCTGGATCTGGCCGACCGCCGGGGACTGCGAACCGACCTCGGCCTTGAACACCACCTCACCGCGTTCGAACCTGGCCCAGGCCCGCCCGGCGGCGATCAGCCCGGCGACCCGCCGCCGGTATCCGCGGCCGCCGTCACCGAGGCGGGGGTCGATGCCCACCTCCCCGATGAACATGTCGATGGCGGCCACCAGGTAGGCGTCGAGCTCCTCCATTCGCACCGGCCGCACCGCCGGGTCGATCGGGCAACGCGGCTCGGTGCTCAGCGCCATCAGCGGTTGCTCGTCGCGGACGTCGCGGGCCGGCCCCCAGCCGGATTCCAGGCGCTGCCACATCGGCAGCACCAGTTCGGCCCGGCCGACCAGTGAGGAGCAGCGCCGCGGCTGCCCCACGGCCTTGTCGGCGAAGGCGTGCAGATCGTCGAGCCGGCCACGCAGCGGAATGAGGTTGGCCCCGGCGAAGCACAACGCCTCATCGACCCGGCGTCGGGTCCACAACTCGCCGCCGATCGCGGCGGGATCGACGCCGTGCTCGGCCACCCGGGCGGCCACCATGCACGACGCGACCGGGTCCTCGTCGAGCACGGCACGCACCGCGACCGGGTCACGCACCAGCGAAACACGCCGCTCGTCGGCGAGACGAAACACCGGCGGAGCCGACATGGCCACTTCCTTCGGGGAACCGCGAGGTTCCCGGTTGCTGGGGGATCTCGGGCTGCACACGGCCGGGGCTTGCCGCCGGCCGGCCGGACCCCGCGACCGTGATCCCGCTCACAGGGTCATGTTCAGCTTACGGTGACAATCGGAGAACCGCTGGACTCTGGCCCGGACTCCCCGTCTCCGGAGCCCATCTCGGCGGCGATCCGCATCGCCTCCTCGATGAGGGTCTCCACGATCTGCGATTCCGGCACGGTCTTGATGACCTCGCCCTTGACGAAGATCTGTCCCTTGCCGTTGCCGGAGGCCACCCCGAGGTCGGCCTCGCGGGCCTCGCCCGGGCCGTTCACCACGCACCCCATCACCGCGACCCGCAGCGGGACGTCGAGGCCCTCCAGCCCCGCGGTGACCTCGTTGGCCAGCGTGTACACATCGACCTGGGCGCGCCCGCAGGACGGGCAGGACACGATCTCCAGGCCGCGCGGCCGCAGGTTCAGCGACTCCAGGATCTGGACGCCGACCTTGACCTCCTCCACCGGTGGCGCCGACAGCGACACCCGGATGGTGTCCCCGATGCCCCTGCTCAGCAGCGCGCCGAATGCGACCGCGGACTTGATGGTGCCCTGGAACGCCGGCCCGGCCTCGGTGACGCCGAGGTGCAGCGGATAGTCGCACTGTTCGGCGAGCATCTCGTAGGCCTGCACCATCACCACGGGATCGCTGTGCTTGACGCTGATCTTGATGTCGCCGAAGCCGTGCTCCTCGAACAGCGACGCCTCCCACAGCGCCGATTCGACCAGCGCCTCCGGGGTGGCTTTGCCGTACTTCTGCATGAACCGCTTGTCCAGCGATCCGGCGTTCACCCCGATGCGGATCGGGATGCCGGCGTCCCCGGCGGCCTTGGCGACCTCCTTGACTCGGCCGTCGAACTCCTTGATGTTGCCCGGGTTGACCCGCACCGCCGCGCAACCGGCGTCGATCGCGGCGAAGATGTACTTGGGCTGGAAGTGGATGTCGGCGATCACCGGGATCTTGGACTTCGCGGCGATCGCGGGCAGGGCGTCGGCGTCCTCCTGCCGGGGGCAGGCCACCCGGACGATGTCGCAGCCGGCGGCGGTGAGTTCGGCGATCTGCTGCAGGGTCGCGTTCACGTCGTGGGTCTTGGTGGTGCACATCGACTGCACCGAGATCGGGTGATCACTGCCCACGCCGACGTCGCAGACCATCAACTGCCGGGTCTTCCGACGGGGTGCCAGCACCGGCGCGGGTCCCCCGGACCCGACTGCGGGCATCCCCAGGCCGATCGAAGTCATTTCTCTCCTATTGGAACAACCTGATCGGATTGACCAGGTCGGCGGTGACGGTCAGCAGCATGTAGCCGGCCACCACCACCAAGATTACGTACGTCGCGGGCATCAGCTTGAGATAGTTGACCGGCGCCGCCGCGGTCAGGCCGCGGGCCGAGCGGATCATGTTGCGGATCTTCTCGTAGGTGGCGATCGCGATGTGGCCGCCGTCGAACGGCAGCAGCGGGACCAGGTTGATCGCGCCGAGCACGAAGTTGAGCTGGGCCAGGAAGAACCAGAACGCCACCCACAGCCCGTGGTTGACGGTGTCGCCGCCGATGATGCTGGCGCCCACCACGCTGATCGGGGTCTCCGGATCGCGTTCGTCACCGGTGATCGACGCCACCAGCGCGCCGACCTTGGTCGGGATCTTCGCCAGCGCCTTACCCAGTTCGACGGCCAGCTCGCCGGTGAACGTGAAGGTGGCCGGCACCGCGGACAGCACGTTGTACTGGGTGGGGCCGAACTGTGCGGCGGTGACACCGATGGCGCCCACCTCGGCGGGAACCGGCTCGCCGTCCTCGCCGGCGGTGAACCGCTGTGTGGGCGTGACGTCGACGACGGTGGTGAACTCCGTGGTCACGCCGTCGACGGTGCGCTGCACGGTCAGTTCGGTGGGGCCGCGGTGTTGCCGTACCGCGGTGGCCATCTCGGTGAAGTCGGCGACCTCGGCGTCGCCGACCTTCACGATCACGTCGCCGGGCTGGATGCCGGCCAGCGCAGCCGGTCCGGGTCCGCTGCACTCGCCCAGCTCGCCTTGACGGACTTCGGCTGCCACACAAGAGGTCTCGCCGACGACGGCGGTCGTCGGCGGATTCAGGGTGGGCAGCCCCCAGATCACCGCGATGGCGTAGATGAGCACCAGCCCGATGACGAAGTTCATCCCCGGCCCGGCGAACAGCACCGCGACCCGTTTCCAGGTCTTCTGCCGGTACATCGCGTACGGCTGCTCATCGGGTTTCAACTCGTCGATCGCGGTCATGCCGGCGATGTCGCAGAAGCCGCCCAGCGGGACCGCCTTGATCCCGTATTCGGTGGATCCCAGCCGGTTGGGCCGGTGGGTCGACCACAGGGTCGGCCCGAACCCGACGAAGTAACGGCGCACCTTCATCCCGGTGGCCCGCGCCACCCACATGTGACCGCATTCGTGCAACGCCACCGACACCAGGATGGCCAGCGCGAACAGTGCGACGCCGATAGCAAACATCATGTGGTGAGCAGACCTTTTCCGTCGAGCGACCGGTCCACCGCATGTCTTGCCACGGTGCGGGCCCAGCGCTGCGCTTCGAGTACGTCGTCCACGGTAGCGGGTTCGGCCGCCCAGGCGTCGGCAGCGCGCAGCACCTCGGCCACGATCCGCACGATCGCCGGGAACCGGATCCGCCCGGCCAGGAACGCCCCGGCGGCCTCCTCGTTGGCGGCGTTGTACACCGCGGTCAGGCAGCCGCCCCGCTCCCCGGCCTGCCGGGCCAGTTCCACGGCGGGGAAGACCTCGTTGTCGACGGGTTCGAACGTCCAGGTGGAGGCGGTGCTGAAGTCGCAGGCCGGCGCCGCGCCGGGCACCCGGTCCGGCCAGCTCAGCGCCAGTGCGATGGGCAGTTTCATATCGGGTGGGCTGGCCTGCGCCAGGGTGGAGCCGTCGGTGAACGTCACCATCGAGTGCACGATCGACTGCGGGTGCACGACGACGTCGATGCGGTCGTAGTCGATGCCGAACAGCAGATGGGTCTCGATGAGTTCGAGCCCCTTGTTGACCAGTGACGCCGAGTTGAGGGTGTTCATCGGCCCCATGGACCAGGTCGGGTGGGCGCCGGCCTGTTCCGGGGTGACGGTCTCGAGTTGTTCGGCGGTCCAGCCGCGGAACGGCCCGCCGGAGGCGGTGAGCACGATCCGGGCGACCTCGTCGGGGCTGCCGCCGCGCAGGCACTGCGCCATGGCCGAGTGTTCGGAGTCCACCGGGACGATCTGCCCGGGCCCGGCGGCCTTGAGCACCAGCGAACCGCCTGCCACCAGCGACTCCTTGTTGGCCAGTGCGAGCCGGGCCCCGGTGTCCAGCGCCGCCAGCGTGGGTTCCAGGCCCAACGCACCGACCAGCGCGTTGAGCACCACGTCCACTCCGGTGGTCTCGGCCGCGGCGTGCACCAGCCGGGTGGCCGCGTCCGGACCGGCGAACGTCACGTCGTCGAGTCGGTCGGTGGCCGCCGGATCGGCCACGGCGATGTTGCGCACCCCGGTCTCGGCGCGCTGGCGGGCCAGCAGCTCCGGATTCCCGCCGCCGGCCGCCAGCCCCACCACCTCGAAGCGGTCCGGATTGGCGGCGATGACCTCCAGCGCCTGGGTGCCGATCGAGCCGGTGCTGCCCAGGATCAACACCCGCAGCCGGCCGGTTTTCTCGTCACCTCGCAAGGGACCTCGCAGCGCCTCGGCAGCAGCACCACCGGAAGTAGTCACCGCACCATTGTGCCGCGTGCCGCCCGGCCCGCGCCGGGGCGTGCGGCCGGCGGGTCGGCGGCGTGGACCGGACGGATACGACAAGGTGTCGTATGCCAGAATGAGGCCAGCTGCCGGGACTCATTGTGAGGAGAAGCTGTGGCGACAACCGAGGTCGAACGACGCAACGACGTGGACGTCGAGGAAGTGCCGTCCGCGGAGTGGGGCTGGTCCAAGCAGAACCCGCGTGCGCTGCAGTTCGGCGGGGTGCTCGCCGCGCTCTTCCTGCTGGCGATGTTGCACGGCAACCACAACGGCCGGGTCGAGGACCTCTACCTGATCGGCTTCGCCGCGCTGGTGCTGCTGTTCGTGGGCCGCGACTGGTGGCTGCGTCGCCGCGGCCTGCTGCGCTGATCCGGCCCGCGTCGGCCGGCCGGTAGGCCGATCCGCCGTCCGGCCGGTCCGGGTTCGCCTTCGGTGGCCGCTAATCGACCGGGAGAAGATCGGAGTCCACCGGCCGGTGGCCGCCCCGGAACATGTCTTCCACATCGCCGATCACGGCGTCCGGCCGCCCGGCGGCGGTCAGGGCGTGACGTTTGAAGACCCGGGCCGCCGCGCTCGGCCGGTAGTGCACCCGGTCGACGGGGCCGGCCAACTCGGCGCCGCCCCATACGACGACCTCGGTGCGACCGGCCCGGGTGGTCCGGCGCACGTCGTCGACCAGATGCGGATGCGCGGCCATCAGGGCCGCCGAGACCGCCAACCCGGCCGCCGCTTCGGCGAACACCGCATCCGCCCCGCCCGCCAGCACACCGGCCCGGGCCCCCAGGATGCGCAGCGGTTGACCGCAATCGGGTTCGGCGAGTAGGACGTTGACCTCCCAGCCGGCCATCGCCCGGTCGAACACCCAGCCGCCGATGGTCCCGGCGACCTCCGCGGAATCGATCGCCAGGACGTCGAGGCGGTACTTCAACGCCCGCCCGGCCGGGATTGACTGCGGGTCCGGCAGCACCCGTTGAGGCACGTCATCGGCACGCAGGGACGGGGTCGCCATATGCAGCTCCATTCGGGTCCTCGGGCACGTGAGCGGATCATCACGTGCCGCCGCGATCGCTATGGCGCGACTCACATCACAGCGTGACATTTTTGCCTCGATCTGTAAAGGCCCGGTGCGGTTTTCGCCCGCCCGCGGCGGGTCCGGCTGTGCATTCCCGTTACATTTGCCGCCGGGACTGTAACGTAGGTGTCGAGATCCGCAGGCCTCACGGAAGGACGGCAACCCGATGCTCAACCCCGCATCCCCGGCCGGGACGACCGACACCGGAGCACCGTCGTGAGCCTGACCGCCGGACACGGTCCGCTCGGCGCGGATCCCGCCGGCTGGTTCACCCCGCCGATCCCTGACGAGGTGGTCTTCGTCGAACCGCATCCGCGCCGCATCCAGGGCGTCCGGGACGGCCGCGCGGTGATCGACACCGAGCGGGCGCTGCTGGTGCACCGCCGCGACCGCCCGCTGTCGTACGCCTTCCCGGCGGACGTGGTGGGCGATCTGCCGCAACGGCCCGAACCCGCGGCCCCGGGATACGTCCAGGTGCCGTGGGATGCGGTCGAGGCGTGGGTCGAGGAGGGACGGCGGTTGGTGCACTACCCGCCCAACCCGTACCACCGGGTGGACTGCCACCCGACCCGACGCGCGCTGCGGGTGGCCGTCGAGGGCACCGTGCTGGTCGACACCACCGAGACCGTGATCGTGTTCGAGACGTCCCTGGCCCCGCGCCTGTACGTCGCGCCCGAACTGGTCCGCACCGACCTGCTGCGCCGGACCGACACCTCGTCGTACTGCAACTACAAGGGTCATGCGACGTACTGGGCCGCGGTCATCGGCGACACCGTGGTCGAGGATGTGGCGTGGAGCTATGAGGATCCGCGGCCGGAGAGCCTGCCGATCAAGGGGTATCTCAGTTTCGACGACACCCGGGTGCAGATGACCGCCGAACTGCCGGGCCTCAGTTGACCTGACCGGCCGGGTACTCGGCGGTGGTGAACGCCCGGCGCACCGCCGCGGCCTGCAGTGCGAACAGCTGCCGGCTGAGCTCCCATTCTGGCAGAAGCGAATCGAAGCCGTGACAGGTGCCGGGAAACAGATGCAGCTCGGTGGGCACACCGCAGCGCAGCAGCCGCGCCGCATAGTCGAGCGCCTCGTCGCGCAGCGGGTCCAGCTCCGAGCAACTGATGAAAGCCGGTGGCGCGCCGGTCAGGTCGTCGGCACGGCCGGGCGCCGCGGCCGCGGTCGGCGCGGCGCCGGCCAGGTAATGCCGCCACATCTGGTCGCACGCCGGACCGTCGAAACCCGGGGTGGTGCAGAACTCCGCCTTCGACGGGGTGACCCGATCGTCCAGAGCCGGCTGGTGCAACAGCTGAAACACCAGCTGCGGCAGACCGTTCCGGCCGGACCGCTGGGCCAGCCCGGCGGCCAATGCACCACCGGCACTGCTGCCCGCCACCGCCAACCGCGCCGGATCGACGTCGAGGGCGGTGGCGTTGCCGGCCAGCCAGCTCAGCACCGCGGTGGCATCGTCGACGGCGGCCGGCCACGGGTGCTCGGGCGCCAGCCGGTAGTCCACCGACACCACCGTGCATTCGGCGCGCCGGGCGAGTTCCACACACTGACGGTGATCGGTGTCGAGGTTGCCCAGCACGAAGGCCCCGGCGTGGCAGTACAGCACCGCCGGTGCCACCCCGCGGCGTCCGCGGTAGATCCGGATTTCGATCGGTCCGGTGCCGCAATGGATTTCGCGGTCGTCGATGTGCACGCCGCCGGTGTCCACGGCTGCCGCGGTGGCCCGGCGGCGGTCGTCGAGAACCGCGCGCACCGTGGGCAGCAGATCCGCCGTCAGGTCGGTGCGGGTGCCCCACAGGTGGCGCAGCTCGGGAGCCAGCCGCTGCCCCGCTTCGGGCGGGTTCACCGGCTGGCCACCGGTCGGGCGTCCGCGGACACCTCCGACATGTCGGGGGCCGGCTCGAACAGGTAGTCGGCGGACCGGAATCGGCGGGTCATCGCCCAGAACGCACGTGCGCTGCGTGGCCACTGGGTGACGACCCGGCCGTTGGGTGCGCGGAAGTAGTTGTTGCACTGGGTCGACCACACCTTGCCCTGCATCCACTGATCGACCTCGGCGAGAAACGCGGCGGCGGTGTCCGGGCGGACCGCGATGTAGGAGGTGTCCCGGCGGCGCAGCCGTTTGAGGGCCTTCACGACGTAGCGGGCCTGCGCCTCGAGGATGAAGAGGACGCTGTTGGAACCGACGTTGGTGTTCGGACCGTAGAGCATGAAGAAGTTCGGGAATCCGGGCACGGTCATCCCCAGGTAGGCGTAGGCGCCGTCGCGCCACACCTCGCGCAGGGACCGCTGCCGCTCCCCGACCACCTCGATCTGGCCGAGATAGTCCGCGGCGGCGTATCCGGTCGCGCACACCACCACGTCGACCCGCCGTTCGGTGCCGTCCTCGGTGATCAGGGTGTCTCCCCGCAGTGCGCGCGCCGGGCTGGACACCACCTCGACGTTGGGACGCATCAGCGCGGCCAGATAGTCCGAGGAGAACACCAGCCGCTTACATCCCAGCGGATGGTCCGGGGTGAGTCTGCGGCGCATCTCCTCGTCGGGAACGGTGGCTTCCAGCATCTTCAGCGCGATGGCCTTGAATTCCTCGGTCTTCTCGCTACCGTCCTCGATCACCGAGATGTTGGCCTCGCTGCGCAACCACAACCGGGTGCGGTAGATCCGCTTCGCGAACGGCACATGGCGGAAGACCCACCGCTCGCGGTCGGAGTACGGCCGGTCCGGTTTGGGCAGGATCCAGGTCGGCGACCGCTGCACCGAGTACACCCTGTCGGCGATCTTGGCCAGTTCCGGGATCAGTTGCGATGCGGTGGATCCGGTGCCCAGCACCGCGATGCGTTTGCCGTGCAGGTCGATGCCGTGGTCCCAGCGGGCCGAGTGCATCAGGGTTCCGGTGAACGGTTCCTCCTCGACCAGATCCGGCATGACCGGCCGGGTGAACATGCCCACCGCCGACACCACGACGTCGAAGTTGTGTTGCTCCCCGGCGCCGGTGGTCAACATCCACTGCCGGCTGGTCGGATTCCACCGCGCCGAGGTGATCTCGGTGTTGAGCCGCAGATGCGGGCCGAGCCGGTGCCGCTGCGCGCACCGCTCGAAGTACCGCAGGATCTCCGGCTGCGCCGGCCACAGCCGGGTCCACTCGGAGTTCAGTTCGAAGGAGTAGGAGTACAGATGGGACTTCACATCACAGGCCAGGCCGGGATAGGTGTTGATCCGCCAGGTGCCGCCGACGCCGTCCTCCCGGTCGAAGATGGTGAAGTCGGTGAATCCCGCTCGTCGCAGGAAGATTCCCAGTGCGATGCCGCCGGGGCCGGCGCCGATGATGCCGACCGAGAGGTTCCTGGCCATATTCGCTCCCGCGTTATCCGATCGTCAGGCTCTGGCCGCCGTCGACGACGAGTTCCGAGCCGGTAATGAACGAGGCCTGTTCGGAGACGAGGAAGGCGACCGCGTCGGCGACCTCGGTGGGCCGGCCCAGCCGGCCGGCGGCCATGGTGGCCGCCAGCCGCCGCTGGGTGGCGTCGTCGAGCATCGGGGTGGCCACCGGTCCCGGCAGTACGGCGTTGACCCGGATCCCGGCCGCGGCGAGTTCGGCGGCGGCGATCTGGGTCAGCCCCCGCAGCGCCCATTTCGACGATCCGTAGGCCGCGTGGTTGGGGAACGCGCGCAGGGCGCCGGTGCTGCAGGTGTTGACCACCGATGCGTTGTGGGCGTGCCGCAACGGGTCGAGGGCGGCCCGGATTCCCAGGAACGGACCGAGACAGTTGACCCGCCAACTGCGTTCGAACCCCTCCGCGGTCTCGTCGGGGAGCGCGGCGCGGTGCAGCACCCCGGCGTTGTTGATCAGGGCGCTCAGGGCGCCGAATCTCCCGACGGTGGCGGCGACGGCGTCGGCCCATTGCGGTGCGGAGGTGACGTCCAGCGCGAGGGGCAGCACCGTATCGCCGTCGAGGTCCGCCACCGACCCGTGCAGTTCGTCGACGAGCACATCGCAGGCGGCGACCCGGTATCCGTCCTGCAACAGCCGGCGCACGATGGCGGAGCCCTGCCCGCGGGCGGCGCCGGTCACCAGCGCGACGCGTTCGGTGGTGTTCAGTGGTACCTCCCCGATGAACCCGGTGTCGTCGAGGTCTCCGGCAGGTCGTCGCGGGGCGCGGTCGCCTCCGCCAGATGCGCTGCGGCGCCGCGGCGTAACGCCTGCCCTTCGGAGGCCAGCGTGATGACCCGGAAACCGCGTGCGGCCATGGCGCGCCCAGCGGCACCGTCGCCGGCGTGGATTCCGGTGACCAGACCCGCCGACGCGGCGGCCTGCTGGATCCGGTCGATCGTGTCGTCCACCTCGGTCACCCGCCCGGCGCCGCCGGGTCCGTGGCCCATCGACAGCGACAGATCGGCGGGACCGACGTAGATGCCGGAAAGCCCGGGCACGGCGCAGATCTCGGCGATGTTCCGCACCCCGCGGATGGTCTCCACCATCGCGAAGACCGCCACCCGGTCCTGCAGGACCGTCGGATCGTGGCCGAGGTCGGATCGCAGCGGACCGAAACTACGCACCCCCGACGGCGGATACCGGGTGGCGGCCACCGCCTCGGCGGCCTGTTGTGCGGTCTCGACCATCGCGATGATCACCGCGTCGGCGCCGGCGTCGAGGACCCGTCCGATCGGTGCGGGCGCCGCCGACGGCAGCCGCACCGCGGTCGCGATCGGCACCTGCTGCAACCGGCGCAGCAGCGTGGCCACATCGGCGTCGTCGAGGTAGCCGTGTTGGGTGTCGAAACCGATGTAGTCGTAACCGGCGCGGGCGAACTCCTCCGGGCCGAGCGCGGTGGGCCCGGTGATCCACCCGCCCCACAGCTGCGGTTTGGCGGTCAGCGCCTGATGGAATCGGCCGGCTGTCATCGGATCACCCGACGATCGCGATCTTGATGCGCTCGGGCGCCGGACGGCAGGCCAGTTCGAACGCGGCCTGCGCCTCGTCGGCCCCGAAGGTGTGGGTCAGATACCGGGTGAGCAGATCGGAATGCTCGCGGGCGAAGGCGTCGGCGCGGGCCAGCATCCGCCGGCGGTCCAGGGTGACACCGGATTTCAGGGTGAGGTTGTTGCGCAGCATCGCCCGCATGTTGATCGGGTAGCTGTCGTCGTCGGGCACCCCGAAGTAGAACACCGTGCCGCCGAACGCGGTCGCCTCGATCGCGTGGTTGAGGGTGGCGACCTGATGGCCGACAGCCTCGATCACGACGTCGGCACGGTCGTCGGCGCCGAGGTGGCGTATCCACCTGTCGCTGGTGGCGCGCACCACGGTGTCGACGCCGAACTCCTTGCCGACGAGTTCGCGGTCCACCGGGTCCACCCCGGTGACGTGGGCGGCGCCGGCGGCCTTGGCGACGTAGGAGAACAGCAGCCCGATCGACCCCTGCCCGATGACCGCGACCCGCCGGCCGGTCAGATCCCCGAGTTGTTCGACGGCGTAGAGCACACAGGCCAGCGGTTGCAACGCGACCGCGTGGCGCGGTTCCAGCGCGGCGTCGTAGCGGGCCAGCCCGTCCCCGTCGGCCGTCACCCGGGCCTGCAGCCCGTCGAAACCCGACGCCCACCCGACCACGCGGTCGCCGGGATGGTGCTGCGGGTGCCGGCTGGCGATGACCTCCCCGGCGATCTCGTGGATCGGGAAACCGGGTATCTCACAGGTGCTCACACCGGTGTCACCCGGGAGCCGGCCCTGGGTGCCGCGGAATCCGGGCAGATCGCTGCCGCACACCCCGGCGGCGAGGAACCGCAACAGCACCTGACCGTCGCGCAGCCCGTCCGGATCCGGTTCGGGCACCTCGATCCGGTCGAAACGGTACGGCGCGGTGAGGCGATAGGCCCACATGTCACACCTCCACCGGGACGACGCTCCAGCCCCACTGGAAACTCGACGGCGGCCGGTAGGCGTCCTCGGCGCGGATCCGGTACTCCGGGACCCGGCGCAGCCATTCGGTGACCATGACGTCGATCTCCAGGCGGGCGAGGTGGAAACCGAGGCAGAAGTGTTGCCCCCGGCCGAACGCCAGGGTGCGCGGAATCGGCCGATTCCAGCGGAATTCGTCGGGGCGGTCGAATTCGCGTTCGTCGCGGTTGGCCGACGCGAGCAGGGTGATGATCCGTTGGCCCGGCCGCATGGTGACGCCGTGCAGGGTGTAGGGCTTGCGCAGGGTGCGGGCGAACCATTGTGCCGGTGCGCAGTACCGGATCATCTCCTCACGCGCCTGCGGAACCGCGGTGTCCGGATCGGCGCGCACCGCGGCCAGTTGATCGGGCCGGTCGGCCAGTTCCCACAGCCCGTGGGCGACGATCTTGGGGACGGTCTCGGTGCCGCCGATGAACACGCACAGCATCTGGGTAGCGACCTCGACATCGTCGAGCGCCCGGCCGTCCGGCAACCGGTAGCGGATCAACCCGTCGACGATCGGCAGTGACCCGTCGGCGTCCTCGGCGCGCCGGCGCTGCACGACCGGGACGAGGTATTCCAGGTATCCCGGGCGGGCGGCGGCGGTGTCGACACCCTTGTCCTGCTGCGGCAGGCTGCCGGCGTTGACCGTGGCCAGCACGTCGGGCGCCAGCTTTGTCGGCACACCGAGCAGATCGCACACCATGGCGGCGGCGACCACACCGGCGTACTCCTGGGTGAGGTCGAAGGTGCCGCGCGGCAGCAACGCGTCGAGCCGTTCGGTGGCCAGTTCCCGGATCCGGTCGCGCATCCCGGCCACCGACCGAGGCCGGAACGGTGCACTGTGGGTCCGCCGGACGCTGTTGTAGAGCGGCGCGTCGAACACCGCGTGGAACGGCAGCGGCTGCAGCGGAGGATCCGGCACCGGACCGGAATTGTGCCGGGCCAGTGTGGTTGCCGGCGGCAGGGTGCCCTCGGAGGCGACGAAGGTGCCGTCGTTGACCTCGAGCACCTGCCAGATGTCCTCGAACCGGGACAGCGCGTAGGTGTCCCACTTCGCCACGTGGTACACCGGATGGCGGTCCCGCAGCACCCGGTAGTACGGCAGCGGGTCGGCCATGACGTCCGGATCGAACGGGTCGTAGCTGAAGGTCTCGTGGCTGAAGGTCTCGTGACTGACGGTCATTGCAGCGGTGAGGGGGGTAGCGCGGCCAGAACCGAATCCTCCCAACCGTCGCGGAGCGCCGGCGCCACCCGCATCCAGGTGATCAGCTCGGGATCGGGTTCGGGTCCGAACGACGGGTAGTGCTCGGCGAAGGTCTCCCATTCGCCGTCGAGCGCCCAGTAGTGGATGACCTCGTTGTAGCGGAACGTGGTGATGAACGAGCCGAGCCACCGTTTGCCGGTGCGCTCCGACCAGGGCACGTAGAGCCGTTCGAGTTCACGGATGTAGTCGGCCTGCCGCCCGGGCTTGGTCTGCATGATCTCCTGGATGACCAGTCCCGCGGTGAAGCCGGCCTCCTGCAACCGGGCCAGCGGTTTGTTCTGGGCGGCCGGGTACATGATCCGCCCCTCCCCCGAGGCGCCGATCGTCGCCAGGTAATCCGCCCACCGCCGCGCCGGTTCCGCGTGGCTGCCGCCGCGGGCCTGCGCCGCCCCGATCCGGGCGTAGTCGCGGTAGCCGTCGGTCTCCCAGATGACGGTGGCCTGGGGCCGGTGTCCGTTGTAGGGCGTGGTCTCCCAGATCGCGAACAGCCGCGCACCCAACTCGGACATCATCGGGTGGTAGATGTCGTCGAACGCCTCGACGAACTGGTCGCTGCGACCCGAACCGAGGGCGATCGTCTCGTGCAGATAGAGCATGCCGTCACTTTCCGCCGGTGCCAGTCGTTGACACACGCAGTACGGAGCGTGACACTTGAGCGATGTTTTGTAAAGCACTGGGAGGCGATGCGCCGTGCTGAATCCCACCCCGCTGGCCAAGGGGTTCTGCTTCGGCGAGGGTCCGCGCTGGTTCGAGGGACTGCTGTGGTTCTCCGACATGCTGGGCGAGGCAGTGCACACCGTCGACCTGAACGGATCGATGACCACTCTGCCGCTGCCCGGCCACGCCCCGTCCGGGCTGGGATTCCGGCCGGACGGCTCACTGTTGATCGCCTCCACCGAAGCGCGCTGCGTACTGCGCTATGACGGCGAAACCGTCACCACCATCGCCGATCTCAGTGCGGTCGCGCCGGACAACCTGGGCGACATGGTGGTCGACGACGCGGGCCGCGCCTACGTCGGCTCCCAGGCCTATTCGGGTGGGGTGATCGTGCGGGTGGATCCCGACGACCCCGATGACCCGGTGACGGTGGTGGCCGAGGACCTGGACTTTCCCAACGGCATGGTGATCACCGAGGACCGCAGCACGTTGATCGTCGCCGAGTCGATCGGGCGGCGGCTGACCTCCTACCGCATCGCCGCCGACGGCACGCTGACCGACCGGGAGGTGTTCGCCGACGGGCTGGACGGGCCGCCCGACGGTATCGCGCTCGACGCCGCCGGGGCGGTGTGGACGTCGATGACGCTGGCGCACCGATTCGACCGGATTCTGCCCGGTGGCGAGGTGACCGACCGCATCGACATCGGCGGCCGCGCCGCGATCGCCTGCGCGCTCGGCGGACCGGGACGCAACCTGCTGTTCTTGCTGTCGACCACCGACGCCTACCCGAAGCGGTTGATCGGCACCCAGTCGGCGCGACTGGATGTGGTCAAGGTCGACGTTGCGGGGGCCGGTCTGCCGTGAGCGACTGCTATTACGAGCTCCTCGACGCCGACGATCCGGCCGGCGAACGTTTCGCCCCCACCGATCTGGTGCGCAGCACCTGGGGCGCCACCATGCAGCACGCGGCCCCGGTCTCGGCGCTGCTGGTGCGGTCACTGCAACGCTGCGAACAGCGCGACGACACCCGACTGAGCCGGGTGATGATCGACCTGCTGGGACCGGTGCCGGCCGACGGCGACTGCTGGGTGCGCTCCCGGCTGGAGCGCCCCGGCCGGCAGATCGAACTGGTCAGCGCCGAGATGCTCGCCGCCGGGCCGGACGGTACCCCGCGGCCGGTGGCCCGGGCCAGCGGATGGCGGATGCAGCAGACCGACACCCGTGAACTGGTGAGCGCCTCGGCGCCGCCGCTGCGTCCGGTGTCGGAGGGCCGCGACCCCGGCTACGTGCAGGATTGGGACACCAACTATCTGCACAGCGTCCAGTGGCGGTGGCTGACCCGTCCGCTGCAGGAGAGCCCCGGGGAGTCCTGGTTGCGGCCGACCGTGGACATCGTCAAGGGCGAGCAGATGTCGCAGCTGGAGCGGTTGTTCGCGGTGGCCGACGACGCCAACGGGATCGGCAGCAAGATCGACATCCGCAACTGGACCTTCCTCAACACCGATCTGGTGGTGCATGTGCACCGGGTTCCGGACGGCGAGTGGATCGGGATCCGTGCCGAGACCAGCTACGGCCCCGACGGGGTGGGCACCACGATCGGCACGCTGTTCGACGAGTCCGGCGCGGTCGGCGCGATCCAGCAGTCGGTCCTGGTCCGGCGGCGTTAGCCGACCGGCCGGCGGCGGCGCTAGCCGACCGGGACCAGCCGGACCGGCACCCCGTTGAGCACCGACATCCCCGCCAGGCGTTCCAGGTCGGCGCTGTCATTGGAGGTCAGTTCGTTGACGTTGGCGCCGGCCAGCCGGTTGGCCAGCCGCCAGCCCCCGTTGTGGCCCCAGCCGTGCGGGATCGCCACCGTGCCGGGCGTCATCTCGTCTGTGCACAACGCCTCGGTTTCGATTGCCCCGTAGGGTGATTCGATCCGAACCGGTCCCCCGTGGGTGACGCCGGCAGCGGCGGCGTCGGCCGGATGGATGCGGGCGCGGTGCCGCCGGTCCCCTTTCATCAGCGTGGGGCTGTTGTGCATCCAGGTGTTCTGCGACCGCATCTCCCGCATGCCGATCGCCAGCAGCGGATAGGCCGGATCGTCCGGATGGCGTTGCCCCAACCGGTGCACCTCGGCGACGACCTCGTCCGGGGCGAGGCACACCCTGCCGCCGCGGTGGCGCACCACCTTGCCGAGCACCCCGGTCGGCACCCGGTCGGCCACCACGATGCCGTGCGGATTCTCCCGCAGCCGCCGCGGGTTCAGCCCACCGCGCCGCAGTCCGAACCGATCGCCGTACGGGCCGAGCCGCAGCAGCAGCTCCATCAGCCGCCGTGGGGTCAGCCGGCCGACACCGCGCCGGTCCAGCCAGGCCAGCACCGGGTTGAGACGTTCCAGCGGCCCGGTGGCGAACAGCGACAACCCCATTCGGCGGGCCAGCTCGTCGAACACCTCCCATTCGTTACGGGCCTCGCCGTAGGCCCCCACCACCGGTTCGGCGGACTGGATGAACACCGTCGGACAGTTGGCGGCGAACCCATAGGGGTAGTCATCGCGTTCCAGGAAGGTGGTCGCCGGCAGCACGTAGTGGGCGTGCCGGTTCGTCTCGGTGACGTAGAAGTCCAGCGAGACAAGCAGATCGAGCTTGCCCAGCACCTTCTCCAGCGCGGGCCCGTTGGGCACGGTGAGCACCGGGTTCCCGGCGGTGACGAACAACGCCCGCAGCTGCCCGTCGCCCGGGGTGTTGATCTCGTCGGCCATCAGCGCCGCCGGGAATGTGCTGATCACCTCCGGCAGGCCGCCGATCCTCGACCGCTCGGTGCCGTAGGTGAGCCGGCCGGTGCGCTCGCCGAGTTCCTCGAACGGGATCACCGCATGCGCCATCAGCAGACCGCCCTCGCGGTCCAGGTTTCCGGTGACGATGCTCAGCGCGTCGAGCAAGAAGCTCACCAGGGTGCCGTGCCGGCCCAGGCAGGCGCCGGTCCGCCCGTAGGCGGCCGCGGTCGGCGCCGCCGCGAAATCCCTTGCCAGCGAACGCACCACGTCGGCCGGCACACCGGTGCGTGCGGCCGTCGCCTCCGGCGGGAACCCGGCGACCAGACCCCGGAGCGTCGAACAGCCGGTGGTCTGCCGCGCGATCGCGGCGGTGTCCTCCAGCCCCTCGGCGAAGATCACCTGCAGCATCGACAACAGCAGCCAGGCATCGGAGTCCGGCCGCACCGCGATGTGTTCGAAGGCCCGCGCGGTCTCGGTGCGGCGCGGATCGACCACCACGACCCGCCCGCCGCGGCGGGTGATGTCGGTGAGGTCGTCCTTGATCCGCGGGGCGCGCAGCGCGCTGCCGTGGGAGACGAACGGATTGGCGCCGAGCATGAACAGGAAGTCGGTGCGCGGCAGATCCGGGAACGGGATCTGGCTGGCCGCACCGTAGAGCAGCTTGCTCGCCACGAACCGGCTGTTGATGTCCTGGGAACCGGACGAGTACTGATGCCTGGAACCGAGCCGGGCGACGAACATCCCGGACCACAGCGCGGTCGCGTACCCGAACGCCACCGGGTTTCCGAAGTACTGGCCGATCGCGCCGCCGCCGTGGCGGTCGCGGATCGCGGTCAGCCGGGCGGCGATGTCGTCGAGCGCCTCGTCCCAGCCGACCCGTTCGAATTCGCCGTCGGCACGCCGGCGCAGCGGATACAGCACCCGGTCCGGATCGTTCTGCACCTCGGTGAAGGCGATGCCCTTCGGGCAAGCCCGGCCGCGCGACAGCGGGTGGTCCGGATCGGGCCGCAGCGACTGCAGTCGCCCGTCCTCGACGGTGGCGATCAACCCGCACAACGGTTCACAGATGCGGCAGTAGGTGACACGCTGCTCGGTTGCCATGTGCCCTCCGGTGTTCGTCGGCCGACTGCAGGGCGTCACCAGATGTTCGCGGCTGGGATCTCCCGACACCGGGACGCTCCGAATCCGTTCCCCCGGCAGGATCTCAGTCGACGAGCCGTAACGCCGCGGCCGGGCACTGGGTGACGGCCTGCTGCATCCGCTCCCGGTCGGACTCCGGGCGTTCCGGCTCGATGATCCGCACCATCCCGTCGTCGCCGACCTCGAACACATCGTCGGCGATCGCCTCGCAGATGCCGTGGCCGGTGCAGACCGTCAGATCGACCTCGACTCGCATATCCGTCCTATCGCAGGCTATTGCACGTACGCCGGAACCCGTTTGATGCCGTGCACGAAGCTGCTCAGCAGGTACTCCGGTTCACCGAACTCGATGGTACGCAGCCGGGTCAGCAGTTCCCGGAACAGGTTTCGCAGCTCACTCTTGGCCAGCTGGTTGCCCAGACAGAAATGTGGTCCGCCGCCGCCGAACCCGACGTGCGGGTTGGGCATCCGTTGCAGGTTGAAGGCGTGCGGATCGTCGAACACCGACTCGTCGCGGTTCGCCGAGCAGTAGAACAGGCCGAGTTTGTCACCGGCCTTGATGGGCTGCCCGGCGATCTCGGTGTCGGCGGTCGCGAACCGGGCGAACTGCAGCACCGGGGTGGCGTAGCGAACGAACTCCTCGATGGCGGGGCCGATCCGGTTGTCGAAATCGGCCATCAACCAGTCCCGCTGCTCGGGGTGGGCGGCCAGCGCCATCAGCGCGTGGGTGGTGGTCTGTTTGGTGGTGTCGTTGCCCGCCGAGGAGAGCAGGATCATGAAGGCGCCGATCTCCTCGTCGGTCAGGCGGTGGCCGTCCACCTCGGCGTTGACGATGCTGGTCATCAGATCGTCGCCGGGGTTCTTGCGGCGGAACTTGGCCAGTTCGATGCCGGTGTTGGACAGCAGCAGCATCTCGTTGACGGTGTCGGCGGCGCGCTCCTCCAGCGAGCTGTACTCGTCGTCGCTCATGGAGAACAGCTTCTCCGCGGCCGCGGCGACCGCCTCGTGATCGGACCGCGGCACCCCGAGCATGTCGCAGATGGTCAGCATCGGCAGCCGCGCCGAACACGCCTTGACGAAATCGATGTTCCCGGCGCCGATCAGGTCGTCGACGATGGCGACCGCGTTGGCGTGGATCTGTTCTTCGATGCGGCGCACGTTGCGCGGGGTGAACGCCGAACTGATCAACCGCCGGTACACGGTGTGCTGCGGCGGATCCATCATCAGGAAGAAGGTGGCGATCTGCTGCAGTTCGGCCGGCATCGGGTCCAGCGCCACCCCCTGGGTGGAGGTGAACAGCTCCGGATGCTGGCTGACGTGACAGATGTCGGCCCGCCGGGTGATCGCCCAGAATCCGGGCTCGACCTTGTCGAAGATCGTCGGCAGCGGTGCGTGCCAGGTCACCCCGTCGGTGGCGCGCAGCTTGGCGAACGTCTCGTCGCGCACCGCGAACGGCCGGCTCCAGAAGTCGCGGGACGAGATGTCGTGCGGACTGTGTTCGCGGGTCTCCGGTGTGCTGGCGACCGTCATTGGGCTCCCTCCTGACCGCCTGCCGAATATAGGCGAATTCGCCTCCGAAGCGTGACACTTCGACGATTTTTTGTAAAGGTTTGAAGATGCCTGACCGAATCGCCGCGTCAGCTCGGGAACGGATCCTGACCGCCACCGCCGAGGTGCTCGGCCGCGCCGGGATGACCAAGCTGAGCCTGTCGGACGTGGCGCAGCAGGCCGGGGTGTCCCGCCCCACCCTGTACCGCTGGTTCTCCGGGAAGGAGGAACTGCTCGACGCGTTCGCGCAGTGGGAGCGGCAGATGTACGAACGGGCGTTGGCCGAGGCCACCGCGGGACTGCCGGCCGAGGAGCGGCTCGATGCAGTGCTGCGGGTGATCGTCGAGTATCAGCAGTCCTATCCCGGTCTGCGCATGGTCGACATCGAGCCCGCCCACCTGATCGGCAGATTGTCGGCCATCCTGCCGGTGATGCGGGATCGGCTGGAACGGCTGTGCACCGGCCCGACCGCCTCGGCGGCCGCGGCCACCGCGGTGCGGGTCGCGGTGTCGCACTACCTGGTGCAGAGCGACGACGCCGGGGACTTCCTGGCCCAGCTGCGACACGCGGTGGGGCTGCCGATCGCACCCGGCGCGGTTTCGGCGAAAACGCCGTTACAGCCGCGCCGGAATCCGTAATGTCGGCCTGATCACGCCGCAGGGGGCGGCGGCGGCACGGAGGGCCTCTACAGTGGCAGTGGGACAATCACCCCGACGAATATTAGGGCTGCAGCAGTGAACCAACCAACAGACCAGCAGGCCGCGCCGGAGGAGGAGGCGTCGACGCGGCATCGCATCCTGGAGGCGACCGCCGAGGTGCTCAGCCGCGCCGGGAAGCGGAAACTCAGCCTGTCCGAGGTGGCGCTTCAGGCCGGGGTGTCTCGGCCGACGCTGTACCGGTGGTTCGCTTCCAAAGAGGATCTGCTCGACGCGTTCGGCGCCTACGAACGGCAGCTGTTCGACACCGGCATCAGCAAGGCGACCGCGGGTCTGCGGGGCAACGAGAAGCTCGACGCCGCACTGCGATTCATCGTCGAATATCAGCATTCATACTCTGGGGTGCGGCTTGTCGACATCGAGCCCGAGGTGGTGATCGCCCAGTTGTCGCAGGTGATCCCGGTGATGCGGGCCCGCCTGCAACGGCTGCTGCCCGGCGCGAACGGGGCGGTGAAGGCGGCCACGGCGATCCGGGTGGCGGTGTCGCACTACATTGTCCGCAGCGACGACGACGACCAGTTCCTGGCCCAGCTGCGCCACGCGGTGGGGATCAAGGCGCCGGCCGGCGAACCCGCACCGGCGCGCTGATCACTGCGGCACCGTCACCTCTTGACCGGCGTGCCGTAGCTCGGTTTGCCCAGCCCCAGCGCATGCTGGGCGATCATGTTGCGGAACACCTCCACCGTGCCGCCGTAGATGGCGACCGGCGACGCCAGCCGGAACAGGTACTCCACGGCGCCGTCGGCGGCGGCGCCGGTGGTGTCGACCGGCAGCGCGGATGCGGCGCCGAGCACGTCCATCAACTCCGGGGTGATGTCCCGCATCATCTGGGCGATCGCGACCCGCCCGTATTCCGCGGGGGTGGACAGCGCGGCCTCCAGCCGGGCGACGCTGCGGCCGAGGCGGTACTGCACCGACTCGTCGTCGAGCAGTCGCCGTCCGTCCGGTCCCGGCGACGCGGCCACCGCGACCGCCCGGTCCAGCCCCTCGGCTGTCAGCAACGCGTGCTCGGTCATGGTGGCCAGCTTCTGCAACCCCTGTGAGTCGCGTTCGACGGTGCCGTGTTCGACGTTGAGCGCCTCGCGCAGCACGGTCCAGCCGCCGTTGACCTCGCCGATGCGGTAGTGGTCGTCGACGCGCACATCGCTGTAGTAGACGATGTTGGTGCGGTCCCCGTCGACGGTGCGGATGGGCCCGATCTCGATGCCCGGGGTGTCCAGCGGAACCAGGAACATCGTCAGGCTCTGGTGTTTGGGCGCCGCCGGATCGGTGTTGGTCAGCAGGAACACGTACTGGGCGTGGTGGGCGTTGGAAGTGAACATCTTGGCGCCGTTGATGATCCAGCTCGATCCGTCCGCCTCCCGCACGGCACGGGTCCGGCAGGTGGCCACATCCGATCCGCCCTCGGGTTCGGTGTAGCCCAGGCAGAGCCGGATCTCACCGGTGAGCACACCCGGGATCACCTCGTCCCGCAGTTCCGGGGTGCCGAACTTCTCGACGCTCTGCGCGACCATCGCCGTGGTGCCCCAGTGGAACCACGGGGTGTGCGCCCGGCCGATCTCCAACTCCCAGATGCGCCGCCGCAGCGCGTTCCATCCCCCCTCGGCTTCCGACCGGAAGTCCTTCTCGAGGTATCCGGCCGCCCCGAGCGCGGTGTGCACACCCTCGTCGAAGTTGTCTCCGGTCTCCCGGTCACGCCGGATCACCTCCGCGGTGACGTGGCGGGTGAGGAAGTCGCGCAGCTCGGCCCGGAACCGCTGATCCTCGGGGCTCAACTCGACGGTCGAGAAGTCCATAACCGCTGAGCGTGACACTTCATGGAGATTTTGTAAAGACACCCCAGCCGTCGCCCAGGAAGTGGGAAATTTTTTGAGCGGACGCCCAAAGTGCTGACACTGAGGCCGGAATTTGTAAAGCTGTCGTCATGACGAGCGTGCAGGACGAGACCGGGGTGTTGGCCGGCGACGAGCGGATGCTCATCGACGGTGAGTTGCAGTACACGAGCAGCGGCGCCAAGTTCGACGTGATCCATCCGGCCAACGAGGAAGTGGCCGGTCAGGCCACCGACGGCACCGTGGCCGACATGGAACGCGCGGTGGCCGCGGCGCGGCGCGCGTTCGACACCACCGACTGGTCACGCGATGTGGAGTTCCGCCACCACTGTCTGATCCAACTCGCCGAGGCGCTGGAGGCCGAGAAGGAGCGGCTGCGGCGGATCCTGGTCACCGAGGTCGGCTGTCCCGTCACGGTGACCGGCAGCCAGATCGACGAGCCGATCAACGAGGTGCGGCACTGGGCCGAACACGGAAAGGCGTTCCAGTACATCGTCGACAACGGTGTGCACGACACGCCGCTCGGCCCGGCGCACCGCAAGATCGTCTATGAGGCGACGGGTGTGGTCGGCGCGATCACCCCGTGGAACGTGCCGTTCTACCTCAACATCGCCGAGACCATGCCGGCGTTGATGGCCGGCAACACGGTGGTGCTCAAACCCGCCCAGCTGACCCCGTGGTCGGGTACCGAGCTGGGCCGCATCGTCGCCGAGCACACCGACATCCCGCCCGGCGTGTTCAACGTGGTGGTGTCCAACGCCAACGAGGTGGGCGCCGCGCTGACGGCCGACCCCCGGGTCGACATGATCACCTTCACCGGGTCGACGGCGACCGGCCGGGCCATCCTGGCCGCCGCCGCGCCCACCGTGAAGAAGACGATGCTCGAGCTCGGCGGCAAGTCCGCCCACATCGTGCTCGACGACGCCGACCTCAACGCGTCGCTGCCGCTGGCCGCGATGATGGCCTGCGTGATGTCCGGGCAGAGCTGCATCCTACCGAGCCGGATCCTGCTGCCGCGCAGCCGCTACGACGAGGGTCTGGAGATCCTCAAGGGCGCGATGGCCAACTTCCCGATGGGCGACCCGTGGACCCCGGGCAACATGCAGGGCCCGCAGATCAGCGAGGCCCAGCGGCAGAAGGTGCTCGGCCTGATCAAGTCCGGGCTGGACTCCGGAGCGCGGCTGGTCCTCGGCGGCGGCATCCCGGAGAACCTGCCGGTCGGGTACTACACCCAGCCCACCCTGCTGGCCGATGTCGATCCGAATTCGCAGGTGGCCCAGGAGGAGATCTTCGGGCCGGTGCTGACCGTGACGCCGTACGACACCGAGGACGAGGCGATCGAGATCGCCAACAACACGATCTACGGCCTGTCCGGCGAGGTGTCCTCGGCCGACGTGGACCGGGCGTTCCGGGTGGCGCAGCGGATGCGCACCGGCAACGTGACGATCAACGGCCGCAGCCACTTCGGCATCAACAGCCCGTTCGGCGGCACCAAGCAGAGCGGTCTGGGCCGCCGCAACGGCGAAGAGGGCTTCAAGGAGTACCTGGAGAGCAAGACCGTCGGCATGCCCCCGCAGGAATGACCGGGCACACCGATCGGACGGACGCCGGGCGGATCGCCGACGAGTTGGCGATCAACGCCCTGCTGACCACGTACGCGCGGGCGGTGGACAGCAAGGACTGGGAGCTGTACCGGTCGGTGTTCACCCCCGACGCGCACATCGACTACACCTCGGCGGGGGCTGTCGCCGGCTCCCGCGACGAGGTGGCCGAGTGGCTGGCCGCCGGGTTCGCGGCGATCCCGTGGAGCATGCACTACATCACCAACGTGGAGGCCGAGATCGACGGGGATACCGCGACGGTGCGGGCGATGTTCTACAACCCGATGCAGCTGCCCGGGATGTCGGAGATGAGCGCCTGCGGCGGGTACTACCACCACGAGCTGGTCCGCACCCCCGACGGCTGGCGCAGCCGCCGGCTGCGCGAGGACAACGTCTGGTTCGCCAACCGCCCGGGCGAGTCGTGACCCGTGAAGCGCACGTCTCGCACCTGATATGACGGCCCGGAGATCGCGACGGCTAGGGCCGCTCAGCCGTCGGTGTCTGATATGACGGCTCAGCCGTCGGTGTCTGATATGACGGCTCAGCCGTCGGCGGCGAGCTGACCGCAGGCCGCGGCGATCTCGCGGCCCCGGGTGTCGCGCACGGTGCACGGCACCCCGCACGCCCGGACCCGTCTGACGAATTCGCGTTCCACGGGTTTGGGGCTGGCATCCCATTCGCTGCCCGGGGTCGGGTTCAGTGGAATCAGGTTGACGTGGACCAACGGCCCCAGCGCGCCGTGCAGCTTCCTGCCGAGCAGATCGGCCCGCCACGGCTGATCGTTGACACCGCGGATCAACGCGTATTCGATCGACACCCGCCGCCCGGTGGTGTCGGCGAAATAGCGTGCGGCGTCGAGGACTTCACGCACCTTCCAGCGGGTGTTCACCGGCACCAGGGTGTCGCGCAGCTCGTCGTCGGGCGCGTGCAACGACACCGCCAGGGTGACGCCGAGCTGTTCGTCGGCCAGGTTGCGGATCGCCGGTGCCAACCCCACCGTGGACACCGTGACGGACCGGGCGGAGATCCCGAACCCGTGCGGCGGCGCCGCGGTGATCCGGCGCACCGCGGCCAGCACCCGGCGGTAGTTGGCCAGCGGCTCCCCCATGCCCATGAACACGATGTTGGACAGCCGCTGCCCGTCGGACCGCAGCCGCGCCGCGGCGGTGCGGACCTGTTCGAGGATCTCGGCGGTGGACAGGTTGCGGTTCAGCCCGCCCTGGCCGGTGGCGCAGAACGGACAGGCCATCCCGCACCCGGCCTGGGAGGAGATGCACAGCGTGTGCCGGTCCGGATAGCGCATCAACACCGACTCGAAGGTGGTGCCGTCGACGGCCCGCCACAGCGTCTTGCGGGTCTCCCCGGCGTCGCATTCGATCTCCCGCACCGGGTCGAGCAGCCGCGGGAACAGCGCCTCGGCGACGCTGTCGCGCACCGCCGCGGGCAGATCGGTCATCTGCTGCGGGTCGGCGACCAGCCGACCGTAGTACTGGTTGGCCAGCTGTTTCGCCCGGAACGCGGGCAGCCCGAGGTCCGCGACGGCGGTCGCGCGCTGCGCCTCGTCGAGATCGGCGAGGTGCCGCGGCGGCATGGCGCGGCGCGGGGCGTCGAAAACCAGGGGAAGCGAAGCGGACACTGCTGCCAGTATGGCACCGGGGCGCGAACGAGCGGACCGGCCGGGCGGCTCAGGCCAGCAGGCTGAGCACGATCCAGGTGGCCACCGCCGAGGGCAGCATCCCGTCGATGCGGTCCATCAGGCCGCCGTGGCCGGGCAGCAGGCTGCCCATGTCCTTGATGCCCAGATCACGCTTGAACTGCGACTCGACCAGATCGCCCAACGTCGCGGTGATCACCAGCAGCACGCCCAGCGCGGCGCCGGCCCACCACGGCTTGTCCATCAGGAACACCACCGCGAGCACCGCCGCGGTGGTGCCGAACACCATCGACCCGGCGAATCCCTCCCAGGACTTCTTCGGGCTGATCGCCGGCACCATCGGGTGTCTGCCGAACAGCACCCCGGCGGTGTAGCCGCCGATGTCCGAGCACACCACGGCCAGCATGAAGCTGAACACCCGCGCCGGCCCGTCGTCGGGATAGATCAGCAGCGCACCGAAGCCGGCGAACAGCGGCACCCAGGTGGCCAGGAAGATCGTCGCGGCGATGTCACGCAGATAATTGGTGGGCCCCGGCTGTCCGGACAGGTCCGGGTCGGCGCTCGTGCGGACCGGCGCCGCGGCCCGCCCCTGGGCGATGAGCCGCCAGATCATGCAGGTCACGACCATGCCGGCGAATCCGCCCAACGCTCCGGCGGCGCCGAACGGCCAGGTCAGCCACAAGGTGGCCTGACCGCCGAGCAGCAGCGGCACCAACGGGACCTGATAGCCGGCTTCCCGCAGCCGGGCGGTGACCTCGCGGGTGGCGATCGCGATCGCCACCGCGAGCACACCGAGCCACACGTACGGGGCCCACACCAGGACGGCGATCAGCCCGCCGCCGAGCAGGACTCCGACGGCGATCGCCGCCGGCAGGTTACGACCCGCGCGGCCCACCTTCTGGGTCTCGTCGGCGGGCACAGCTTGAGTTTCGCCCATATGTCATCAGCGCCGCCCGGGTTCTACACCTCGAGCAGCTCACCCTCTTTGGTCTTGACCAGCTCGTCGATCTGGCCGGTGTACTGCGCAGTGGTCTTGTCGAGGTCCTTCTCAGCGCGCGCGACCTCGTCCTCGCCGGCTTCGCCGTCCTTCTTGATCCGGTGCAGTTCCTCCATGGCCTTGCGCCGCACCGCCCGGATGGAGACCTTCGCCTCCTCCCCCTTGGCCTTGGCCTGCTTCACCAGTTCGCGGCGGCGTTCCTCGGTCAGCGGCGGAATCGCCACCCGGATGACGTTGCCGTCGTTGGTGGGGTTCAGGCCGAGGTCGGAGTTGCGGATCGCCTCCTCGATGTTGCGGAGCTGATTGGCCTCGTACGGCTTGATCACCACCAGTCGCGCCTCCGGCACGTTGATGCTGGACAACTGGGTGATCGGGGTGGGTGTGCCGTAGTAGTCGATCAAGACCCGGCTGAACATGCCCGGATTGGCGCGACCGGTCCGGATGGAGGCCAGGTCGTCACGGGCCACGTCGACGGCCTTCTCCATCTTCTCTTCGGCATCGAAGAGGGTTTCCTCGATCACGGCATCTCCTTTTGTGTGCTCCTGGCGGCTGCGGCACCCGTCACGTGGTGACCAGTGTTCCGATCTTCTCACCTGCGACCGCACGCGCGATATTGCCGTCGATGAGGAGATTGAACACCAGAATCGGCATGCCGTTGTCCATGCAGAGGCTGAACGCGGTGGCATCGGCGACGCGCAGCCCGCGGTCGATCACCTCGCGGTGGGTGATCTTGGTGATGAGTTTCGCATCCGGGTTGGTGCGCGGGTCGTCGGTGTAGACGCCGTCGACGGCCTTGGCCATCAGCACCACCTCGGCGCCGATCTCCAGCGCGCGCTGAGCGGCGGTGGTGTCGGTGGAGAAGTACGGCAGGCCCATACCGGCGCCGAAGATCACCACGCGGCCCTTCTCCAGGTGCCGCTGCGCCCGCAGCGGGATGTACGGTTCGGCGACCTGCCCCATGGTGATCGCCGTCTGCACCCGGGTGTCGATCCCTTCCTTCTGCAGGAAGTCCTGCAGGGCAAGGCTGTTCATGACGGTGCCGAGCATGCCCATGTAGTCCGAGCGGCTGCGTTCCAGACCCCGCTGCTGCAGTTGCGCGCCGCGGAAGAAGTTGCCGCCGCCGATCACCACCGCCACCTGGACGCCGCTGCGCACCACCTCGGCGATCTCGTGGGCCACCTTCTGCACCACGTCCGGGTCGAGGCCGACCTGCCCGCCGCCGAACATCTCGCCGCCGAGTTTGAGCAGCACCCGCGAATAGGCGGGCCGCAGGTTCGCCGTCGGGTGCGCGTCGTCGTTCGGGGACGGGCCGGTGCCGTCCGGCCCCCGTCCGGTGGTGGCGTCGCCGCTGACTGTGGTGGGGTCGCCGGGCGGCGATCCCGCCCGGCTGTTGGAGACAGGCTCCGGCATCCGACTCCTTCGAAGTCCTCCTGGAGATCGCCGTGCCGGCAGGTGCCGGAACGGCCTAACCAATCCTGCCTCATTGTGGGCGTCGTGCCACGCCGGGGTGCGCGCGTGTTCGACCGGCCGGGGCTATGACCGCTGGTCGATGCGCGGCCAGGGCCGGGCCTCCTCGAGCTCGTAGGCCAGCCGCAGCAGCCGGGCCTCCTCCCCCAGCGCGGCGGCGAACATCATGCCGACCGGCAGCCCGTCACGGGACTGGGCCAGCGGCAGCGACACCGCCGGCTCGCCGGTCACGTTGTGCAGCGGGGTGAACGCCACCCAGTCGACGAGCCGGTCGATGATCTGCTGGTAGTCCGCGGTGGGATCGAGGTGGCCGATGCGGGGCGGCACGTCGGCCAGCGTCGGCGTCAGCACCACGTCGAAGTCCCGGGTGAGCCGGGCGGTCACCCGCCGCAGCCGGCTCAGCCGGACCATCGCCGCCGGCAACCGGTGCAGGTTACGGGCGGCATGGCTGTCGAGGCCCAGGGTGAGGTTGTCGAGCCGGTCCCGGTCGAAGCCGGGCCCGAAGGTCCGCCGTCCGCTGCGCACCACCGCCATCGCCAGGAACGCCCAGTACAGCAGGAAGTCGTCCTGGAACTGCCGCGGCACCGGATTGTCGATCGGGGTGACGTGATGGCCGAGTTCCTCGAGCAGCGCCGCGGTCTTGAGGGTCAGTTCCCGCACCTCGGGGCTGGCGTCGCGGTTGATCGACCGGGTGCACACCGCGATGCGCAGCCGCTCGGCGCCCGGGCGGGTGATGTCGCCGATCGGCGGCAGCCTGGTGCGTCCGGTGAGCAGTTCGGCTTCCCGGTAGAACGCGGCGGTGTCGCGCACCGACCGGGTGAGCACCCCGTTGGCCACGATTCGCAGCGGCATCTGCCGCATGTGGCGGTCCAGCGGCAGCCGGCCCCGGGAGGGTTTCAGGCCGACCAGCCCGTTGCACGCCGCCGGGATGCGGATCGAGCCGCCCCCGTCGTTGGCGTGGGCGATCGGCACCACCCCGGCGGCGACGAAGGCGCCGGATCCCGAGGACGACGCGCCGGCGGTGTGTTCGGGGTGCCATGGATTGCGCACCGGACCCAGCCGTGGGTGCTCCGCGGACGCGCTGAACCCGAACTCCGACATCTGGGTCTTGCCGAGCGGGATCACGCCGGTGCCCAGGTAGAGCCTCGCGAAATCGCCGTGCGCGGGCTGGGGCCGCGGATCCCAGGCGTCGGTGCCCTCCATCGTCGGCATGCCGGCGACGGCGGCGTTGTCCTTGACGTAGGTGGGGATCCCGCCGAAGAAGCCGGGGACCGGCCCGGCTTCGGCGCGGGCCAGCGCCCGGTCGAACGCCTCATATGCCAGACCGTTGAGGGCCGGGTTGACGGCCTCGGTGCGCGCGATGGCGGCGCGGATCAGTTCGGGAACGGAAACGCGGCGGGCCCGCAGCTCCGCTGCGAGACCCACCGCGTCCAGATCTGAGAGCGCGTCGTCACCGAAGGCGTGGATGCGTTGCATGCGCTCGACGGTAACAACCGCCGGTCAGGCCTGCCCCACCTCGAACCGGACGAACCGGGTGACGGTGACACCGGCCTCGTCGAGCAGCGCCTTGACGGTCTTCTTGTTGTCCGAGACCGTCGGCTGATCCAGCAGCACGACATCCTTGAAGAAGCCGTTGAGCCGGCCCTCGACGATCTTGGGCAGCGCCTGCTCGGGCTTGCCCTCGGCCTTGGCGGTCTCCTCGGCGATGCGGCGCTCGTTGGCGACCACGTCCTCCGGAACGTCGTCACGGGTCAGGTACTGGGCCTTCATCGCGGCGATCTGCAGCGCGACCGCGTGCGCGGCCTCTGCGCCCTTGGCCGCGTCCTCGGCGGTGTACTCGACCATCACACCCACCGCGGGCGGCAGGTCCGCGGCCCGTTTGTGCAGGTAGGTGGACACGGTGCCGTCGAAGTAGGCGACGCGGCGCAGCTCGAGCTTCTCACCGATCTTGGCGGCCAGCTCGGCGATGGCCTCCTCGACCGTCTTGTCGCCGACCTTGGCGGCCTTCAGCGTGTCGACGTCGGTGGCCTTGGCGGCCGCGGCGGCCGCGACGACGGCGTCGGCGAGCTGCTGGAACTCTTCGTTCTTCGCGACGAAGTCGGTTTCGGAGTTCAGCTCGATCAACGCGCCGTCCTTGGCGGCGACGAGGCCCTCGGCGGTGGCCCGGCCGGCCCGTTTGCCGACGTCCTTGGCGCCCTTGATGCGCAGCAGTTCGACCGCCTTGTCGAAGTCGCCCTCGGCCTCCACCAGCGCGTTCTTCGAGTCCAACATGCCGGCGCCGGTCAGCTCCCGAAGTCGTTTGACGTCGGCAGCGGTGTAGTTCGCCATATCAGCCTTTCTAGGAATTCTGCGGGGTGGTCGATTCGGCGGGCTTCTCGCCTTCCGGATTGCCGGCCGCGGTGGCCGTGGCACCGGCCAGCAGCTCCTGTTCCCACTCGGGCAGCGGTTCGGCCGTCTCGGCCGGCTTGTCGCCTTCCCGGCCGGCACCGGCGCGGGCCTGCAGCCCCTCGGCCACGGCCGAGGCGATCACCTTGGTGAGCAGCGCGGCGGAGCGGATCGCGTCGTCGTTGCCCGGAATCGGGTAGTCGACCAGGTCGGGGTCGCAGTTGGTGTCGAGGATCGCGATCACCGGGATGCCCAGCTTGCGGGCCTCACCGACGGCGATGTGCTCCTTGTTGGTGTCGACCACCCAGATGGCCGACGGCACCTTCTGCATGTCCCGGATACCGCCCAGGGACCGCTCCAGCTTGTTCTTCTCCCGGGTCAGCATCAGGATTTCCTTCTTGGTGCGACCCTCGAAACCGCCGGTCTGCTCCATCGCCTCGAGTTCCTTGAGGCGCTGCAGCCGCTTGTGGACGGTGGAGAAGTTGGTCAGCATGCCGCCGAGCCAGCGCTGGTTCACATACGGCATGCCGACGCGGGTGGCTTCTTCGGCGATGGCCTCCTGCGCCTGCTTCTTGGTGCCGACGAACAGGATGGTGCCGCCGTGGGCGACGGTCTCCTTGACGAACTCGTACGCCTTGTCGATGTAGGACAGCGTCTGCTGCAGATCGATGATGTAGATGCCGTTGCGGTCGGTGAAGATGAACCGCTTCATCTTGGGGTTCCAGCGCCGGGTCTGGTGCCCGAAGTGGGCGCCCGCGTCCAGCAGCTGTTTCATGGTTACAACAGCCATGATGTGCCTCTTCTGGTTGTTGGTTGACGCCGGGCACCGGGTGGTGCCGAGCCCTGGTGTCCGCCGACCACCGCACCCGTTTCGGCAGAACCGGAACGGGACCAACCGGTGTGTCGCTGGCGTGCAGACACGCGAAGTCAGCCCGCGCAGGCGAGCTGCAGGTAGCAGTTTACACCGGCGGAGCAGGTGCTTCGTCCACAGCGGAGGCTTGCTCCCCAGACAGGCGCCGTAACGCCGGAAAACCCCCCGGGGCCGGTCGCTCCCGCGTGAACTGGATCGATGCGCCGGTTCGCGGTTCTGGCGGGCGGTCTCGCCCTGGCGGCGGCGTCGGCGCTGCTCACCCCCGCGCCGCTGTCCGCCGATCCCGGCAGTGGTCCCGGCCTTGGCGCCGGCCGCCTGGACTGGCCGCTGCGACCGCGGCCCGCGGTGGTGCGGTTCTTCGACGCACCCGACCCCGACTGGCAGCGGGGCCACCGCGGGCTGGACCTGGCCGCCGCACCCGGCCAGCAGGTGCACGCCGCGGCGGCGGGCACGGTGGTGTTCGCCGGGCGGTTGGCGGGGCGGCCGGTGGTGTCGGTGGCCCACGCGGGTGGCCTGCGCACCAGTTATGAACCGGTGCTGCCGGCCGTGCGGGCCGGTGAGCGGGTGGGCGCCGGCACGGTACTCGGCGCGGTGCAGGCCGGGCACGCCGGTTGCCGCGCCCCGGCCTGCCTGCACTGGGGTGCGATGTGGGGGCCGGCCGCCCGCGCCGATTACGTCGATCCGCTCGGTCTGCTGGCGGAGACACCGATCCGGCTCAAACCGGTCGGCGGCGCCGGCTCCGGTGCCTCGTGAGGGATTCGAGCATGCGGTAGCGGTGGCGAGCGTGCAATGGCGGTGGCGAAAGTGCAATGGCGGTGGCGAAAGTGCCGCTGCTGTTGACTTCCGGCGTTTTTCCCACCGACATCACACACTCGGCGCGGCCGAAGCACACCCGGCGCAGCCGAAGCACATCCGGCGCGGCCGCTTCCCGGTCAGGCGCGCGGATGGGCCTGATCGTGCACGGCGCGCAGCCGTTCGACGGTGACGTGGGTGTAGAGCTGGGTGGTCGCCAGCGAGGTATGGCCCAGCAGCTCCTGCACGATGCGCAGGTCGGCGCCGCCCTCGAGCAGATGGGTCGCAGCGCTGTGACGCAGCCCGTGCGGGCCGATGTCGGGTGCTCCGGCGACCGCGGCGACGGTCTGATGCACGACGGTGCGGGCCTGCCGGGGGTCGAGACGCCGACCGCGGACCCCGAGCAGCAGCGCCGGCCCGGATTCGGCGGTGGCCAGCGCAGGGCGGCCGTCGGTGAGCCAGTCGGTGAGCGCTCCTCGGGCCGGTTCACCGAACGGCACGGTGCGTTGCCTTCCGCCCTTGCCGAGCACCCGGGCCAGGCGGCGGTCGGTGTCGACGTCGTCGATGTCGAGCCCACACAGTTCGCTGACCCGGATCCCGGTGGCGTACAGCATCTCGACGATCAACCGGTCCCGCAGCGCGATCGGATCTTTTTGTTGCGCACCGGAATCCGCGGCAGCCATGGCGGCCAGAGCCTGATCGCGGCGCAGCACCGCGGGCAGCGTGCGACGCGCCTTGGGCACCTGCAGGCGCAGCGCCGGGTCGGTGGACAGCAGGCCTTGCCGCACCGCCCACGCGGTGAACGTCTTGACCGCCGAGGTCCGCCGCGCCAGCGTGGTGCGCGCCGAACCGTCGGCGGCCTGCGCGGCGAGCCAGGCCCGCAGCACCGGCAGGCTCAGCCCGCCCAGCCCCGAACCGGGGCTGCGCTGCTCGACGAAGTCGAACAGGGAACGCAGGTCGCCGAGGTAGGCCCGGCAGGTGTGGGGTGACCGGCCACGTTGCAGCGCCAGGTAGTCGGCGAACTCATCGAGAACGGTGTCCACGGACATACCGTGGCAGACCTGCGGCGCCGGCGTCAGGTGACGCGCCGCAACGCGTCCGGAGTGAGATCCGCCAGGGTCGGGTATCCGTCGACGGCCATGATCAGATCCGCTTCGGCCAGCAGTGAGCGCAGCACATGCACGACGCCGTCCTCGCCGCCGAGCGCGAGCCCGTAGGGATAGGGCCGGCCGATGCCGACGGCGGTGGCGCCCAACGCCAGTGCCTTGACGATGTCGGCGCCGCTGCGGATGCCCGAGTCGAACAGCACCGGCATCCCGTCGGCGGCCGCCACCACGTCAGGCAGGCAGTCGATCGCCGGCAACCCGCCGTTGGCTTGGCGTCCACCGTGGTTGGAGCAGTAGATGCCGTCCACCCCGGCGTCCTTGGCCCGCCGCACATCGTCGGGGTGACAGATCCCCTTGAGGATCAGCGGCAGTGTGGTCAGCGATCGCAGCCACGGCAGGTCGTCCCAGGTCAGCGAATTGCCGAAGAGCTGCACCCAGCGCGTCACCACCGCTTGCGGGTTCTGTTCGGGCGGCTGTTGCAGACCGGCCGAGAAGACCGGGTCGCTGGTGTAGTTGGCCAGTGAATATCCGCGCAGCTGAGGGAAATTCGAGGTGGACAGGTCCCGGGGCCGCCAGCCGGGGATCCAGGTGTCGAGGGTGACGATGATGCCCTTGTAGCCGGCCTTCTCGGCGCGCCGCACCAGGCTCGCGGCCAGGTCGCGGTCGTTGGGGGTGTAGAGCTGGAAGAACCCGGGAGTGTCGCCGAATTCGGCGGCGATGTCCTCCAACGGATCCTGGGTGAGTGTCGACACCACGAGCGGCACGCCGGTGCGGGCGGCGGCGCGGGCGCAGGCCAGATCGCCGTGGTGGTCCTGGGCACAGATGCCGAGCACGCCGATCGGCGCCATGAAGATCGGTGAGGGCAACGTGAGGCCGAAGAGGTTCACCGACAGGTCGCGTTCGGTGGCGCCGACGAGCATCCGCGGGATCAGCCCCCAGTTGTCGAAAGCGCTGACGTTGATTCGTTGGGTGCGTTCGTCACCGGCGCCCCCGGCGACATACGACCACACCGACGGCGACATCGCGGCCCGCGCCCGGGCCTCCAGTTCGGCGAATGCCATCGGCAGCGATGGCACCACCCCGGACAGGCCCTGCAGGTAGATCTCGAGTTGGTAGTCGCCGAACGCCATGACGGTGCGCTTCCGGCTAGCCGACGACTTCGGTGGCGGCGGCGGCTTCGGCTTCGGCCAGTTCCCGCTTCCACTGCCGGAAGGTCTCCTCGGTGCGGCCGCGCCGCCAGTACCCGGAGATCGACGCCCATTCGGCCGGGACCCCGCGTTCCTTGCGGATATAGGGCCGCAGGTTGTGCATGACCGCCTGGGCCTCACCGTGGATGAAGACGTGCACCTGCCCGGGCAGCCACGGGGATTCCTTGACCGCGGCGATCAGCGGGGCGTTGTCACCGGCCTGGTCGTCGGGCACCAGATCGGCCCGGCCGCCGCGGTAGATCCACCGCACCTCCACGCCTTCCGGTGCGGCCAGCGGGATTTCATCCTCCGGGCCGCTGATCTCGATGAAGGCGTAGCCGACGGCGTCGGGCGGAAGGGCTTCCAGCGATGCGCTGATCGCGGGGAGCGCCGATTCGTCACCGGCGAACAGATGCCAGTCCGCGTCCGGCCTGGGTGCGTAGGCGCCACTCGGGCCCATCAGATAGACGGGATCGCCGGGCTGCGCGGCCTGCACCCAGGGTCCGGCGACACCGTGTTCCTCACCGTGGATGACGATGTCGATCCAGATCTCCCGGCGGTCCCGGTCCACCCGGCGCACGGTGTAGGTGCGGATGGGCGGCTGTTGTTCGGGTGGCAGCGATTTGAAGCTGTCCTGTGTCAACGGCTGTGGCAGCGCGGCGACGTCGATGTTGTCGCGGACGAAGATGATCTTGACGTAGGCGTCGGTGAACTCGTTCGGGGTGAACGTGTCGAACCCCCGTCCGCCCAGCACCACGCGCACGATATGTGGTGACACCTCTTCGGTGCGCACCACCTCAAAGGTGTGTACCGGACGTCCCGCCACATCGCCTCCCGTGTGTCGACCAACACCCCGACTATACGAGCGGCATCATTCCCGCAGGTCGCCACCGCCGCCACCGCCGTCACCGCCTGGCGAGCTGCCAGCGGCCGTCCCGCCGCACCACCAACCCGGCCAGTTCCAGCATCGACAGCGGCGCCAGCACCTCCTGCGGCGGCATCCCGCAGGCCACCGCGATCTGATCGACGGTGCGGGCGGCACGCGCCGGTAACGCCTCGTAGACCAGCAGTTCGGCGTCGGTCAGATCGTCCAACGGCGAGGACGGGCGGGGCAGGTCCGGGGCGAGTTCACCGCACCGGCCGACCAGTTCCACCACCTCCTCGGCGCGGGTGATGACGGTGGCCGCCCGCTCCCGCAGCAGCACATGGCAGCCGACGGAGGTGGCGGAGGTGACCGGGCCGGGCACCGCGCCGACCGGCCGGCCCAGCGTCTCGGCCCAGGCGGCGGTGTTCGCGGCGCCGCTGCGGATGCCCGCCTCGACGACCACGGTCGCCCCGGACAGCGCGGCGACCAGCCGGTTGCGGGTCAGAAAGCGCCGGCGCGACGGCCGGGTTCCGGGCGGGTATTCGCTGATCAACAGCCCGTGCTCGGCGATGCGCTGCAGCAGCCCGGCGTGTCCGGCCGGATATCTGACATCGACCCCGCCGGCCAGCACCGCCACGGTGAGCCCCTCGGCGGCCAGCGCCGCCCGGTGGGCCACGCCGTCGATGCCGTACGCGCCGCCGGAGATCACCGCGACATCCCGGGCCGCCAGCCCGGTGGCGAGGTCGGCTGCGACGTGTTCGCCGTAGCTGCTGGCCGCGCGGGTGCCGACGATCGCCGCCGACCGGCCGGCGACCGCGTCCAGGGTGAGTTCGCCGATCACCCACAGCGCCAGCGGCGGGTGGCCGTCCGGTCGGTGGCTCCGGTCCGCACCGCCGAAGGCGGTGAACGCCAGTACCGGCCAGTCCGGGTCGGCCGCCGTCACCAGGCGACCACCGAGTCGCGCCATCAGTTCCAGATCGGTTGCCGCACAATCCCAGTCACGTCGCGCCTCGGTGCGCTTGGCCAACCGGTCGTCCACGTCGCCGCGCCGGATCAATTCGGCGGCGTCGACGGGCCCCACCCGGTCGACGAGACCGGCGACGGCCGGGCACGGCGGTTCGGCGACCCGCGCCAGATAGGCCCAGGCCCGGGCGGTCTGATCGGTCATCGGATTCCTCCGCTCTGTCGGAATGTCAATGCGGTCGACACGTCGTCGCGATCAGGTGATGCGCGTCCGTTCAGATCGGCCAGGGTCCAGGCGACCCGCAGACACCGGTCGAACCCGCGGATGCTGAGCAGTCCCCGGTCCAGCGCGCGGGTCAGAGAGTCCATCACCTGCTTGCCCAGGCGGAACTCGCGCCGCAGCAACGCCCCGCTGATCTCGGCGTTGGTTCTGATCCCGTACGGCCGCCACCGGTGTTCGGCGGCCCGCCGCGCCGCGGCGACACGCTCGCGCACCCGGGCGGTGTCTTCACCCTCCTCGGTGGTGTAGACACCGGCGGGAACCGGGTGCAACTCCACCCGCAGGTCGACCCGGTCCAGCAACGGTCCCGAGAGCTTGCCCAGGTAGCGGCGTTTGACCAGGGCCGGGCAGGTGCAGTCCCGCGGATTGGCCGGGGCACACGGACACGGGTTGGCCGCCAGCACCAGTTGAAAGCGCGCCGGATACCGGACCACCCCGTCCCGCCGGGCCAACCGGATCTCCCCGTCCTCCAGAGGTGTCCGCAACGCCTCCAGGGCGCGGGCCCCGATCTCGGCGCATTCGTCGAGGAACAGCACCCCGCGGTGAGCGCGGCTGACCGCCCCCGGGCGGGCCAACCCCGATCCGCCGCCCACCAGCGCGGCGACGCTCGAGGTGTGGTGTGGCGCCACGAACGGCGGCCGGGTGATCAACGGGGTGGTGTCCGACAGCAGCCCGGCGACCGAATGAATGGCGGTGACCTCCAGCGCCTCCTCCTCGGACAGCGGCGGCAGGAGTCCCGGAAGGCGTTGCGCCAACATGGTTTTCCCGATGCCCGGCGGCCCTGTGAGCATCAGATGGTGGGCGCCGGCGGCGGCCACCTCCACCGCGTAGCGGGCCTGGGTCTGTCCGACCACATCGGCCAGGTCGGCGACCGGTTCCGGGGCCGATGCCGACGCGGTGATCCGCCCCGCCAGACCGCCCTTGCCGGCCAGCCAGGCCTGCAGCTCGGTGAGGGTGGCGACGCCCCACACGTCGATGCCCTCGATCAGGCTCGCCTCGGCCAGATTTCCGATCGGCACCACCACCGCCGGCCAGCCCTCCCGCTTGGCGGCCAGTACCGCCGGCAGCACGCCCTTGACCGGGCGGACCCGGCCGTCGAGCGCGAGTTCACCCAGCAGCACGGTCTTCTCGAGCCGGGGCCGGGGATCCGGCCCCTGGGCCGCCAACACCGCGGCCGCCAGCGCGATGTCGTAGACCGAGCCCATCTTCGGCAACGTCGCCGGCGACAGCGCCAATGTCAGCCGGGTGGCCGGCCAGTCGTTGCCGCAGTTGGTGATGGCCGCACGGACCCGGTCGCGGGATTCCTGCAGTGCGGTGTCGGGCAACCCGACCAGATGCACCCCGGGCAGCCCGCCGGAGATGTCGGCCTCGATTTCGACGATGTCACCGGACAGCCCGCGCACCGCCACCGAGAACGCCCGCCCCAACGCCATCAGCCCACCCCCTGGAAGTGGTCGAGGCCGCGCAGTTGCCCGGACCGGTCGAGCCGCACGCCGATGACGTCGATGCGGATGCCGGCCCAACCGCCGCCGTGGACGGTCAGCCAGAGGCCGGCCAGCCGCCGCAGCCGCCGCACCTTGGCCGTGGTCACCGCTTCGGCCGCGGTGCCGAACCCGTCGCCGGTGCGGGTCTTGACCTCGACGAACACCACGGTGCGGGCCGCCCGGTCGGCGGCCACGACGTCCAGTTCGCCATGGCGGCAGCGCCAGTTCCGGTCCAGCACCTCCATCCCGCGCGATTCCAGATACCCGACCGCCAGTTGCTCCCCCAGCGCCCCGATCTCGGCGCGACTCATCGTTGCCATGCCGCCACACTGCGAGCCGGGACCGACGAAACACGGCGGCCTCACCCGGTCATCCACAATCCCGACTTCATCCACAGGCCGGACCCGTGCAGGGCCGTCATACACCGCGGTGCACCCCGGATGGACGCCGGGTATGGTCGGGCGGTCCGTTCGGTGACTGAAAGCAGGATTCCGGTGAACGCGCTCCTGAGGCTGCTGTACGCACATGGTGAGCGCCCCGCCGTCCGCACCGCCGACACCGGGCTCGGCTACCGCGAGCTGGCCGACCGGGTGGCCACGGTGGCCGGCGAGCTCGGATCGCATTGCGGCCTGGTGCTGTTGCGGACCCGCAACGATGTCAGCACCCTGGTGCACTACCTGGGCGCACTGGCCGCCGGACATGTGGTGCTGCCGGTGAACGACGGCGGTGACCACACCGCGATAGTGCGCACGTACCGGCCCGACATGATCATCGACGGCGACGGAATCCACCGGCTGCGAACGGATTCGGCGCACCGTCTGCACCCGGACCTGGCGCTGCTGATGTCCACGTCCGGCAGCACCGGCTCCCCGAAACTGGTCCGGTTGTCCTATTCCAACCTGATCAGCAATGCCCGGGCGATCGCCGAATACCTCGAGATCACCGATTCCGACCGGGCGGCAACGACATTGCCGATGTCCTACTGCTACGGGCTGTCGGTGATCCACAGCCACCTGCTGCGCGGCGCCACACTGATCCTCACCGAGCATTCGGTGCTCGACCCGGGGTTCTGGGCGTTGTTCCGCCGTCACCGCGGCACCACGTTCGCCGGGGTTCCGCACACCTTCGATCTGCTCGACCGCATCGGCTTCGACGCCATGGACCTGCCGCATCTGCGCTACCTCACCCAGGCCGGCGGCCGGCTCGACCCGGCCACCGTGCGTCGCTTCGCCCGGCTCGGCCGGGAGCGGGGCTGGCAGTTTTTCGTGATGTACGGCGCGACCGAGGCGACCGCCCGGATGGCTTATCTGCCACCGGATCTCGCCGAGCATCGGCCGGAGGCGATCGGCCGTGCCATTCCCGGCGGCGCCTTCGGCATCGAACCGGTGGACGGCTTCACCGACGCCGGCGAACTGGTCTACCGCGGACCCAACGTGATGATGGGCTACGCCCACCGCCCCGAGGATCTGGCTCTCGGCTCCGAGGTCGACGTGTTACGCACCGGCGACATCGCCCGGCGCGGCGCCGACGGGCTCTAGGTGCTGGTGTGGACCCTCCTCGGGTTGGCCCTGCTGTGCCGCATTCGGGCGCTGGACCGGCTGGAGCGCCGCCGGCCGTTCGAGTTCGCCCTGGCCTTCGTGGCGGTTGGCATGTTGTTGCGCTACAACGTGTTCGATTTGCAGATGGGCCCGGATGCGTGGTCGACGGTGCTGACGTTCTGGTTCTTCGCCGCCGGCTGGGCCGCGGCCCGGGCGACCACCGTGGGCCGGCGGCTGCTGGTCACCGCCGTCCTCGCGGTCGGGCTGATCGGGTATTTCGATGATCCGCACCGCGGGATGCTGGTTTTCGCCGGGCTGGCGCTGCTGATCTGGCTGCCGGTGCTCCGCTGCCCGGCGCCGCTGATCACCGCGGTGGGTGTGGTGGCCGACGCCTCGCTGTACACGTATCTCACCCATTTCCAGGTGTATCCGCTGTTCGGCGAGCACCGGACGGCCGGTGTGCTGGCGTCGCTCGCGGTGGGGATCGCGCTCAGCGCGCTGGTGACGCGGGTGCGCGGTTCAGCGCGGCGGCTGCCCCCGGTCCGCGATGAGGCCCTCCTGCGCCAGGGTCGCGGCGATGACACCGTCGGCGCGGATCAGGCTGGCGTTCACCACTGCACGGCCCCGGCCCGCGGCCGGTGACGTGCACTCCAGCAGGTTCCACTCGTCGGCGCGGATCCGGCGGTGGAACCACAGCGACGAATCGGTGGTCCCGCTGCGGTGGGTGCGCGCCCGCATCGAGAAGCCGTGCACCTGCAGCGCCGGGTCGATCAGGTACACGTCGGTGACGTACGCCGCGACCAGGGTGTGCACCAGCGGGTCGTCCGGCAGCGCGACGGTGGCGCGCCACCAGAACCGCCGCACGAATCCGGCCCCGCCGCCCTCATCGGCGATCCGGATGTCCAGTTCGTCCAGCGGCATCGACGGCGCCGGGCCGGCCGGGCCGGTGCGCGGCAGTTGTTCGGGGTCCCCGGGCAGTTCGGTGCGCCATCCGTGCCGCGGTCCGCTCAGCGGCACCGCGAACGACACGGTGGCCGTGGTGAGCAGCCGTCCGTCCTGCCGGGCGTCGACGCGTCGGGCGGCGGTGGTGCGGCCGTCCAGCAGGCCGGTCACCGTGTACTCGACCGGGGCGCCGGCGTCGCCGCCGCGCAGGAACTGCAGGTGCAGGCTGGTGGGCGGGCGTTCCGCCGGTACCGTGCGGGCCGCGGCGGCCAGGCTCTGCGCCACCAGTTGACCGCCGTAGGCGCGTTTTCCCGCGGGCCCGCTGGCGGCGCCGATCCACTGGTCGGCGCCGTCCCCGGCGGCCACGTCGAGCAGTTTGAGCAGCACACTCATCGGGCCGCGCCCTCGGCGGGGCCGGCCACGATCCCCTCGGCCAGCAGGGCGGCGATGTCGTCGGCCGACAGGTTCAGCCGGTCGCGCAGCACCGCGGCGGTGTCGTCGCCGACCGCCGGGGCGGTCACCGCGGGCGGATAGACGCCGTTGATCGCCATCGGCAGACCGGGTGCCAGATGCCGGCCGATCCGCGGCTGATCGAGTTCGGTGAACAACGGGTTGTCGGTCACCCGCCGGTCGGCGGCCAGTTCGGCGAAACTGCGGTAGCGCTCCCACAGCACCGAGGTACCCGACAGTGCGGCGGTGATCTCGTCGGCGGTGTGGGCGCAGAACCACCCGGTGAACAGTCCGGTCAGCACGTCGCGGTGCCGGTACCGGTCCCCCTCGTCAGCGAAATCCGCACCGAGCGCTTCGGCAAGTGCGGCAACGGCTTTGGTCGTCCCGGTGACCTCGGTGAGGTCGCGGAAGTGGCGGGGCGTCAACGCCACCACCATGAACGCCGCCCCGTCGCTGCTGGTGAAGTTGTGCCCGTAGGTGCCGTACAGCGAGTTGCCGATCCGTTCCCGTTCGGCGCCGTTCACCAGCACCTCGGTGAGGAAGCCGAGGTTCCCGGCGGTGGCCAGGGCGACGTTCTCCAGTGGGATGCTGATGCGTTGCCCCTCCCCCGTCGCATCGCGGTGCCGCAGCGCGGCCGTCACCGCCAGCGCGGTGTACAGACCGCACGCCACGTCCCAGGCCGGCAGCACGTGATTGACCGGGGCGGCCAGCTCGGCCGGTCCGGTGACCAGTGGGAAGCCGATCGACGCGTTCACGGTGTAGTCCACCCCGGTGCCGCCGTCGGCGCGCCCGGACACCTCGACGTGAATCAGATCCGGCCGCAGCGGTGTCAATGCCTCATACGAATGCCATTGCCGCCCTGCGACATTGGTGATGAGCACGCCGGCGTCGGCGATCAGCCGCTGCACCAGTCCCTGTCCGGACGGGGCCCGCAGATCCGCGGCGACCGAGCGTTTGCCCTTGTTCAGCCCCGCCCAGTAGATGCTGTCGCCGGTCACGGTGACCGGCCAGCGCCGGTAATCGGCCGCGCCGCCGATCGGGTCGACCCGGATCACCTCGGCACCCAACTGCGCCAACGTCATCCCGGCCAACGGCACCGCGACAAAGCTGGAAATCTCCACGATCCGCACCCCGGCCAGAGGTCGCGCCGGAACCGGTACCGCCGAATCTGTCATGCTCACCTCGTCGTCGTCGGGCCGAGCACAACGATATGAGATGCGACCGGGTTCACCGGCACCGGACCGGTGCGGCGACGCGCCGGTCAGGACGCGCCTTCGTCGACGCCCCGGCACACCATCACCGGCACCCTGGCGTGGTTGAGCAGATTCATACTGGTGGACCCCAACAGCGCGCCGGCCAACGCGTTTCGGCCGCGGGTGCCCACCACGATCAGCTGGGCGTCGGCGGCATGTTCGAGGACGGCCTGTGCGGGTCCCTCGGGCTCCAGGAAGCACTGCACGTTCACATCGGGATGGCGTTGATTGTGCCGGTCCACCTCCTCGGTCAGCTGGGTCAGCTGCGCGGCCTCCAGGGCGGCCCAGTCGACGAGGAACGGGATGCTGGGCGCCCCCGGCGGCAGCCGGTTGGGCCACGACCGGACCGCCCGCAGTTGCCGCCCGAACCGGTCCGCGAACTCGAACCCGGCGTCCAGGGCGGCCGCGGCCGGATCGCTGCCGTCGGTGCCCACCACCACCGGCGCGTCGGTGGGTGCGGCGTTCTCCCCGCGCCAGGCCACCACCGGGCAGTGCGCGTGGGTGGCCACCGACAGCGTCGTCGACCCGATCAGCAGCGCCGACGCCGGCGTCACCTCATTGCCGCCCAGCACCACCATCCGGGCGGTGCGGCTGGCGTCGATCAGCGCCTCGTTGGCCGGTTTGCGGCTGGATTCGGTGGTGACGGTCAACTCCGGCCGTTCCGCGCCGACCGCGTCGGCGGCGTCGGCGAGAAAGATCTGAGACGAATCCGCCTGGTACGACATGATCGCGGCGCGGATCGCGGTGGCCGCCTCGGTCAGGTTGCGTCCCAGCGACGGCATCGCGTGCACGATGTGCAGACCCACCCCGTAGGCGGCGGCCACCGCGCCGGCCCACCTCGCCGCGCCCACGGCCTGATCGGTGCCGTCCACCCCCACCACGATCGCGCCGGCGGAATCTGACATCTCTCTCCTCTGCGGTCGGCGACCCGGGCCCGGCCGGGTCGGTGATCAAATCGCCAGGCAGCTGATGGCGTGCGCCTCGGCCACCGTCTCGGCCAACGGCCGACGGGTGTCGATGCGGTGCGCGGCGTCCCAGCCGGTGGCGTGCTCGGCCATCGCGGCGGCAATCTCCGGGGTGGCGTCGGAGGTGGTCTCGCGGCGCCCGGCGATCCGCTGCTCGGCCTCCTTGAGCGGCACCGTGCAGGCGAACTCCACCATCGGGACCGCATGCTGGCGGGCCAGTTCCCGCGCGCGGTCCCGGTCACGCTGTTCACGCCAGGTGCCGTCCAGAATCACCGTGTGCCCGGCCGCCAGCAGCGTCGCGGCCCGTTGCAACACCGCGTCGTACACCACGGCCACCTTCTCCGGGCTGTACAGTCCTACGCCGAATGTTCCGGGCTCGCCTTCGATCACCCCGGTGGCCTGGAGCTCCCGGCGCACGTCGTCGGTCGAGATGACCGGGGCGCCGATGTGTTCGCCGAGCCCGCGGGCCAGGGTCGTCTTGCCGGTGCCGGGGCCGCCGCCGATGAGGATCAACCGCACGGTCCCGGCGCGCAGCTGATCGACGGCGAGGTCCAGGTGCCGGCGGGCATCGGCGTCGGCGCCCGGGCTGCCCTGATCGGCGCGGATGCAGTCCACCTTGGCGCGCACCCCGGCGCGGTAGGCGATGTAGAACCGGATCAGCCCGGGCGGGGCCGGATCGTCGGCGGCCTTGCGGTACTGCGCCAGGAAGTGGTCGGCCAGGTCGCGGCGGCCCAGGAATTCCAGGTCCATCGCCAGGAAGGCGGCGTCGTCGATTCCGTCGACGTGGCGCAGTCGGTCGTCGAATTCGAGGCAGTCCAACAGCACCGGGCCGTCGGGCTGGCAGAAGATGTCGTCGGCGAGCAGGTCGCCGTGCCCGTCCACGATGCGCTGGTCGGCGATGCGGTCGGCGAACAACTGCGAACGGCCGGTGATGAACTGGTTCACCAGATGCTCGGTTTCGCTGATCAGTTCGGCCGGCAGCACCGTGGTGGTGTAGCGGCGCAGTTCGGTGATGTTGGCCTGCCAGCGCGCGCTGATCGCGGACGGCCGGCCGCCGGCGTCGATGTCCGCAGACCGCTCGGCGCGCCGGTGGAAGTCCGCCAGCAGTTCGGCGACCAGGGTCAGCTGCTGTTCCAGAAGCTCGGTAGGCTCGCCCCGCCGCACCATCGAACTCAGCCGGTAGGTGTCCGGATAGCGGCGCATCACGATCACCGGCTCGGCCGGTCCGCCCTGCGGATCGCTGAGGTGGGCCACCCCCAGATAGGCGTCGGGAGCCAGCCGCCGGTTGAGGTCGACTTCGTGCCGGCAGGCCCACTCGCGCTGCTCGACGGTGCGGAAATCCAGGAAATCGGTGAGCACCGGCTTTTTGATCTTGTAGGCCCTGGCGCCGATCATGGTGACGACGCCGGTGTGGGTTTCGTGGATCTCGGCGGCGGCGTCGAACGACCCCGGGGACTCAGATGGCGGCGTGCGAGCGTCCATATCGACCATCGTGCCGGGAACGGCGGACTGATGGGCGGCGTCCGGGAATTCCGGTCCCGGCAGCGGGCTCAGTCCCCGGTGCGATCATGTATTCATTCCGGCAACCGCAGCTCGGGTTTCTCCACCTCTTCGATGTTGACGTCCTTGAAGGTGATCACCCGCACCTGTTTGACGAACCGGGCGGGCCGGTACATGTCCCAGACCCAGGCGTCGGTGAGCCGTAGTTCGAAGTACACCTCGCCGCCGGAGTTGTGGGGCACCAGTTCGACGCCGTTGGCCAGATAGAACCGCCGCTCCGTCTCCACGACGTAGCTGAACTGCCCCACGATGTCCTTGTACTCGCGGTACAGCGAGAGCTCCATCTCGGTTTCGTACTTCTCGAGATCTTCGGCACTCATCTGCTCAGCTGTCCTTCGTGTCGGTCTGTCGCCCTCGTCGGCTCATCCGATTCCATCTTTCCTCACCCCAGTCCGTGCTGTGGCTCCGGCTCCCGTTCGACCAGCTCAGCGGGCACTCTGACGGGCCCGTCCGGGCTGTCGACGGTCACCAGCCGGCGCACGTTGATGAAGGAGTACCGGTGCTGATCGGAGGGGCCGAGCTCGGCCAGCGCCGCGGTGTGCGCCGGGGTGCTGTAGCCCTTGTGGTCGGCGAAGCCGTAGCCGGGATACCTGCTGTCCAGTTCGACCATCAACCGGTCCCGGCTCACCTTGGCCAGCACACTTGCCGCCGCGATGCACGCTGCCGCCGCGTCACCGCCCATCACCGGCAGCGACGGCACCGGCAGGCCCGGCACCCGGAACCCGTCGGACAGCACGTAGCCGGGCCGCACCGACAACCCGGCGACCGCCCGCCGCATCCCCTCGATGTTCGCGGCGTGCACGCCGCGCCGGTCGACTTCCCGCGCCGGGATGTACACCACGTGGTAGGCCAGCGCGTAGCGGCGGATCAGCGGGAACAACCGCTCCCGCTCGGCGGCGTTGAGCCGCTTGGAATCGTCGAGCGCGGACAGGCTGCTCAGCCGGTTGGGTCCGAGCACGCACGCGGCGACCACCAGCGGTCCGGCGCAGGCACCGCGGCCCACTTCATCGACCCCGGCGACCGGTCCCAGACCGTTGCGGTACAACGCCGACTCCAAGGTGCGCAGGCCGGCTGCCTTCCGGATCACTGTTCGAGGTGGCCAGGTCGGCGGCACGAGCAGCTCCTAGGTCTGCAGGTCTCGAGGGTCTGCGGTTTCAGCTCTGCGGATTGACGCTGTCCACTCCACCCCAGCGCGCCGGCGGCCAGGCGATGAACCGCGCCTTGCCCACCACATTCTCCACCGGGATGGTGCCCGCCTCCGGGTCCCCTGTGCAGAACACCCCGTCCTGCACACCGGCGGGGGTGTTGGTGCAGTGCGCCCGGGAGTCGGCCGAATGCGTGCGGTTGTCACCCATCACCCACAACCGTCCCTCCGGCACCCGGACCGGCCCGAATTCCGGCCCCAGACAGGGGTACACGCTGGGATCGGGCACGTTCATCGTGACCGGGTCCAGGTACGGCTCGTCGAGTCGGCGGCCGTCGACGGTGAGCCCGGTGTCGTTGCGGCATTCGACGGTCTGGCCGCCGACCGCGATGATCCGCTTGACGAGGTTGTTCTCGTCGGGCGGAACGAATCCGATCACCGACAGCGCGTTCTGCAGATACCGCACCGCGGTGTTGTCGGACCGGATCGACTGATAGCCGATGTTCCAGTTGGGTGGGCCCTTGAACACCACCACGTCGCCGGGCTGCGGATCGGAGAACCGGTAGGTGAGTTTGTCCACCATGATCCGGTCGCCCACACATCCGGGGCAGCCGTGCAGTGTGGGCTGCATCGACTCGGACGGAATCAGGTACGGCCGCGCCACGAACGTCAGCATGACGTAGTACATGACCAGCGCGATCGACACCAGGATGACACCCTCGCGCAGTGCGCCGTGCTTGCGCTTGGGTTCGGCGGACTCGTCGGCCGCCTGCTCGGTGTCGGAGTCGAGGCCGGGTGGATGCTCGGCGTCGTCGGAAGCCGTGGAACCGGTCACGGGATCAGCGTAGCCAGCGGTGATCTCTTCCACCGCGGTGCACACGTCGACGCGCGCACCGCACGGTGGAGAACCCTCAGCGCTTCTCCTTGATCTTGGCCTTCTTGCCACGCAGATCGCGCAGGTAGTACAGCTTGGCGCGACGGACGTCACCGCGGGTGACGACCTCGATCTTGGCGACGTTGGGCGAGTGCACCGGGAAGGTGCGCTCGACGCCGACGCCGTAGCTCTCCTTGCGCACGGTGAAGGTCTCGCGGACTCCGCCGCCCTGCCGGCGGAGGACCACACCCTTGAACACCTGGATGCGTTCCTTGGTGCCCTCGATGACCTTGACGTGCACGTTGACCGTGTCGCCGGCGCCGAAGTCCGGGATGTCGTCGCGCAGCGACGCCTGATCGACGAAGTCGAGCGTGTTCATCGGTGGCACTTCCTTGTTCGTTTCGCGGCTGCGGTGTCCGGCTGCGCCGCGTGGCGCGCCGACCGAGCCTGGCGTTTTCGGGCGTTCGGGGTTATCCGGCCGTGGGCGGGGAATTCTGCCGCACACAGACAACTGCCCAATTGTGCCAGACGGGCCCGCGGGCAGCGAAATCGTCGTCCGCGAACACCCTCCTGGGGCGTCTCACCAGCGACGATGCGGGTATAACAATAGGGCCCGCACGGGCCGAGGATGGCGGCATCAGGGGTAGCAGGGGGTAGCAGGAGGGGCATGCGACGGCGGTCGTCCACAACGTCCCCGCGGGGGTCGTCCCGCAAGGGTGCGTGCTTCGCCGTCCTGGTGCTGACGGCGCCGCTGTTGACCGGCTGCGAGCCCAAGGTGTACGGCACCCCGCCGGTGCCGCCGGAGGCGCCGGCGCTGACCGTCACCGATCCGCGGGACGGCCGCACACCGCTGTCGGAGTTCCCCGGGGACCTTGCCGAGCGCGTCCGGCGGGCCACCGACAGCGCCGCGCGGGCCGGCGCCACGATCAGCATGCACCTGCTGGACCGGCGCACCGGTCAGACGATCTCCAACGGCGACGCGTCCACCATCGCGATCGCCTCGGTGGTGAAGGTGTTCATCGCCGACGATCTGCTGCAACGCGAGAAGAACCCGTCCCCCGCCGATCTGAAGATGATCGAGGACATGCTCCGGGCGTCGGATGACGGTGCCGCCGAGATCCTGTGGGGGCGCGGTGGCGGCAGCGCGATCGTCGAGCGGGTGGCCGACCGGTACGGTCTGCCCCACACCGGCCCGCCCGGCAACGGCCGGTGGTGGAACACCGTCAGCACCACCGCGGATCTGGTGCGCTACTACGATCTGCTGCTCAGCGGCGCCGGCGGGCTGCCCGCGGACCGGGCCGACATCATCCTGTCGAACATGGCCGCGGCCACCCCCACCGGGCTGGACGGCTATCCGCAGCGGTTCGGCATCCCCGACGGCCTGCCCCACGAGCCGGTGGCGGTCAAGCAGGGCTGGATGTGCTGCATCGGCTCGCAGTGGTTGCACGTGTCCAGCGGGGCGATCGGGGCCGATCAGCGGTTCGTGATGGCGATCAGCTCGATGCAGGCCGCCGACGACGCCACCGCCCGCGACACCGTCACCGAGGCCGTCCGGACGATGTTCCCGGCCGGCCGGATCTGATCCCCGCGAGCCGTCGCGGAACCGCTTGTCTCCGGACGGATGGGTGCGAGTTCATGCCTGCTCGCCGGGCGGGTCGCCCTCGGAGTCCAGCAGGTCGGGGCGGCGTTCGCGGGTGCGTTTCAGCGCCTGCTCACGCCGCCAGGCGGCGATCTTGGCGTGGTTCCCGGACAGCAGCACCTCGGGCACGTCCAGGCCCCGCCAACTCGGTGGCCGGGTGTAGCTGGGCCCCTCCAGCAGCCCCCGGTACCGGCCGGAGTGCGAATCCTCTTGATGCGATGCGGGATTGCCCATCACGCCGGGCAGCAGCCGGACCACCGCCTCGATCATCACCAGCGCCGCCGCCTCGCCACCGGCCAGCACGTAGTCACCGATCGAGACCTCCTCGACCCGCATCCGCCGTGCCGCATCGTCGATCACCCGTTGGTCGATGCCCTCGTAGCGGCCGCACGCGAACACCAGATGGGATTCGCCGGCCCAGCGCTGGGCGACGTTCTGGGTGAACAGCCGGCCCGCGGGCGTGGGCACCACCAGCAGGGTCTGCTCGGTGCAGATCTCGTCGAGCGCCTCCCCCCACACCGGCGCGGTCATCACCATGCCCGGCCCGCCGCCGTACGGGGTGTCATCGACGGAGCGGTGCACATCGTGGGTCCAGCGGCGCAGATCGTGCACCCGAAGGTCAACGATCCCGGCCTCGATCGCCTTGCCCGGCAACGACTCCCGCAGCGGATCCAGATACCGGGGGAAGATCGTGATGACGTCGATCCGCACGGTCGCTCAGCCCAGTTCCAGCAGACCGTCGGGCGGATCGATCTCGATGGTCCGCTCCTTCAACGACACCGTCGGCACGATCTCCCGGACGAACGGCACCAGCACCTCGCGCTCACCGGCGCGGACCGCGAGCAGCTCCCCGGCGGCGGTGTGCAGCACCTCGGACACCGTGCCCACCTCCCGGCCGTCGACGGTGCGTACCCGCAGACCCTCGAGCTGATGGTCGTAGAACTCGTCGGGATCCTCGATCGGGGGCAGGTCAGCCGAGTCGATGACGAACAGGATGCCGCGCAGCGCCTCGGCCGCGGTGCGGTCCTCGATGCCGGCCAACCGGACCAGGAGACGGCCGCTGTGTGGTCGGGACGACTCGACGACGAACTCCCGTTCCGGACCGTCGCCCCGGCCGGGTCTGCCGCGCAGCCTGACGCCGGGCGCGAACCGGCTGTCGGGGTCGTCGGTACGGATCTCCACGACGACCTCGCCGGTGATGCCGTGTGCCTTGACGACCCGCCCGACTACCAGGTCCATGGGTGGCCGGCTATTGGTCGGTGTCCACCACGTCGACGCGGATGCCCCGCCCGCCGATCCCGGCCACCAGGGTGCGCAGCGCGGTGGCGGTGCGCCCGCCGCGTCCGATCACCTTGCCGAGATCATCGGGGTGCACATGCACCTCGACGGTGCGGCCCCGCCTGCTGGTGACCATGTCGACCCGCACATCGTCGGGGTTGTCCACGATGCCGCGGACCAGGTGCTCGACGGCGTCGACGACGACTGAGCTCACGGTGCCGCTCAGCTTTCCTTGGCGGCGTCGGACCCTTCGGCCGCAGCCTCGGCCTTCTCGCCGGCCTTCGCTTCAGCCTTCTCGCCGGCCTTCGCTTCAGCCTTCTCGTCGGCCTTCTTCTCGGCCTTCGCTTCAGCCTTGTCGCCGGCCTTGTCGTCGGCCTTCTTCGCCGACGCCTTCTTCTTCTTGGGCTGGGCCGCCTCGGTGCTCGGCGCACCCTCGGCCTCGGCCAGGGCCTGGTTGAACAGCTCCAGCTTGCTGGGCTTGGGCTCCTTGACCTTCAGCGAGCCCTCCGCGCCCGGCAGGCCCTTGAACTTCTGCCAGTCACCGGTGAGCTTCAGCAGCGCCAGGACCGGTTCGGTGGGTTGGGCGCCGACGCTGAGCCAGTACTGCACCCGCTCCGAGTTCACCTCGATGAGGCTGGGCTCTTCCTTGGGGTGGTAACGGCCGATGATCTCGATCGCGCGGCCGTCGCGACGGGTCCGCGCGTCGGCAACGGCAATGCGGTACTGAGGATTGCGGATCTTGCCGAGCCGCGTGAGCTTGATCTTGACAGCCATGTGTGACGCCTTCTCCTGTGATTGCCACGCTGCAATTCAGCGATGCGGGCCGGTTGCCTGCATCCGGTTTTGCCTTACGTGTGTGACCGCCGCGCAAGCGCCCAGCGAGGAGCCCGAGGCGGATCGCTCAGAGCGGGTCGCGTGGCAGACAGCCGACCATTGTGCCAGAACCGGCCCGCACCAGTGAAATCGTGCAAGCTCCCGGCCCCGGTCAGATGCCCAGCACCGCCCTCGCGATCGCGAAGTAGATCAGCAGTCCGGTCGCGTCCACGAACGTCGAGATGAACGGATTGGAGAACACCGCCGGGTCCGCCCGCACCGCACTGGCCAGCAGCGGCATCGCCCCGCCCACGGTCGCGGCCATGGTGCACACGCTGACGAAGGTCAACCCGATCACGGTCCCGATCTCGCGGTCGTACACCAGGCTGGTCACCAGAAACGCCAGCGCACCGAGAATCAGGCCGAGCGCCAGACCCACCTTGAACTCCCGCAGCAGCACCCTGAACAGATCGCGAGGCCGGACGTCGCCGAGGGCCAGCGCGCGGGTCACCGTGGTCGCCGCCTGATTGCCGGTGTTGCCGCCCGTGCCGATCAACAGCGGAACGAACAGCGCCAGCGTCACCACCTCGCTGAGGGTGGCCTCGAACACCTCCAGCACCTGGACGGTCAGCGTCGCACCGACCGCCAGCACCAGCAGCCACACCACCCGGGACCGCACCAGGCCACTGACCGGGGTGGTCAGGTACGGCCGGCGCAGCGGTTCGGCGCCACCGATACGGGCCTGGTCCTCGGATTCGGCGCTCTCCAGGATGCGCAGCGCGTCGTCGACGGTGAGGATGCCGACCAGGCGGGTCTCGTTGTCGACGACCGGAAGCGCCAGTAGCTTCAGGTCGGCACACCGGCGGGCGGCGAGCTCCGCGGCCTCGGTCGCCCGCACCCAGTGCGCGGGTTTCATCAACTCGGCGACGGTGGCGTCCGGCGCGGCGTTCAGCAGCTCCCGCAGACTCACCACGCCGACCAGCACCCGCTGGTTGTCGGTGACCGGCAGCGTGTACACGGTCTCGGCGTCGTCGAGATGCGCGGCGACCCGTTCGAGCGCCTGCTGCTGGGTCAGCTCCGGGCGGACAGACACGAACTCCGGGCTCATCCGCCGACCGATCGACCCCTGCGGATAGCCCAGGATGTCGGCGGTCATCTCCCGTTCGCGCAGCGGGAGCCCCTGCAACAGCCGGCGGGCCACGCTGGCCGGCAGCTCGTCGAGCAACTCCACCCGGTCGTCGGGGTTCAGCTGCGCGAACAGCGCGGCGACCGCGTCGTCCTTCAGCCCGCCGACCAGGTCGCCCTGCAGGCTGGGATCGAGGTTCTCGAACACCTCCAGCGCCAGCCCCTTGGGCAGCACCCGGTACAGCACCGCCTGCTGTTTTCGGTCCAGCCGCTCCAGGATGGCGACGATCTGTGCCGTCGACAGCCGCTGGGCGGCGGCGGTCAATGCGGGCAGGTCCAGGTCATCGAGCGCCCGCAGGATCTCCCGGTCCTCGGTCTCGATCGATGAGGTGCGGCTGTCAGTCATCGCTACCTACAGAACCTTGTCGAAGCACTTGGTCTCCACCCGGCGGGTGATCCGCCAGCCCTCGGGGGTACGACGGAACTCGTCGTCGTACCACAGGCCGCAGAACAGCAGTTGCCGTTCATCACCGTCGCCGGTGAGCGCCATGGGGTTCAGACACAGCGTGCGGGACGACGCTCGGTCCCCGTCAAGGGAGATATCGAAGTTGCCGACCAGATGGGCGTAAGCGGGGAAATTCGGCAGCACCTCTTTGAGCCACGCCTTGACCTGCGGATAGTGCCCGTCGATGCCGCCCATCGCGCGGTAGTCGATATAGGCGTCCTCGGTGAACACCCGGTCGAGATCGTCGAAGCGGCGTCGATCGATCGCCGTCGAGTAGTCGACGAGCAGCTGTTGGATTTCCAGTCGGTCCGAGATCTCGGCAAGGCTCAACACGGTTCCGATTCAACACCCTGGCCGCCCGCGCCGCCGTATCGAGCCGTCGTGTCGACGGGCCGGCACCGGTCGGCCGGCCTCCACAACTTTGCCCCTGGGATGTTCCCGGCCGGGCGTTTAGGCTGTCCGGTCATGGGCAGATTCGCCGGCGCGGTCGCGCTGCTGCTGATCGCGGTGCTGAGCGTCGTCGCGCCGGGCGCCCCGGTGACCGACCCGGTTGCCTGGGCCGACCCGGAGATCCGCCCGGTGGGTTCGGTGCCGGCCCCGACGGGTCCGGCTCAGGCCTGGATCGTCGCCGACCTGGACACCGGCGAGGTGCTCGCCGGACGCAACGAGAACACCCGCTATGCACCGGCCAGCACCATCAAGACCCTGCTCGCGCAGGTGGTGCTCGACGAGGTGCCGTTGGACGCCACGATCGTCGCCACCGACGAGGACACCGAGGTCATCTGCAACTGCGCCGGGGTAGCGCCGGGACACACCTACACCACCCGGCAGTTGCTGGAGGGGTTGTTGCTGGCGTCGGGCAACGACGAGGCCAACACCCTGGCCCGCATGCTCGGCGGGGAGCAGGCGGCGGTCGCGAAGATGAACGCGCTGGCGGGCCGGCTCGGTGCGCACGGCACCACCGTCGCCTCGACGTCGGGCCTGGACGTTCCGGGGGTGCCGTTCTGGTCCACGCCGCACGATCTGGCGGTGATCTTCCGGGCGGCGCTGAACCATCCGGTGTTCGCCGAGATCACCGCGATGCCCTCGGCGGTGTTCCCCGCCCGGCGCGGGGAGATGGTGCTGGTCAATCAGAACGAGCTGCTGCAGCGCTATCCGGGCGCACTGGGCGGTAAGACCGGCTACACCGACATCGCCCGCAAAACCTATGTCGGCGCCGCGCAGCGGGACGGTCGGCGGCTGGTGGTCGCGCTGATGTACGGGTTGGTCGCCGACGGCGGCCCGACCTACTGGGATCAGGCGACGGCGCTGCTGGACTGGGGCTTCAGCCAGGACACCGGCACCGCCATCGGCGTGCTCTGACCAGCTCAACACGCCAAAGTTGCTGTTTCGCAATATTTTCGATACCGGTTCGCTGCGCACCCGCGTCCTCACCGAGCAGTTCAGCCGATAGGCTCAGCGCCCGTGCGCGCCACCACCGACCGGCCGAGGCGGCCCCGCCTGCGATCCCGTCCGTCCCGGAATGCCCTGCTGGCAACGTTGTTCGCGATCGCCCTGAGCGTGTCGGGAATCGCCGCCCCGGAGTCATCCGCGCAGCCGGAGCCGGTCCGTGCGATGAGCGTTCCGGACGGTCCCGCGCCGGCGTGGCTGCTCGCCGACCTGGACACCGGACAGGTGCTGGCGGCGCGGGAGCCGCATGTGCACCGCGCGCCGGCCAGCACGATCAAGGTGCTGCTGGCGATCGTGGCGCTGGACCAGCTGCCGCTCAACGCGACGGTGCGGGCCGGCGCGGCCGCCGCCGACGAGGTCTGCTCGTGCGCCGGGATCCGGCCCGGACGGGTGTATTCGACGCGTCAGCTGCTCGACGCCGTGCTGCTGATCTCCGGCAACGACGCCGCGAACACGCTGGCCGACATGCTGGGTGGCCGTCAGGTCACGGTCGCGAAGATGAACGCCAAGGCGTATCAGATCGGCGCACGCAACACCCGGGTCACCAGCCCATCGGGTCTGGACGTTCCGGGGGTGGACATGGTCACCACCCCCCATGATCTGGCGTTGATCTTCCGGACCGCGTTGCGCTATCCGGCGTTCGTCAACATCATCAGCCAGCCGTGGACGATGTTCCCGTCCGACAACGGATTTCGTCAGATCGTCAACCAGAACGAGTTGCTGAAGCGCTATCCCGGCACCATCGGCGGCAAGACCGGGTACACCAAGATCGCCCGCAAGACGTATGTCGGCGCCGCACAACGCAATGGGCGGCGGCTGGTGATCGTGCAGATGGGCGGGATGGACCAACCCGGCCGCACTTACTGGGATCAGGCGGTGGACCTGTTCAACTGGGGCTTCAGCCAGTACCGCTGAGCTCCTCACCGGCGAGGTCGCTGGAAAACCCTGCCGCGCAGGATCACCCGGCTGGGCCGGGTGAGCACCTCGGGACCCAGCCGCGGATCCTCGTCGTAGCAGATCAGGTCGGCCGGGGCGCCGTGTTCCAGCCCGGGCCGCCCCAGCCAGGACCGGGCGTTCCAGGAGGCGGCGCCCAGCGCCTCGGTGGAGCTCATCCCGATCCGTTTGAGCGCCTCCACCTCGTCGGCGATGCGGCCGTGCGCGATCATCCCGCCGGCGTCGGTGCCGGCGTACACCGGCACACCGGCCTCCCGGGCGGCCGACACCCGGGCGTAGCTGCGTTCGTGAAGGTCGCGCATGTGCGCGGCGTAGGTGGGGTACCGCACGGCGCGGTCGGCGATCGACGGGAAGTTCTCCACGTTGATCAGCGTCGGCACCAGCGCGGTGCCGTGCTCCACCATCAACTCGATGGTGTCGTCGGTGAGCCCGGTGCCGTGTTCGATGCAGTCGATGCCCGCCTTGATCAGCCCGGGCAGCGCGTCCTCGCCGAAGACGTGGGCGGTCACCCGGGCACCGTGGGCGTGCGCGGCGTCGACGGCCTCCTTGAGCACCTCGTCGGACCACAGCGGGGCCAAGTCGCCGATGCTTCGGTCGATCCAGTCGCCGACCAGTTTCACCCACCCGTCACCCCAGCGGGCTTGCTGCGCGACGTATTCGGGAAGCTGGGATTCGTCTTCGATGTCGATCGGCAGACCGGGCAGGTAGCGCTTCGGCCGGGCCAGGTGCCGGCCGGCGCGGATGATGCGCGGCAGATCGTCGCGCTCGTCGAGGCTGCGGGTGTCCACCGGGGAACCGCAGTCCCGCAGCAGCAGCGCCCCGACGTCGCGTTCGGTCTCGGCCTGGGCGATCGCCTCGTCGAACTCGACGGCGCCGCCCGGTCCGATGCCGACGTGGCAGTGCGCGTCGACCAGGCCCGGCAGGATCCAGCCGTCATAACCGTGCCTGCCGAAGATGGTCTCGGCCCCGGCGACCGGTTCGGCCGACAGCCGGCCGTCGACGATCCACCACTCCACCGGCTGCTCGTGCGGCAGCCCCCGGCCCCGGAGGTGTAGCGCCTTCACTTCTTGCCGGGGAACTTCAACTTCGACAGATCGATGTCGGCCAGCCCCGGTGGCAGTTCGTCGAGCCCGGGCGGCATCTGCGACAGGTCGGGGAACCCGGCCGGCATGCCGGGCATCGGCGCGCCGAGCGGGTTGCGCACCTTCGGCGGTGTCGGGCCGGCGCCCTTCTTGCGGCCCCGCTGCCCCTTCTTGCCCTTCTTGCCGGCCTTGCGGGTGTTCTTCCGCCCGATTCCCGGGATGCCCATCTGCCCGGCCATCTGCGACATCATCTTGCGGGCCTCGAAGAACCGCTCGACGAGCTGGTTGACCTCGGCGACGGTGACACCGGACCCCTCGGCGATCCGGCGCCGCCGGGACGCGTTGATGATCTTCGGGTCGGCCCGCTCCTCGGGGGTCATGCCGCGGATGATCGCCTGCACCCGGTCGAGCTGCTTGTCGTCGACGGCGGCCAGCGCGTCCTTCATCTGACCGGCGCCGGGCAGCATGCCGAGCAGGTTGCCGATCGGCCCCATCTTGCGGATCGCCTGCATCTGCTCGAGGAAGTCCTCCAGCGTCAGCTCCCCGGTGCCGATCTTGACGGCCGCCTCTTCGGCCTGCTGCGCGTCGAAGACCTGTTCGGCCTGCTCGATCAGGGTGAGCACATCCCCCATGCCGAGGATGCGGCCGGCCATCCGGTCGGGGTGGAAGACGTCGAAGTCCTCGAGCTTCTCGCCGGCGGACGCGAACAGGATCGGCACCCCGGTGACCTCGCGCACCGACAGCGCGGCGCCGCCGCGGGCGTCGCCGTCGAGTTTGGTCAGCACCACCCCGGTGAACCCGACCCCCTCGCGGAACGCCTCGGCGGTGGTCACCGCGTCCTGACCGATCATCGCGTCGAGGACGAACAGCACCTCGTCGGGGTCGACCGCGTCGCGGATCGCGGCGGCCTGGTTCATCAGCTCGTCGTCGATGCCGAGCCGGCCCGCGGTGTCGACGATGACGACGTCGAACAGTTTGGCCTTCGCCTCGGCCACACCGGCGGCCGCCACCGCCACCGGATCGCCCGGACCGTCCTCGGCCGCACCGGAGGCCGAGACTCCCGGATGCGGGGCGAACACCGCCACCCCGGCACGTTCACCGACGATCTGCAGCTGGTTCACCGCACCGGGACGCTGTAGGTCGCACGCCACCAGCAGCGGGGTGTGGCCCTTGTCGCGCAGCCACTTGGCCAGTTTGCCGGCCAGCGTGGTCTTACCGGACCCCTGCAGACCTGCCAGCATGATCACCGTCGGCGGGGTCTTGGCGAACTTGAGCGGCCGGGTCTCGCCACCGAGGATCGCGATGAGTTCCTCGTTGACGATCTTGACGACCTGCTGCGCCGGGTTGAGCGCGGCCGAGACCTCGGCGCCCTTGGCGCGTTCCTTGACGCGGGCGACGAAGTTGCGCACCACCGGCAGCGAGACGTCGGCCTCGAGCAGCGCCAACCGGATCTCGCGGGTGGTGGCGTCGATGTCGGCGTCGGTCAACCGGCCCTTGCCGCGCAGCCCCTGCAGGGCACCGGTCAACCGGTCGGACAGCGATTCAAACACGCCGTCCAGCGTAGCGGGCGACGTCCCGGCCGGGGTGCGTGCCGCCGGGAGCCCGGCCGCGCATGGCCGCGCGCCGCCCCGGCCCGAGGCCGCGAAACGCTCAGCCGGCCCGCTCGACGGGCTCCGCCGGCGGGGGCGTCGGCAGCACCGCGTACAGGTCGTGCTCGAGTTCGCCGCGCACGGCCGCCGGGTCCGCCGTTCCGCCGGTGAGCGCGGGCACGACGATGCCGAACACGTCGACGACGGCGGCGCCCAGGGTGGTGACCTTGGCCCAGGCGATGTCCACGCCGTCGCGTTCGAACACCGCGGTGAGCCGCGCCAGCAGCCCCGGCCGGTCGGCGGCGCGGATCTGCACCACCAGTTCCCCGGGCGCGGAGCCGTCGAACCACAACACCCGCGGCGGTGCGGGCGCCGCGATGACCGGGACCGCCGCGGCGGGCTCGCCGGGCCGGTGGGAACCCGGTGCGCCGTCGTGGTCGCGGCGTTCCAGCGCCGCGAGCACGTCGAGATCCCCGTCGAGCGCCAGGATCAGCTGCTGCCGCAGCAGGTTGGCGGCCGGCGGCGCCCCGAAGTGCGGGGACACCACGAACGTGTTGATCGCCGAGCCGTGGTGGCTGTTGACCGACGCCGAGTGCACGCGAAGCGAATTCAGCGCGAGCACACCCGCCGCCTTGGACAGCAGACCGCGCCGGTCCGGGGCCACCAGGGTGACCTGGTAGATGTGCGGCCCGTCGCCGGGCACCAGCTCGACGTGCACCCCACCGCGGGCGGCCAGCGAAAGATGTTGCGGGTCGATCGGATCGGGATGCGGGAGCGGCTCGCCGGCCATCACCAGCCGACACCGGCGCACCAGATCGCCGATGAGGGCGGCCTTCCACTCCCCCCACACACCCGGCCCGGTGGCCAGCGAGTCGGCCTCGACCAGCGCGTGCAGCAGATCCAGCAGCACCGGATCGGGTCCGAGCGCGTCGACGACCGACTCGATCGTCCTGGGATCGTCGAGGTCGCGGCGGGTCGCGGTGCGCACCAGCAACAGGTGGTGGCGCACCAGTTTGACCAGGATGTCGATGTCCGACGGCCACAAGCCCAGCCGGGCGCCGATCTGGGCGGCCAGTTCGGCGCCGATGACGCTGTGGTCACCGCCGCGGCCCTTGCCGATGTCGTGCAGCAGCGCCCCGAGCAGCAGCAGGTCGGGTCTGGACACCCGGGTGGTCAGAGCGCTTGCCTGCGCGACGGTTTCGGTGAGGTGCCGGTCGACGGTCCAGACGTGGACGATGTCGCGCGGCGGCAGATCGCGCACCGCACCCCATTCCGGGAACAGCCGTCCCCACAATCCGGTCCGGTCCAGCGCCTCGATGGTGCCGACCGCGGCCGGCCCGGCGCCGAGCAGCACCAGCAGATCGTTGAGCGCCGGCCGCGGCCACGGTGCCCGCAGTTCCGGCGCGGTCGCGGCCAGCCGGCTCAGCGTGGACGCCGCGATCGGCAGGCCGGTGGTGGCCGAGGCCGCCGCGACCCGCAGGATCAGTCCCGGGTCGCGGGCCGGCCGGGCGTCGCGGGCGAGGATCACCTCGCCGGCGTATTCGACGACACCTTCGTCCAGCGGGCGGCGCAGCGGGCGGCGCAGCGCGGCGAAACCCCGGCGCGGCAACGCATTGGCGGCGGTGCGCAGACCGGAGTCGACGTAGTAGCTCACGGTGCGGGCGGCATCGGACAGTAGCCGGGCCAGATCGAACCGGTCCCCGATCCGCAGCGCGGCGGCGATCTCGTCGGCGTACTGGGCCTGCAACAGATCCCGTCCCCGCCCGGCGATGCGGTGCAGTTCGGTGCGGACGTCGAGCAACGCCAGGTGGGCGTCGCCGAGTGTTCCGGTCGGGGAGGCCAGCGAGGAGCTGGGATAGCCGTCGGCGAGTTGGGCGATCGCCAGTGCGTTGAGCAGTTGCACGTCGCGCAGCCCGCCTCGCCCGCATTTGAGGTCCGGTTCGGCGCGGTGGGCGATCTGCCCGCTGCGCTCCCAGCGGGCTCTGGTGTGGTCGATCAGCTCGTCGAACCGGGATGCGATGGTGGTGCGCCAGTGCCGCCGGGCGCCGTCGATCACCAGCGCCGAGAGGTCGGCGTCACCGGCGATGTGGCGGGCCTCGAGCATGGCCAGCCCGGCGGCGATGTCGGCGTCGGCCACCGCCAGCGCCTCAGCGACCGTCCGCACGCTGTGGTCGATGCGGATGTTGGCGTCCCACAACGGATACCACAGTTGCTCGGCGATCCGGCCGACCAGTTCGGTGGGCATCCCGTCGTGCAGCAGCATGAGGTCCAGATCGCTGTGCGGGACCAGTTCACCGCGGCCCAGTCCGCCGGTGGCCACGATCGAGAAGCCGCTGACCGGGGTGATGCCGATCTCGGCCGCCTTGGTGTTGAGCCACAGTTCGTGCAGATCCAGCAGCGCATACCGCAGCGACGCCGCATCGAGTTGCCGGGCCCCGCCGGCGAGCAGCCGCTCGGTGGCGGCGACCAGATCGCGTGCCGGTTTGGAGCAGACCGCCTCCGGTTCCTTCGCGGAGAAGGATCCGGAGGCGGGGCCGGGCGTCTGCTCGGTCATGTCGATTCGCTCCCCGCAGTGCGGCTTACAGGGCGTCGGCTCCGCGCTCGCCGGTGCGGACCCGCACCACCGTCTCGACGGGGCTGACCCAGACCTTGCCGTCACCGATCTTCCCGGTCCGGGCGGCCTGCACGATGACGTCCACCACCTTGTCGACGGCGGAGTCCTCCACCAGCACCTCCACCCGCACCTTCGGCACGAAGTCCACCGAGTACTCGGCGCCGCGGTAGACCTCGGTGTGGCCCTTCTGACGGCCGTAGCCCTGGACCTCGCTGACCGTCATCCCGAGGATGCCGGTCTGTTCGAGGCCGGTCTTGACGTCCTCGAGCGTGAACGGCTTGATGATCGCAGTGATCAGCTTCATGTATCCATCCCTTCTGGGGGCAATTGTTCCCGATCAGACCAGTTCATAAGCCGTTTCGGCATGCTCGGCGGCGTCGATGCCGGCCTCCTCGTCCTCCTCGCTGACCCGCCAGCCCAGCGGCTTGAGCACGGTGGCGATGACCAGTGTCATCACCGCGGTGAAGGCCATCGCCACGACCGCGATCACGATCTGCACGATCAGCTGCTGGATCCCGCCGCCGTACAACAGGCCAGTCTCGGTGGCGAAGAATCCGATGCCGATGGTCCCCCACAGTCCGGCGACCAGGTGCACGCCCACCACGTCGAGCGAATCGTCATATCCGAAGCGGTATTTCAGTCCGACGGCCAGCGCGGACAGGGCACCGGCGATCACCCCGAGGAACAGCGAGCCGACCGGTGACAACGCCCCGCAGGCCGGGGTGATCGCCACCAGGCCGGCGACGATGCCCGATGCGGCGCCGACGCTGGTCGGCCGTCCGTCCCGGATGCGTTCCACGATCAGCCAGCCGAGCATCGCGGCGGCGGTGGCGGCGGTGGTGTTCACCCACACCAGCCCGGCGACGGCGTCCGCGGCGCCCTCGGAGCCGACGTTGAAGCCGAACCAGCCGAACCACAGCAGCGCAGCGCCCAGCATCACCCAGGGGATGTTGTGCGGACGGTAGGCGGTGCGGCCGAAGCCGAGCCGGCGGCCCACCACCAGGGCCAGCATCAGCGCCGCCATCCCGGCGTTGATGTGCACGACGGTGCCGCCGGCGAAGTCGATGGGAGCCACGTTGGCGGCGCCTTCGTCCTCGTTGAAACCGAACAGCCAGGACGCGAACCCGTTCTGCGCATCCGACAGCAGACCGCCGCCCCAGACCATGTGCGCCAGTGGGAAGTACACCAGGGTGACCCACACCGCGGCGAACACGATCCAGGTGCCGAACCGGACCCGCTCGGCCAGCGCGCCGCTGATCAGCGCGACGGTGATCACCGCGAAGGTGAGCTGGAAGCCCACCCACACGATCGCCGGCACGGTGCCGAAGCCGCCGATGACGCTCAACGTCGCCCCGTCGATCTCACGCGTCTCCAGCAACGGGCTCAGCCCGAACAGCGAGAACGGGTTGTCGAAGACACCGAGGATGTCGGACTGTCCGGTGTGCCCGGAGGAGAACGACATCGAGTAGCCCCACAGCACGTAGACGACGCTCACGATGCCCAGCGCGCCGAAACTCATCATCATCATGTTGAGGACGGATTTCTGCCGCGACAGGCCGCCGTAGAAGAACGCCAGGCCCGGGGTCATCAGCAACACCAGAGCCGCACTGATCAGCACCCATGCGGTGTCGCCGCTGTCGAATGCGGCGAACGATTCGTCCGGTAAGGCTAGTACCACTTCGAGTGAACCTCCTTGGAAGATGTGCCGACCAATCGGCTGCCCCAGAAGGTTCATGTGCCGGCGTTTCACCGGGACTGCGGTCACGTTTCGGCGCGGTGAACGCGTGCCGGTGCGGTGTTACATGCGTGTTTCGCACCGGGTCGCGGGTCACCGTCAGCCGAGCAACGCGTCGACGAAGGCCGCGGGTTCGAACGGCGCCAGGTCGTCCGGGCCCTCGCCCAGACCGACCAGTTTCACCGGCACCCCGAGCTCCTGCTGGACCCGGAACACGATCCCGCCCTTGGCGGTGCCGTCGAGCTTGGTCAGCACCACCCCGGTGATGTCGACCACCTCGGCGAACACCTTGGCCTGCGGCAGGCTGTTCTGGCCGATGGTGGCGTCGAGCACCAGCAGCACCTCGTCGACGGCGGCGCGCTTCTCCACCACCCGCTTGACCTTGCCGAGCTCGTCCATCAGACCGGTCTTGGTGTGCAGCCGGCCGGCGGTGTCGATCAGCACCACGTCGGCGCCGTTCTTGATGCCAGTGTCGACGGCGTCGAAGGCCACCGAGGCGGGGTCGGCGCCCTCGCGGCCGCGCACCACCTCGGCCCCGACCCGCGACGCCCAGGTCTCGAGCTGATCGGCCGCGGCGGCGCGGAAGGTGTCGGCCGCGCCCAGCACGACCCGGCGGCCGTCGGCGACCAGCACCCGCGCCAGTTTGCCGACGGTGGTGGTCTTGCCGGTGCCGTTGACACCGACCACCAGCAGCACCGACGGTTTGTCGTCGTGCGGCAGCGCCTTGACCGACCGGTCGAGGTCGGGCCGTAGTTCGGAGATCAGCACCTCGCGCAGCACCGCGCGGGCGTCGGCCTCGGTGCGGACCCGGCTGGCCGCCATCTGTTCGCGCAGTTTCTCCACCACCGACGTGGTGACGACCGGTCCGAGGTCGGCGATCAGCAGGGTGTCCTCGATCTCCTCCCAGGACTCCTCATCGAGGTCGCCCCCGCCGAGCAGGCCGAGCATGCTGCGGCCGATCGCGGTCTGTGATTTCGCGAGCCGCCCGCGCAGCCGGTCCAGCCGGCCCTCGGCGGGAGCGATCTCGTCGAGCTGCGGCGCTGCCGGCGCGGCCCCGGGTTCGGGTTCTGGGGTCGTCTCCGGCGCGGCTTCGGGTTCGACCGGTGGCGCCGTCTCCGCCGGAGACGGGGTGGCGACCGGAGGTGCGGGCGGCTCGGTGGGCGGTACTTCCGCCGGTGGCGGGGGCTTCGGCGGTGCCGCCGGCGGTTCAGGGAGCCGGACGTCGGCGATCGGGCGTTTCGGCGCGTCCCGCGGGATGGTGGCGTCGTCGCCGACGCCGGGCAGGCCGGTGGTGTCGATCCGCTCCGGCGCTGCCTTCGTCGGTGGCGCCTTGGTCGGTGTCGCCGACTGGCTGAACGTGATCCCGGAACTGGTGGTGTAGCCACCGCCGCGCTCGACCGGTTTGGCTTCGTCGCGTTTGGTCAGCCTGATGCGCCGGCGGCGATACAACACCAGCCCGACGATCAGAGCGGCTACCAGAACAACGGCGATGATCGCGATGGCGATCCACAAACCCTCCGACACCGGCTCATTGTCTCAACCTCATCTCGCCGTCCCGATCGGCCCCGGCGACGGGCCGGCCTCGAGCTGAGGTGATTCGTGCATCGAGGTAGCTGGCCGCAGTACGATAATGAGAATCATGGGTGCAGTCGAAGGCTTCTTTCGGCTGTGGGATAAAACTCGGGCGACATATGGTGAGGGGACTCCGCAGACCGGGGAGCAGTTCGACCACAGCGCCATCCTGCGCGAACTGGAGACCCAGCTGGAGTCCACCGCGCCGGGTGATCAGTGGACCGGAACCGCCGCCGACGCCTACGGCGCGGTCAACGCTGAACACCGCCGCGTCATCGGCGAGCTGGCCAACCTCGATCAACGACTCGGCGCGCAAGTGACCAAGTCCGCCCAGGTCGTTACCGCCGGCCGCGACGACCTGGAGAATCTGCGCTACCGGGTGGCCGCCATCGCCGCCCGCCTGCCCGAAGGCACCGCCGGGGACGCGATGCGTTATACCCTGGTCAGGGACGGGACCAGCCAGCTCACCGAGCTTGTGCGGCGCTCCATCAGCGACCTCAACATCGTCGGTGCGGAGATCGATCGCATCGGCAACGAATACGCGGCACTGGGCAACCAGAAGTTCGGTGGTGGACCAAAGAATAACGGCGCTGAGCGTCAACTCGAAAAGGACTCCGACCCAGAACCAGATGCATCAGAAGGTGCGAATGCAGCCGCCTCAGGTTCTGAACCGGGGGAACCAGGCGGCCCCGAGTTTGCGATCGGGCCGCCCACTAAACCCGACATCGAGTGGGACGAAGACTTCGAATACGGTTCGGAGCAACCATCGGTGCGTGACTACGTTTCGCGAGCTGAGTGGGAGGCCAAATTGGCTGCCGCTAGGTTGATCCGCCCAGACCTCGATGACGCGACACAGATGTACGCCCACTATTGGGGTAATAGTGGAGAGCCGCTGAAGTTCGATTATGAAGAAGCCTATCGAGAAGATCCCGCGGTCCGCGCGAACGTAGAAGACCAGATTAGCCGAGCACAGCGAGGGGCCGAGGGATTGCTTCGAGCGGGCAACACATCGTTCTCAATGACCGGCGACGCATCTCCGACGCAGGCCTATCCCGTAACTGAAAATTGGCAGAAGTCGATCGGGGCTTATCAGCAATGGAGTAGTGCGGATGTGCAGGTGGATGGAAACACGGTGACGATGACGATCACCGTTCACGCAGAGGATCGCTACAACTTCAATCGCGGTCAGGCGGATATCGCAACTGGCGCCGGCGACAACGAGAACGGTCGCTTCACCGAACTGGGCTGGGCGAGGCCGTTCGATTCGTATGGGGAAATTACGCGGACAGTGACTTGGGAGTTAGGTGACGACTCCTCGACGCAACCCAGCAGTACACCGGAATTCTCATCCGGCAGGGAAGACCGCTCCGATGGCCGCGGTAGCTCCGGCGGTTTACAGAGACCGGCCAACGACCGCGACACTGGCTCGGTATCACTGCCATGATTACGCTTCGGTGGTTTCGAGGGTTAACGGCCGCAGCCCCGTTACTGGCAGTATTTAGTGTTGTGGCTTGCGGAACCCACGCTGAACATCCGCAGAGTAGCGAGGTCGTTGTGGGTACTACCGCAGCTAAGAGCGAACCCAACCCGGTCAGAAACGACCTCGAGCCATTGACGAAACGCTTCCCCGCGCTTGGGACGCCGGTTGCAGCGTTGTGGGTCAGCGGCGAGATGGGAGATTCAAGGGTGCCTGGGCCGTCGACATACTGGCTCGACTCGGTTATCGAGTTAACTCCGGATACAGCTGCCACCCTGGTGGACAAATACCAGCCGGCGCCCACCACAGAGCAACCCGACGTGTGGAAGACATTGACGAACGCCCTACCTGGAAGTAGTTATCTCACCAGCGATGCGCTCGACGGGGCGTTCTCCTCAGCACGGCTCAACGCCCGTGCGTACTTGGCTGTGGGCTCTCCCGTCGTCGTGATCACCGCGATGGGTCAGTAGGGCGAACGCGATACACACGCTGGGTTGAAGTTACGCGACAAGAACCGGCAACAGCGCACAAGTCATCCACGCCTCACGAAGACCCCGGTTCTTGCGGTCCCTTCACATCTTTCGGGTCTTTACGTCGACGGTTTCCGATGATGCCCTCAGTCCATGGCCTGTCCTCTTTGTAAAGGTCCTCATCGGCGGCCAGATTGGGATCGCGGCGCTTCTCTTTGCCCTGGTTCTGACCCTGTCCGCCCATACCGCCCATCATCGGGCCACCCATGCCGCCCATCATCCCGCCGCCAGGCGCCGCTCCGACCGGTGCCGCGCCGCCGCGGGCGGCTGCCGCACCCGGCGCCACGGTTTCCGCGGTGACAGCCGGTCCCAGCGGTGAGGCACCCGCTCCCCCGCCTCCGACCCCGCCTCCGCCGGCTCCTCCACCGGCAGCGCTGGCCGGTTTCAAGTTCGGCTCGGACAACTTCGGCATATCGCCAGACTTACCGCTCGGCAGGCCTCCGGGCACCCCACCCGAAGGATCATCGCCGCCTGACGGCAACCCTCCGCCTGACGGTGCACCCGCACCTGCCGGTGTTCCAGCACCTGCTGGTGTTTCAGCCGTCGCCGGGGACCCGGCTTGAGGCTGGCCCGCAGCAGGATCCAGTCTGGCCGGTGACAGCACCGGCTCGCCTGCCGACATCCCCGGCGGCGATCCCCCGGCGCCTATGCCACCGCCGCCCCCGCCACCCGTGCCGGTACCGGTCAGGCCTCCTGCGCCTGCTCTGGCCCCGAACGGCGGTTCAGGCAGGGGCGCCAGATCCACACCCGCCTTCTGCGCATAAGTCTCGCGAACATCGACCGATTTCTGCTCCTCTGCCTCCATCGCTTTGAGGATGCGGTCGACTTCGGCCTGATCCGGAGAGGTTCCCGACAACTCGTCATCCAAGTGGCGTTGCAGGTTGTCGTACTCTTGCCAGATGGGATGATGCGCTGTGACAGCTGCAGTGTGTGCGTCGATCACGGTTTTGGCTGCTGCGGTGTACTGCGCCCATCCGGCGGCAAGTTCGTCGATCCACTCGCGGAAGCTGTTGAACTTCGAAAACGCCGCATCGGCAGCGTCTCCCTCCCAATCGTGGAAGTTGGGATCAGGTGCGCCTGCTCGGATGGCGAAGGCTGTCTTCAACGCGTTGCCGCCAGCTTGGCCCAGCGACGAAGCATCCCCGGGGTTGTTCAACAATTCCTCTGTTTGTGGCACCGTGCCATAACCTGCGGCGCTGACTATCTGCGGACGCGGCGGTGGGGGTGGCAACTGTGGCTCTGGCAGCGGCGGCGGAACCGGTATGGCTTCCACGCGCTGTAACCGCTCGATGGCATCTGCAGAGGTTTGGTCAACAGCTTCGTATGCATCGGCGACTGCTCGAAGTGTCTGCGCCAAGCGCAGACTTTCTTCTTTGGTGGCGTTCGTATACTGCTGAAGCGATTCCGCGTACGCGTTGAGGTTGTCGACCGCAGTCTTCGTCGACTGCAGCCCATCCGGTGCTGTCGCCGTCGGCGCCTCGGTCGGCCAGTCCCCGGCCTGATCTTCAATCCACTGCGCGCGGGCATGCAATTCCTCAGCGGCCACTCGGATCTTGTCAGCCATCGTTCCTCCTCGCGTCGCGGTCAGTATCGAGAATTCGTCGACCGCAACGGAAAACCATTACCGCTATCACAGCGCCTGCTCGTCCACATCGTCGGGATTCGGCAGGTCGGGTTCCTCAGAAACATCGAAGCCCACATGGCGACATAAGTCGTAGAAGAGTCGGTACAGCCGGCGATGCGTGGCCAACTCCAATTGCAATAGCCCGTCGACATAGGGATTGAACTCCGCCGAACCTGCAGCTCCACCGGCTCCGGCCAGGTCGGACCGCAACGCGGGGCGGTGATTTTCATCGGCCAAACACGATCCAGCTGCCACCATCAGTCCGTAATCGGGCCGATCCGAGCGGTACGGCGGGAAGTTCGGGAAACGATACGTATCCATATGGTGGGCCGCCGCCTTCAGTGAAGTCGCCGCCTCACCGATGGCGACTGCTGCGGCGTCGCTTGTTTCGGCCCGACGGATATGTTCCGCACATTGATCCTGCAGGACCGCATACGCGTCGAGCACATCGACGACCGCGTGCAACCACGCCGCCATGTCGGGCTGCCCCGCGGCTTCGAACGTCAACGCGTTCTTCCGCAGCCGAACCGCGACCGCTTGTGGGCCGGTCAGCTCCCGCACTCTCGGCGAAGCGAGATGGTCGAGCCGGTCCAGCACTTCGCGGGTACCGGCGACCACCGCCGCCCAACGCTCCGAATCGTCGGCCGCGTTGATCAGTTGCAGATCCAGATCCAGATACCACTCCGCCGGGACGGGCAGAGGTGGATAGCAGACCCGTGGATCGTCGTCGTCGAGGGGCACGGTCAATCAAGACCCCCAACCGCGTCGGAGGTCAGCACCGCCAGGTGCTGCCAGTAGATCCAATCGCCGATTGCGGCCCGCTGTTCCACCACGTCGGTGGCCGTGTGCGCGCGGTGCAGTGACAACTCCTGCATATGGTTGGTGAAGACAATCATCGCCTGTAACTGCACTGGAGCCCGGCCTGGGTCACTACTCAGCAGCGGACGGAAGACTTCCATGAGCAACTTCGTTCGCCGATTCTCGGGTGGTTGCGGATCTACCGGCGCCGGCGGCAGTAACTCCGGAAGCGCCTGATCACGCATCTTTTCGAGTTTCGCTGCGACGTCCGGCGCGATCACCGCCAAGCGCGACCGCCCTTCCATACGCCCGTCGGCGGGCAGATCATCAGGCTCCAACACGACCACGGCGGCCCCGGGGTCCGTCCCCTTGAACTGTTCCTCCGTGGCTATCACCGCTCGCAACGACGCACCGTGGGCCTGCACCCACCCATGTAGAGCCATGACCGGGTACGTGGCCCACTTGCCGCGCTCCTGCGCCGGAATCGACTCATCGGCGCTGACAAAAGTCACCTGGTCGGGCAAGCTAACTCCATCCGGGATGTATCCCACCCCGTAGTTGTTGGCCACCAAAATCGATCCCTCTGTGGTCAACCCCGTCATCCAGAAGAAGCGCGGGTCAGTCACACCCACGTTCAACGCCGCGCCGATCCGCCGAGCGGCCTCCAACGGGTCGGAGCCAGACGCGCGTCGCAGCACACCCGCGACAGCATCACGCTCGGCGCGCTTCGCCGACACTGGCACTGGAGCCGCAGCCACCGCGCCGGAGCCTGCCCCCGCAGCAGCGGCTGTCGGCACAGCCGGACCTACAGCACCAGAAGAAGCGACCGGTGCTGCCGGCGCCGGCGTGGGCGGCGGCCCCAATGGCATCGGCGCCCCACCGGGGCCACCCATACCGGGACTTGCCATCGGCACACCGCCCCCAGGCAATCCGCCACCTGCCGTCGCCGGTGGCGCCGGCGGCGGAGTGGGAGCCGGGGCAGGTCGGGCCGCCGTCTCGACCGGAGACGCAGGAGCGGCAGGCGGAGCAGCCGCAGGAGTGGGGCCTGATGCCGCAGGAGGCGGAATGAAAGGCTGCTGTCCCACGGCAGCCTTCGTCGCTTCGGTCACGGCCTTTTGGAAGTCCGTTAACTGCTGTTGTGGGGCAGCGACCGGGTCCGTCATTGCCCCCGGCCCAGATACCTTTGAGCCAGAGCTGCTACTCGCGAAACTCGAACCAGATGCCGATGAGGAGGGGCCTCGAACGTTGGGCGACAACGGTGCACCGGGGCTTCCGCCTACGCCAGGTACTGAGGGCGTACTCGAGCCCCCGGGCGGGGCGGCGGTTACCCCAGTCGCGGGGGGTGCGGCCGGCACGTGGAGCGGACTGGGCAATTCCCCCGCAGGAGGGTTGTTAGCGACCTTAGTGTCGGCAGGAGCGTTGCCAGCTTGGTACTCGTCGGAGGGTGAAAGGGGAGCGGCGACCTCGCCAGCCAACGGGTCGCTTGAAGCGTTTTCATTCGCCATTGCTTCTCCGGCAGGCGGTTCTACCAGCGGAGAGCCAGCAGCCGGAAGCTCACCTGCACCCGGATCAGACCCGCGCTTTCCGTCTGCAGGTGCTATTGCCCAACTGAGCGGTTCCGTTTTGCGCGTGAGGTCCGCGTCTGCGTCAGGCGGGTTAAACTTACTATTGCGGAACTTATCGCTAAAAGACTTGACAGATTCAGCCTGTTCGTCAATGACGGATATGTTGCCGTCGCGAGCGGAAGATATCGCCGAATCGATCAGCCTCTGCTTTTCGTCATCACTACTATCTGAGCTAGCAACATCGTTGATATAGGAATTCGTCTTTTTGACGATTTCATGTATCTGCGACTTCGCATTCACAACAGCAGCATAGGCGGTCGTGAAAAACATGACACAATCGTCGAGACCGACTTTCCGTGATTCGAGGTCTCTGATACGCATACCAAACGACCCGTTAGCCGCCGCCGCCGCTGCTCCGGACCAAATAGTGGCACCCTCAAAGATCTCCAAACGCTCACTCCTGGCCTTATCTAACTGAGCCGACACCGTCGCAGATGCCGTCTTAAACGCGCGCACGAGGGCTCGCAATTCGTTCTCGTTGGTCTCCACCCAGGCGGGAGGATCGGTTAGACCGTGGGGGTCGGTCGGCCGCGGGATGCCCATGGACTACGCGCCCACTGCTCGACACGCTTGATAAATCATGGATGCTGCGCTGGCGGCAACTGTCGCTAGGTAAGAGTCAGCGGTCGTATAACTGGGTAGGGCAGCAGCGTATGCGCGTCGGTACTGTGACGCGAAAGTAGCAAAATCATGGAGAATAGGATTCTCGTTCTGCGCAACGATTTGGTCCATGTCGTCTGCATATCGATTCATAACTGGAATTACCCGGTCGATAATGCCCCGCTGCTCAGGCGTCCACTGGCTCGCAGTGATATTTGCATCTACGCCTTCCCACTCTGCAGTATCTTCAATAAATTGATCCCGAAGTTGCATCCAGTCTGAACAGAATGGCTGCAATGGTTGAGCAAGAAACGGCTTAAGTTGTTCGCCGCCCGCGATGAGAGCCGACTCCGGGGGCACGGACGTCGTACCAACTAAGGGTGCCCGCGCATTTGCTGAACTCCATCTGATGGAATCGCACACTTTGACAATAACTATCGACGCCGCTAGAAAAACGCCGGCTAAGTAATTATCAACGGGCGTATACGTTGCTATAGAGTCGCTATACGCACGCGCATAGGAGATGAATTGCTCGTAAAATTCGCGCATCACTCTATGAGGTGTGAGCTTAACTAGGGTCATCGTCTGATCGGCCGCGGAGCGCGCCGCTTGCGCGACTTTCTCATACTGCTCACGTTGCTCAGCACTCCAGTCCGACACTGGAACAGTCGGGTCACGATCACTCCAGCCTTGGTACTGAATCTCGACAAACGTCCGATTAATCGGCTCCCATGCCTCACACGTCGGGTCTTCGGTGATGATGTTCACCGGCCCGGTGTCGTTGGCGCTCGCGTATTCAGAATCACCACCGCCTGGCAGGGCCGCCGGCGAGTCGTCCCCGCCGCTGGCGATCGACACCGACACCACCGCCGTCACCGCGATAACGGCCAGCAACGCCACCCCGCCCAGCGCCCACTTCCAGCCGTTACCGCGCTTCTTCGGCGGTATCCCACCGGACCACTGCAACGGTTGATGCTGCTGCCACCCCCCGTACTGCGGACCGTCGTGCCCGCCCGGCTGGTGCGGCGGATACGGAACCCCGCCGTGCGGGGGCGGCGGATTATTCGACGGCGGCAACGTCATCGACCAGATCCCAACCTTTCAATGTTCTCCACGCTGAGGACCGTCACAGAACTAACTCCGAATTCGATTGAGCCCTACCGAAACCAGAAGGTGACTCCACCGGCGCGCGTTGTCCGCTGTCGTCATCCCCTTCTGGCTGTTCAGTAACGGCCGATGGCCCCTGCGGTTCCGGCTCAGGTGGAGGGTTGCCCGATTCCGCGCCATCGACGGACCGATCGTCTTCGTGACCATGCCGGTCGCCTGCCGCCGGTCCTGAGAACTGAGTCACTTGCTCCATCGCGCCCTGCGCACCCTGCGCTAGTTGCTGCGGTACCTGACCAACTGTGCCCGCCATCTGCATCGGCATCTGGGCGGCCTGCTGAGCCATTTGCATCGGCATATTCATCATCTGTTCGAATCCGCCGACCGGACCGGCCGAGCCACCGAGCGAAGCGCCGGCCATCCCGCCCGCAGATGCCCCCACTCCCGCCGCCGTGGAAGTGCTGGCCGCCGTCGGCGAACCTCCGGTGGGCATACCTCCGCCGTGAGCCGGCGGCTCATCGAACGCACCAATCCGTTTCAGGATCTCTTCAGCGATCTGCCGATCCGTCGCATCGTACTTATCGGCGGCATTCACAACGTTCTGAGCAAACTGTTTGAGCTCTTCTTTCGTCGTCGGAAGCGCATCGATCACTGGGTCGACCACCTCAGACATCCTCTTTGCGATGGCAGCCGACAACGCATCTTCGCCTCCCGGCGCAGAAACGTCAGGTGGCGCCGGAATCGCTTCAGCTAGTCCTTTGATTCGTCCGCCCGCGGCGCTCACCAACTCGGTATCGACGCGCAGCTCCTCAGCCATCACTCACCCCATCCCGCCGAGTACCGCAGTCAAACCGCGCTGATGGCATCAACCAGCGGACACCGTCCTTACCTGCGCTCGGCCGCGACGCAAAATGCCAGTCCGCCCCGCTGGACACCACCCCGTAGCTCACGCGCAGAATGCTACCCGAGCAGCAACCCATCCCACGGCGCCAAATTCGCTTTGCCGAGAACCCGACATGACGCCGACACCCCCTACCCCGGCTGGGCCACCAACTCCTGACCCCGCAGCCGCTGCGAGATCACCGTGGTGATGCCGTCGTCGCGCATCGTCACGCCGTACAGCGCGTCGGCGACCTCCATGGTCGGTTTCTGGTGGGTGATGACGATCAGCTGTGAGCGTTCCCGCAGCTGTTCGAACAACGAGATCAGCCGGCGCAGGTTGACGTCGTCGAGCGCAGCCTCCACCTCGTCCATCACGTAGAACGGTGACGGGCGGGCGCGGAAGATCGCGACCAGCATCGCCACCGCGGTCAGCGACTTCTCCCCACCCGACAGCAGCGACAGCCGTTTGATCTTCTTGCCGGGCGGACGCGCCTCCACCTCGACCCCGGTGGTCAGCATGTCGTTCGGGTCAGTGAGCAACAACCGGCCCTCGCCACCCGGGAACAAGGCGGCGAACACCTCGCGGAACTCCCGCTCCACATCGGTGTAGGCCTCGGCGAACAACTGCAGGATCCGCTGGTCGACGTCGGCGATGACGTCGAGCAGGTCCTTGCGCGCCGCCTTGACGTCCTCGAGTTGGGTGGACAGGAAGTTGTAGCGCTCCTCCAGCGCGGCGAACTCCTCGAGCGCCAGCGGGTTCACCCGGCCCAGTTCGGCCAGTTCCCGTTCGGCGCGTTTGGCCCGCCGCTCCTGGGTGGCCCTGTCGTAGGGCATCGGCGCCGGTTTGGTGACCTGTTCACCGCGCTCGAGGGCCTGTTCGTACTCGGCCATCTCCAGTTCGGTGGGCGGCAGCGGCACGTGCGGGCCGTACTCGGCGATCAGATCGTCGGCCGACATCCCGAACTGTTCGAGCACCTGGGTTTCGAGCTGTTCGATGCGCATCGCGGCCTGCGCCTTGGCGACCTCGTCGCGGTGCAGCGCATCGGTCAGCGCAGTGATCCGCGCCCCCAGTTCGTTGACCTCTTCGCGGACCCGGGCCAGCGCCTCCGCCCGCTGCTGCCGTTCGGCGGCCAGCTCGTCACGGGTGCGTGCGGCGACCGCGACCACCGCGCCGAGCCGCTGGGCGACCAGCCGGCCGGATTCTGCGACCGCCGCGGCCACCGCCGCGGCATGTGCCCGCGCCTCCCGGGCCCGCCGCGCCCGCTCCCGGGCCTCGCGTTCCGCCGCGGCCGCCCGCCGCAACGAATCCGCCCGCCCGCGAACGGCGTTGGCCCGTTCCTCGGCGGTGCGAACGGCCAGCCGGGCCTCCACCTCGACCGCTCGCGCCGCCTCCGCGGCCGCCTGGGACGCCTGCCGGTCGACCGGCTCGACGTCGAAGATCGGTTCCTGCTCGGCGTTACGCAGCCGCTCTTCGAGTTCGGCGAGCTCCTCGACGGTGCGGGTGCGGTTGGCCTCCAACTCATCCCGCTGTCTGGTCAACCGCTGATACTCGTTCTGTGCGGCGCGGACGTCCTGGCCCAGCCGGCCCAGCGTCTCGTAGATCGCCGAGATAGCCGCGTCGGACTCGTTGAGCGCGGCCAACGCCTGTTCGGCGGCGTCCTGGCGGGCCTGCTGCTCGGCCAGCGCCCCGGACAGCGCCGCGCTCAATTCGCCGACCTGCTTCTCGGCTGCTTCGAGTTCGGCCCGGGCCTTGTCGATCTCGGCGGCGATCTCCAGCGTGGAGGGTTTGCGGTCGGAACCTCCGGCGATCCATCCCGCTCCGACCAGATCCCCGTCGACGGTGACGGCCCGCAATTGCGGTTGCGCCGTCACCAGATCCAGGCCGGTCGTCAGATCATCGACGACCACGACGCCGTGCAGCATGGCGGTGATCGCGCCAAGGATCCGGTCCGGCACCTCGACGAGGTCGACCGCCCACACCGCGCCGCGGGGCAGAGCAGCCTCGATCGGCGGCACCGCACCGGACCAGTGGCCCAACACGATCGCCGCCCGCCCGCTGTCGTATTCCTTCAGTGCGGCAACGGCCGCACGGGCGGCGCCGAAGTCCTCCGCCGCCACCGCGTCCGCGGCCGCGCCCAGCACCGCGGCGATGGCGGCCTGATAGCCCTCACGGACCCGGATCAGGTTGGCGACTGACCCGAAAAGTCCTGCGTCACCGAGGTTCTCCAACAGCCACGCGGCACCGTCCTTGCGTTCCAGCCCGACCGACAGCGCTTCGATGCGCGCCCGCAGCGACGCCACCTGGCGTTCGGCACTGCGTTCGGCGGCCTGTAGCTCGGTGACCCGCTCATCGGCCAACCGCAGTGCGGCCACGGTGCGTTCGTGGTGTTCGTCCAGCCCCACCTCGCCGGCGTCGAGCTCACCGACCCGGGCCTGCACCGTCTCGAATTCGGCCTGGGCCTGCTCCACGCGGGCGGCGGCCTCCTCGATGCTCACCGACAACCGGGCCACCGTCTCGTCGATGGACTCCACCCGGGTGCGCATGGTGTCGACCTGCCCGGCCAGCCGGGCCACCCCCTCGCGGCGGTCGGCTTCCGCGCGCGCGGCGGCCAGATGGGCCCGTTCGGCCTCCGCGGCCGCGTGCTCGCGTTCGGCCAGCTCGGCGCGGGCCGCTTCCAGTTGTTCCCGCGACTCGGCCAGCTCGGCCTGCAGCTGCGCCTCGCGAGCCGCCATCTCGTCGGCCTCGGCCTCCAACTCATCGGGGTCGGGGCCGGTGGAGATCTCCGGTTCGGTGTCCAGATGCTGGGCGCGCTCGGTGGCGATCCGCACGGTCGCGCCCACCCGTTCGGCCAGGGCGGACAGCCGGAACCAGGTCTGCTGGGCCAGTTCCGCGCGTTCGGTCAGCCGCGCCACCGCCGCCTCCTGCGCCTGCAGTTCCGCGGTCGCGACCGCCAGCCGTTCGCTGACCTCGTCGTGTTCACGCCGCAGCGTCGCCTCGGCGGCGTTGGTGTTGTCGAACTCGGCCTTACGGGTCACCAGATCGTCAGCGGCCAGCCGCAGCCGGGCGTCCCGCAGATCGGCCTGGATGGTCTGGGCCCGCCGTGCCACCTCGGCCTGCCGGCCCAACGGTTTGAGCTGGCGGCGCAGTTCGGTGGTCAGATCGGTGAGACGGGCCAGGTTGGCCGACATCGCCTCGAGTTTGCGGACCGCCTTCTCCTTGCGTTTGCGGTGTTTGAGCACACCGGCGGCCTCCTCGATGAACGCGCGGCGGTCCTCCGGGCGGGACTCGAGGATCTCGGCGAGTTTGCCCTGCCCGACGATGACGTGCATCTCCCGGCCGATACCGGAGTCGCTGAGCAGTTCCTGGATGTCCATCAGCCGGCAACTGCTGCCGTTGATCTCGTATTCGCTGCCGCCGTCTCGGAACATGCGCCGGGTGATCGACACCTCGGAGTATTCGATGGGCAGTGAGTTGTCGGAGTTGTCGATGGTGAGCGTCACCTCGGCGCGGCCCAGCGGCGCACGCGACGAGGTCCCGGCGAAGATGACGTCCTCCATCTTGCCGCCGCGCAGAGTCTTGGCGCCCTGCTCACCCATCACCCAGGTGAGCGCGTCGACGACGTTGGATTTGCCCGATCCGTTGGGACCGACGACGCAGGTGATCCCGGGCTCGAAACGCAGAGTCGTCGGCGAGGCGAAGGATTTGAACCCCTTCAGCGTCAGACTCTTGAGGTACACGACGTTTTACCCTACCGCCGCGGCGGTCATCGCTCGGTGAACCCGTCGATCGGGTCGCCGGGTTCGGTCCAGTCGGCGACCACGGTGTCCACCCGTCCGGGTGTCTGCCCGCCGCGCAACAACGCCAGCAGTTGTTCGCAGGCGGACCGCGGCCCCTGCGCGACGACCTGCACCCGGCCGTCGGGTTTGTTGGCGGCATAACCGGTCAGGCCGAGCTCGAGCGCCCGCGACCGGGTCCACCAGCGGAAACCGACACCCTGGACGTGCCCGTGCACCCACGCGGTCAGCCGCACCTCGGGCTCGTCACGCCGGTCAGTCGCGTCCAACGTCGACCACCTCGAAGTCCACCTTGGTGCCGGACTGCAGCGTGCGGCCCACGGTGCAGACCTGATCGATGGCCCGCTGCACCACCGTGAGCACACGGTCCCGCTCCTGTTCGGACAGCCCGGACAGATCCAGCTCCAGCTTCTCCTCCAGCAGTGGGTAGCGCTCCTGTTCGCGGTCCGCGGCGCCGGAGACCCGGATGGTGGCCGGATAGTCGTCCCCCAGCCTGCGCCGCAACGGCTGATCGCTGGCCATGCCGCTGCACGCCGCCAGCGCGATCTTGAGCAGCTCACCGGGCGTGAACACGCCCTCGACATCCTCGGAGCCGATGAGCACCTCGGCTCCCCGGCTGCTGCGGCCGGTGTAACGCCGCGCTCCCGTCCGCTCAACCCACAGTTCGGTCATGGCTCATTTTTACAGCGTGTGCCCGCTGCGAGCGCACCACGACCGATGGCCGAGGGTGTTCTCGGTCACCAGATGCCGCACGCCGGATGTTACGGTGCGACACAGCCGGCGTGAGGAGCTGAAGCACCATGACCAACCATCCCCCGATGCCGCCGCAGCAACCGCCGGGAACCCCGCCGCCCCAGCCGTACGGCGCTCCGCCGGGTCAATGGGGCGGCCCGCCGCCGGGTCAATGGGGCGGCCCGCACGGTGCTCCCCCGCCCGGTCCCTACGGCCCGCCGCCGGGTCAATGGGGCGGCCCGCCGCCGGGCTTCGGATATCCCCCGCCCCCGTCGCGCGGACCGGGGAAATGGCTGCTCATCGGCGGTGCGGCCGCTGCCGCCGTGGTGATCGTCCTGGTGTTGGTGATCGCGGTGACGTCGAAATCGGGCAGCGGCCCCGCGGACCGCGCGGCCGGCGCCCTCGGCAACAGCGAAGAGGCGGCGATCCGGGCGATGATCGACAGCCTCGCCGCATCCGAGTCCACCGACACGTCCGGCCTGCTGCGAGAGTACTTCTGCGCGGGCGACCGCGAACTGTTCGACTCCTTCGACCTCGGCGGGCTCGACCTGCCGTCCACCGCCGGCCCGGCGACCGACGTCCCGGAGATCTCCGACATCCGGGTGAACGGCGACAAGGCCACGGCCCGCGCCAGCGTCAAGGGAGTGGCGAGCACCATGCACTTCCGCAAAGAAGGCGGCAAGTGGAAGTTCTGCCTCACCGACGCGCCGGAGTTCTCCGAGATGCCGCGGTTCGGAAGGTGATTCGGCTCAGCAACGACGAATCCGGGGCCGGGGCTGGCACTTCGGGCAGTAGAACGACGACCGGTTCATGAATTTCTCCCGCCGCAGGACCGCGCCGCACCGCCGGCAGGGCTCGCCCGCGCGGCCGTAGGCGTCCAGCGAACGTTCGAAGTACCCCGACTCGCCGTTGACGTTGACATACAGCGAGTCGAACGATGTTCCGCCCTGGCGCAACGCCTCCCGCATCACGTCGGCCGCGGCGTCGAGCAGTTCGCCGAGCCGGCGACGGGTCAGCGCGGATGCCGTTCGGGCACCGTTGATCCGGGCCCGCCACAGCGCCTCGTCGGCGTAGATGTTGCCGATCCCGGATACCACGGTCTGATCGAGCAGTTGGCGTTTGATCTCCGAGTGCTTACCGCGCAGCACGGTCACCACCGCGTCCCGGTCGAAGAGCGGATCGAGCGGGTCACGGGCCAGATGGGCGACCGGCGCCGGCACCTCGCTGCCCTCGACGGTGACCATGTCGGCGATCATCCAGCCGCCGAAGGTGCGCTGGTCGACGAAGCTGAGTGTGGTGCCGTCGTCGAGGAGCGCGGCGATGCGGAGGTGGTTCTCATTGGGCACCGGCCCGAGCAGCATCTGCCCGCTCATCCCCAGGTGCACGACGAGCGCCTCGGCGCCGTCGTCGAGGGTCAGCCACAGGTACTTGCCGCGCCGTCCGGTACCGGTGATCCGGGCGTCGACCAGCCGCGCGGTCAGATCGGCCGGCCCGGCCTCATGCCGGCGGACCGCCCGCGGATGGTGCACCCGCACCGCCGCGACGGCCCGCCCGGTGACGTGTTCGTGCAGTCCGCGCCGGACGACCTCGACCTCGGGGAGTTCAGGCACCGTCGAGGGCGTGCCACGCCGCCGCCGCGGCCTTGAGTTCGGCTTCCTTCTTGGTGCGTCCGGTGCCGGTGCCGTATTCCTGCTCGGCGATGACGACGGTCGCGGTGAACTCCTTGTCGTGATCCGGTCCGGTCGAGGTGACCACGTACGACGGCGCGCCCATCCCGCGCGCCGCGGTCAGCTCCTGCAGGCTCGACTTCCAATCCAGGCCGGCGCCCAGAGTCGGTGCGGTATCGAGCAATTCGCCGAACAACCGCAGGATCACCGCCCGGGAGGTCTCCAGTCCGTGGTGGATGTAGATGGCGCCGAGCAACGACTCCACCCCGTCGGCGAGGATGCTGGACTTGTCCGCGCCGCCGGAACTCTCCTCCCCCTTGCCGAGCAGAATGTAGGCGCCCAGACCGGATTCGCTGAGCCGGCGGCCGACGTCGGCAAGCGCCTGGGTGTTGACGATGCTGGCGCGCAGCTTGGCCAGGTCTCCTTCGGAGCGGTCGGGATGGCGGTGGTAGAGCTCCTCGGTGATGGTCAGCCCGAGGACCGCGTCGCCGAGGAATTCCAGCCGCTCGTTGGTCGGCAGCCCGCCGTGTTCATAGGAGTAACTGCGATGCGTCAGCGCGATGGTCAGCAGTTCGTCGGGCAGGTCGACTCCCAGCGCCTCGAGCAGTGCGGAGCGGTCGGCGCTCACCCCGACTCTCCGGGGCCGTCGCCATCGCGGTCGGAGACCGCCTCCCGGTCGGGGAACATCGCAGCCAGTTTGGCCCAGCGCGGGTCGATCACCTCGTGGCGGTGCCCGGGCTCGGCGGTGGCCAGCCGGATCCCGCACTGCGGGCACAGGCCGAGGCAGTCCGGTCCGCACAGCGGGGAGAACGGCAACACCAGTCCCACCGCGTCGATGATCGGTTGCTCGAGGTCGACGGTGTCGACGTCGCCGGTGGTGTCGACCCGGCCCAGATCGTCGGCGTCGGTGGTCTCGGCGGTGATGCTGTCCGGGTAGGCGAACAGTTCGGTCAACTCGATGTCCACCCGGCCGTGCACCGGGTCCAGGCAGCGGGCGCACTCCCCCGTCGTCGGGGCCGACATCGTGCCGCTGACCAGCACCCCCTCCGACACCGCCTCGATGCGGAGGTGAAACTCCAGCGGCGCGCCCTGCTCGACGCCGACCAGCGCCACACCCAGCCGCGAGGGGCTGGCCACGGTCTCGTCGAAGGTCAGCATCGAACCGGGTTGCCGCCCCAGCCGGGAAATGTTGATCACCAGCGGCGACCGGTCTGCTCGGTGCGCCGCTGCGCTCGCATGCGTCGCCATGCCCTCAATCCTAGGCGGTTGCCGGACCCGTCGACGTTCGAGCGGGCACGGGCCGGGACGCGCCGGCTAGCGGGTCACGTAGTCGTGCGTACCCGCGGCGGTGCGCAACTGATGGCGTCCCCGGTTCACCGAACGCAGCGTCCCGTTGAGGAACTCCTCGAACTCGGCGAGTTTGCTGTCGACGTAGATATCGCACTCGCCGCGCAGCCGATCGGCCTCGGCGTGGGCCGAGTCGATCAGGCGGCTGGCCTCCGCGTTCGCGGTCTGCACGATCTCGGTCTGCGACACCAGCCGCTGCTGTTCCTTGATGCCCTCCTGCACCGCCTTCTCGTAGGCCAGGTTGCCGCTCTCGATGAGCCGGTCGGCCTCGGACTTGGCCCGGCCGGTGGTGGCCTCATACTCACGCTTGGCGGTGGCGACGATGCGGCTCGCCTCCTCCCGGGCCTCGGTGACCATCCGCTCGCTGTGCTGACGTGCCTCGGCGACCATCCGGTCGGCCTGGGCCTTGGCTTCGGCCAACAACCGGTCCGCCTCGGCGCGGGCGTGGCTGACCAGTGACTCGGCCTCGGCGGTGGCGGTCGACACCATCGACTCGGAGTGCTCCTTGGCCTCCCGCAGCAAAGTGTCCCGGGCGTCCAGCACATCCTGGGCGTCATCGAGCTCACCGGGAATGGCGTCCTTGATGTCGTCGATCAGTTCGAGCACATCCCCGCGGGGTACCACGCAACCGGCGGTCATCGGTACGCCGCGAGCTTCTTCAACGATCGCGCCCAGCTCGTCGAGCGCCTCAAATACTCGGTACACCGCAGCATCCTCCAAGGCCTAGTCGTTAGGTACCAGTGTGCCTGGTGTTACGCGTGTGACTCGGTTTCGGCGTCGGTGTGTCGCCGACCGCTTTGTCCGCCGCCGCCGGGCAACTGTCTTTCGACCTCTTCGGTTGCATTATCCCCGGTCGGGTGTGCTCCTCGCTCTCGTCGGTCGCGGCCCTACCCGCGTTCGGCGAGCTTCTTCCGCAGCCGGGCGTTGACCGGTCCGGGCAACAGCTCGGACACATCCCCGCCGAGCATGGCGACTTCCTTGGCCAGCGAGGACGACACGAACGAGTACCGCGGTGTGGTGGCGACGAAGAAGGTGTCGACCCCCGCGATGTGTTTGTTCATCTGCGCCATCTGCAGTTCGTATTCGAAGTCGGTGCCGGTGCGCAGCCCTTTGACGATCGCGGTCATCCCACGCGATTTGACGAAGTCGACCACCAGCCCGGAGCCGGACTCCACCCGCAGGTTCGGCAGATGGGTGGTGGACTCCTCGATCATCTCGATGCGTTCCTCGAGGCTGAACATGCCCTGCTTGTTCGGGTTGACCAGCACCGCGACGATCACCTCGTCGAACTGTGCGGCCGCCCGCTCGAAGACGTCGACATGACCAAGGGTCACCGGGTCGAAGGAGCCCGGACACACCGCGCCACTCATGGCTCACGACGCTATCAGCAGCCGTCAGCGCGGCCGGTCCGGCTCGGCCCGGGCCAGCTCCAGCCGGGTGTCGCCGTAACGCCGGGGCGGCCAGACCGTCCAGCCCGCGGGCCAGCGCAGCGGGTCGTGGCCGGTTCCGCGTTCGACCGCCACCACCGTGCCCGGGGCGGTCCAGCCCCGGTCCACCAGGGTGGCCAGCAGCGCGTGCATCTCGTCGTTGGTCACCCGGTACGGCGGATCGGCCAACACCAGATCGACCGGCCCGTCGGCGCCGGCGGTGAGGACCGACGCGACCGAGGTGCGCCGCACCTCGGCGTCCCGCACACCCAGTGTCGCGATGTTCTTGGCGATGATGGCGGCGGCCCGGTGGTCGGATTCCACGAACACCACCGACGCCGCCCCGCGGGACATCGCCTCCAGCCCGAGCGCACCCGATCCCGCGTACAGGTCGAGCACGGTGGCCCCGGCCAATTCCATCCGGGCGGTCAGCAGGTTGAACAACGCCTCCCGCACCCGGTCGGTGGTGGGCCGGGAACCGCTGCGCGGCGCCGTGATCCGGCGGCCACGGAACGCCCCGGCGATGATGCGGGTCAGTTGAGCACCGCCAGCAGGTCACCGCCCTCGACCTGGGCGGTTTCGGAGACCGCGATGCGGCTGATGGTGCCGGCCTTGGGTGCGGTGATCGCCGCCTCCATCTTCATGGCCTCGATGGTCGCGATGGTCTGGCCGGCTTCGACGCGGTCGCCGGTGCTGATGTTGAGGGTGACCACACCGGCGAACGGTGCGGCGATGTGGTCCGGGTTGGCGCGGTCGGCCTTCTCGGCGGCCGGTATCTGACTGGCGATGCTCTTGTCGCGCACCTGAACCGGCCGCAGTTGACCGTTGATGATGCACATCACCGTGCGCATGCCGCGCTCGTCGGGATCGGAGATGGCTTCCAGCCCGATGATCAGCTCGACACCCCGCTCCAGCCTGACCCGGTGCTCCTCGCCGTGCCGCAGCCCGTAGAAGAACTGGTTGGCGCTCAGCGAGGTGGTGTCGCCGTAGGTCTCGCGGTGCGCCTCGAATTCCGCGGTGGGGCCCGGGAACAGCAGCCGGTTCAGCGCGGCTTGCCGTTTCGGGCCGGGCTGGGCCAGCACCGCCTGATCCTCCGCGGACAGCTCCACGGTGGGTCTGGCGGGTCGGCGCCCGGCAAGGGCGGTGCTGCGCAACGGTTCCGGCCAGCCACCGGGCGGATCCCCCAGCTCGCCGCGCAGAAAGCCGATCACCGAGTCGGGAATGTCCACCCGTGACGGATCTGCGGCGAACTCCTCGGCACTCACACCGGCGCCGACCAGCGCCAGCGCCAGATCGCCGACCACCTTGCTCGACGGGGTGACCTTGACCAGCCGGCCGAGTACCCGGTCGGCACCGGCGTAGGCGGCCTCGATGTCCTCGAACCGGTCGCCCAGCCCGAGCGCGATGGCCTGCTGGCGCAGATTGCTCAACTGCCCGCCCGGAATCTCGTGGGTGTACACCCGGCCGGTGGGCGCGGGAAGCCCGGATTCGAACGGCGCGTACATCTTTCGCAGCGCCTCCCAGTAGGGCTCCAGATCGCACACCGCGGACAGGTCCAGACCGGTGTCGTGCTCGGTGTGCGCGGTGGCGGCCACGATCGCGCTCAATGCCGGCTGGCTGGTGGTGCCGGCCAACGGGGCGGCGGCACCGTCGACCGCCGACGCCCCGGCCTGCCAGGCCGCCAGATAGGTGGCCAACTGCCCACCCGGGGTGTCATGGGTGTGCACGTGCACCGGCAGATCGAATCGGCTGCGCAGCGCGCCCACCAGGGTGGCGGCCGCCGGCGGCCGCAACAGGCCGGCCATATCCTTGATCGCCAGCACATGCGCGCCGGCCGCGACGATCTGTTCGGCCAGCCGCAGGTAGTAGTCCAGGGTGTAGAGCCGCTCACCGGGGTCGGACAGGTCGCCGGTGTAACACATCGCCACTTCGGCCACCGCGGTGCCGGTTTCGCGCACCGCATCGATGGCCGGACGCATCGAGTCGACGTTGTTCAGGGCGTCGAAGATCCGGTAGATGTCGATACCGACCGCGGTGGCCTCGGCGACGAACGCCTTGGTCACCGTGTCCGGATACGGGGTGTAGCCCACGGTGTTACGGCCCCGCAGCAACATCTGCAGGCAGATGTTCGGCACCGCCTCGCGGATCGCGGCCAGCCGGTCCCACGGGTCTTCTTTCAGGAACCGAAGCGCCACATCGTAAGTCGCCCCACCCCAGCATTCGATCGACAGCAGCTGCGGCATCATCCGGGCCACATAGGGTGCGACCATCACCAGCCCGTTGGTGCGCACCCGGGTGGCCAGCAAGGACTGGTGGGCATCGCGGAACGTGGTGTCGGTGACGCCGACGGCGGGCTTGTCGCGCAGCCACGCGGCGAACCCGTCCGGACCCAGTTCCTCGAGGCGCTGTTTGCTGCCGGCCGGCGGGGGCGCCTGCAGGTCGACCGACGGCAACTTGTCCTGCGCGTACACCGCCGACGGCCGCTCCCCGTGCGGTTTGTTGACCGTCACGTCGGCCAGATAGTTCAGGATCTTGGTGCCGCGGTCGGCGGGGATCCGCGCGGTCAGCAGATGCGGCCGCTCGTCGATGAACGAGGTGTTGATCCGGCCGGCCCGGAAATCCGGATCGGCGATGACCGCCTGCAAAAACGGGATGTTCGTCGACACCCCGCGCACCCGGAACTCGGCCAGCGCGCGCCGTGCCCGGGCCACCGCGGTGGCGAAATCCCGGCCCCGGCAGGTCAACTTCACCAGCATCGAATCGAAGTGCGGGCTGATCTCGGCGCCCACATGGGTGCCGCCGTCCAGGCGGATGCCCGCACCCCCTGGGGACCGGTACCCGGTCACCCGGCCGACATCCGGGCGGAACCCGTTCGCCGGGTCCTCGGTGGTGATGCGGCACTGCAACGCCGTCCCCCGCGTCCGCAGCGTTTCCTGGCTCAACCCCAGATCGGCCAGGGTCTGCCCGTCGGCGATCCGCAGCTGCGCACCCACCAGATCCACATCGGTGATCTCCTCGGTCACCGTGTGTTCCACCTGAATCCGCGGGTTCATCTCGATGAACACATGGCGGCCCTGTTCATCGACGAGGAACTCCACCGTGCCCGCATACGCATAGCCGACCTCGCGGGCGAAGGCCACCGCGTCCGCGCAGATCCGTTCCCGCAACTCGTCGGGCAGGTTCGGGGCGGGCGCCAGCTCGATCACCTTCTGATGGCGCCGCTGCACACTGCAGTCCCGCTCGTACAGATGCATGACGTTGCCGGCGGTGTCGGCCAGGATCTGCACCTCGATGTGGCGGGGATTGACCACCGCCTGCTCCAGATACAACGACGGATCGCCGAAAGCCGACTCGGCCTCCCGGCCGGCCGCCTCGATCGCCTCGGCCAGCCCGGCCCGGTCCGCCACCCGGCGCATACCGCGGCCCCCGCCGCCGGACACCGCCTTGACGAACAACGGGAAGCCGATCTCGTCGGCGGCGGCCATCAACTCCTCGGGCGACGACGACGGCGCCGACGACGCCAGCACCGGGATGCCGGCCGCCCGGGCCGCCGCCACCGCCCGTGACTTGTTACCGGTCAGTGCCAGGATCTCCGCGCTCGGGCCGATGAACGTGATACCGGCCTGCTCGCACGCCGCCGCCAGGCGCGGATTCTCCGACAGAAACCCGTATCCCGGATACACCGCGTCCGCCCCGGCATGCCGGGCCACCCGGATGATCTCGTCCACCGACAGATACGCCCGGACCGGATGGCCGATCTCACCGATCTGATAGGACTCGTCGGCCTTCAGCCGGTGCAGCGAGTTCCGATCCTCATACGGGTACACCGCGACCGTGGCGATACCCAACTCGTAGGCCGCGCGGAAAGCCCGGATCGCAATCTCGCCACGATTGGCGACCAGCACCTTGGAAATCACGAGTTACCTCAACCGCCACAGGTCGTCGTCGAAAGTGTTACACCAGGGTGGACCAGTAGCTCCAGAACTGCACCAGGATCAGGAGAAAGAGTGCGGTGAACCACAGCGCGGTCAGGGACCACCGCCACTGGTACAGCGCGCGGGCGACCGGACTGGTGTGACCGGCGGGCTGGAGCGCGACCGACGCCGTGACGACCAGCAGCGGGATCGTCACCGCCCACACCACCATGCAGTACGGGCACAGCGCCTCGATGCGGTACAGGCTCTGGAAGATCAGCCAGTGCACGAACACCGTGCCGAACAGGGTGCCGGTCGCCAGCCCGCCCCAGTACCAGCGCGGCAACCGGATACCGGCCAGCGCCAGCACACCGGTCACCGTCACGACCGTGAAGGAGACGACCCCGATCAGCGAGTTGGGAAAGCCGAACACCGACGCCTGCGGGGTGACCATCACCGAACCGCACGACAGCACCGGATTGAGGCTGCAGGTCGGCACGTAGTCCGGGTCGATCAGCAGGGCGACCTTCTCGATCGTCAGCGCGATCGCCGCGGCCAACCCGAGCACCCCCGCGATCAACACCCACAGCGCGGTGCGCCGGCCGACCGGGAGGCCGGACGGCGCACCGACCGGCGAGTCCGCCGCCGGCGCCGCGCTGGGGGTGTCGACGGTCACGGCGCCGGGACCGGCCCGTCGAGTTGCGGCTGCGCCGGCGGGGCGGCCTCCAGGCCGGGAACGTCGCCGACGATCTCCTTGACGGCCGCCACCAGATCGTCGGGTGTGGACTTGGTGAAATCGAAGTCCTCACCGTTGATCCGGACCGTCGGCGTGGAGTGGATCCCGCCGGCGGCGGCCATGCCCTTGACCATGTCGACGTAGCGGCCGTTGTTGATGCAGTTGGGTACCTCGCCGACCGCACCGGCCTGTCGGGCGGTCTCGATCAGCTGCCGGTTGTCGGGGTACACGCCACCCACCTCGCGCGGCTGCATGACGAACAACGCCGAGTGGAACCGGCGGAACGCGTCGACGGACTCGTCGGCCACGCAGTACGCCGCCGCACCGGCGCGTGACGAGTAGTTGTCGCTCTGGGTGCTGTCGAGGATGGCGACCATGTGGTAGTCGACGGCCGCCGCGCCGCTGTCGATGATGCGGCTGATGGTGGGCCCGAACACGCGCTCGAATCCGGCGCAGCCGGGGCACAACGGGTCCTCGTACAGCGACAGCACAACCTTCGGTTCGCCGGATTCCTCGTCGGTGATCACGTTCTCCGACGTCACCCGCACCGCCTGGCCGTCGCCGGAACCGGGTCGGTCGCTGGTCATCACGATGTAGAGCACCAACGCGACCGCGAACACCACGACGACCGCCGTCAGACCGATCTGGATGAACAGGTTGCGCCTGCGATCGGCGGCCTTCAGGTCGTAGCGCGCGTTCTTGTTGGGCTTGCGCGCGTTCTTCTTCTTGGTGGCCACCCGCCCAGAGTACCGACCCGGGATTCTCCGTACGCGGCTGAGCCTAGACGCGGCTCAGATGGGCGCGCAGTGCCGAGATCACCTCGGCCGTGGCGGTGGCGCTACCGCCGCCGAGCGGGAAGAAGTTCGCGAACGCGTGGATCAACGAACCGTATTCGCGCAGGTCGACCGGCACCCCCGCGGCGCGCATGGCCTCGGCGTACTCGTTGCCCTCATCGCGCAGCGGATCGAATCCCGCGGTGACGACCAGCGCCGGGGCCAAGCCGGACAGATCGTCGGCGAGCAGCGGCGACACCCGCGGATCCTTCTCGTCCACACCGCTGCCGTCCAGATAGTGGGCGGTGAACCAGTCCATGTCCTCGGCGGTGAGGAAGAAGCCGTCGGCGAACAGGGTGCGGGACCGGTACCGGCCACGCAGATCGGTCACCGGATAGAGCAGCAGCTGCAGGGCCGGCGCCGGCGCCCCCTCGTCCCGGCACCGCTGGGCGACCACCGCGGCCAGGTTCCCGCCCGCGCTGTCCCCACCGACCGCGATCCGGGCCGGGTCGGCGCCGACGTCGCCCGGATGGTCCAGGACCCACCGGTAGGCCGCGTAGGCATCCTCGACGGCCGCCGGCGCCTTGTGCTCGGGCGCCAGCCGGTAGTCCACCGACAACACGTTGATGCCGGCGTTCCGGCAGATGTGCCGGCACAGGTCGTCGTGCGTGTCCAGCCCGCCGATGCAGAAGCCGCCGCCGTGGTAGTAGATGAGCAGCGGCGCCGGTGCGACACCCTCCAGCGGCCGGTACAACCGCGCCCGGATGGGGCCGGCCGGCCCCGGCAGGGTGTGTTCGGCCACCTCGGCGGGCAGGTACTGGCGGAACATCGCCGCGGTCGCGCTCAGCTGCGCGCGGGCCTCGTTCACGTCGTCGCCGGCGATCAGACCCGGCATGCCGGCGGCCCGCTGCGCGGCCAGCATCAGGTGCAGGGTGGTGTCCAGCGTGTTGCCGTCGACGATGATCGAACGACCACCGAGCAGCAGCCGCTTCACCGGGTCCGGGATGTGCGGCAGGGACCGCAGCGACACCTTGGTGGCGACGGGCAGAACAGCGTCTTTGACCTGGCCCGCGATCCGGTTCGGGGCGGACCGGGGGTCGGTCGTGCTGGCGTGATCGGTCACGTTCAACGACGGTAATCGATCACCCGCCATCCGGTGGCGAAGTCGGCGGTGCGGACCCGGCCTGCCCCGCGGCCCTGATCGGGCCGCCAGGTGCTGATTAGGTGGCGTCTCGGCGTCGGTAATATCCTCATCCCGAAGTCGGCGATCCGGAGCGGATGCGAGTCCTCCACCCCGAGTGACACCCCGCCGGGTCGGCGAACCGGAACCTTCAGATACAGGACAGGTGACATGACCTCATCCCCCGGGGAGGCAGCCGCGACCCCGACCGTCACGCTCAATGACGACCGTTCGATGCCGGTACTCGGTCTCGGGGTGGGCGAGTTGTCAGACGACGAGGCGGAACGCGCCGTCGCGGCCGCCCTGGAGGCCGGTTACCGGCTGATCGACACCGCCGCCTCGTACGGCAACGAGGCCGGCGTCGGACGGGCGATCGCCGCCTCGGGCCTCCCCCGCGAGGAGATCTTCGTCACCACCAAACTGGCCACCACCGATCAGGGCTTCCAGTCGTCCCAGGACGCCGTCCGGGCCAGCCTGGAGCGGTTGGGCCTGGAATACGTCGACCTGTACCTCATCCACTGGCCCGCCGGTGAGCAGGGCAAGTACGTCGACAGCTGGGGCGGTTTCCTGAAGATCCGGGAGGACGGCCTGACCCGGTCGATCGGGGTGTCCAATTTCGACGAGGAGTACCTGTCGGACATCATCGATCTGTCGTTCGTCACCCCGGCGGTCAACCAGATCGAACTGCACCCACTGCTCAACCAGGCCGATCTGCGCAAGGTGCATGCCGAACGCAATGTGCTCACCCAGGCCTACAGTCCGCTGGGCGTGGGCAATCTGCTCGCTGATCCCACCATCGGGGCGGTCGCGCAGGCGCACGGCAAGAGCCCGGCGCAGGTGCTGCTGCGGTGGAATCTCCAGTTGGGCAACGCGGTGGTGGTCCGGTCGAGCAATCCGGACCGGATGCGGGAGAACCTCGCGGTGTTCGACTTCGAGTTGACCGACGACGAGATGAACACCATCAACGGGATGGACAACGGCACCCGCTACCGGCCCGACCCGCGCAGCTACACCGGCTGAGCCCATCGACACCCGTCGACACCCGGACCCGGCGCCGACCACGCCGGGTCACGCCGCCGGACAGCCGGCGGCGGCCTGCCGCAGAACGTCCGCGGACGGTTGATCCACCGGTAGCCGGTATCCGCGCAGCACCGCTGCGAACTGGAGCGCGTACTGGCAGTGGAACGCCCGGTTCGGCGGCATCCAGTCGGCCGGTGCGCTGTCCCCCTTGTCCTGGTTGGCGGCCCCGGCGACGGCGATCAGATTGGCCGGATCGTTGGCGAACCGGATGCGCTGTTCGGCGGTCCAGTGCCGGGCGCCCTGATCCCATGCGTACGACAGCGGCACGATGTGGTCGATCTGCACCGCGGCGCCGACCTTCGCGCCGCGGGTGAACACGACGGTGTCGTCGGTGTACGGGTCCCGCAGGACGCCGGTGGCCACCGCCCTGGGACACCGGGGGACGGTCACATAAGTCTTGTCGGTCAGATCGCGGTCGAGGATGTCGTTTCGGGTGTCACAGCCGTTGCGGCCACCGGGCGCGCTGGTGTCGTCGGTCCAGGCCTCGCCGAACGCGGCGCGCCGGTAGTCGGGACCGCGGATCCGCCGGGGTGTCTGCGCAATCTCGGCCAGCACATCGGTTCCCGCCGCCACGACGGGCATCCCGGTGCCGACCGGAGCGCCGCCTCCCCCGCCGGCGGTGAGTGTCTGAACCGCCACCACCACCGCGACCACGACCGCCGCCGGCAGCCACAGCGGTCGGCGGGCGCTCATGACTTGTCCAGGTAGACGACTCGGTCGGTCTGGGTGAACGGCGCCGCGAGCAACGCCATGCCGGGATCGTCGGGATCTCGCCGGTACACCGACTCGCACAGCTCGCGCGCGTTGAGGATCACGTCGGCGTGGTCGGCGAGCGACAGGTAGCGCAGTGTGATCGCCCGGCCGGATTGGTTGAGGCCCAACACATCCCCTTCACGACGCTCTTTGAGGTCGAGGTCGGCGAGGACGAACCCGTCCTGGGTGTCGGCGACCGCCTTCAGGCGTTGTCCGGCCCTGGAACCCTCCGGCATCCGGGTCACCAACAGGCACAGGCTGGGATGCTCCCCGCGGCCGATGCGCCCGCGCAGCTGATGCAGCTGGCTGATCCCGAACCGGTCGGCGTCCATCACCACCATCACGGTGGCGTTGGGCACGTCGACGCCGACCTCGATCACCGTGGTGCACACCAGCACGTCGAGCTCACCGGCGCGGAACGCCGCCATCACCGAGTCCTTCTCGTCCGCGCCGAGCCGGCCGTGCATCAGTCCGAGCCGCAGGCCGCGCAGCGGCCCGGTGCGCAGGAACTCATACAGCTGCAGGACGGTGATCGGCGGCGGCGCGCCGGCCCGGTCGTCGGCGGTCCGATCCCCGCCGGCCGGGCCGTCGGTCTTGTCCTTCTCGTCGATCCGCGACGCCACCACGTACGCCTGCCGCCCCTGCTGCACTTCCTCGACGATGCGGGCCCAGGCGCGCTGCAACCATGCCGGCTTCTCACTGGCGAAGACGGCGCGGGTGGTGATCGGGCGCCGCCCGCCCGGCAGCTCACGCAACGTGGAGGTCTCCAGATCGCCGTAGACGGTCAACGCGACGGTGCGCGGGATCGGGGTCGCGGTCATCACCAGCAGATGTGGGGTTATTCCACCACGAGCCTTGGCGCGCAACCGATCTCGCTGCTCCACACCGAACCGGTGCTGTTCGTCGATCACCACCAGACCGAGGTTGTGGAATTCGACCTGGTCCTGCAGCAGGGCGTGGGTGCCGACGACGATACCGGCCTGGCCACTGGCCACCTCGTCGCGCACCTGTCTCTTGCGTTGCGGCGACATCGATCCGGTGAGCAGCGCGATGCGGGTCGCGCCGTCCTCGCCGCCGAGCTCACCGCCCATACCCAGCGGTCCGAGCACCGTGCGGATGGATTGGGCGTGTTGTACGGCAAGCACTTCCGTCGGTGCCAGCAGCGCACACTGATAGCCGGCGTCGATCATCTGCAACATCGCCAGCACCGAGACGATGGTCTTGCCGGAGCCGACCTCACCCTGCAGCATGCGGTTCATCGGCCGCTCGGATGCGAGTTCGGCGGAGATCTCGTCGAGCACCTCACGCTGCCCGCGGGTGAGGTCGAACGGCAGCCGGTGTGACAGCCTGGCCGCCAGGCCGCCGTCGTCGGGGGGTGCGGGTGGGCCGGTCTGGCTGAGTTCGCCATGGCGGCGGGTCACCAGACCCCACTGCAATCCGACCGCTTCGTCGTAGGTCAGCCGTTCGCGCGCCCGTTGCCGCTCGGTGGCGCTCTCCGCGACATGGATGGCCCGCAACGCCGCATCCTGGGACATCAGATCATGTTGGGCCAGAAAAGATTCCGGCAACGTCTCGGGCACCGGGTCGAGCACTTCCAGCACCTGGCGAACACAGGCGTAGATGTCCCAACTCTGCACCTTGGCGCTGGCCGGATAGATCGGGAAGAAATCCCGGGCGAACTCCGACAGCTCGATGTCCCCGGTGCTCTGCCGGGAGGCCTCGGCGATCTTGGCCAGCGATCGGCTGCCGAAGGTGCGGCCGTCCTGGTCGAGCACCAGGAAGGCGGGATGGGTCAGCTGCATGGTGTCGCGGAAGTAGCCGACTTCACCGGACAGCATCACCCTGGTGCCGGGAACCAGGCTCTTCTTCAGGTATCTGGGGTTGAAGAAGGTCGCGGTAACCGGTGGTCGCCGGTTACCCAGGGTGACGATCAGCAGTTCCCGCTTGGGATTTCGTTTGGTCCACCGGGTCTGAACCTTGGAGATGGTGTCCACGAAAGTGACGTGGTCACCGGGCTCGGGAAGGTCTGACTCCTCGTCGAGGACGGTCGAGCCGTGGTTGTACTTGCGCGGATAGTGCCGCAGAAGATCGTTGACGGTGCGGATTCCGAAGTGTTCGTCGAGCGCTTCGGCGGCCTTGGCGCCGATGATGAAATCCAGCCGGTCGGAGAGCACCGCCATCGCTATTCCACCCCGATCAGCAGTGCGTCGCCGCGGTGACCGGTGTGATACACCGACAATTCGGTGCCCGGGTGGTTGCGGTGCACGTGGTCGCGAAGCCGTTCGGCCACCGCGGGATCCACCCCCTCGCCCACCAGGACGGTCGCCAGGTCACCACCGCCACCGAGCAGCAGATCGATCAGACCCATTGCGGCGGAAGCGATGTCACGGCCCACGATCAGCACTTCGCCACCGGCGATCCCCAGACCGTCCCCCGGACCGCAGGGCCCGGCCCAGGTGAGCGCCTGCTCGGTTGCGACCCGTACCGAACCGTGCCGGGTGTCCGCGGCGGCACCGGCCATCGTGTAACCGTCGTCGACCGCGTGCCGGCCGGGATCGTGAACGGCCAGTGCGGCCAGCCCCTGCACCATCGACGCGGCCGGCACCGGCACCACATCGATCCCCCAGCTGATCGCCGCGGTGCAGCCCGCCACCAGTTCCTCGGCGGCGACATAGCCGTTGGGCAGCACCATGACCTGGCCGGCGCCGGTGTCGACGAGGGCGCGCAGCAACTGCTGGGCGGTCACCGGCGTGTCCGGATCGCGCCGCAGCACGTGGGCTCCCTCGGTGGCGAACAACTCCGCCGCCCCGTCCCCGTCGACGACGGCCAGCGCGGCACGTTCGCGGCTCCAGCCGGCAGCCGGGTGCGCCGCCCCCCCGCTGAGCGCGGTGATCTGGATACGGCTGGGCACACCGCAGGCCAGCCCCGCCTCGACCGCGCCGCCGGCGTCGTCACAGTGCACGTGCACCGAATAGCCGCCGCTGCCGGAGGCCGCCACGGCGACCGACTCGCCGATCTCCGACAACCGCCTGCGCAACCGCTCGACCCCGCGGGCGTCACAGCCGCTCAGCAGGTACATCACCTCGAACTGCGGCGGTGCGGGGGCCGCAGGTGTGGTGACGGCGGGCTCCGGCGGTGCCGGCCGGTACTCCGGACGGTAGGGCAGCTGCCCGGTCAGGGTCAGGGTGAGCGCGTCGAGCAGGGCCACGAACCCGCGGCCCCCGGCGTCCACCACGCCGGCCCGGGCCAGCACGTCGAGTTGTTCCGGGGTCTTCTCGAGCGCGACGACCGCGGCCTCGGCCGCGGTACTGACCACGGTGCCGATGTCCGCGCCGTCCGCGGCGGCGTGTTCGGCGGCGCCCGCCGCGGCCTGCAGCACCGTGACCACGGTGCCCGGCACCGCCCCGCCCATCGCGGCGACCGCGAGCACCGCGCCGTGCCGCAGCGCCTCGGCGAACAGCGCTCCGTCGATCCTGGTGAGCTCGCCGTTGCGGTCGGTCGCGGCGGCGGCGGTGACCTCGGCGTAGCCGCGCAGGATCTGCGAGAGGATCACCCCGGAGTTACCCCGGGCGCCGTGCAGCGCCCCTTCGGCCAGCGCGGCGGCGAGTTCGGCGACATCCGCGCCGTCGGCACAGCCGTCGGCCTCGGCCCACGCCGAACGCATCGTGAACAGCATGTTGGTGCCGGTGTCCGAATCAGCCACCGGGAACACATTGAGGCGGTTGATCTCGTCAGCGTGTCGGATCAGCTCACTCACGGCGATGTGGGCCCAGTCACGAAGGGCGGACGCATCCAGCCGCCGAGCAGTCATTTCACCTCCCGCGCCGTCGAGACCCGCCATTCTGTCCGCGGGGCGAACCCGGATGTCCCCCCGAGCGGCCACCGCCCCGAGGTGACCCCCGGGAACCCGCCGAACCCCGTGGCGTCAGACTAATCACTGCCGGCGACACCGCCGCGCGGAACATCGCACCGTCCATCGCACCGTTGTGCCCGGTCCGCCGCGCGGCTCAGACGTCCGGTCCGCATTCGGCGCGCATTTTGGTGATACCTGTGCCGCCCGGTATCCTGAGCAGGTTGTCGGGTCACCCGCATGCGGTTTGTTGGCCCCCAAAGTACCGACTCGAGGAGTTCTTATATGGCTGCCGTGTGCGACATCTGCGGGAAGGCCCCCGGCTTCGGCAAGTCGGTGTCGCATTCGCATCGTCGGCACAGCCGTCGGTGGAACCCGAACATCCAGACGGTGCGCGCCGTCGCCCGTCCGGGCGGGAACAAGCAGCGCATGAACGTGTGCGCGTCCTGCCTCAAGGCCGGCAAGGTGCTGCGCGGCTGATCCGGCCGCGCACCCGCCGGAGATTCGTGTGTTTAGCCCGGCGCGAGTCGGGCAAGGCATGGGGGCATGACATTGAAACGATCATCCCGTGCCCTGTTCGCCTTGACCGCCGGTGCCGCCGTGGCCGTCGTGATGACGGCGTGTCAGAGCAACGACGCCACCACCGACGAGGACACCACGACCACCCGGACCACCACCGAGACCACCGAGACCACGATGGAGCCGGCGCCGGGTGCCCCCGGGGAGCCCGGCGAGCCGACCAGCCCCGATGACGGCTCGGCCACCATCGAGATCCCGACACCCGGGGAAGGCGACACCACCGTGGAGATCCCGACGCCGGACTTCGGTGAGCCCGGTGCTCCGGAGGAGCCGGCGCCCAGCCCCGCCCCCTGATCAGATCCGCTGAGATCTTCGGGGCCTATCTTCAGGGCCTATCTTCAGGGGCCTTCAGGGGCCTTCAGGGGCCTTCAGGGCAGCCGCCAGTCGACCGGTTCTCCGCCCAGCCGGGTCAGCAGCTCGTTGGCCCGGCTGAACGGGCGGGAACCGAAGAACCCGCGCGAGGCCGACAGCGGTGACGGGTGCGGCGATTCGATCGCCACGCAGTTCTCCCCCTCGAGCATCGGGCGGAGAGTGGCGGCGTCACGGCCCCACAGCACCGCCACCAGGGGCCGGCGGCGGGCCACCAGCGCGCGGATGGCGCATTCGGTGACGGCCTCCCACCCCTTTCCCCGGTGCGACGCCGGGCTCCCGGGTTGCACGGTGAGCACCCTGTTGAGCAACAGCACCCCACGTTCGGCCCACGGCGTCAGATCGCCGCAGCTCGGTTCGGGATAGCCGAGATCGGCGCAGTACTCGGTGAAGATGTTGGCCAGGCTGCGCGGCAGCGGCCGCACCTCCGGGGCCACCGAGAAGCTCAACCCCACCGCGTGACCCGGGGTGGGATAGGGATCCTGCCCGACGATGAGCACCCGAACCTGATCGAACGGGTAGGTGAAGGCACGCAGGACGTTCCTGCCCGCCGGCAGATAGCGGCGGCCGGCAGCCAGTTCGGCTCGCAGGAAATCCCCCATCTCCCTGATCTGCCCCGCCACCGGCTCCAGTGCGCGGGCCCAGCCGTCGTCGACCAGTTCACTGAGCGGGCGCGGCGCCGCCCCGGTCCGTTCGTTCACGCCGGTCCGTTCGTTCACGCCCGACACCTTAATCACCGAAGGATTCCCACCCGGCCGATCCCGACCACGCCACGCCGTCGACGAGAACGCGGGCCGGACCGTCGACGACCCGGCCGATGACCCGCCAGCCGGGTGGCGGCTCGCCCGGAAACGTCGCGACCAGGGCGTGGTCCTCACCGCCGCCCAGCACCCAGGACCAGGCGTCCGCGCCGGTCACCTCGGCGGCCGGCGCGACCGCAGCGTGGTCGCCGGCCAGAGCGTCGGTGAAGACGTCGATCCCCACCGCAGAGGATTCGGCGACATGACCGAGATCGGCCACCAGCCCGTCGGACACGTCGATCATCGACGTCGCCCCGGACGACGCCGCGACCGGCCCCTGCCGGTACGGCGGCGCCGGCACCAGATGCCGCTCCCGCAATGCCGGAAAGTCCCTAATTCCATTGCGCCACAACGCATATCCGGCTGCCGATCGTCCGAGCTGACCGACGGCCGCGACCACGTCCCCCGCGCGCGCCCCGCCGCGCGGCACCGGCGGGCGTCCTTCCAGATCACCGAGCGCGGTCACCGACACCACCCAGTTCGGGGCGCGCACCAGGTCGCCGCCGACGATCCCGGCGCCCAGCGACTGCGCTTCGGCCCACAGCCCGTCGGCCAGCGCCAGCGCCGCGGCGGCCGGGGTGTCCGCCGGCGCGCCGAACGCCACCACGAACGCCGTCGACCGTGCGCCCATCGCCGCGATGTCGGCGGCGTTCTGCGCAATCGCCTTGCGACCGACCTGATGTGGCGTCGACCAGTCCAGCCGGAAGTGCCGGTCCTGCACCAGCATGTCGGTGCACACCACGGTCCGGCCGTCGGCGGCGTGCACCACCGCAGCATCGTCACCGGGCCCCAGCGCCACGGCGCCGGGCTGCCGCCGGCCGGCCACCAGGCGGTCGATGACGGCGAACTCCCCCACCGCGGCGAGGGTTTCGGCCCGCCCGCCGGCCTCGTCACCGGCCATGTCCCGGGGTTGGTCACCGGCCATCTCGCCTCCTGGCTGTCCGGAGCGGGGTGTCACCGTCCCGCATGCGCTGCGGTACGTTTGGTCTCTGCGGCGAGGAGTCTAGGGCGCAGAACGGAGGACGCGTCGAGTGGCCGACAAATCCCACGGTGAATCGCATGAGATCGCCCCAGAAGAACCCGACGCCCCGCCCCGCGCGCTGCTGATCGCCGCGATCGCGGTGGCGGTGGTCGCGGTGGTGGCGATCCTGGCCGTCGCGGCCTCCCGCCAGGGCGACCCCGCCCGGCAGCCGGTGGCCATCGCCGCGGTGCCCGCTCCGCACGCCGACGACCCGGGATGCCAGGAGCTGTTGGACGCATTGCCCGAGCAGCTCGGGGATTTCGAACGGGCACCGACGGTCGATCCCGCCCCCGCGGGGACCGCCGCCTGGCGGCGCGGCGACGACACCGTCATCCTGCGCTGCGGGCTGGACCGGCCCGCCGATTTCGTGGTGGGAGCTCCGCTGCAGATGGTCGACGACGTGCAGTGGTTCCGGGTCGCCGAGGCCGACCGCACCACCTGGTACGCGGTGGACCGCCCGCTGTATGTGGCGTTGACGCTGCCGGCCGATTCCGGGCCCAGCCCCATCCAGGGGTTGTCGCAGACCATCGCAAAAGTGTTGCCCGCCAAGGAGATCGACCCCGCACCCGCGCGGTAGCGGCACCGGCCGGACCCCGGCGGGGCCGGGTCAGCGCAGCCCGGTGCCCCGCGCCAACGCGGTGTCGACCATCGCCGCCAACAGGGTGGGATAGTCGACCCCGCTGGCGGCCCACATCCGCGGATACATCGAGATCATGGTGAACCCGGGCATGGTGTTGATCTCGTTGACCACCGGGCCGTCGTCGGTGAGGAAGAAGTCCACCCGGGCCAGCCCCTGGCAGTCGATCGCGTGGAAAGCCTTGATGGCCAGTTCGCGTACCTCATCGGCGACGGCGTCGTCGATCTTGGCGGGCACGTCGAGTTCGGCGTCGTCGGCCAGATATTTGGTGGTGAAGTCGTAGAACCCGTCCTCACGGCCCCGCACCCCGGCCACCCGGATCTCGCCGACCGTGCTGCTCCGCACCCGGCCGTCGGGGAACTCGAGCACCGCGCACTCCAGCTCCCGGCCCTCGATCGCGGCTTCCACGATCACCTTCGGGTCATGGCGGCGGGCCTCGGCGACGGCCCCCGGCAGCGCGGACCAGTCGGTGACCCGGGTGACGCCGATCGAGGAGCCACCCCGGGCCGGTTTGACGAACACCGGAAGCCCCAGGCGGTCACGTTCCCCGCGGTCCAGGTCGGCACGACCGGCCCGCAGCACCACGTGATCGCCGATCGGCAACCCCGCGACGGTCAGCAGCTTCTTGGTGAACTCCTTGTCCATGCCGGCCGCACTGGCGAACACGCCCGCACCGACATACGGCACCCCGGCCAGCTCCAACAGCCCCTGAATGGTGCCGTCCTCGCCGTACGGGCCGTGCAGCACCGGAAACACCACGTCGATGGTGGCGAGCACCTCGCGCACACCGGGCCCCATCGACAGCAGCTGCCCCTTGCGGCGCGGATCGGCCGCCAGGATCAGTTCGCTGCCCGCTGACTCGTCCACCTCCGGCAGCCGCCCGTCGACGATCGTCAGCGAATCGGGGTGGGCCCCGGTGAGCAGCCACGTCCCCCCGGGTGTGATACCGATCGGGATGGCCTCGAACCGCTGTGGGTCCAGATTACGCAGGATGCTGCCGGCCGACACGCACGAAATCGCGTGCTCGTTGCTGCGGCCGCCGTATACCACGGCGACCCGGATTCGTCCTTCGGACCGGTCGCGGGCAGTCACAACCTAGAGAGGCTACCGCCCCATCCGCCCGGGCACGATCCGCGTCCGCCGACCTGCAGTTCAGCGCAGTGCGCGCTCGATGTCGGCGATCAGGTCGTCGGTGTCCTCGATGCCCAGCGAGAACCGGGCGAACCCGTCGCTGACCTCGTCGCCCCACCGGGCCCGCCGGTCGATCGAGGTGTGGATACCGCCGAAGCTCGTCGCGGCGATGACCAGTTCGCTGCGCTCCACCAGGGCGTTCACCGCCGCGGCGCTCTCGAACTCCACCGCCAGCAGACCGCCGAACCGCTTCATCTGATCGGCGGCCACCGGATAGGACGGATCGTCGGGCAGCCCCGGGTAGCGCACCCAGCGCACCGCGGGATGACCGCGCAGCATGACCGCCAGCGCACGGGCGTTCTGACACTGCCGCTCGAACCGCAGGCCGGCGCTGCCGAGGCTGCGCAACACCAGCCAGGCCTCGAACGCGCCCAGAATCGGTCCGGCCAACAGCCGGTCCCGCTCCACCGCCGCCATCAAGTCCGGGTTGCTGCCCGCCACATAACCCGCGATCAGGTCGCTGTGCCCGGACAACGCCTTGGTGGCGCTGGCCACCACCAGGTCGGCGCCCAGCGACAGCGGCTGCTGACCGAGCGGCGTCGCGGCGGTGTTGTCGACCACCAACGTCGCACCCCGGCTGCGGCACACCAGTCCCAGGCGGTGCAGATCGACGACGTCCAGACCGGGGTTCGCCGGCGTCTCCGCCAGCACCACGTCGGCGGCCCCGGCCGCCTCGCACATCTCGGACGCACGGGCCTGGATGATCTTGATGCCTTGCGGCGCAAGATATTCCGCCGCATATCGGCGGACCTGGTAGTAGCCGTCGGCGGGCACCACCAGGGTGGAGCCCGGTTTGGCCAGCACCCGCAGTGTCGAGGTGATCGCCGCCATGCCCGACCCGAACGTCAATGCCGCGGCGGCTCCCTCCAGCGCCGCGAGCGCCGACTCCAGTTGACGCCAGGTGGGGTTCGAGTACCGGCCGTAGACGTCCAGCGGCTCGGACTCGTCGGGAGACAGATGATAGGTCGAGGCGGTGACCGGCGACGGTGCGACCGGACTACCCGGCTCGGCCGGGAAGCTGACCGCCCTCACGGTCCGGGTGGAATCCCCGTACTGCCCGTCCACGCCTCACTCCGGCTTGGTGGTGCGGCCGAGCAGCCGGATGATGGCCTCCTCCACGGACAGGCCCCGGTGGCACACCTCGTGCACCGCCGCGGTGAGCGGCATCTCCACGCCGTAGCTGGACGCCAGCGCCAACACCGATTGACAGGACGTGACGCCCTCGGCCACATGCCCGCCCGCGGCGGCCAGCGCCGACTCCAGCGAACCTCCCCGGCCGAGCCGTTCGCCGAAGGTGCGGTTGCGGGAATGCCGGGAGGTGCAGGTCGCGATGAGGTCGCCGACTCCGGCCAGCCCGGCCAGGGTCTGCGGCTGGGCGCCCAGCGCGATACCCAGCCGCATGATCTCGGCCAGCCCGCGGGTGATGATCGCCGCCGCGGTGTTCTCCCCCAGCCCCACCCCGGCGGCCATCCCGCAGGCCAACGCGATGACGTTCTTACAGGCCCCGCCGATCTCGGCGCCGATGACGTCGGAATTGGTGTACGGGCGGAAGTAGCCGGTGGACAGCGCACGCTGCAACGCGACCGCACGGCCGGAGTCGCTGCAGGCCACCACCGCGGCCGCGGGCTGTTCGTCGGCGATCTCACCGGCGAGGTTGGGTCCGGTCACCACCGCGACGCGGGACGGATCGGCGCCGGTGACCTGCGTCACCACCTGACTCATCCGCATCAGCGTGTTCAGTTCGATGCCCTTGGCGACGCTGACCAGCGTGACATCCGGCCCGATCAGACCGGTCCACTGCGTCAGATTGTCCCGCATGGTCTGCGACGGCACCGCGAGCAGCACCGTGCAGGCGCCGGCCAGCGCGGCCGCGGCGTCGCTGGTCGCGCGGATGGTCTTGGGCAGCTCCGCGTCACCCAGATACCGGGTGTTGCGCCGGGTCTCGTTGATCTCCTCGGCCACCTCGGGACGGCGGGCCCACAGCGTCACGTCATTGCCCGCGTCCGCGAGCACCTTCGCCAACGCCGTACCCCATGCCCCGGCGCCCATCACTGCCGCTTCCACCACGGTTTCAGCCTATCGCGGTGGCTCGGGGTGCGGTCGCGACCGTTGGCGGGCGCCGGTCAGCGCAGCCGGTGGTGCGCACTGCTGGCAGGATGACGGCCATGAGCGGCACCCAGCTCGCCGGCGCCGCCCGGCCGGCGAGATCTGTCACCGACGTGGCAGTGGTCATCGCGGTCAAGCGGTTGACCGCCGCCAAGACCCGGCTGGCCCCGCTCTTCACGGGCGCCGACCTCCCCGGGGCCACCCGCGAGGATGTGGTGCTCGCCATGCTGCTGGACACCATCGGTGCGGCGTCGGCCGCCGGGTCGGTGACCGTGGTGACCCCGGATCCGGTCGCCGCGGACGCCGCGCGCCGGTCGGGGGCGCGGATCCTGTCCGATCCCACCCCGGACGGTCACCCGGACCCGTTGAACAACGCGATCGTCGCGGCGGAGTCGGAACTCCGCACAGAGCAGACGAATCTTGTTGTGTTACAAGGTGATCTCCCTGCGCTGCAACCTGAGGAGCTCATGTCGGCCATCGCCGCGGCCCGGGCTCACCGGCGGAGCTTCGTCGCCGACCGGCACGGCACCGGCACCACCGCGCTGTTGGCGTTCGGCGTCCCGCTCGAGCCCCGCTTCGGTCCGGATTCGGCCTCGCGTCACCGCAGTTCGGGTGCGGTGGAGCTGACCGGGCCGTGGCCCGGGTTGCGCTGTGACATCGACACGCCCGACGACCTCGACGTCGCGCAGCGGCTGGGCGTCGGCGAGGCGACCCGCCGCACCCTCGCCCGGACGTCCTGACATCACCGGGCGAACACCCCCGGGTGAACACGACTTGAATCCGTGGCCGAGCGGTGGCCGCACCGTCGCCATCTGGGGGAAGATCGAGGGGTGAGCGAAGCACAGGCCCAGTCCCGAGCCGACCGTGTGGCCGGGGACGGCGTCACCGCGCCGACCGGGGCCGATCAGAGGGGGGCCGACCAGAGGGGGGCCGATCAGACCGACCGGACCGGCGACGAGCGGTGGGACGGGTCGCACACCGCCCCGGAGGCGCCGCCGGCCGCCACGGCACCGGCGATCGACGATGCGCTGCCCGAGGACCGCTACCTCAACCGGGAACTCAGCTGGCTGGATTTCAACGCCCGGGTGCTGGCGCTGGCGGCCGACACCTCGCTGCCCCTGCTGGAGCGGGCGAAGTTCCTGGCGATCTTCGCCTCCAACCTCGACGAGTTCTACATGGTGCGGGTGGCCGGGCTGAAACGCCGCCACGAGACCGGCCTGTCGGTCCGGTCGGCCGACGGTCTGTCGCCCCTCGAGCAGTTGCGTCGCATCAGTGAGCGCACCCAGCAGCTCGCGACCCGCCACGCCGACGTGTTCCTCAACTCGGTGCGGCCGGCGCTGGCCGAAGAGGGCATCGTGATCGTCACGTGGGCCGAACTCGGTGAGGCCGAACGCAACAAGTTGTCCACCTACTTCCACGAGCAGGTCTTCCCGGTCCTGACCCCGCTGGCGGTCGATCCGGCCCACCCGTTCCCGTTCGTCAGCGGCCTGAGCCTCAACCTCGCGATCATGGTTAAACGCCCCGAGGACGGCGGCCAGCACTTCGCGCGGGTCAAGGTGCCCGACAACGTCGATCGGTTCGTCGAACTCGACAGCCGGCCCGGCGCCGACGGTCTGATCCGTTTCCTGCCGATGGAGGAACTGATCGCGGCGTTCCTGCCGGTGCTGTTCCCCGGCCTGGAGATCGTCGAACACCACGCCTTCCGGATCACCCGCAACGCGGACTTCGAGGTCGAGGAGGACCGCGACGAGGACCTGTTGCAGGCACTGGAACGCGAACTGGCCCGGCGCCGCTTCGGTTCTCCGGTGCGCCTCGAGGTCTCCGACGACATGACCGAGAACATGCTCGAACTGCTCCTGCGGGAACTCGACGTCCATCCCGACGATGTGGTCGAGGTACCGGGGCTGCTCGACCTGTCGTCGCTGTGGCAGATCTACGACGTGGACCGGCCGGCGCTGAAGGATCCGCCGTTCGTGCCCGCCACCCCACCGGCTTTCGGGGAACGCGAGACACCGAAGAGCATCTTCGCCACGCTGCGCGACGGTGACGTGCTGGTGCACCACCCCTACGACTCGTTCTCCACCACCGTCCAGCGATTCATCGAGCAGGCCGCCGCCGACCCGAACGTGTTGGCGATCAAGCAGACCCTGTACCGCACCTCGGGCGACTCGCCGATCGTCAACGCCCTGATCGACGCCGCCGAGGCCGGCAAGCAGGTGGTGGCGCTGGTGGAGATCAAGGCCCGCTTCGACGAGCAGGCCAACATCAAGTGGGCCCGCACCCTCGAGCAGGCCGGCGTCCATGTGGTGTACGGGATCATCGGCTTGAAGACGCACTGCAAGTGCGCCCTGGTGGTTCGGCGGGAAGGATCGGTGATCCGGCGCTACTGCCACATCGGCACCGGCAACTACAACCCGAAAACCGCACGCCTCTACGAAGACATCGGACTGCTCACCGCCGCCCCGGACATCGGCGCCGATCTGACCGATCTGTTCAACTCGCTCACCGGGTACTCCCGCAAGGAGTCCTACCGCAACCTGCTGGTGGCGCCGTACGGCGTCCGCAAGGGACTGATCGACCGCATCGAGGGTGAGATCGCCGCCAAACGCGAGGGCGCCGACGCCCACATCCGGTTGAAGGCCAATGCCCTGGTCGACGAACAGATCATCGACGCGCTGTACCGCGCCTCGCTCGCGGGTGTCGGCGTCGAGGTGGTGGTGCGCGGCATCTGCGCGCTGCGCCCCGGGGTGCCCGGCCTCTCCGAGAACATCAGGGTGCGTTCCATTCTGGGTCGGTTCCTGGAGCACTCGCGGATCCTGCACTTCCGGGCGCAGAACGAGTTCTGGATCGGCAGCGCGGACATGATGCACCGCAACCTCGACCGGCGTGTCGAGGTGATGGCCCAGGTCAAAGACCCCCGGCTGACCGCACAACTCAACGACATCCTCGACTCCGCACTCGACCCGGCCACCCGATGCTGGGAACTGGGACCGGACGGTCGATGGACACCCTCACCGCGCGAGGGCGAGACGGTGCGCGATCATCAGGTGTCGATGATGAAACGCCGCCGCTACCACTGACTCGCCGAGACATCGCCGATCGTCACCCGGTGCCGGATGACCTGCAGGAGGTGAGGTGCCCAAAGAGGTTCGCCCGAAGACCATCCCCTCGGATCCCGCATCCGCCGTCCGGGCCGCCGGCGCGGTGCTGTGGCGGCCCGGGGTGGATTCGTCGGCTCCCGAGATCGCGGTGATCCACCGGCCCCGTTACGACGACTGGTCACTGCCCAAGGGCAAGGTCGATCCCGGTGAGATCGAACCGGTGACGGCGGTGCGGGAAATCGAGGAGGAGACCGGATACCGGTCGGTGCTGGGACGCGAACTCACCGAGATCACCTACCCGTTGGCGAACGGCGTCAAGCGGGTGCGGTACTGGGCGGCTCGGGCGCTCGACGGCTCCTTCGCCCCCAATGACGAAGTCGACGAACTGAAGTGGCTTCCGGTGTCGGACGCGCTGCAACGACTGGACTATCCCCAGGATCGCGATGTGCTGCAGCGATTCGCCGAACATCCGGCCCGCACCCGGACGGTGCTGATCGTGCGGCACGCCACGGCGGGCAGCAGGTCACGGTGGCAGGGCGACGACCGGTTGCGTCCGCTCGACAAACACGGCCGCGCCCAGGCCGAGGCGTTGGTCGGAGTGCTCCTCGCGTTCGGCGCGGACCGGTTACACGCGGCGGACCGGGTGCGCTGCGAACAGACACTCGAACCGCTGGCCGACGAGATCGCGCAGCCGATTCACCCCGAGCCCACCTTGAACGAGGAGTCCTACACCCGGAATCGGACCGCCGGAAGGCAGCGCCTCCTCGAAATCGCTGCGGCGGGCGGCACCCCGGTCGTCTGCACCCAGGGCAAGGTGATCCCCGACCTCATCGCCTGGTGGTGCGAGCGCGACGGTGTGCGGCCGGCCGACACGGAGAACCGCAAGGGCAGTGTCTGGGTCATGTCCCTGGTCGAGGGCCGGCTGATCGCCGCCGACCACATCGCCAGTCCGTTACCGGTGCGATGACTCTCATTGGACCGACCGTTCGGAACGCCCCTTCCCGGGCCGCGTCTTTCGGCAGCCCTGCATGAAGACACCAAGGCACGCCGAGGGTGTCAGACACCCACGACGTGCCCTGCCGAACGACTAACGGCGACCTTTCTTGGCCGGCGCCTTCTTGGCTGCCGACTTCTTCGCCGGAGCCTTGGTCGCGGCCTTCTTGGTCGTCTTCTTGGCCGCGGTCTTCTTGGCGGCGGTCTTCTTCGCCGTCGTCTTCTTGGCCGCGGTCTTCTTCGCCGCGGTCTTCTTCGCCGTCGTCTTCTTGGCCGCGGTCTTCTTCGCCGCGGTCTTCTTGGCCGCCGTCTTCTTCGCCGGAGCCTTGGCCGCGGCCTTCTTGGTGGCGGCCTTGCGGGTGGTCTTCTTGGCCGCCTTCTTGGCCGGGCCCGCGGACACGCCCCGCTTGACGGCAGGGCCTTCGGCCGGGAGCCGCTGCGCCCCAGAGACAACCGCCTTGAACTGGGCACCCGGCCGGAAGGCCGGCACCACTGTCGGCTTGACCTTCACCGTCTCCCCGGTGCGTGGGTTACGCGCGACCCGGGCCGCCCGCCGGCGCTGCTCGAAAACGCCGAAACCGGTGATGGTGACGCTGTCACCCCGGTGGACCGCTCGAACGATCGCGTCCACCATGTGTTCCACGGCGGCAGTAGCCGTCCGCCGATCGGTGCCCATCTTCTCTTGGAGTACGTCGATGAGCTCTGCCTTGTTCATGCAAACCTCCGAAACCAGCGGCCCTTCTTGAGCCGACTAGTGGACACGGTAAACCCTTTGACCATTGACTTCCAAGAGCCACGCGCATTTTCGGGGCAATATATGCCGAAATTGGCAATCCGATTGCCCCGCACAGTGTCCTGTTCGGTGGGTGCAGAACCGGTTGGAGGATGGCGAATTCACCCCCGCCGCGGGGTTGGTCAGGCCGGCAGAGTGCGCGGTTTCCAGCTCGGCCGACGCGCCTCGTAGGCCTCGATCTGATCCTGTTTCCGCAGCGTAAGGGCTATATCGTCGAGTCCTTCGAGCAGCCGCCAGGCGGTGTAGTCATCAATCTTGAACGGCACCACGACGGTTCCCGCGGTCACCGTCCGATCTTGAAGATTCACAGTGATTTCCAACCCCGGATTCTGCTCCAGCGCCTTCCAGAGCAATTCGACGTCGTCCTGGCTCACTTCGGCCGCCAGCAACCCCGCCTTACCCGCATTCCCCCGAAAGATGTCGGCGAAACGGGATGAGATCACGACCCGGAAGCCGTAATCCATCAGGGCCCAGACGGCGTGTTCCCGTGAGGACCCGGTACCGAAATCCGGGCCGGCCACCAGAACCGACCCCTTGTCATAGGGCGGGACGTTGAGCACGAACGACGGATCGGTGCGCCAGGCCGCGAACAGCCCGTCTTCGAATCCCGTTCGGGTGACCCGCTTGAGGTAGACCGCCGGGATGATCTGGTCGGTATCCACGTTGGAACGGCGCAGCGGGACACCGATGCCGGTATGGGTGCGGAACGGTTGCATGACTTCTCCTCTTGTCGGGTCGGATCAGGCGGACAGATCGGCCGGCGACGCCAGCTTCCCGGCCACGGCGGTGGCCGCGGCCACCGCCGGCGACACCAGATGGGTGCGGCCGCCCTTACCCTGTCGGCCCTCGAAGTTGCGGTTGGAGGTGGAGGCGCAGCGCTCTCCCGGGGCGAGCTGATCGGGGTTCATGCCCAGACACATCGAGCATCCGGCCTGCCGCCACTCGGCGCCCGCGGCGAGGAAGATCTCGTGCAGACCCTCGGATTCGGCCTGGGCACGCACCCGCATCGAGCCCGGCACGATCAGCATCCGGACACCGTCGGCGACCTTGCGGCCCCGCAGCACCTCGGCCACCACGCGCAGGTCCTCGATGCGGCCGTTGGTGCACGAACCGACGAACACCGCGTCCACGGCGATGTCGCGCATCGGGGTACCCGGCCGGAGGTCCATGTAGGCCAAGGCCTTTTCCGCGGCGAGGCGGTCCGCCTCGTCGGTCATCAGTTCCGGATCGGGAACCGAGCCCGACAGCGGGACCCCCTGGCCGGGGTTGGTGCCCCAGGTGACGAACGGGCTCAGTTCGGTGGCGTCGATGTAGACCTCGACGTCGAATTCGGCGCCCTCATCGGTGCGCAGCTGCCGCCACGCCGCCACCGCGGCATCCCAGTCCGCGCCCTTGGGGGCATGCGGGCGGCCGCGCAGGTATTCGAAGGTGGTCTCGTCCGGGGCGATCATCCCGGCCCGGGCGCCGGCTTCGATGCTCATGTTGCAGATCGTCATCCGGCCCTCCATCGACAGCGATTCGATGGTGCTGCCCCGGTATTCGATGACGTGGCCCTGACCACCGCCGGTGCCGATCTTCGCGATCACCGCCAGGATGATGTCCTTGGCGCTCACCCCGGCGGGAAGCTCCCCGTCGACGTTGACCGCCATGGTCTTGAAGGGCCGCAACGGCAGGGTCTGGGTGGCGAGCACGTGCTCGACCTCGGATGTGCCGATTCCCATGGCCAGTGCGCCGAACGCACCGTGGGTGGAAGTGTGGCTGTCGCCGCAGACCACGGTCATGCCGGGCTGGGTCAGGCCCAGCTGCGGACCGATGATGTGCACGATGCCCTGCTCCGCATCGCCCATCGGGTGCAGCCGGATACCGAACTCGGCGGCATTGCGGCGCAGCGTCTCCACCTGGGTGCGCGAGATCGGGTCGGCGATCGGCTTGTCGATGTCGACCGTCGGCACGTTGTGGTCCTCGGTGGCGATCGTCAGGTCCGGTCGGCGCACTTTGCGGCCCGCCAACCGCAACCCGTCGAATGCCTGCGGGCTGGTGACCTCGTGCACCAGGTGGAGGTCGATGTAGATGAGGTCGGGTTCACGGGCCGCTCCGGTACCGGAACCGCGGACCACGACGTGGTCATCCCAGACCTTCTCGGCCAGCGTGCGCGGACGGTTCGTCGACACTCCCGTCGACTCCCCCGACGACATCCCCGACGACACTGTGGGCTGATTCATCATCTCTCGATTCACTCGGGCAGGCGGCCTGCGACGTCAGCTTGTCAATCTCACTATTCGGGACGCTAGTATCTCTTTATGAGAAAGGATAGCGGCATCGGCGTGCTGGACAAAGCCGTGAGCGTGCTGCATTCGGTGGCCGAATCGCCCTGCGGGCTCGCCGAGTTGTGCGAACGGACCGGGCTGCCCCGGGCGACCGCGCACCGGCTGGCGGTCGGTCTGGAAGTGCATCGGTTGCTGGCCCGGGACGGTGACGGGCGGTGGTGCCTGGGTCCGGCGGTGACCGAACTCGCCGCGCGGGTCGACGACCCCCTGTTGGCTGCCGCCGCAGTGGTGTTGCCGCGGTTGCGGGAGATCACCGGAGAGAGCGTGCAACTGTACCGGCGCGAGGGCACGTCCCGGATCTGCGTGGCGGCGCTGGAACCCCCGGCGGGGCTGCGCGATACGGTGCCGGTCGGCACCCGGCTGCCGATGACCGCCGGATCCGGCGCCAAGGTGCTGCTCGCCTACGCCGATTCGACCACCCAGCAGGCTGTGCTGTCGAACGCGAAATTCTCCGAACGGGCGCTGGCCGAAGTCCACAAGCGCGGTTGGGCGCAGAGCGTCGCCGAACGGGAACCGGGAGTGGCCAGTGTGTCCGCCCCGGTACGGGACGGGCGCGGCACCGTCGTCGCGGCGGTGTCGGTGTCCGGACCGATCGACCGGATCGGGCGCCGGCCGGGTGCTCGGTGGGCCGCCGATCTGCTGGCCGCCGCCGAGGCGCTCACCCGCCGACTATGAGAATCATCACCGGCACCGGCCCGACTGCCCGCCGGCCACGGTTACGCAGAGTTCAGAGCAGTTGCCATGAGAGCGACTGTCTCATCTGGATCCCAGATCTCGCTGCGATGCAACTGTTCCAAACCCCTGCACGGCGTCCTGGGCACTGATGACGTTCGCTCGCTTGGTTGAAGCACCCGACTGATGCGGCCGCAGCGGGTGAGTCGGGCCACTCCACCCGCAGACACCGGGAGGTGCCGGGAGGTGCCGGGAGGTGCCGGGAGGTGCCGGGAGGTGCCGGGAGGGGAGTTGAAAAAATGAAAAAATCCGGCGCACCGCTGCTGTCGCGCGGTGCGCCGGAGTGGACGTCTCATCGGCGTCCGGTGTGGTAGCCCCGATGGGATTCGAACCCACGCTACCGCCGTGAGAGGGCGGCGTCCTAGGCCGCTAGACGACGGGGCCTTACCGGATCGTCAGCATAGCCCATGCGGTCGGGTTATCCCAATCCGCCCGGTCATGCCGACTGGCTGGGGTACCAGGACTCGAACCTAGAACGGCTGAACCAGAATCAGCTGTGTTGCCAATTACACCATACCCCACTTGCAGCCCTTAACCGCAGGTCAGGGCTGCTTTTGCGACTCCTTCGCCGCGTTGCCGCGGTGCTCTCGAGGAGTCGATGAGCAGATTACCAAATGTTCGGCGGTGACTTTCAAGCACCACCGCTCATCGGTCATCCACCCGTCGACTCGGCGGCCGCGGCGTGGTCCCGCCCGGCCCGCAGCCGCTGCAGCGTGCGCTCCCGGCCGAGCAGCTCCAGCGACTCGAACAGCGGCGGGCTGACGGTCGCCCCGGTGGCGGCCACCCGCACCGGGCCGAACGCCTTCCGCGGCTTGAGTCCCAACCCCTCCAACAACGCCGCCTTCAGAGCTATTTCGATGGTCTCGGTTCGCCACTCGTCGAGCGCCTCCAGCGCGGTGAGCGCCGCGTCGAGCACCGCCACCGCCTCGGCCTTCAGTTCCTTGCGGGCGGCCTTCTCGTCGAGTTCGAACGAGTCGTCGTCGAGGAACTTCAGCAGATCCCAGGCGTCGGCGAGCACCACGATGCGCGTCTGCGCCAGGCGCGCCGCCATCGCGAACTGCTCATCGTCGAGGCCGGTGTCGTGGCCGTGGGCAGCGAAGTAGGCCTTGAGCCGTTCGGCGAAATCCGCCTCGTCGAGCATGCGGATGTGCTCGGCGTTGAGCGCCTCGGCCTTCTTCTGGTCGAAGCGGGCCGGATTGGAGTTGACGTCGGTCACATCGAACGCGGCGACCATCTCGTCGAGGGTGAACACGTCGCGGTCGTCGGCCAGTCCCCAGCCCAGCAGGGCCAGATAGTTCAGCAGCCCCTCCGGGATGAACCCCCGTTCGCGGTGGGCGAACAGGTTCGACTGCGGATCGCGTTTGGACAGCTTCTTGTTGCCCTCGCCCAGCACACTGGGCAGGTGCCCGAACTCGGGCACCGTGTCGGCCACCCCGATCGCCATCAGCGCCTCGTACAGCGCGATCTGGCGTGGCGTGGACGGCAACAGGTCCTCCCCGCGCAGCACGTGGGTGATCTTCATCAACGCGTCGTCGACCGGGTTGACCAAGGTGTACAACGGTTCACCGTTGCTTCGGGTCAGTGCGAAATCGGCCAGGGTGCCGGCGGGGAAGGTGGTTTCGCCACGAACCAGGTCGCGCCAGCCGATGTCGCGGTCGGGCATCTTCAACCGGATGACCGGGCGCCGGCCCTCGGCACGGTAGGCGCGGCGCTGCTCCTCGGTCAGATCGCGGTCGAAATTGTCGTAGCCCAGTTTCGGGTTGCGGCCGGCCGCGCGGTGCCGCGCCTCGACCTCCTCGGGCGTGGAGAACGACTCGTAGGCGGCACCGGATTCCAGCAGCCGCTCGATCACGTCACGGTAGATGTGCAGCCGCTCCGACTGCCGGTACGGCCCGTACGGGCCGCCCACCTCCGGCCCTTCGTCCCAGTCCAGCCCCAGCCAGCGCAACGCGTCGAGCAACGCCAGATAGCTCTCCTCGCTGTCGCGGGCCGAGTCGGTGTCCTCGATGCGGAAGACGAACGTACCGCCGGTGTGTCGGGCGTAGGCCCAGTTGAACAGGGCGGTGCGGATCAGGCCGACGTGCGGGGTGCCGGTCGGCGAGGGGCAGAACCGAACCCGTACCTTGGTGCTGCCATCAGTCGGTTCTGTCATTTCTTTCCTTTGCGCACAACAGGATTGGTCAAAGTGCCGATGTTCTCGATGGTAACGGCGACGGTGTCACCGTGTTCGATCGGTCCGACGCCCTCCGGCGTTCCGGTCAGGATCAGATCGCCGGGCAGCAGGGTCATCACCCGCGACACCCATTCGATGATGGCGCCGATGTCGTGAATCATCAGCGACGTCCGACTGCGTTGGCGCACCTCGCCGTTGACCTCGGTGCGCAGTTCCAGATCGGTCGGGTCGACGTCGGTGACGATCCACGGGCCGACCGGACAGAACGTGTCGTGGCCCTTGGCGCGGGTCCACTGGCCGTCGGCGCGCTGTTGATTCCGCGCCGTGACGTCATTGGCGACGGTGTAGCCGAGGATGACATCGGCGGCGCGCGCGGCCGGGACATCCTTGCAGGGGCGGCCGATCACCACCGCCAACTCCCCTTCGTGATGCACCGGATCGGCGTCGACCGGCAACTGGATGGGCACATTCGGGCCGATGATCGACGTGTTGGGTTTGATGAAGATCACCGGATGCGGAACGGTCTCCCCGCCCATCTCGTCGACGTGGGCGGCGTAGTTCTTGCCCATGCAGACCACCTTGCTGGCCAGGATCGGGGCCAACAGCCGCACATCGGCCAACGACCACTGCCGGCCGGTGAACTCCGGGGTGCCGAACGGGTGTTCGGCGATCTCCCGGGCCACCGCGGTGGGTTCGTCGGGCGGGCCCTCGATGCTGACGAAGGCGACACCGTCTGGGCTGGCGATTCGTCCGAGGCGCATTGATACAGCCTAAAGGCCCGGGGATGACGGCCGCCCCGACCGGGTCCCGCGCCGCGACCCGTGCCGATCTCAGATAGCAAGATCACAGTTCAGGATGATGGGAACCGTGTGACACGATCCACCCATGCCGGTTTCGTCGATCAGCCCCGCGCGGCGCTGGTCGATGCTCGTGATCGCGCTGGCCGCCACGCTGTTCTCGGTCGTGTTCATCAACGGGGTGGCGTTCGTGATCCCCACCCTGCACCGGGAGCACGGACTGAGCCTGGCCCAGGCCGGCCTGCTGTCCGCACTGCCCAGTTTCGGCATGGTCGCCACCCTGATCGCCTGGGGTTATCTGGTCGACCGGATCGGCGAGCGGATCGTGCTCACCGTCGGGTCGGCGCTGACGGCGGCCTCGGCGTTCGCCGCCGCCGCCGTGGACTCGCTGCTGCTCGTCGGGGTGTTTCTGCTGCTCGGCGGGATGGCCGCGGCCAGCAGCAACACCGCCAGCGCGCGGGTGGTGGTGGGCTGGTTCCCGCCGCACCAGCGCGGGCTGGTGATGGGCATCCGCCAGACCGCCCAGCCGCTCGGGGTCGCGCTGGGCGCACTGGTGATCCCGCGGCTGGCGCAGAGCCACGGAATCTCTGCGGCGCTGCTGTTCCCGGCGGCGGTGTGCGCGGTGGCGGCGGTGATCTGTCTGATCGGCGTGCTCGATCCGCCGCGCCCGCCGCGCGCCAGCGCCGACGGCCGGCACCCGCAGAACCCGTACCGCGGTTCCGGGCTGCTGTGGCGGATTCACGCGGTGTCGGTGCTGCTGGTGGTGCCGCAGGGGGTGATCTGGACCTTCACCCTGGTCTGGCTGATGACCGAACGGAGTTGGTCGGCGGGGTCGGCGGGCACGATGGTGATGATCGCCCAGGTGCTCGGCGCCGGTGGGCGCGTCGCGGCCGGCCGCTGGTCGGATCTGGTCGGCTCGCGGTTGCGGCCGATCCGCACGATCGCGCTCGCCGCGGCCGCGGCCATGGCGCTGCTGGCCCTGACCGATGCGCTCGACTCGCCGGTGAGCGTCGCGTTCATGGTCATCGCCGCGGTGGTCACCGTCTCCGACAACAGCCTGGCGTTCACCGCGATCGCCGAGATCGCCGGACCCTATTGGACGGGCCGGGCGCTGGGCACCCAGAACACCAGCCAGTTGCTGACCACGGCGATCACCCCGCCGCTGTTCGGCGGGCTGATCGGAGTCGCCGGTTACCCGGTGGCGTTCGCGTTGTGCGCGGTGCTGCCGCTGGCCGCCGTCCCGCTGGTGCCGGCCGACCCCGCGACCCCGCAGATCCGGCCGTCCAGCCCCGAGTCGCCACGGCGGGTGCGCTGACGGCTATGACGTCGGCCGACGACGGCTGACGACGGCCGACGGCTCACAGCTTCGCCGCGATCCGATCGCCGATCTCGGTGGTGGACATCCTGGCGTCACCGCGGGTGGCGAGGTGCTCGGCCACCGCCCGGTCCACCCGCGCCGCGGCGTCTGACTCACCGACATGAGCCAGCAACAACGCCACCGACATGATCGCGGCGGTCGGGTCGGCGGCGCCGGTGCCGGCGATGTCGGGGGCCGAACCGTGCACCGGTTCGAACATCGACGGATTGGTGCCGGTGGCGTCGATGTTGCCGCTGGCGGCCAGCCCGATGCCACCGCAGACCGCGGCGGCCAGATCGGTGACGATGTCGCCGAACAGGTTGTCGGTGACGATCACATCGAACCGGCCCGGATCGGTGACCAGGTGGATGGTGGCGGCGTCGACGTGCTGATAGGCGACCTCGACGTCGGGATACTGTTCGCCCACCTCCTGGACGGTCCGCGACCACAGCGCCCCGGCGTAGGTCAGCACATTGGTCTTGTGCACCAACGTCAGATGCTTACGCCGCTGGGCGGCCCGCTGGAAGGCGTTCTCCACCACCCGCCGCACCCCGAAGGCGGTGTTGAGGCTGACCTCCGTCGCCACCTCGTTCGGCGTGCCGACCCGGATCGCGCCGCCGGTACCGGTGTAGGGGCCCTCGGTGCCCTCCCGCACCACCACGAAATCGATGTCGGGGTTCCCGGCGAGCGGGCTCGACACACCCTCGTACAACCGGGCCGGACGCAGGTTGATGTGGTGGTCCAGCTCGAACCGGATCCGCAGCAGCAGACCGCGTTCCAGCACCCCGCTCGGGACCGACGGATCGCCGATGGCGCCCAGCAGGATCGCGTCATGCGCCCGCAGTTCGTCGATCACCGAGTCGGGCAGCACCTCCCCGGTGGCGTGGAACCGCCGCGCACCGAGGTCGAAATGGGTCTTGTCGACGTCGGGCAGCACCGCGTCGAGCACCTTGACGGCCTCACCGATGACCTCCGGACCGATTCCGTCACCGGGAATGATCGCCAGTTTCATCGTCACGACAGATCAACCACTTCCAGGGTCGAGGCGCCGACCGCGGCGCCGATGGCATCCCGCACGTCGGCGGGCACATCCCGATTCACCCGCAACATCAGGGTGGCGCCGTCACCGCTGATGTCCTGACTGAGCTGGGCCGCCAGGATGTTGACATCCGCGGCGCCCAGCAGGGTGCCGATCTTGCCGAGTGCGCCGGGCCGGTCGACGTAGTGCATGACAAGGTTCACACCCTCGGCGCGCAGATCGAAGTTGCGCCCGTTGATCTGGACGATCTTCTCCACCTGTTGCGGACCCGACAGCGTGCCGGCCACATTGGTGACGGTGCCGTCGGTGCTGACCGCGCGCACGTCGACGACGCTGCGGTAGTTCGGGCTCTCCGACACCTTCTCCAGTTCGGCCTGCATCCCGCGCTCGGCCGCCAGTGTGGGCGCGTTGACATACGTCACCTGCTGATCGGTGAGCGTCGAGAACAAGCCGCGCAGCGCCGAAAGCCGAAGCACCTCAACATCCTCGGAGGCGAGCTCGCCGGCGACCCGGACCTGCAGGGTCGCCGTCGGCTCGCCCGACAGCGTCCCGACCAGCAGGCCGAGCTTGCGGGCCAGATCCACCCAGGGGGCCACCTCTTCGCTGACCTCGCCCGCACCGACGTTGACCGCGTCGGGCACGAACTCGCCGGCCAGCGCCAGTTTCACGCTGGCGGCGACGTCGGTGCCGGCCCGGTCCTGCGCCTCCACCGTGGACGCACCCAGGTGCGGTGTGACCACCACCTGCGGCAGGTCGAACAGCGGGCTGTCGGTGCAGGGTTCCTTCGCGAAGACGTCGATCCCCGCGGCCCGCACCCGTCCACTGATGATGGCGTCGGCCAGCGCCTGTTCGTCGATCAGGCCGCCGCGGGCGGCGTTGACGATGATCACCCCCGGTTTGACCTTCGCCAGCGCGTCCGCGCCGATCAGGCCGGCGGTCTCCGGGGTCTTCGGCAGGTGCACCGAGATGATGTCGGCGCGGCCGAGCAGCTCGTCGAGGTCGACCAGTTCGATTCCGAGCTGCGCGGCGCGGGCCGGCGACACATAGGGGTCGTAGGCGATGAGGTGGGTGCCGAACGCGGCCAGGCGTTGCGCCACCAGCTGCCCGATGCGGCCCAGGCCGACCACGCCGACGGTCTTGTCGTAGATCTCCACCCCGGAGAACTCGGACCGCTTCCAGGTGCGCTGCCGCAACGTCGCGTCGGCGGCCGGGATCTGCCGCGCGGCGGCCAGCAGCAGCGCGATCGCGTGCTCGGCGGCGCTGTGGATGTTCGACGTCGGCGCGTTGACGACGAGCACACCGCGGGCGGTGGCCGCCTCCACGTCGACGTTGTCCAGCCCGACACCGGCGCGGGCCACGATCTTCAGTTTCGGCGCCGCGGCCAGCACCTCGGCGTCGACAGTGGTGGCCGAACGCACCAGCAGTGCATCGGCATCCGCCACCGCGGCCAGCAGTTTCTCCCGGTCCGGACCGTCAACCCAGCGGACCTCCACCTGGTCGCCCAGGGCCGCGACGGTCGACTCGGCGAGCTTGTCGGCAATCAGTACAACGGGAAGACTCACCCGACCAGGGTAATGCGCTCTAATTATCAGATGGACGTCACCGTCGTCGGAAGTGGACCGAACGGCTTGGCCGCGGCGGTGACCTGCGCCCGCGCCGGACTGTCCGTGCAGGTCCTGGAGGCGCAGCCGACCGCGGGCGGCGGTGCGCGCACCACCGCCGATCCGGAGTTCGAGGGCATCGTCCACGACGTGTGTTCGGCGGTGCACCCGATGGCGCTGGCGTCGCCGTTCATGGCCGAGTTCGATCTGCCCGCGCGCGGGGTGCGGTTGCAGGTGCCGGCGATCTCCTATGCCAATCCGCTGCTGGACCGGCCGGCCGCGGTGGCCTACCGCGACCTGGACCGCACCTGCGCGGAATTGGTCAACGGCCACTCGTGGCGGCGGTTGTTCGGACCGCTGACCGCCCGCGACGACGGTGTGCTCGATCTGGTGATGGGCGACAAACGCTCGATTCCGTCCGATCCGATCGCCGCCCTGCAGCTGGGCATGCGGATGCTGGCGCAGGGTTCGGCCGCCTGGGGCAGCCTGTCCGGATCCGACGCCCGGGCGTTGTTCAGCGGCGTTGCCGGACACGCGATTTCGCGGATGCCGTCGTTGATCTCGGCCGGAGCCGGATTGCTGTTGGCGACGTTGGCGCACACGGTGGGCTGGCCGATCCCGATCGGTGGCAGCCAGCGCATCACCGATGCCCTGATCGCGGATCTGACCGCACACGGCGGTGAACTGCGGGTCGGTGAACCCGTCACCCGGCCGCCGGAGGGTGTGGTGATCTACGACACCGCACCCACCGCACTGCTGGACATCTACGGCGACGCGCTGCCCGCACGGTATGCCCGTGCGCTGCGCCGCTACCGGTTCGGGCCGGGCGTCGCCAAGGTCGACTTCGTGCTGTCCGACGAGATTCCGTGGCAGGACCCGCGGTTGGCGAACGCCCCGACGCTGCACCTTGGCGGCAGCCGGGAGCAGATGGCGCACGCCGAACGGGAGATCTTCGCCGACCGGCACGCCGAGTGGCCGATGACACTGGCCTCGCTGCCGCATCTGGTCGACCCCGGCCGGGTCGACGGTCAGGGCCGGCGGCCGCTGTGGAGCTACGTGCACGTCCCGGCCCACTCACCGGTCGACCAGACCGAGTCGGTGATCAAGATCTTCGAACGGTTCGCGCCGGGTTTCCGCGACATCGTGGTGGCGGCGCGCTGTGTGCCCGCCGCCCGGTTGGCCGATGACAACGCGAACTACGTCGGTGGGGACATCGCGGTGGGCGGGAACGACACCTGGCGTGCGCTGGCCGGGCCTACACCGCGGCTGAATCCGTGGTCCACGCCGATACCGCGGGCCTACCAGTGTTCGTCGGCCACCCCGCCCGGCCCCGGCGTGCACGGGCTGGCCGGGTATTACGCCGCGCGCACCGTGCTGCGGCGGGAGTTCGGTGTCCGCGACATGCCGTCGCTGGCCCCCTGAAAAGCGATTTCGGCGTGCTTGCGGTCGCTGAGCGACC
>Ga0310822_100080_pt1 | contig 161934 bp, 160 predicted proteins | sample P4_ome_2_FD_201313 | JGI IMG/M metagenome (GOLD analysis project Ga0310822, IMG submission 201313) | Sorghum-adapted microbial communities from Joint BioEnergy Institute, Emeryville, California, United States - P4_Day56_Rep2 | ecosystem: Engineered > Bioreactor > SSF (Solid state fermentation)...
GCAGCCGGATGTACCGCACCGGGGATCTGGTGCGCTGGGGCGCCGACGGGCAGCTGCAGTATCTGGGCCGCGCCGACGAGCAGGTCAAGATCCGCGGCTACCGCATCGAACTCGGTGAGATCCAGGCTGCGCTGGCCGATCTGGACGGTGTGCAGCAGGCCGCGGTGATCGCCCGTGAGGACCGGCCGGGGGACAAACGGCTGGTCGGCTACATCACCGGCACCGCCGACCCGGATCAGGCCCGCGCCCGGCTCGCCGACCGGTTGCCCGCCTACATGGTTCCGGCCGCGGTGGTGGTGCTGGACCGGATCCCGTTGACGGTCAACGGCAAACTCGACCGGCGCGCTCTGCCGGCGCCGGAGTATCAGCGGGCGGACCGGTACCGGGCGCCGGAGACGGCGGTCGAGAAGACCCTCACCGAGATCTTCGCGCACGTGCTCGGGCTGGAACGGGTCGGCGTCGATGACTCGTTCTTCGACCTCGGCGGCGACTCGATCTCCGCGATGCGGGCCGTCGCGGCGATCAACACCGCGCTGGACACCGATGTCGCGGTGCGCACCCTGTTCGAGGCGCCGACGGTCCGCCGACTGAGCAGACAGCTGGAGGGCGGGGCCGACACCGCACCGCAGGGCGCGGATCTCGGCGCGGTCACCTACGAATCCGTGCACGGTGCCACCGCGACCGAGGTCAGGGCCGCAGACCTCACCCTGGACAGGTTCATCGACGCCGCCACCCTGCGGACCGCGGCGGACCTGCCCCGCCCGACCGGGCAGGTGCAGACCGTGCTGCTCACCGGGGCCACCGGGTTCCTCGGCCGCTACCTGCTGCTGGAATGGCTGCGCAGACTGCGCCGGGTGGACGACACCGTGATCTGCCTGGTGCGGGGGAGATCCGATGCCGATGCGCGGCAGCGGCTCGAGGCGGCCTTCGACACCGACCCGGCGCTGCGGCGGCACTTCCGCGAGCTGGCCGCCGAGCGGCTGCAGGTGATCGCCGGCGACAAGGGGCAGCCCAACCTCGGTCTGGACGTGCAGACCTGGCGGCGACTGGCCGAACGGGTCGATTTGATCGTCGACTCCGCGGCCTTCGTCAACAGTGTGCTGCCGTATCGGGAACTGTTCGGCCCCAACGTTGTCGGTACCGCCGAGTTGATCCGGTTCGCGTTGACCGCCAAACTCAAGCCGTACAACTTCGTGTCGACCTCCGATATCGGCCGGCAGATCGAACCGGACCTGTTCACCGAGGACGCCGACATCCGCACGATCAGCCCCACCCGCACGGTCGACGCCAGTTACGCCAACGGCTACGGCAACAGCAAGTGGGCCGGTGAGGTGCTGCTCCGGGAGGCCCACGATCTGTGCGGGCTGCCGGTGGCGGTGTTCCGGTCCGGGATGATCCTGGTCGATCCCACCTATGCGGGCCAGCTCAACGTGACCGACACCGTCAGCCGGATGGTGCTGAGCATCGTCGCCACCGGGGTGGCGCCCAAGTCGTTCTACCGGCTCGGCGACGACGGCAGCCGGCAGCGGGCCCATTTCGACGGGCTCCCGGTCGATTTCGTCGCCGAGGCGGTCGCCACGCTCGGATGGCAGATCGCCCGGACGGCGACCGGATCGCCGGCCGGCGACTTCCGGACCTATCACGTGATGAACCCGCACGACGACGGCATCGGGATCGACGAGTACGTGGACTGGCTCATCGAGGCGGGCCACCCGATCGAGCGGATCGACGATTTCGGCGAATGGCTGCGGCGGTTCGAGGCCGGCCTGCACGCCCTTCCGGAGCGGCAACGCCAGCATTCGGTGCTGCAGATGCTGACCCTGCTGCGCCAACAGGGAGGCGAACCGCAGCCCCCGGAGCCGCGGCACGGCTCCGACGCCCCGGCCGACCGGTTCGAGGCCGCCGTGAAGAGGGCCGGCATCAACGGCGGGCAGGGCATTCCACATGTCACACCGGAGGTGATCGTCCGGTACGTCACCGATCTGCGACAGCTCGGGCTGCTGTAGGACGACGACCCGGTGGCGGCAGAGCGCTTGTGACACGACGGAACACGAGGAATCACGTGGGATCGCGACGAACAGGGATCGGTCATGTGGAGTGACCATGTGGAGTGACGTTGTCGGGCTGGCACTGTTCGTGTCGCTCAACCCGATGCTGCTCGCGTTGATCCTGCTGATGATCTCGCGGCCCCGGCCGATACCGAACCTGGTCGCGTTCTGGATCGGCTGCCTGATCGTCAACATCCCGGTCTGGCTGGTGCCGCTGATGCTGCTGCACCTGGTGCCGTCCTTCGAGGCGGTGGCCCGGGATCTGGCGACCCCGTCCGAACAGACCGGGATCCAACCACTGCAGTTGGGCACCGGCGTGTTCTGCCTGCTGGTCGCCACCTGGATCGGGGTGCGGTTGCTGCGCCGGCGGCGGGTGCCCGAACCGGCGCCGGCCGTGGCCGGTGGTGCCGGTTCGACGCTGGTGCTCGACCCCGACGCCCCGGGCGCCGCCGCCGGGAACGACACCGCGGGCGCCGGCGCCGGGGCCGACCAACCCGCGCCGGGCGGCCTGCGCGGCGGGTACCGGAATGCCAAGGCGGCCGTCGGGCGGCTGGTCGGCCGGGCCCGGCAGGCATGGGAGAACGGCGCCGTGTGGGTGTCGATGGTGTTCGGTCTGGCCTATGTGCCGCCGCCCCCGCTGGTGCTGTTGGTGAACACCATCATCGTGGCGTCCGGTGCGCCGATCGGCACCCAGGTGGCGGCGGTGCTGGTCTTCATCATCGTGATGCTGGCGGTGTTCGAGATCGCGCTGCTGGGCTACGTGTTCGTGCCCAGCCGCACCGAGGCGATCCTGCAGCCGATCCACAACTGGGCGCGCGACCACCGCAGTCAGGTGTTGTTGATCCTGTTCGCGGTCGTCGGGACGTGGCAGGTGGTGACCGCCTCCGGGCTGCTCTGAGACCCGCTCAGAGCGGCGGCACCCGGTCGGCCCACGGCATCGCCTCTTCGAGCTGGGCGGCCAACCGGATCAACGTCTGCTCACCGGCCAGCGGTGCGACGAATTGCACACCGAGCGGCAACCCGTCGGCGGTCCAGTGCAGCGGCAGCGAGATCGCCGGCCGCCCGGTCAGATTCGCCAACTGGGTGTAGGGCACCCAGGCCAGGTTCTGCTCCACCGCGTCGTCGACGAACTTGGTGAATCGCAGCAACCCGGCGGTGCGGGTCTTGATCAGCACGTCCGATGCGCGTTCCAGCGCCGCCGGGAGGTCGAACTGCCCGATCCGCGGCGGGGGAGTGGCCAGCGTCGGGGTGAGCAGCAGATCGTGGGTCTCGAAGAATTCGGTGAGCCGGCGGGTGTGGGCATGCCGGCGATGCACGGCGTCGAGATAGTCGACGCTGCCGGTGGCCCGGCCGAGTGCGGCCAGGATCAGGGTGTCCCGTTCGAACGCATCGTCCCCGGCGCCGGTCCGGCGCTTGGTGTCGGCGAGCTCCCACGCGGTGTAGACGAACCATGTCAGCAGGAAATCGCGGGCCAGCGCCGCGTCGTCGAACGGGGCCTGCGGCAGTTCCTCGACCTGATGGCCCAATTCGGTCAACGTGCGCACGGTGGCCTCTACCGCGGCGAACGCGTCCGGGTGGGGCTGTGGGTTGATCGCCGTCGGCACCCGCACCCCGATCCGCAGCCGGCCCGGATCCGCGCCCACACACGAGGCGAACGACGACGGCGGGACGGCCGGCGCATAGGGGCCCCACGGCTCCCCGCCGGCCAGCACATCGAGCATCGCCGCCGTGTCCCGCACCGACCGGGACACCACCCCCTCCACGGCCGCGCCGTGCATGGACTCACCCACCGCCGGTCCGGTGGGGACGAGTCCCCGCCCGGGCTTCAACCCGACCAGCCCGCAGCACGCCGCCGGAATGCGGATCGAGCCGCCGCCGTCACTCGCCCCGGCGCACGGCACGATGCCCGCCGCGACGGCGGCCGCCGACCCGCCGGAGGACCCGCCCGGACTGTGCCGCAGATTCCACGGATTGCGGGTCGGGCCCCAGACCTCCGGTTCGGTGATGCCCTTCGCCCCGAACTCGGGGGTGTTGGTCTTGCCGAAGATCACCAGACCGGCGTCCAGCCAGCGCCGCACCACGCCGGCATGTTCGGTGGCGGGCGTCGACATCAGCGCCCGCGAGCCGGCCGACGTGGGAAGACCGGCGTAGTCCTGCGACAGATCCTTGATCAGGAACGGCACCCCGGCGAACGGACCGGACAGCTCGGTGGGCAACGCCGGGGGCACCTCCCGCACGATCGCGTTGATCCGCGGGTTCACCGCGGCCGCCCGGTCCCGGGCCAGGGTGAGCAACTCCTCAGGCGTCACCTCTTTGTCGGCGATGAGTGTGGCCAGGCCGGTCGCGTCGTGGCTGCGGTACTCGTCGAAATTCACCGTTAGACCGTAAGCAATCGCAAGCGGTTGCGGGCGCCTGCGGTCACGGTCGAGGATGTCGAGAACGGCGTGACGGCTCCGTCCCATGGATGAGCGACCGATCGGGTCGCCACACCGAAGGGAGAATCCGATGGCGAAGTACCTGCTGCTCAAGCACTACCGCGGGGCGCCGGCGGCCGTCAACGACGCGCCGATGGACCGGTGGACACCAGCCGAGATCGAGGCGCACATCAAATACATGGCCGACTTCGCCGACCGGCTCAAGGAGACCGGCGAGTTCGTCGGCGAGAGCGCGCTGGCGCCCGAAGGCGCCTGGGTCCGCCACGACGGCGACGGCCGGCCGCCGGTGACCGACGGACCGTTCGCCGAGACCAAGGACCTCATCGCCGGGTTCATGATCATCGACGTCGACTCCTACGAACGCGCCGTCGAACTCGCCGGTGAGCTCTCCGCGGCCCCCGGCGCCGGCGGCAGACCGATCCATGAATGGCTCGAACTGCGGCCGTTCCTGACCACCGCGCCGACCATCGTCGACCAGTGATCGACGGGCGCAGGCTGCGCGAGCTGATCCCCGGCGTGCTGGGCACCCTCGTCCGCCGCGGCGCCGACTTCGCCTCCGCCGAGGACGCCGTCCAGGAGGCTCTGGTCAGAGCGCTCACCACCTGGGCCGGGAAGCCGCCGCGGGATCCGAAGGGCTGGCTGATCACCACCGCCTGGCGCTGCTTCGTGGACGCCACCCGGTCGGACGCCGCCCGTCGCCGCCGCGAGGAACTCATCGCGACACGACCGCCGCCCGGACCCGACCCCGCCGTCGATGACACCCTGGCGCTGTACTTTCTCTGCGCGCATCCGCGCCTGAGCCCGGCGTCGGCCGTCGCGCTGACGTTGCGCGCCGTCGGCGGGCTGACCACCCGGCAGATCGCGCAGGCCTATCTGGTGCCGGAATCCACGATGGCGCAACGGATCAGCCGCGCCAAACACACCATTGCCGACGTGCAACCGGGTCGGCCCGGTGATCTGCGCACCGTGCTGCGCGTGCTCTATCTCGTCTTCAACGAGGGTTACACCGGCGAGGTCGACCTCGCCGAGGAGGCGATCCGGTTGGCCCGCCGGCTCGTCGCGGTCACCGACGATCCGGAGGTGGCCGGGCTGCTCGCGCTGTTCCTGCTGCACCACGCCCGCCGGCCCGCCCGCACCCGCGCGGACGGCAGCCTGGTGCCGCTGGCCGAGCAGGACCGATCGGTGTGGCGGCGGGATCTGATCGCCGAGGGGGTGGGCATCCTGCAGGCCGCGCTGGCCCGTGACCGGCTGGGCGAGTATCAGGCCCAGGCCGCGATCGCCGCGCTGCATGCCGATGCGCAGCGGGTGGAGGACACCGACTGGGTGCAGATCGTCGAGTGGTACGACGAGCTCGTGGCGCTCACCGGCAGCCCGGTGGTGCGGCTCAACCGTGCGGTGGCGGTCGGCGCCGCCGCCGGACCACGGGCGGGTCTGGCGGCGCTGGCCGAACTGGACCCCGAGTTGCCCCGGCACACCGCCGCGGCGGCCTACCTGCACGAACAGGCCGGTGACATCGCCACTGCGGCAGACCTTTACGCCGAAGCCGCCGCGAAGGCCGACAACCTGGCCGAACGCAACCATCTGACGCTGCGGGCGGCGACGCTCCGCCGGCGGATCTAGCGGCCGGCGCCGGTCACGGCACCGGCACGGTGCGGGACACCCAGTCGGTGATCAACTCGAGTACCGCCGGGGCGAGCGGATCCCGGGCGGACCGCCGGTAGCCGCGAGGTCCGCGGCGGTGCGGATCCGGCCGCAACAGGTGGTTGACGCCGGCGACGACATGGCCCTCGAACGGGCCCGGGATCAGCTCCCGCATCATGTCGATGTCGGCCGGTGGCACCTGCACGTCGTGCGCACCGGTGATCGCCAGCACCGGCACGGTGATCCGGCGCAGCGCCGGCCTCGGATCGTGGGCGATGAGCTCACGCAGCCAGCGGGCGTTGACGCGCACCCCCTGGATCCGCATCACATCCCGGGACGACGCGGCGATGCGGGCCAGCCGCCTTCGCTGGGTCTCGAGCGGATCCAGCCGAACCGCCCGCAGCAGTGCGCGCGCCCACCGGGGCATGGTGTCGAGGATCTGTTCGGCCTGCCACCGCAACACCTCGGCTCCCGGTCGGGCCGGGGTGCCCAGCAGCACCGCCGCGGCCACAGCGGAGTCGGCGGCCAACTCGATGGCGTGCAGACCACCTTCACTGTGGCCGACGACCAGAACCGGCAACCCCGGCATCCGCTCGGTGAGCCGGCGCAGCGCGGCGCGAGCATCGGCGAGCTGCTCGTGGAATCCGGCGCGCAGGTAGTCGCCACCGCTGGCCCCGACGCCGCGTTTGTCGTACCGCAACGTCGCCACCCGGGCGCGGGCCAACTCGTCGGCGAGGATCCGGGTCACCCCGAGCCGCAACCCGCGGGTGTCGGAGTCGCGGTCCACCCGGCCCGAGCCGGACAGCAGCAGTGCGGCGGCGCGCGGCCCGGCGGGGCTCACCAGGGTTCCCGCGAGCCGGCAACCGGAACTGTCGAATGTCACCGCGGGGTCGACTGTCACCTCGGCCATGACCCCATCATGGCCAGACGGCGTCCTCCAGGCTGTCGAGCCCGTGCTCCCAGCGGGCGGTGCGGATCCGGTCACACACCACCCGGGTCACCCCGCACATCGCGGCGGCGGTGACGGCGACGCCCGCCATGACCGCCGCGGCGACGGCCGCCGCAGCCGGTGCGGTGTCGGCGCGGACCTGCTCCGAGGTGACGGCGAGGGCGAACGGCAGCCCGATGACCGACAGCACGACGGTCAGCGTCATGATCGTCGCCTCGACCCGATCGATCGGACGCAACAACGGGTTCCGGCCGTACAGCCGGGTCAGCACCGGCGGCCGGGGCGGCCTGATGACGAAACCGGTCACGGTGTCCTCATCGACCGGACCGTGTTCGACCCGCGCCGATCGCCGGCGACGTGGGCAGACATGACGAAAGCTCCTTCACGAAAGCTGCTTCGGGGTGGGCCGCCCGGTCGCCACCGCCCCGGACCGGACAGAACCCGGTCGATGTGGAGTCGATGTGGATCGGTCGCGACTCCGGCGTCACGCCGGTCGGCGGACCCGGGGCACGGCCCTCCCTCGAAGCTAGGGTCGGCCACCATCCGCCCGGTAGCTATTTCTGTACAGCAGAAACAAGTCAGGGTTCGAGCGAATCGAACCGGCCGTCCAGATCCACCGAGATCTCGTCGGCCGTGCGGAACAACTGTCTGACCAGATCCCCGCGGGCATGCCGCTGGTAGCGCACGATCGGCACCGCGACCGTCACCGCACCGACGGCCCGGCCCAGCCGATTGCGCACCACCGCCCCGAAGGCCGCCACCCCCTCCTCGGTGTGTTCGACGTTGAGGCCGAACCCGACCTCACGCACAGCGGCCAGTTCGGTCAGCAGCTCGGCCCGCTGCCCGGCCGAGCGGTCCGCGTAGAGCCGCTCCACCACCTCGTCGTCGAGCTCGGCCAGCAACGCCCGACCGCCGGCGGTGCGCTCGGCCGGCAACACCTGCCCCCTGCGGTCGCCGACCCGCAACATCGCGGTGGACTCCACCGAGGTGAGGAACCGGACCCCGGTGCCGACCCGGATCACCAGGTTGACGGTCTCGCCGCACACCGTGGACAACGCCTCCAGGTGCGGTAGGCAGACGTCGGTGAACTCGCGGGTCCAGCCCCGCTCGGCCGGCCCGGCGCGCAACGCCGGACCCGGAAGGTACGTGCGCTTCTCGTCCTGTACGGCGAAGCCCCGGTAGACCAGCATCGCCAGCAGGCGGTGTGCCGTGGAGGGCGCGACGCCGAGCTCTTCGGCCGCCTCCGTGAGCCGGACCGCTCCCCCGTCGCGCAGCATCTGCAACAGCCGCAGGGCGTTGTCGACCGACTCCAGGAGATAGGTGGGCCGCTCGATCGCACCTCTGGCCCGTTTCCGCACAACAGAAGAGCGTAGTCGGTGCTCGCCGGACCGGGAACCGGCCGACGCCCCCGATCAGGCCCGGGTGTGGGAGATGTCGGCCAGCACGGCGTAGGCGGCCATCTCGAGCTCCCCGCGATGGTCGACCAGCGCCGTGGTGAGGTCCTGCCGCAGCGACAGGGTGGCGCCGTCGTAGCGCATGCCGTGGATGCCGGAGACGGTGGTGGGGTCGAGGGGGCTCACGGGGACATCCTGGTGGGTGCGTGTCAGCCGAACTCCAGCAGGGTGTAGGCGCCGCGCCACTGCCGGGTCGGCCGGGCCTGCCAGAACCGCGGGAACACGGCCCGGAAGAAGAACCCGCGACCCTCGGGCATCGGGAGGTCGTGCACCGCCCGCACACCCGGCACCGTGTCGGCCAGCCTGGCCAGCTGCGCGGGGGACAGGCTGAACGGCATCGGCGGCACCCGGTAGCGACGGCTGGCCCGTAAACCCTTGGGTGCCAGCTTCTTCAGCAGAACCGGCGGCAGGTCGAAGAGCATCTGTCCACCCGGGAACCGGGCGGCGCACCGCTCGATGAGGGTCATGGCCTCGTCGGGCTGCAGATACATCAGCAACCCCTCGGCGGTGATGAGTACGCCGTGATCGGTGTCCACCCGGTCCATCCAGGAGAAGTCCAGCGCCGACTGGGCCAGCGTGACGATTCGCGGTTCGGCCGGCAGCAACCGCTCGCGCAGTTCGATGATCGGCGGGAGGTCTATTGTCAGCCAACGGAACCGCGCATCGGGGATGGCGTCGGTGAGCCGCCAGAAGGTGGTCTGCAGGCCTTCGGCGAGCGCGACGACCGTGGCGCGCGGGTGATCGGACAGGTACCGCAGCGCGGCCCGGTCGAAAGCCAGCGACCGCAGCGCCATCTCCTGACCGCGGCGGCCGAACTTGGTGAAGTCGAAGTCGATGCGGTCGACGAGCCGGACGGCCATCGGGTCGTCGATGATCGGTTGCGGGTGGCGGGCCTGCTCGGCCCGGCCGTAGAGCGTCATCAACGCGGTCTCCGACACGCCGCTCAGGGTGCTCGCATCGAGCTTGTCGGGATTCGACTCATGCACCGGATCGAGGCTACCCGGCGCCGGCCCTGGTGCCGGGCAGCGCGGCCAGTATAGGTTTACCGTCATGTCTTCGGTATCGGTCATCACCGGAGGTGCGGGCGGAATGGGGCAGGCGACCGCCCGGGTCGTCGGCCGGGAACATGCGGTGGTGCTGTGCGACGTGCGGCAGGACCGGCTCGACACGGCGGCCGCCGTGCTGCGTGACGACGGCATCACCGCCACGCCCGTGCACTGCGACGTCACCGATCCGCAGGCGGTCGACCGGCTGTTCAAGGAGACGGCGGGTATCGGGGAGCTCGCCTCGGTGATCCACACCGCCGGGGTCAGCCCCAGCATGGGTAGCGCCGAATACGTCATGCGCACCAATGCGGTGGGCACCGTCCACGTCAACGAGGCCTTCCTCCGGACCGCGGGCGCGGGCGCGGCGATCGTCAACGTGGCCTCGATGGCCGCGCACATGCTGCCGGCCGAGATGGTTCGGACGAACCTGTTCGCCCGCGCGCTGACCGATCTGGACGGGTTCCTGTCGGAGATGCTCGCCACCTGCGACGCCTTCCCCGAGGAGGGCCGCTCAGGTATCGCCTATGCGCTGAGCAAGAGCTTCGTCAAGTGGTACAGCGCCGCCCAGGCCGAGCGGTTCAACGCGCGCGGGCTGCGCATCGTGTCGGTCTCGCCCGGATCGATCGACACCGAGATGGGACGGCTGGAGGAGCAGGCCGGCGCCGGGGCGATGGTCGCCGATGCCGCGGTTCCGCGCTGGGGCACCCCGGAGGAGATGGCGGAGTTGCTCGCCTTCTGCGCGAGTGCCAAGGCGAGTTACCTCACCGGCACCGACATCCTCAATGACGGCGGGGTGATTGCCTCGATGACAGAACGGGCCCGGGCGGCAGCCGAAACCCAGTAAGGGACAACCTTATCCGCTACGGCAACGTCAACGTCTCAAGGCCGCCCCGGGTTTCCCAGGTTGTGGTGGTGTCGCGGCATTCACCCAGGACGTCGATCATCCGGTTCTGAGCGGTGCTGCTCTGGGGTCGGAACACCGCGACCACACCGTCCTTGTGAGCGATCTTGCCGTGCGTGCGGAAATCGGTGTTGTCGTCCCAACCGGCAGCGAAAAGCCGCTGCACCATCTGCTCGATCTCCGCGGTCGCGGCGTCATAACTGTCGGCCTTCGGATACTTGATGGTCACCTGACCCCGGTACGGGCCACCCCCATTGTCCCGGCACGCCGCCCGGCTGAAATGCGCTTCGGCAACCGGGAGATCGAGCGTCGACACCACATCCCGAGCCGCGTCCACGGCCTGGTCACGAGCCTGTTCGGGGGTCAGCGGTTCGCTGACACCACCGAAGGGAGCAGCCATCGAATCACATCCCGTCACAACGATTACCGCGGTCAGCATCCCTGCCGCCCGGACCAACCAGCTTCGCACTCATGCTCCGATCCTCGTCTGACCTGTCAATGGTGATGTCCTGTTGTGGCCCGGCGGAACAATTCGGGATCCACGAAGTCAGGCAGCACACCCGCGCCGCGGTGCTGCGCGGTCATGCCGTGCTCCTGCAGTTTGTCCCCGTTGCCCGAGGCGATGTCGCCGATGCTGTACAACGACTCCGAACCCGGCTCGAAGTAGGCGCTGTGGTCGGCGAAGACGTTGGCGTTGAAGCCGTACACCTCGGCCTTGAACCGGGTTGAGCCGTAACCGTCCATCGACGGGTCATTGCCGAGCGCGCCGAACGCTTCACCGATACCGGTGATCGGATCAGTGGAAGCTGACCCGACATAGACGTGACCACCCTCCGGGAGGTGAAAATCCGCCGCACTCTTGGCCATATCGGTGCCCGGACTGCCGATCAACACCACATCGTCGACACGCATCCCATAGCCGGCGGCGGCGTCGGCGACCGTGGTCGAACCGTAGGAGTGTCCGATCGTGGTGACATGGGAGGTACCCAACGACGTCACATCGAGCGCGTTGACGTCGGACGCCAACAATTGGCCACCCTCGCGGGCCAGGCCGGTCATCGCGATCCGCGGATCGATCGGCGAGTCCGGTGCGTCATAACCCATCCAGGCCACCACCGCCGTCGGACCGCCGTCGTTCGCCAGATTCGTTTCCTTGAACACGTTGGTGATGTCATCGCTGGCCAGCCAACCGTCGGTGACGCTGTTGCCGGTGCCCGGCACCAGCACCACGGTGTCCTCGGCGGTATCGGGGTTGCCGACCGCGACCGCGGCCCGGCCCTGTCCACCGAACTCCTCTGGCTCGTATACGAACAGGTAGGTCGGCTCATCGGTCAGTTCCGCCTGCCGCTGCAGGCCCTCTCTGACCTTGACCGCGTTGCGGTACCGGGTGACATCGGTGTCGGTCAGGTTGTACCGCTGTGGATCGGCGAGCACCTCCTCGATGTCGGCGCCGAGCACTGCCGCCCGGTTCTGCACCCGGTCGATGTCGTTGTTCATCACCGTCTTGTTGGCCTCGCTGCGGTCTGAGACGCGGATCCCGTTGAGGTTGCCCAGCTTCTCCGGATGCTCCCGCAGCAGCCGTTCCCGTTCCTCGTCCGTCAGCGACGTCCACCAGTCGCGAATCTGCACCGGATCGGTGGTTTCGGGAATCTGCGGGCCGTCGCGCGCCGGGGTCTGTGGTTTCGGTCCGAAGGCACTCCAGACCAGGGCGACGTTGCCGTCCAGCGGCGCCACCGCGGCGGTGATGCCGCCCCGGGCCCGGCGGTCAGCCGCGTCGAACTCGCCCAGCAGTCGGGCCACCACGACAGTGTGGGTGGCGGCCAATTGCTGCACCCGCATCGCGTTGGCCGGGCTTATCCGCGCGTACTGGTCCAGCGCACTGCCCGCCTGCACCGACACCGTGCCGTGCGGCGCGACCGACCATCCCAGCGCCGTCAGCTGAGAGACCGTCTCCAGCAGTGCTGTCCGGTGGCCGATCAGCGCCGTCCCGTCGGTGTGCAGGCTGGTCTGCAAGTCGATCAGCGACTGATGCAGGAGTTGAAGCTGCTGCAGGGTCGGTGCGGCCTTGGCGAGCGCGGCGTCTGCCGCGGTGCCCTGCCAGCTTGTCCGCAATGTGGTGAGCGTGGACTGTTGGCGGGCGATCTGGGCCTGCAGGGTGGCCGCCGCCGCGCCGGCCTTCGCCGCAGCCGATACCAGTTCCTCCGGTCGGGACGCTTCGACCAGCGGAATCGTGACCATCACCGCCCCGCGATCCGGTTGAGCCGTTCCGCCTGCTGCTGATCAGTGCTGCGATAGTCGGCGGCGGCCCGGGTCAACCGTTCGGCATGGGCCGACAGGTCGGTGGCGATGACGCCGGCCACCGCGTCGAGCGTCGCACCGGCCTGTTGACAGGCCGACCCGCAGGACAGACCCGCCAGCGCCGCACCGGCCGCGCTGATCGACTCGCCGATCGTCAACGCCGAGACGGCAGCGGCCACCTCGGTCTGCGCTGTCGCCGCGCTACCCAAGTCATCGGGGTTGACCTGCAGTGCCGCCGCCATGGTTAAGCATCGTAACGGCTGTGGCGCACCCGGCGATGCACCAATTCGTCACCTGCGCGCGGCGCGGATGCCCCTCAACGATGTTCGAACGTCACCGCCGACCGGTCGATCGGCCGAGCGCAGGCGCTGCAGCTCAGCCGGGCGGTGAGACGTTTCCCGCAGACCAGATGGGTCAGCCGCACCGACGGTCGCTCGGTCGGCAACCACCGATCTCCCCACGCCATCATCGACAACGGCACCGGATACAGATCCAGACCCTTGTTCTCGGGCCGCCGGTCGAACGCCACGGCGTGCGCATCCAGCAGGCCATCGTATGCTGCGCAACGTAATTCGCCGCGAACCTGGTCGGCGCAGTCGATGTGGATGACGCGCGTCGGGACGTCGTTTCCGTCGGTATGCCAGCGGTCCCCCACGCCATCGCCGTCATGACGCATGCGAAGAAGTCGGCACCGGCGTCGGTGAGCAGGTAATCGCGATCCTGCTGCACCATCAATCCGTCGTCGCAGAGCGATGACAACCGGGCGCTCAACGTCGAACGGGCGATCTCCAGTCGGCGTCGAAACGCGTCGAACCGGCGCGTGCCGTCGATGATCGCATCGCTGAGCACCAGCCACGACCAGTCGTCGCCGACCGCCTCGGTGGGTTCAGATACGCGCGGCCAGCCGGGTGCCTTCGGCGATGGCGCGTTTGGCGTCCAGCTCCGCGGCGACCTCGGCGCCGCCGGCCAGATGAACCGACATCCCCGCGGCGGACAGTTCGGCGTGCAGTTCCCGTTGGGGCAGCTGGCCGGCGCAGACGACGATGTCGTCGACATCGAGCACTCGGTCCCGGCCGTCGACGCTGATGTGCAGGCCGGCCTGGTCGATGCGGTGATACCGCACGCCGGTCAGCTGGTGCACACCGCGGTGGCGCAGCGTCGCCCGATGCACCCAACCGGTCGTCTTACCCAATCCGGCGCCGATCTGGGAGCGCTTGCGCTGCAACAGATACACCTCCCGCGCCGGTGCTGGCGGCTGCGCTCCGGTCAGCCCGCCGGGGTGTTCGGCCGGGTCGGCCACGCCCCACTCGCGCAGCCAGTCCGCGACGGGTTGCGGCCGTACCCCGCCATGCGTCAGCAGCGTGGTGACGTCGACACCGATGCCGCCGGCGCCGATCACCGCGATCCGCCGGCCGATGTCGACCTGCCCGGTGATCACCTCGGCGTAGCCGTGCACGTTCGGCCGGTCGATTCCCGGGATGTCCGGAATACGCGGTGCCACACCGGTGGCCAGCACGATGTCGTCGTAGCCGGCGTCGAGCAGCTCGGCCGCGGTGACACGGTGGTTGAGGTGCAGTTTGACACCGGTGATCTCCAGTCTGCGGGTGAAATAGCGGATGGTTTCGGCGAATTCCTCCTTGCCGGGGATGCGGCGGGCCAGCTGGAACTGTCCGCCGATCACCCCGGCCGCCTCGAACAGGTCCACGGTGTGACCGCGCACCGCCGCCGTCGTCGCCGCCGCGAGACCCGCCGGGCCGGCGCCCACCACCGCGATGCGCAGCGGTCGGCGGGCCGGTGCCAACCGCAGTTCGGTCTCGTAGGCGGCGCGCGGATTCACCAGGCAGGTGGCCCGCTTGCGGGCGAAGGCGTGGTCGAGGCAGGCCTGATTGCAGGCGATGCAGGTGTTGATCTCCTCGCTGCGGGCCTGCCGAGCCTTGTCCACCCACTCCGGATCGGCGAGAAACGGCCGGGCCATCGACACCAGATCGGCGTCGCCACGCGCCAGGATCTCCTCGGCGACCTCCGGCATGTTGATCCGGTTGCTGGCGATCACCGGGACCGTCACGTGCCGGCCCAACGCCGCGGTGGCCCAGCTGAACGCCGCCCGCGGCACCGAGGTGACGATGGTGGGCACCCGCGACTCGTGCCAGCCGATCCCGGTGTTGATCATCGTCACGCCGGCCGCCTCGATCTCGGCCGCCAGCGCCGTGACATCGGCGAAGGTCTGCCCGCCCGGCACCAGATCCAGCAGCGACATCCGGTAGATCACCAGGAAGTCGTCGCCGACCGCGGCCCGCACCCGCCGGACGATCTCGACGGCGAACCGCCGCCGGCGGGCCGGATCACCGCCCCATTCGTCGGTGCGGCGGTTGGTCCGGGCGGCCAGGAACTGGTTGATCAGGTAGCCCTCGGACCCCATGATCTCCACACCGTCGTAGCCGGCGCGCCGGGCCAGTTCGGCCGACCGCGCGAAATCGTCGATGGTGCCCCGGATTTCGCCGCCGGTCATACCACGGGCCGGGAACGGGGTGATCGGTGACCTGGTGCGCGACGCGCTGACGCCGAACGGGTGGTAGGCATACCGGCCGGCGTGCAGGATCTGCAGTGCGATCCGCCCGCCGGCGTCGTGTACCGCCGTGGTGATGACCCGGTGCCGGTCGGCCTCCCGCGCCGACGTCAGCTTGCCGGCGAACGGCAGCAGCCAGCCGGTGCGGTTCGGCGCGAACCCGCCGGTGATGATCAGTCCGACGCCGTGGGCGGCCCGCTCCGCGTAGAACGCGGCCAGTTTGGGCAGCTGACCCGGGCGGTCCTCCAGGCCGATGTGCATCGAGCCCATCACGACGCGGTTGGGCAGGGTGACGGCGCCCAGCCGCAGCGGTGTGAACAGGTGCGGAAACGGCACCGGGGCGGACGATTCCACGTCAGCTGAGCGCGCCCAGGATCGGCTGCGATTCCAGTAGTCCCGCATCGCTGGGTTCCTGCCGGTCGGTGAACACCCGCCGGTGCTGTCTGGCCCGCCACTCCAGATGCGCTTCGGCCGGTTTGTCGTAGCCGTGGCGTTCCCGCGCCTCGGCCGGGGTCACGACCTCGGTGCTGCGGGGCGCCACCCCGTGGAACACCGGTGCCACGACCGGCACCGTTGACGGTGAGATCTGCTTCAGCAGCCGCAGTTTCACGGTTGCCGGAGCGGCATGGAGCACGGCGAACACGACCCGCAGCACCGGTGCCACGGCCACATCGGTGACGCGGGACTGCTTCAGCCCGCCCATCTCCCGCATCCAGCGGGGCATGGCGGCCAGCACGCCCGCGCGCACCACCCGATTGGTCACCCAGGTCAGCGGCGTCAACGGCCGGGGCAGGTCCGGGGCGACCAGCGCGGTGCCGTCGAGCAGATGCGCCATGGCCTTGCGGGCGATCGGCGACCCGGACAGCTGCGGGCGCATCCGGTCGAAGTAGTCCCGGACGCCGGCCCGATCCCGCGGCACGTCGGCGGGATCGCAGGTCTGCAGTTCCGCGGCGCGCGCGCACTCCGCCCAGTACCGCTGTTCCTCCTGTTCCGACAGCGGGCCGGGGCCGTACCTCTCGTAGGCGTAGAGGATGGAGTGCCACGCGGTCAGGTGGATCCACAGCTGCGACTGCGGATCGTTGGCGTCGTAGCGCCGGCCGCTGTACGGCTCGGTGCCGATCGCCTTGGAATGCACCTTGACCAGCACGTCGGCGGCCTGCGAGGTGGACCGGGAGTCGCCGAACGCCACCATCGCGAAGTACCGCAGGGTGCGGTCGTAGCGGGTGCGCGGCCGCTTGTAGATGTCGTGGGTGGTGTCGACCGCCGCCACCAGCGCGGGGTCGAGCTCCTCGATGACCACCGAGCGGATGAACCCGATGCTGAACGAGGTCGGATAGCTCCACACCTTCCAGGTCACCGAGTCGGGGCCGAAGAACCCGTAATCCTCCGCGGGTTGGACGTGGTGAGCGGCGGCGGCCATCTGATTCCCCTTCCCGGCCTGTCCCTGCCAATTCCTACAGTCATGTAGTATTTTCCTACGTGAGTGTAGCAACTGAGCGTGGTGGCGCAAGATCACGACGCCGGGCAGCCCACCTGGGGCCCGAACGGCGCCGGCCGCAGGTGCTCGACGCGGCCAAGGCCATCGCCCTGGAGGGCGGCGGCATCCCGGCCATCACCATCGGCGCGGTCGCCGACCGGCTGGGGGTGACCCGCCCGGTTGTCTACGCCTGTTACCCCGACAGGGTGGCGCTGGTGACCGCACTGCTGGAACGCGAGGAACAGACGCTGCTGAACGGCGTGCTCGCCGCCTATCCGACACCGCGCACCCACCACGCAGAGGAGGCGTTCATCGCCGGTATGCGGGCACTGCTGCGCACCGTGGCCGACCAACCCGACACCTGGCGAATGCTGTTCTGGTCCAATCCGGGACCCGACATCGCCACGATGATCGCGCGCGGTCGCCAACGGGTGGCCGAACGGTTCGCCGCGCTGATCGCCCCCGATCTGCAACGCTGGGGCACCGAAGACGCCGACCGCAAACTCCCGGTGCTCGTCGAGTTGTTCGTGTCCATGGGCGAGGCGGCGGTGCGCAGCCTGCTCTCCGACGAAAACGATCACACCCCCGACGAACTCGGCGAGCTGGTGGGCCGGGCGGCCTACCGCGCCATCCGGCACGCCTGAGCCGCGTCAGGCCGGGGCGCCGAACCACCTCGACAGCCGGGCGGTCAGGTCCTGTTGACCGGGGTGGTCGGCGCCGACCCAGGCCACGTGACCGTCGGGACGCAGCAGTACCGCCGGCACGTCGAGCGCGGCGCCCGGATCGACGATGTGGTCGACGCGGTCGGCCCATCCCGACACCGACAGCGTTCCGGTCCGGTCCAGCAGCACCCCGCGGCCGGCATGCATGCGGGCGTAGAGCCGGCCACCGGTCAGCGGGATGTCGCGCATCCGCCTGCCGAGCAGCCCATGACCGTCGCCCATCGTGTGGTAGCGCACGCCGATCGCGGTGATCTTCTCGGTCAGATACCGGTTGACCTCCTCGAAATCCATCAGCTCGGCCAGCAGCCACCGCACCGCCCGCGGCCCCGGTTCCGGCGACATCAACTCCATCTGCGCGCGGGTGTTGTTCAGCACGTCGGCGGCCACCGGATGACGTTCGGCGTGGTAGGTGTCGAGCAGTCCGTCCGGCGCCCAGCCGCCGACCGCGGCGGCCAGCTTCCAGCCCAGGTTGAACGCGTCCTGGATGCCCAGATTGAGCCCCTGCCCGCCGGCCGGCGGGTGCACGTGCGCGGCGTCTCCGGCCAAGAACACCCGGCCGGCCCGGTAACGCTCGGCCAACCGGGTGGCGTCGCCGAACCGGGACAGCCAGCGCGGTGTGTGCGCGCCGAAGTCGGTGCCGGCGAAGGCCTTCAGCCGGCGACGGAACTCGTCGAGGGTCGGTTCGGCGCGATCACCGGCGACGCCCTCGGCCGGCACGATCACGCGGTACACCCCGTCCCCGAGCGGCATGGCGCCGAACCGCAACTGGGTCTTGCGCACCTCGGCGACCACGGCGGCCACCGTCGCCGGATCCGCGGAGAGCGACATCTCGCCGAGCAGCGTCTCCGATCGGGCCGGCTCACCGGGAAACCCGATCCCGGCGAGCTTGCGCACGGTGCTGCGGCCGCCGTCGCAGCCGACGAGATAGCGCGCCCGCTGAACCGAACCGTCGGCCAACTCGACGGTGATCCCGGCAGCGTCCTGGTCCAGGCCGACCACTGCGCAGCCCCGGCGGATCACGGCGCCGCGCTCGGCGGCCCACTCGGCGAGCAGGCGGTCGGTGACGGGCTGCCGGATGCCGAGCACGTAACCGTGTGCGGTGTCGAGTTCGGCCGGCGGTTTGGCGATCGCGGCGAAGAACCCGCCCACCGGATGCCGCTGCCCGTGCGCCAGAAACCGGTCCAGCAGACCGCGCTGGTCGAGCATCTCGATGCTGCGCACATGCAGACCCAGCGACCGGACGTGGGCCGGTGGCTCGCTGTTCTTCTCGACCACCAGCACCCGCACCCCATGCAGCCGCAACTCACCGGCCAGCATCATGCCGGTCGGCCCGCCGCCGACGACGATCACGTCGTACACGAATCCCCCCCTCCTGAGAATCGTTGATTCCCAGCCCTTCTAGTGTGGACGAGGGGAGATTGTGCCGCAGCACCCGGGCCTTGCGGCAAGCCCGGGGGTGCGCGCTACATTGAGAGTGGGAGAGGCCGAACTCAGCCGATCATCTGGGCCAGCTGGATCAGATTCCCGCAGGTGTCGTCGAGCACGGCGGTGATGACGTTGCCCATCGTGGTGGGCGGCTGGGTGAAACGGACGCCCATCTGCCGCAGCCGGTCGAACTCGGCGTGCACATCGTCGACGGCGAACGAGGTGAACGGGATCCCGTCGGTGACCAACGCCTCCTTGAACGGCCCCACCGCCGGATGGCCGTCGGGTTCCAGCACCAGTTCGGTGCCGTCGGGCTCCTCGGGCGAGACCACCGTGATCCACCGGGCGTCGCCCAGCGGGATGTCGTGCTTGGGCAGGAAGCCGAGTTTCTCGGTGTAGAAGCGCAGCGCCTTGTCCTGATCGTCAACGAGCACGCTGGTCAGATGGATTCGCATCGTGTTCCGTTCCTTTCCGGAGCCACCGCTCGATGATCGGTTCCAGCGGCGTGGTGTCGATGTGGTGGAACTTGTACCGGCCGTCACGGCGGGTCTTGACCAGACCCGCCCGCTCGAGCACGTCGAGATGCTGGGAGATCGCCTGTCGCGAGGAGCCCAGCCCGTGTCTGGTGGTCAGCCGGGCGCAGATCTCGAACAGCGTCTGGCCGTCCCGTTCGGTCAGTTCGTCGAGGATGGCGCGCCGGGTGGGGTCGGCCAGGGCCTTGAAGACATCCCCCACACGACGACGATAGGCAAGTGTTTACTTGCCTGTCAATCGCGGGATCGTGGACAATCGAGGTGTCTGCCGGTCCATCCGTCGAGGAGGAGATTCGTCGTGGCCGTTCGTCGTACCTCGTTGTTCGCGACCGTGGCAGGTGTGGCCGCCGCCGGTCTGCTGTTCGGCACCGGCGCCGCCGGCGCGCAACCGCATCACCGGTTGTTGGACACCACCTGCACCTTCGAGCAGTTCCGAGCCGCCGCCCAGCAGCACGCACCCGATCTCGCCGCCGATCCGGAGCGGATGGCCAAGTTCGAGAAGGTGCTCGACATGTCGGTCGAGGAACGTCACGCCAAAGCGGCCGAGATGCGGGAGAGGATGGGCGAGATCCCGCCCGAGAAGCGCGAGAGGATCCGCGCCTGGAAGGAATCCCCGGAGGGGCAGGCCGAGATCACCGCCATGCGCACGGTGCTGGACACCTGCGCTCAGTTCTGAGCCGAACGGCCCGAGCCGGCGGACCCGCTCTCACGGCCCGCGTTTGCGGCGGAATGACGCCCGGCCGTTGCGGCGTAGCATCGCCAGAGTGGCCGCGAGTCGTCCCCGGTTGAGGTCGGGTGGGAGTCCGGCGCCCACCCGATGCAGCTGATCGGTGTGCCAGGCGAGTTCCAGCAGACCGTCCAGTTGTTTGAGGTCGACGAAGCGGCCCAGCATCCTCCGCATCCCGTAGCGCGGGTGATACGACGGCACCGCGTCGGCGCGCCCGGTCAGGATGACGTGTGCGGCATCGGTGGTGGTGACGGTGGGGCGGCCCAGCCCGATCACGTCGCAATCCCCGGCGGCCACCGCCGCCGCCATCGCCGACCGGCTGCGGAATCCGCCGGTGACCGCGAGCGGAATGTCGCCGATCAGTGTGCGCACGGTGCGCGCGTAGGCCAGAAAGTACGCCTCCCGCTGCCGGGTGCTCTCCGAGACGGCTCCCATCATGGCGGGCTGCTCGTAACTTCCGCCGCTGATCTCGATCAGATCCAGGCCTTCGGGGGCCAGCGCCTCCAACACGGCGCGGGATTCGTCCTCGGTGAACCCGCCGCGCTGAAAGTCGGCCGAGTTGAGCTTGATGGCCACCGCGAATCCGGGCGACACCCGCGCCCGGACCCGGCGCACCACCTCCAGCACGAATCGGCGGCGCCGCTGCGGGTCGCCGCCCCACTCGTCGGTGCGCCGGTTCGACAGCGGGGAGAGGAACTGGGTGATGAGATAACCGTGCGCACCGTGGATCTGAACGCCGTCGAAGCCGGCCGCCTCGCAGATCGCCGCGGTGGTGGCGAACCGGTCGATGATGTCCTCGATCTCGGCGGAGGCCAGTTCACGGGTGTGGCCGCGCCCGGGAAGTTCAGTGGAACGGGGCTGGGCGCCACCGGAACGTGACCGAACGCCAACGGATTCGCCTGCCGGCCAGGGTGATTGAGCTGCGCCAGGATGGGCACACCGCCGCCGTTGCCGTCCTTGGTGGTCCGGGCCCAGCGGGTCAGCGCGTCGAGGTGACGGGTGTCCTCGATGACGATGTTGCCGGGTTCGGCCAGCTGCGAGCCGTCGACCATCACATTGCCGGTGACGATCAAGCCGTACCCGCCGCGCGCCCACGCGGAGTACAACCGCTCCAGCCGGGCGTCCGGCGCGTGCTCCCGGTCGGCGAGCACCTCGCTCAGCGCGGCCTTCATGATCCGGTTGGGCAGCACCAGCCCACAGGGCAGTGTCACCGGATCGTGCAGTGTGTCGGTCGTCGTCACGACAGCCCTTCGGACCCGGCGCCGGGATCACCCGCCGTCGCCGGCCGCGAGCGCGTCGATCGCGGCACGCAGTTTGGCCGCCGCCTCGTCGGCGACCTCCTGCAGGCCGGGCTGGTCGGAGACCTGCACCATGACCTTCGGGTCCATCGCGTCGACGATCACCGTGCCCTCCGCGGAGGTGTCGGCACGCACCGTGACGTTGCAGGGCAGCAGCAGGCCGATCTGCCGATCGGCGTTGACGGCCCGGTGCGCCAACGGCGGGTTACAGGCACCGAGGATGAGATAGTCCTCCATGTCCTCACCGAGCTTGGCCTTCAGCGTGGCCTTCATGTCGATCTCGGTGAGCACACCGAAACCCTGATCGGCCAACGCTTTACGGGTGCGCTCGACCGCATCCTCGAATGTGGTGCGCAGTCTTGTCGACAGTGCGTAGCTCACGGTTCTCCCCTTCTCTTTCGATCAGGCCCTGTCCCGATCAGGCCGTGTCCCGATCAGGCCGTGTCCCGATCAGGCTAGGGCCAGGAACAGCTTTTCGAGCTCGGCTTCGGACATCGGCTCCTGTCCGTCCGCGCCCTCACCCGACAGGCACTCCCTCAGGCCGGTGGCGACAATCTTGAATCCGGCCCGGTCCAGGGCCCGCGACACCGCCGCCAGTTGGGTCACGACGTCCTTGCAGTCACGCCCTTGTTCGATCATCGAGACCACTCCGGCGAGCTGACCCTGAGCCCTGCGCAACCGGTTGAGCACCGCGGCGATCGCGGCCTCGTCACCAACCATGGGTTGCTCCTTTCTGAAGGGGGTTCCGACCCCCGGATCATGTAACCCATGGTACCGGTGGGGGTATTCCGGCGGCCGGCTCGAACAGGTCATGCGGTGGCCGGACGTGAGCTCAGTGCCTCCGCGACCCGGCGCAGCGGACACCGGCCGTACCGGCTGCAGGTGAAGGTGAGGGCCGCGGCCACCGCGGTGAGCACGGCGGCGGCCGCCCCGACAGCCGGATGGGCCTCCTGCGCGAGGATGACGGCGGACATCGTGAGCACGAACCAGCCGAACGCCTGCCGCAGGGTGTCGGGGTTCACCAGCGCCGTCAGCCGGGAGCCGAGGAGCGCCCCGGCCACCGCCGCGACCGTCACCGCCAGGGCGACCGGCCAGTCGATCTGCACGCTGGTCAGGTAACCGGCCAGCCCGGCGAACGATTTCATCGCGATCACGACGAGCGAGGTGCCCACCGCGGCCGGCATCGACAGCCCGCCGAGCAGCGCGAGCGCCGGTACGACCAGGAACCCGCCGCCGGCTCCGACCAGGCCGGTCACCAGGCCCACCACCAGGCCGTCGGCGAGGATCCGGGGCACCGGGAGCCGGTGGTCACCACCGGTATCCGGCGTCGCCGTGTTCCGGCGCCCCCGCAGCATGGCCACCGCGGTGGCGGCCATCATCACCGCGAAGCCCAGCAGCAAAACGGTGCCCGGGATGAAGCGGGCGAGTATCCCGCCGGCATAGGCGCCGGCCATGCCCGCCGCGCCGAAGATCAGGCCGGTGCGCCACCGCACCTGACCGGCCCGGGCGTGCGAGACCGCGCCGACCGCGCTGGTGACGCCGACCACCAGCAGCGAGGTCGCGATCGCCGCTTTGGCGTCCATCCCGGCCACATAGGCCAGCAGCGGCACCATCAGGATGGAACCCCCGCCGCCGAGCAGGCCCAGCGCCACGCCGACGAGCACGGCCAGGGCGATGATCAGCCCGATCATGATCGGCCCGTCTCGGGGCCGGAGTCGATCAGCTGGGCGACGATGGTGCGGGCGTCACAGGTGGCGCCGCGGTTGTACGGCAGCTTGGCCAGCAGCATGCCCATCGCGCAGGTGTTGGTGAGCGCGGCGAACATCAGCCCGCCCCCGATCGCGGCGGCCACCCATTGGAGGCCGGGTACCACCACGCTGGCCAGCACGCTGAACAGCACGATCGCCCCGGCGACCAGGCGGACCTGGCGTTCCAGATCCCACCGCTGCCTGCCGCGGACCACGTCGAAGCCCTGGGCTTCCCATGCGGTGATGCCGCCCTCGAGGATGTGCACGTTGGTCAGCCCGGCGGCCCGCAGTGTCTCCTCGGCCTGCGCGGCGCGCTGGCCGGAGCGGCACACCAGGATGACGTCCTGGTCGAGGTGCCGCGCGATCTCGTCCCGGTGCTCGCGCAACAGGTCCAGCGGCACGTTGTAGGCGCCGGCGATGTGCGCCGTCTCGAACTCGCCGGGGGTGCGGACGTCCAGAACCCTCGGCGGCGAGTCGGAGTCGAGGCAGTCCCGCAGGTGCCGGCAGTCGATCGTGGCGGTCATGTGAGTCGTCCTTCCGGTCGTCGATGTTGCGTCATATACCCGTGGGGGTATAGTCGTCATCATGATACACATACCCCCAGGGGTACCTAACGGGGCCGGATCGACCGGCATCCGCGCGAGGAAGGAATCCGCGATGAAATTCATCCAGTACTACCTGGACTGCCTGTCGCACGCGTCGTACCTGATCGCCGACGACAAGACCGGCCGTGCGGTCGTGGTCGACCCGCAACGCGATGTCGCCGAATACCTCTCCGACGCCGAGAAATACGGCTACACCATCGAACTCGTCATCGAAACCCACTTCCACGCCGACTTCCTGTCCGGCCATCTGGAACTGGCCGAGGCCACCGGCGCCAAGATCGTCTACTCCTCGGTCGCCGAGACCGAGTTCGAATCGATGGGAGTGGCCGACGGCGAACGCTATTCGCTGGGTGATGTGACGCTGGAGTTCCTGCACACGCCGGGCCACACGCCCGAGTCATTGAGCATCGTGGTCTACGAGCACGCCGACGACGAGATCCCCTACGGCGTGCTCACCGGCGACACCTTGTTCATCGGTGACGTCGGCCGTCCCGATCTGCTCGCCTCGATCGGATACACCCGTGAGGAACTGGCCGACAAACTCTACGACTCACTGCACCACAAGCTGATGACCCTGCCCGACGCCACCAGGGTGTACCCGGCCCACGGCGCCGGCTCGGCCTGCGGCAAGAACCTGTCGACCGAGCTGTGGTCGACGATCGGCGAGCAGCGGGAGACCAACTACGCGCTGCGCGCCCCGGACAAGGCCACGTTCATCGAACTGGTCACCGAAGGACAGCCGCCCGCGCCGGGCTACTTCGTCTACGACGCCATCCTCAACCGCAAGAACCGCGGCCTGCTCGACGAGACCGCCCTGCCGCCGGTGTTGAGCTACGACGAGATGCTGGCCGCGGTCGAACGCGGCGCCGTCCTGGTCGACGGCCGCAGCCCCGAGGAGTTCGCCCAGGGGCATCTGCGCGGTGCGATCAACATCGGTCTGGACGGCCGCTACGCCGAATTCGCCGGGTCGGTGCTGCCGGCGGACGTCGACATCGTGCTGTTCACCGAGCCGGGCGACGAGCTGGAAGCCAAGAACCGGCTGGCCCGGATCGGATTCGACCGGGTGATCGGCCATCTGGACCGGCCGTTCGAGGTGATGATGGCCCACCCGGACCGCGTCCAGGTGGCCTCCCGGTTGACGGTGAAGGCGTTCGACCAGCGGGCGGCCGAACTACCCGACCTGCAGATCGTCGACGTGCGCAATCCGGGTGAGGTCGCCCTCGGCGCGATTCCGGGAGCGATCGCCATCCCGGTCGGTCAGCTGCCGGACCGGTTGACCGAGCTCGACCCCACCCGGCCGACGGTCGTGTACTGCGCCGGCGGTTACCGCTCGTCGGTGGCCGCCAGCCTGCTGCGCCGGAGCGGCTTCACCGACGTCAGCGACATCCTGGGCGGCTACGGCGCCTGGGTGGACGCGCGCCAGGTCGCCTGACGCCCCGGCCGGCGGCGGCGCATCGTCACCGCTTCAGCGGCTTGTAGAACACCAGGCCGTTGCCCTTGTTGTCGTAGACAACCGCGCGGCGCTCATGAGCGTCGTCGTAGGGGCCCTTGACGATGCCGCCGCCGCTGGCCTCCACGGCCTTGGCCGCTCCGTCCACATCGTCGGTCTTGATCCCGACGACCACCTGCCCCGGGATCGGGTGGTCCACCTCGGTCGCCAGGGCCAGCGTCACCGAGCCCCCGTCGAGGGCGGCGAAGTGCGTGCCGTCGCGGAACTTCAGTGGCATCCCCAGGGTCTCGCTGTAGAACTTGATCGACTCATCCAGATCGTCGGTCGACAACACGATCATCCGGACTTCATGGTCGCTCACGGCTGCCTCCTGATTGCTCGACAGGATCGAGTTTACGACCGGCGTCGTTCCCCGCTTCACACGATCGGGGTTCACGATCGGGGTTCGAGGGACCGCTCAGTCCATCCGGCCGGCGTCGATCAACCGCAGCACCGGTGTGCCCGCCTCGTCGGAGGCGGACAGGTCCACCTCCACGTCGAAGCCCCAGTCGCGGTCCCCGGCCGGGTCGTCGAGGATCTGCCGCACCCGCCACACCCCGGGCTGCCGGTCGAAGATCAGCATGGCCGGGCCGCGGGCGTCCGGACCGGTGCCGACGTCATCGTGCTCGGCGAAATACGCCTCCCCGACCTCGGCCCAGCGTTGCGCGGTCCAGCCCGAGTCGGCGTCGAGCGCACCGAGTTCGTCCCAGCGTTCCCGGGCGAACAGCTCCACCCGCCGGAACAGCGCGTTGCGCACCATCGCGGTGAACGCGCGCTCGTTGCCGGTCAGCGGCCGCGGCCGGTCCGGCGCGGCGGCCGGGGCCGTGCCCGGATCGGGCCGGTCCGGATTGGTGAGCTCCTCCCATTCGTCGAGCAGGCTGGAATCCACCTGCCGGACAAGCTCACCCAGCCACTCCACGATGTCGGTGAGCTCCTCGGTGCGGGCCGCGGCCGGCACCCCGGAGCGCAACGCCTTGACCGCGTCGGACAGGTAGCGCAGCACCGCCCCCTCCGAGCGGGTCAACCCGTACTCGCTGACGTATTCGCGGAACGTCATCGCCCGCTCCCACATCTCACGCACCACCGACTTGGGCGACAGCTGCGCGTCGGCCGCCCACGGGTTGCTCTGCAGGTACACCTCGAACGCGTGCTCGAGCAGTTCCTCGAGGGGCTTGGGGTAGCTGACCTCGTCGAGCAGCTCGATCCGCTCGTCGTACTCGATGCCCTCGGCCTTCATCGCGGCGATCGCCTCGCCGCGGGCCTTCTTCAACTGCGCCGCCAGGATCTGCCGGGGATCCTCCAGCGTCGCCTCGATCACCGAGACCACGTCGAGGGCATAGGTCTGCGAGGCCGGGTCGAGCAGGTCGATCGCGGCCAGCGCGAACGTCGACAACGGTTGGTACAGCGCGAAGTTCGGTGGCAGGTCCACGGTCAGCCGGTACCGCCGGCCGTCCGGTTCGGGTTCGTCGAGCCGTTCGAGCACCCCGGCCTGCAACAGCGACCGCGCGATGCCGACCGCCTCCCGGACCAACCGCAGCTGCCGCTTGCGCGGCTCGTGATTGTCGGTGAGCAGCCGGCGCATCGCGGCGAACGGGTCGCCGGGGCGGTCCACCACGTCGAGGATCATCGCCGTCGACACCCGCATATTGCTGGTCAACGGTTCCGGCGCGGCGTCGACCAACCGTTTCATGGTGGCCTCACTCCACGGCACCATGCCCTCGGGAGCCTTGCGGCGCACCAGCTTCCGCCGCTTCTTCGGATTGTCGGCGACCTTCGCGAACTGCTTGAGGTTCTCCACCTCGTGTTCGGGCGCCTGCACCACGACCGTTCCGGCGGTGTCGAAGCCCGCCCGTCCGGCGCGGCCGGCGATCTGGTGGAACTCCCGGGCGTTGAGCAGCCGGGTGCGCACCCCGTCGTACTTCGACAGCGCCGAGAACACCACGGTGCGGATCGGCACGTTGATCCCGACGCCGAGGGTGTCGGTGCCGCAGATCACCTTCAGCAGCCCGGCCTGCGCCAACTGCTCCACCAGCCGCCGGTACTTGGGCAGCATGCCGGCGTGATGCACCCCGATACCGTGCCGCACCAGCCGCGACAGCGTGGCGCCGAACGCCGAACTGAACCGGAACCCACCGATCATCTCCGCGATCGCGGCCTTCTCCTCCCGGGTACACACGTTGATGCTCATCAACGCCTGCGCCCGCTCCAGCGCCGACGCCTGGGTGAAGTGCACGATGTAGATCGGCGCCTGCCGGGTGTCGAGCAGATCGGAGATGGTCTCGTGGATCGGCGTGGTCGCATACGAGTAGAACAGCGGCACCGGCCGTTGGGCGCCGGTCACCAGCGCCGTCGGCCGGCCGGTACGCCGGGTCAGATCGTCGCGCAGGAACGTGACATCCCCGAGCGTGGCCGACATCAGCAGAAACTGCGCCTTGGGCAGTTCCAGCAGCGGCACCTGCCAGGCCCAGCCGCGGTCCGGATCGCCGTAGAAGTGGAACTCGTCCATGACGATCATGTGGTCGTCGGTGTTGGCCTCGCCGCCCTCCCGCAGCGCGATGTTTGCCAGCACCTCGGCCGTGCAGGCGATGATCGGCGCGTCGGCGTTGACCGCGGCGTCACCGGTGAGCATTCCGACGTTGACCGCGCCGAACACCTCGCAGAGCGCGAAGAACTTCTCACTCACCAGCGCCTTGATCGGCGCGGTGTAGTAGCTGCGCCGGCCGCCGGCGAGCGCGGCGTACAACGCGCCGGTGGCCACCAGCGACTTGCCCGACCCCGTCGGCGTGGCCAGGATCACGTTCGCGCCGCTGACCAGTTCGATCAGCGCCTCCTCCTGCGCCGGATACAGCGGCGTGCCGTTGGCCGCCGCCCAGTCCGCGAACGACGTGAACAGCGCGTCGGGGTCGGCGCCCCGCGCGCGCAGCGCGGAGAGGTCGGCCGGATCGTCGATCAAGGCAGGGGTTGTGGCGGTCATATCTCTCAACAGCGTGCCTGATCGCCGATACCTTCCCGACGGGTGTCACCCCGACGCTGGCTATGGTCGAGCAGGTGACGATCCCTTATGACGCGGAACTGCGCGAATCGATCCGGAGGAATCTGGCCGGTCACGACCGCCGGGTAGTCACCGATCCCACCAAGCGCCACGCCGCGGTCGCGATCGTGCTGGTCGACTCCGAGGTCGGCGAGGACCGGGTCGACCCGGCTCCGGTCGACGACTGGAACGCCGGGCGCGGGTTGCCGGCGCCCGACCTCGACGGCCGGATGGTCGACGTCTCCGGCGGCGCCGCGTTCGTGCTGTGCCGGCGGGCGTCCCGGTTGTCCTCCCACAGCGCACAGTGGGCGCTGCCCGGCGGCCGGGTGGACCCGGGGGAGACCATCGTCGAGGCGGCGCTGCGGGAAACGCACGAGGAGGTCGGGGTGACCCTGCCCGAATCGTCGGTGCTCGGCCTGCTCGACGACTACCCGACCCGGTCCGGCTACGTGATCACCCCGGTGGTGATCTGGGGCGGTGGCCGGCTCGACCTGCGGCCCGCCCCGGACGAGGTGGTGGCCGCCTACCGGGTCGGGCTGCACCAGCTGCAGCGCCCGGACTCGCCGCGGTTCGTCTCGATCCCGGAGAGTGACCGGCCGGTGGTGCAGATCCCGCTCGGCGGTGACCTCATCCACGCCCCGACCGGGGCGGTGCTGCTGCAACTGCGGCTGCTGGGCCTGGAAGGCCGTCCCGACCCGGTGCACGACCTCGAACAACCGGTCTTCGCCTGGCGCTGACCCGTCAGGCGGGCGCGGGGGTCCCGGCCGGGTCCTCCAGCGGCGTGAGCCCGCTCAACGCCGGCGGCAGCGGGTCGATGTGCAGCACCCCGAGCCGTTGGGTGGCCCGGGTGAGCGCCACATAGAGTTCGGCGGCGCCGCGCGGCCCGTCGGCGAGGATCCGTTCCGGCTCCACCACCAGCACCGCGTCGAACTCCAACCCCTTGGTCTGCGACGGCGCCACCGCGCCCGGCACATCCGGCGGGCCGATCACCACGCTGGTGCCCGGCCGGTCCGCTTCGGCGCGGACGAACTCCTCGACGGCGGCCGGCAGCTCGTCGGCGGTGACCCGCCGCGACCACGGCGGCACCCCGGATGCGCGCACCGACTCCGGTGGGGCCACCCCCGGCGCGAACTCGGCCAGCAATGCCGCGGCGACGGCCATGATCTCCGCCGGGGTGCGGTAGTTGACCGTCAGTGTGCGGTACACCCAGCGGCCCGGCACATACCGCTCGAACATGCTGTCCCACGAGGTGGTGCCGGCCGCCGACCGCCGCTGAGACAGGTCACCCACCACGGTGAAGGACCGGCTCGGGCAGCGCCGCATCAACGCCCGCCAGTCCATCTCGGACAGCTCCTGCGCCTCGTCCACCACGATGTGGCCGTAGACCCAGTCCCGGTCCGCGGCGGCACGCTCGGCCAGGTCGCGGTGGTCGCGCTCGGCGAACCGCTCGGCCAGGTCCTCGCCGAAGAGCATGTCGGTGGGCAGCAGCCGGTCCTCGTCGTCCATCAGGTCCTCGCGGCGGACCAGACTCTCCAGCACCTCCGCGGCGTACTCGGCCTGCTTCTGCCGTTCCCGCTCGGCCGTGTCGTCGGCCGGCTTGTCCGGACCCAGCAGGTCGATCAGCTCGTCGAGCAGCGGCACGTCCGACACCGTCCAGGCCTCGCCGTCGGCGCGGTACAGCGCCGGATCCGCGCCGGCCGCCCGCAGCCGCTCGGGTGAGGTGTACAGGTCGGCCAGCAGCTGCTGCGGGGTGAGGATCGGCCACAGCTGATCGAGCGCGGCCGCGTAGTCGGCGTTGTTGGCGAGCTCGTCGAGCAGATCCGCCCGCAGCTCCTCCCAGGCCGCGCGGTCGTCGCGGGTCAGCCAGCCCCTGCCGATCCGGGCGATGGCCCGTTCGGTGAGCACCCAGGTGACGACGTCGGCGAACACCGCGCGGGCCTCGTTGTGCGGCAACCCGCTGTCGCGGGCCTCCTGCCGCGCCCACTGCGCGGTCTCGGCGTCGATGCGGACCGTCACATCGGACAGCTCGATCGGCAGCGGTTCCTCGGGCAATCGCTGCCGGTCGGCGACCGCGGCGCGCAGCACGTCGAGGATCTCCAGCGATCCCTTCACCCGGGCGGCGTCGTCGCTGTCCTGCGCGGTCACCCGCAGGCCCGGCACCAGATCGCCCGGGGTCATGAACACCACGTCGGACTCACCCAGATTCGGCAGCACCCTGCCGATGTGGTCCAGGAAGGTCGGGTTCGGACCGACCACCAGCACACCGCTGCCGGAGAGCTGCGACCGGCGGGTGTAGAGCAGATAGGCGACCCGATGCAACGCCACCGCGGTCTTGCCGGTGCCCGGTCCGCCCTCGATGACCAGCACCCCCGGATGATCCAGCCGGATGACCGCGTCCTGCTCCGCCTGGATGGTGGCGACGATGTCGCGCATCCCCGGCCCGCGCGGCGCGTTGATCGCCGCCAGCAACGCGGCGTCGGGGTCCCCGGTCAGATCCTCGCCGGCGTCGGGACGGCCCAGGATCTCGTCGGTGAACCCGGTCAGCTGCCGGCCGCGGCTGTGGAACTGCCGGCGCCGCCGCATCCCTTCCGGGTTGGCGGCGGTGGCGGTGTAGAACGGCCGCGCCATCGGCGCCCGCCAGTCCAGCAGCAGCGGCTCGTGGTCGTTGTCGCGGTCGAAGATGCCGATCCGCCCGATGTAACGCCGCTCGCCCGACTCGGTGTCGAGCCGGCCGAAACACAACCCGCTGTCGGCGACGTCGAGGCGCTGCATCTCGCGGGCCAGCGCACGTACCCGGGCGTCGCGGTCCACCAGCGTCCCGCCGTCCTGCAGATCGACCGGAGCCCGCAGCGCCTCGCGGTACCGCTCCTGGGCGCCGGCGCGTTCGGCGTCCAGCCGTGCGTAGAGGTCGGCCACATATTCCCGCTCGGACCGCAACTCGTCCTGCCGGTCGTCCCGCCCGGTGTTCTCGTTCGCCGTCACACGCCTCCCTGTGTCCACGATCCCCCTGTCACCACTAGGAACAGCGATTGTGCGCCACCACCCCGGCCTTGCCGCAAGCCCGCCGACCCGCGCTATGGTGGAGGTAGCAGCGTTGCCGTCCGGTTTCTCGTCTTCGCTGTTCAGACCCGCGGTTCAGACCCGCGCTGCGGTTTGTGTGGGGCCGGATTGTTCCGGCCGGTTTCGATGCTTCCCGAATGGAATCAAGCCGCCCCCGAGGTGACCGTAGGCCTTGATATCGACATGTTGGATCTCCGGTGGCGGGCCGACGGTCCTCCACACGGGCTGTTCAAGCGGATGCGCACCGAAGCGCCCGTGTACTGGTATGAGCGGCCCGACGGCATCGGGTACTGGTCGGTGTTCCGCCATGCCGACATCCATCGCATCAGCCACGACACGGAGACGTTTTCCAGCGCCCGCGGCGGTGTGTACCTGCATCCGGATCAGCAGGTGCCGCTGGAGTTGATGCGCTCGATGATGCTGGTGATGGACCCGCCCCAGCACACCCGCTACCGCAGGATCGTGTCCAAGGTCTTCACCCCGCTGGCGGTGGCCAAGATGGAGGATGACATCCGCGCCCGGGTCAACCGCACCATTGACAACTTCATCGAGAAGGGGTCGTGCGACTTCGTCGAGGATTTCGCGGTCCCGGTCCCGCTCGGTGTGCTGCTGGAGATGATGGGTGTACCGCAGCAGGACGCCGGCGTCTTCTACGACTGGACCGAACGGCTCGAGCAGGCGCAACGGGTGCCCGGCCCGCTGGGCGCCGTCGACGTGTTCGAGGAGATGAGCGGCTATCTGGCCGCGCAGATCGAGCAGCAGACGAAGGCGGCCGTCGAGGACTCGCTGGTGATGCGGTTGCGCAACGCCGAGGTCGACGGCGAGAAGCTCAACGACATGGAGATCGTGGCGGTGTTCGGACTGCTGGCCTTCGCCGGCAACGACACCACCCGAAACACCATCTCCACCGGTCTGCGCGCCCTGATCGACCATCCCCAGGCGATGCAGGAGCTCCGCGACAACCCGGCGCTGATCCCCACCGCGATCGAGGAGATCCTGCGCTGGACGTCGGTGGTGCAGTGGTTCGCGCGCACCGCGACCCGGGATGTGGAAGTGGGCGGCCAGCGGATCGCCGAAGGCGACAAGCTGGTCCTGTGGTACGGCAGCGGATCACGGGATGAGGCCGTCTTCGAGAACGCCGACACATTCGACATCCACCGGGAGAAACCGAACCACATGGCGTTCGGCGGCGGCCGGCACATCTGCCTGGGCGCGAGCCTGGCTCGCCTGGAGCTGCGCATCGTCTTCGAAGAGGTGCTGTCCCGGATGAGGGACATCCGACTGGCCGGCACCCCGGAACTCGTGCCCACGCACTGGGTCTACGGCTACTCGAAGATGCCGATCACCTTCACCCCGGGCAGCAAGCTCGGCGCATAGATCCGACGGATTCGGCAGGACCTGTCACATCCGGGTGCGCTCCGGTGTCTGAAGGGTGGACCGCAATTCGGCGGTCCCACAGACACCGGAGGTCACCATGGACGCTCGCATCAACCTGCTGGACAACCCACTCGGGGCGAAGTTCCTCAAGCACCTGGTCGCGGCCAACGCCGTCATCGACGGCTCCAGCCTCCCGGCCGCGACCCGGGAACTGGTGAAGATCCGGGCCAGCCAGATCAACGGCTGCGCGTTCTGCCTCGACATGCACACCAAGGACGCCGCCCACGCCGGCGAGACCGCGACCCGGCTGCACCTGGTCGCGGCATGGCGGGAGGCGACGGTGTTCACCGAGGCCGAACGCGCGGCGCTGGAACTCGCCGAGCAGGGCACCCGGCTCGCCGACGGCGGCGGTGTGACCGACGACGCGTGGGCCCGCGCCGCCAAGCACCACGACGAGGAGCAACTCGCGGCGCTGGTCGGTCTGATCGTGCTGATCAACGCCTTCAATCGGGGCAACGTCATCGTCGGGCAGCCGGCGGGCGACTATCAGCCCGGCCAGTTCGGCTGACCCGACCCGGTCGGGCGGCCGGCCGGGACGGCCGCATAGGGTCGCGGTGGCACCGGCAAAGGACGGCAATGTTCATTCTCGTTCTCACCGCGATCCTCGCGCTGATCCACCTCTACCTGTGGAAACGGCTGGTCAAGGACACCACGGTCGCCGGGCGGACACGGTGGCTGCTCACCGGCGTGCTGGGCGCGCTGTTCGTGGTGCTGATCGCGGCCCTGCTGCTGCCCCGGATGATCGGGGTGACCGCCACCCGCTGGCTGGCGTGGCCGGGCTATCTGTGGTTCGCGGTGGCCGGATATCTGCTGCTGATCCTGCTGGTTCTCGAACCCCTCCGCGTGGTGCTGCGCCGCCGACCGCGCCGGGAGCCGACACCGGAGCACTCACCGGTGATCGATCGGCGGTTGTTTCTCGCGCGCGGTGCGGCGGCGCTCGCCGGAGTGGCGGCGGCCGGGGTGGTCGGAGCCGGTGCGTCCCGGGCGCTGGGTGACCCGGACCTGCTGGACGTGACCGTGCGGCTGCGCGGACTGCACCCGGCGATGGACGGTTTCCGCGTCGCGATGCTGTCGGACCTGCACCTGGGTCCGCTGTTGGGTCGCTCCTTCACCGAACGGATCGTGCGGCTGGTCAACGACACCGAACCGGACCTGATCGTGATCGTCGGCGATCTCGTCGACGGCGAGGTGCACGAGCTGGCCGCGGCCACCGAACCGCTGCACGCGCTGCGGGCCGCCCACGGAACCTTCTTCGCTACCGGCAACCACGAGTACTACCTCACCGACACCGACGCCTGGATCGAGCAGCTCGACCGGCTCGGAGTGCGGACGCTGCGCAACGCCCACACCGTCATCCGGCGCGGCCCGGCCGCGTTCACCCTCGCCGGGGTCACCGATGTCGCCGGTGCGCGCAGAGGTGATCCGCCGGACTTCGACCGGGCGCTGTCGGGCACGGATCCGGCGTTGCCGACGGTGCTGTTGGCCCACCAGCCGGATCTGATCACCGAGGCCGCCGCCCGCGGGGTGGACCTGCAGCTGTCCGGCCACACCCACGGCGGTCAGGTCTGGCCGTTCCATCTCGCGGTGCGGGCGGTGCAGCCGACCCTGGCCGGACTGGCCGCTGTCGGAGACACCCAGCTCTACGTCTCCCGCGGCGCGGGGTTCTGGGGGCCGCCGGCGCGCGTCGGCGCCCCGCCGGATATCTCCGTGCTCACTCTGCGGGCGGCCGGCTGACGAATTCGACGCAACACGGGCTCAAACGCTGTACATCCGTATAGGCTGCGCGCATGAGTAGCTACGACTACATCATCGCGGGCTCCGGATCGGCCGGATGTGTGCTCGCCAACCGTCTCTCGGCCGATCCGAAGGTCAGTGTGCTGCTGATCGAGGCCGGCGGATTCGACCGCAATCCGTTGTTCTCCATCCCGAAGGGATCCGGCAAGCTGTTCGACAGCGAGCGGCACATGTGGCACTACGAGACCACGCCGTTCGGCCCCGGCCGGCACACCGAGCAGTGGATGCGCGGCAAGGTGCTCGGTGGCTCGAGTTCGGTCAACGGCATGATCTACAACCGCGGCAACCGCGCGGACTACGACGGCCTGGAGCAGCTCGGCAACAAGGGCTGGGGCTGGGACGATATCCTGCCCATCTTCAAGCAGTTCGAGGACAACGAGTTCGGGCCGTCACCGACCCGCGGCGCCGGCGGACCGCTGCACATCTCGGTGCCCCGCGATGCCGACCCGCTGTGCGACGAGATGATCGACGCCGGCACCGTGGCCGGGCTGCACCGGGTCGAGGACATCAACGAGTCCGACGACGAACGGATCGGCTACGCCACCGCCACGATCAAGAACGGCCGCCGGGTCAGCGCCGCCCGGGCATTCCTCAAACCCGCACTGCGCCGGGCCAATCTCAGCGTGCGCACCCGCGCGGTCGCGCAACGCATCCTGCTCGCCGGCGGGCGGGCCGTCGGACTGGACATCGCGAGCCGGGGCAGAACAGGAAAGGTCTACGCCACCCGCGAGGTGATCATCGCGATGGGCAGCCTCAACACCCCGAAGCTGTTGCAATTGTCCGGAATCGGCCCGCGTGAGGTGCTCGACGCGGCCGGCGTGCCGGTCTACCTCGACCGGGCCAACGTCGGCCGGAGGATGCGCGAACACCGTTGTGCGACCTTGCGGTTCGATCTGCGGGAGGATCTGGGCTACAACCGCCTGCTGGCCACCGGCACCGGCCAGGCACTGACCGGCGCGAAGTATCTGGCGACCCGGAAAGGCCCCCTCGCCGCACCGTCTTTCGACGTCGTCGGGTTCGTCAAGACGCAACCGGGCCTGGACCGGCCGGACGGTCAGATCATGCTCGGCCCGTGGACCATTCCCCCGTACAACCAGAGCGGTGAACCGGTCGTCATCCCACGGCAGGCGGGTGTCTCGGCTCTGGGCATGGCGCTACGCCCCACCTCGGAGGGCACGGTCGAGATCACCGCGGTCGATCCGGCCGCACCGTTGCGTATCGATCCGAACTACCTCGGCAGCGACGCCGACCGCGAGACCACGGCGAACCTGCTGCGGAGGATGCGCAGCGTGTTCGAGCAGTCACCGATCGCCGAACGCATCAGCCACGAGACCTTTCCGGGCCCGCACATCCGCAGCGACGACGAACTCGTCGACGCCGCACTCGACGGCGGTTACTGCGGCTACCACGCGATCGGCACCTGCGCGATGGGGCCCAGCGACGACGACGTCGTCGACCCGCAACTGCGGGTGCGTGGGGTGGATGGACTGCGGGTCGTCGACTGTTCGGTCCTGCCGGTCATGGTTGCCGGCAATCTCAACGGTCCGATCATGGCGGTCGCCTGGCGGGCAGCCGACCTCATCCGGCAGGACCTGTGACGATGACTGCCTGCGCGGAGGTGGCGTGGTGAGCCGAGTGGCGGTTGTGACCGGAGGGGCTTCGGGGCTGGGGCGGGCGATCGCAGCCCGGCTCGGCGACGACGGGCACCGGGTCGCGGTGTTGGACATCGATCATGCGGCCGCCGAGCAGACGGCCGCCGAGCTGCGGGCCCACGGTGGCGATGCGGTTGCCGTCGGCGCCGATGTCGCCGATCAGGATGCGGTTCACGACGCCTTCGCCGCGATACGGGGATCGCTCGGGCCCGTGCACATCCTGGTGACGAGCGCCGCCATCGCGGGATTCACCCGATTCGACGAGATCACCCTCGACGAATGGAACCGCTATCTCGCGGTGAATCTCACCGGAACGTTCCTGTGCGTGCAGGCCGCCCTCACCGACATGGTGGCCGACGGGTGGGGCCGTATCGTGACCATATCCTCGGCGGCCGGCCAACAGGGCGCCCACCGGCAGGGCCACTACGCCGCCACCAAAGGCGGCGTGATCGCGTTGACGAAGACCGTGGCACTGGACTACGCGGCCAAGGGCATCACCGCGAACACCGTTCCGCCGTTCGTCATCGACTCACCCATGCTGCGCGAACAGCAGCGGCGGGGCACACTCCCGCCCGCCGAATACCTCACCCGGGCCATCCCCATGGGTCGGCTCGGGGGCGCCGAGGACGTCGCCGCCGTGTGTTCCTTTCTCTGTTCGGATGCCGCCGGATACCTCACCGGACAGGTGATCGGGGTCAACGGCGGCGCCATCCGCTGACCGTCGCCGCAGAAGGGAGAACATGTCCGAGAACAGTCCGGTCGTGGTGGTGACCGGGGCCAGCCGTGGCGCCGGTGCGGGAATCGCGCATGCGTTGGGCAGCCATGGGTGCACGGTCTATGTCACCGGCCGAACCCAGCGGTCCGGCGCCGGCGGGGCGACGGGCACCATCGACGACACCGCCGACCGGGTGACGGCGGCCGGGGGTACCGGGATCGCCGTGCGGGTCGACCACGGCGACGACGACCAGGTGCGGGCGTTGTTCGAACGGATAGGCCGCGAGCACGGCCGAATCGACATTCTGGTCAACAACGCCGCCATCATCCGAGACGAGATGATGGGTCGGACCAAATTCTGGGAGGAGCCGATCAACGTCATCGACACCCTCCATGTCGGCCTGCGCAGCAGCTACGTCGCCACGGTGTACGCGGCGCCGCTGATGCTTCCGCAGCGCCGCGGCCTGGTGGTGTTCACCTCGTCATCCGGTGGGGTGCACTACGCGTTCGGCCCGGCCTACGGGGTGCCGAAGGCCGGCGCCGACAAGATGGCCGCCGACATGGCGGTGGATTTCCGGGAGTACGGAATCGCAGCGGTGTCGATCTGGATGGGCTCACTGCTGACCGAGCGGGTCCGGAAGATCATCGCGAGCAAACCCGAGAAATTCGGGCACATCCTCGACACCGCGGAAACCCCGGAGCTGACCGGGCACGTGATCTGGGCGCTGTACCGCGATCCGGGGCTGATGTCGGTCAGCGGGCAGACCCTGATCGGCGCCGAACTCGCGGCCAGATACGGGATCCGCGACGAGGACGGTCGCCGGCCACCGTCCTACCGGGACCTGTTCGGCGTACATCCGCGCCGGCAGTACGGCTACATGATGCGGTGACCGATCCGCTCAGCGCCGTTTGGGTCGGGCGCCGCGGCCGTAGGTGATGTCGGCGCGGTCGGGGTCCCAGCGGTTGCGGAACACCACATCGCCCAGTGGCCGCCGCCGGACCGGCCCGTGCCGACCCCGCGGCCAGCCCACCACGACGTGGCCGGCCAGGAACCAGTCGTCCGGGACGCCGACCGCCTCCCGCAGCACCTTCTCCCCTTCGTAGGACGCCCAGCTGGTGAAACACGCGCCCAGGCCCTGTGCCCGCGCGGCCAGATAGAAGTTCTGCATGGCCGGGTAGATCGATCCGCCCTGCAGGAGTTCCGAGGAGAACTCGTTCTTGAAGGCGGTGAACAGCACCGAGGTGTACTCGCCGGCGCGGTCGTGCAATTCATAGGTCGCCCGGTTGTTGCGGGCCGCCCGGCTTCGATCATCGTCGGCGGGACGGCTCATCCCGTAAATGGATTCGATTGAGTGCAAGGCGATCTGCGCGGCCTCCGCGACAGCGGCACGTTGTTCGGGGGCGTCGAGCACGATGAAGCGCCACAACTGGGCGTTGGCCCCGTTGGGGGCCCAGGTGGCGGCCTGCAGGCAGCGCTGCAGGGTCGCGTCGTCGACCGGTTCGTCGGTGAACCGACGGATCGACCGCGCGGTGGACAGCACTTCCCAGACGTCATTGGTCGGATGCGGCATCCCATTGGTGTACAAGACCTGCGCGAAGTTGTCGAGAGGCGATTTCCGATGCTGTACAGTCGTACTGCATTCGACGAGTCGCGGACAGGAAGTGGTGCTGTGGATGACAGGTTCTCGATGGCGGGGCGGGTCGCCGTCATCACCGGCGGTGGAACCGGGATCGGGCGGGCCTCGGCGTTGGTGTTGGCCGAATACGGCGCCGACATCGTGCTCGCCGGGCGGCGACCGGAACCGTTGAAGAAGACGGCCGCCGAGATCGAGGTGCTGGGCCGGCGAGCCCTGGCCGTGCCCACCGATGTCACCGCCCCCGACGAGTGCCGCGCCCTCATCGATGCCACGGTGGGGGAATTCGGCCGCCTCGACGTGCTGGTGAACAACGCCGGCGGCGGGGCGACCAAACCGCTGATGAAGTGGACCGACGACGAGTGGCACGAGGTGTTGAACCTCAACCTGTCGAGCGCGTGGTACCTGTCCCGCGCGGCCGCCAAGCCGATGATCGACCACGGCAGGGGGGCGATCGTCAACATCTCCTCGGGCGCCGGCCTGCTGGCGATGCCGCAGGCGCCGGTGTACGCCGCGGCCAAAGCCGGCCTGAACAATCTCACCGGATCGATGGCGGCCGCGTGGACTCGCAAGGGCGTGCGGGTCAACTGCATCGCGTGCGGCGCCATCCGCACCCCGGGCCTGGAGGCCGATGCCAAGCGACAGGGTTTCGACATCGACATGATCGGCCAGACCAACGGGTCCGGCCGGATCGCCGAGCCGGACGAAATCGGTTACGGCGTCTTGTTTTTCGCCTCCGATGCGTCGAGCTACTGCTCCGGGCAGACGCTCTACATGCACGGCGGGCCCGGGCCGGCGGGGGTCTGATCGAGATGAGCGTCAGCCACGTCGGACTGCGGGTGCGTGACATCGACGCGGTGCAACCCTTCTATACGGCGCTGGGCTTCACCGAGGCCAACCGGCTCACCGTGCCCGACCAGATGGCGGCCGGCCTGCTCGGGCTCGAACCGCCGATCGGGTTCGAGGCGGTGTATCTGAGGCGGGGCGACTTCGTGTTGCAGCTGCTCACCATGTCGGGTCATCCGGCGCCGGAAGCACCCCCACGGGACCTGGTCGGCGCTGGGCTGACCCACCTGTCGATCGCGGTCGACGATATGGCCGCCGCACTGGACGCGGTCACCGCGACGGGCGGCACCGTGGTCGCCGACCCGGGCGGGGGCTATGCCTGCATGGTCCGGGATCCGGGCGGCCAATTGATCGAGCTGGTGCACACCCGCTGGCAACCGGTGCCGCGGAACTGACGTCAGCGCAGCTCGTGGGCGATCGTGGCGTAGCGGTCCAAGAACGCCAACGTCGCCGACGGGTCGCTGCCGCCACGCCGTCCCCCACCCACGATGGCCCGGTGAAATCCCAGCTCGCGGTACCTCGCCAGACGGCCCGGCGACGGATCACCCCAGACCATGATGGTCAGCTCGAGCGTTTCGGGGTCCCGGCCGGCGTCCGCGACCGCGCGGCGGAATTCGGTCAGCGCCGTCCCGACGTCGGGCAGTGCCGCATCACCCGGAAGCCAGCCGTCGGCCCAGGACGCGCACTCCCGTACCGCTTTCGGCCCGGTCGCCGCGGCCAGCAGCGGAGGATGAGGGCGCTGATGGGGTTTGGGTGAGCTCCACACCGGCTCGAATGCGAAGAACTCGCCGTGGTGTTCGGCCTCGTCCTCGGTCCACAACGCCTTCAGGGCGTTGAGCATGTCACCCAGAGCGCGGTATCGTGCTGACCACGGAACTGATTGCAGCAGTTCGAATTCAGGACGAACCCCGACGCCCACACCGAGCAGCAACCGACCGGCGCTCAGCCGATCGAGGGTGGCCGCCTCCTTGGCGAATGTGAACAGTTCGCGCTCCAGCGGCAGTGCCACCGCGGTCCCGATGCGCAGGGCGCTCGTCGCCTGCGCGGCGGCCAACAGCGAGAGGAGCGGGTCCCACATCTGCTTCTGTGAGCCGAGCAGAGCGGGAGGGAACCGGTCGCCGGCGGCCACCGGGATCTTCGGGTGCTCTCCGACCCACATCGACTCGAATCCCCTTGTCTCCAACTCCCGTCCGAGACGATCAGGGGACAGGTCCCGCGGAGTGTTCATCGAGACGAAGCCGAGGTCCATCAAACTCTCCAGGTTGTCCGGCAGCGTGCTGTACGATCGTACTGCATTGCCGGAGCGTCGGCGGAATCGAGGAGAATATGCGCGTCCTGGGTGGCAGCCGGTTGTATTACGACCCCTACGACATCGAGATCGACCTGGATCCGTACCCCACCTATCGGGTGCTGCGTGACGAGGTTCCGTTGTATTACAACGACAAGTTCGACTTCTGGGCGCTGAGCCGCTACGCCGACGTCGAAGCCGCCCTGCGGGACGTGGAGAATCTCAGTTCGGCCAAGGGCGACATCCTCGAGGTGGTCAAAGCGGAACCGGTGATGCCGCTGGGGGTGTTCATCCACGAGGACCCGCCACTGCACACCGTGCATCGGCTACTGGTCTCACGGGCGTTCACGCCCAGGAAGATGGCCGCGATCGAGGATCAGGTGCGGGCGTTCTGCGCGGCCTGCCTCGACCCGCTGAACGCGGGAGACCGGTTCGACTTCACCCGCGACCTCGGTGCCGAGATGCCGATGCGGGTGATCGGCATGCTGGTGGGGATGCCCGATTCCCTGCAGCGCGAGGTGCGCTCGGTCGCCGGGCGCCGGCTCCGCAACCAACCGGGGCGGCCGCTGCCGGTGAGCAGGGACAACTACTTCAACGGCGACATGTTCAGAGACTATGTGGCCTGGCGCGAACGGCACCCGTCCGACGACCTGGTCACCGAACTGCTCAACGTCGAATTCGAGGACGTCTCGGGTACGGTGCGCCGGTTGCGCACCGAAGAGCTGCTGGTCTTCCTCGGAGTGATCGCCAACGCCGGCACCGAGACCGTCGGACGGTTGTTCGGCTGGCTGGGCAAACTCCTGGGCGAGCACCCCGATCAACGACGCGAGCTGGCGCGCGATCCGGCACTGATCCCCGGCGCGGTCGAGGAGGTTCTGCGCTATGAGTCGCCGGTGCACAACATCGCCCGGTATGTCGCCAACGACGTCGAGTATCACGGACAGACGGTGCCGGCCGGAAGCGCCCTGTTGCTGATGGCCGGGGCGGCCAACCGCGACGAGCGCCGGTTCGAGGACCCGGACCGATTCGACATCCACCGCAGCTCCGGCAGCCATCTGGCGTTCGGGCGGGGTACCCATTTCTGCCTGGGTGCGTCGCTGGCCCGGCTGGAGGGCCGGGTGGCGCTGGAGGAGATTCTCAAGCGGTGGCCGGACTGGACGATCGACGCCGACAACGCGGTGCGCGCACCCACCGCGACGGTCCGGGGCTGGGACAGCATGCCCGCCGTGCTGGGCTGACGTCCGGCGGGTGATCAGCCCGATGTGCGGCGAACCGGCACGTTGAGCTTGCTGTCAGGGCCCGGCACGTCGGGAAAAGTCATCGGCCACGCGGGTTTTCCATGCTGGGTGACCCAGCAGGCGCCGGTCTGTCCGATCGGCGCACGGGCCGCGGCCAGCACCGCGTCGGCAACGGTGTCCGCCTCCATCACCGGCACCCCGATGCGCTCCACCAGCGGGCGACGGTCCCCGAGCACACCGGTCTCGGTGATGCCCGGGCAGATGGTGTGCACCGCGATTCCCTCCGGCGCCAGATTCGGCGCGATCGAACGCATGAACCCGACCACCGCGTGCTTGCCCAGCGAGTACACCGGATCCGGGTGCCACGGGATCAGCCCCGCCAGCGATGCGGTGGCCAGAATGACCCCGTGGGACCGCCGGGTTCGGACCCGCATGGAGTGCACCGCGGCTCGCGCACCGAAGACCACCCCGTCGAGGTTGACGCCGACCGATCGGCGGTACTGGGCCAGGTCCAGTTCGGCGATGTCGCCGGACCATTCGATGGTGATGCCGGCGTTGAGGAAAGCCAGGTCGACACCGCCCAGCTCGTGAGTGCATGCGGCGAAGACGCGGTCCACCTGTGCCGGATCGGACACATCGCATCGAACCGCGACCCCGTTCACGGTGTCGGCGACCTCGGCGGCCGCGTCAGCGTCGATGTCGGCCACGCACACCCGCATACCCGCCGCCGCGAGGCGTTGCGCGGTGGCCTTGCCGATCCCGGAGCCGCCGCCGGTCACCAGTGCGGCGCGACCGTCAAGCCGCACCGGTCACCACCGCTCGACCGGTGCGCTCTCCAGCTGCAGCGGCCGAATGTAGGAGGCGTCGGACTTGTCCCACTTTCCCTTGATGAAGCCCTGGACGGCACCGGAATTGAGCATCGATGAATCGCCGCTCATCATCCACTCGATGGTGCAGCGCCGGACCGCGATCTTCCACACGCCGTCCCGTCGCTCCAGGCGGTCGAGGTAGCGGCCACCCATCAACGAGACGACCTTGCCGCCCCTGGCCCGCATGGCGCCGATCACGTAACTCTCGGCATGTGCCTCGTCGCCGTCGATCTCGCAGGTGTGTGTGGTGATGTTGTGCAGATGGTCCTCGAACACCGCACTGTGCGCGGCGTTGGCCCACTCGCCGTACTCGGGGCCGGATTTCACGGTCGGGCCGTGTTCGTCGACGCCGTCCTCCCAGTAGACGCCACTCATCAGGTCGGCGTCGTGGCGGTCGTGACCGCGGGCCTGATTCATCACGCAGTCCAGGATCGCCGCGCGGTCTTCGAGGTACTGCACCCGTCGGCGCAATTGTTCGAGTTCGTCCGAATTGGTCATGGGTCCCTCCCACCGTCGCTGTTGTACGGATGTATAGCACAATTGCCATACGTGCGTACAGGACAGCGGAAAGTGCTCAGTGACCCGGAGACTTCGGACGATGCGCAGCGGATTTGCGTTGGGGTGTGCTCTTCGCCCCGGTCTTGGTCTCTGCCGTGCCGGCTGTCGGCTGGAGGGCGTCCATATAACGTTCGAACGCCGCCGCCATCTCGTGGTGTGCGGTCTTCACCCCGACGCCCGCCTCCAGGTTGAGCAGCTTCGGCAGCCCCGACAGCAGCAGTTGCAGCGCGGGCAGGCTGAGGTCGAACTCCGCGCCGAGTCGGGCGTCCTTGCCGAACTTCGCCGACAACGCATCCAACTGGATCTTGCGGACTTTCCTGGTCGCCGACGCGATCTCCGACCGGATGTTCTTGCGGTGGTTGCCGAGCGCCATGAACTCCGTCATGAGCGCACCGGTCGCCTCATCCCAGCTGTATTCCCACAACGCCCGCAGGGGATCGTCGGCCCGCTCGGCGAGCACCTTGTTCAGCTGGGCGATGTTGCGTTCCGAATAGCGCCGGATCGCGGCGATGAAGATGTCGTCCAGTGTCGGGAAGTAGTACTGCACCAGGCTCGGGGTGACACCGGCCTTGGCCGCAAGTGCACGATAGGTGACACTGGCATACCCCTCGGCGAGCATCATCTGTTCGACACAGTTGAGCAGGGTGTCGCGGGTCTTGGACGTCTCGGCGCCGACACGCCGGGTGGATGAGGCCATGGTCTCCTCGTTCGATCGGCTGCGCACATTCTTCCCGCGGTGCGAGATACTGCCAAACGCGGACAGCGTCCGACAGCTCGCGCGCCGGGAGCGCACCGAGTCCGCCGAGCAGCCGTCCGGACTGTCAGGCTCGACCCGAACGGCGGCCCCGTCGTTGGCGGTTGCGGGCTCGCCGGCGATGTCGCGCCTAACGTGCTGCGGTGGCGATGATCTCGGCGAGCTCGGCCGGCCGGGTGGCCATGGGGCCGTGGCCGGTGTCGATCTTCGCGACGGTGCCGACGTGGCTCGCGAACTCCTCCTGCAGCGCAACCGAGAACATCTGGTCCCGCAGTGCGATCACGTAGGTGGCGGGATGCTGCTGCCAGCCCAGGCCGGTGACCGGCTCGCTGAGGGTGCCCATCGCGTGCGGGCCCAGTTTGTCCACCACCGACTCGAACTGCTCCTCGGTGGCGTCGTTGAACAGCGCCTGCCGGGCCGCGTCACGCTTCATCGTGGCGGTGCCGTCCTCGCGCACCTCGAGCGCGGGGGCGAGATCACCCTGCGGGTCCGGATCTCGCGCCAGCACGTCACTGACGGACTCGCCGGCCTGCGGCAGGGCCGCGCAGACGTAGATCAGATGCGCCACGTGATCGTTGTCCGCCGAGGCCTCCGTGATCACCGCGCCACCGTAGGAGTGACCGACGAGCACGGCCGGCTGGTCGAACTGTTTCAGGGCGTCCCGCACCACATGCGCGTCACGGGCGAGCGTTCCATCCGGCTTCCGGCTGGACAGCTCGACGGTCCGGGCCTGCACGCCGCACGACGCGAGCTCGGCCACCACCTGGTCCCACACCCAGGAACCGGAGAACGCACCGTGCACCAGCAGAACGGGTTTCGCCATCAGACCTACTTCACTTTCAGCCGTCCGAACCGCAAGTATCCCAGGTCACAGTCGCCCTCGGTCGCCGGTCGCCGCCGGGTCCGATCCAGCACCGGGGTCAGTCCATCACCCGGGGGAGGAACTCCGCCCAGGAGTCCACCTCCGGGTGTCTGCGCAGCAGCGCCCGGCGTTGCCGTTCGGTCAGCCCGCCCCACACGCCGTATTCGATCCGGTTGTCCAATGCGTCGGCAGCGCACTGTGTGCGCACCGGACACGGCCGGCAGATCTTCGCCGCCTTGCGCTGGGCCGCGCCCCGGACGAACAAGGTGTCCGGATCGGCTGCGCGGCAGCGCGCCCGCAGCACCCAGTCGATGCGATCCTCGAACGTCGACGTCATCGTCCCCCCTGTAGGCGCCGATTCCACACGTTTTGTGTGTCCCAGGTCCCCCCGACCTGGCATCACCTACAGAGATATCACCGGCCACCGACAGGAGCGCTCAGCCGTCGTGCCACGGCGGCCGACGTGCGGGTTGCGCGCACCGGAGACACCGCGGCTGCCCGGCCGGAGCAGATCCGGCCGGGCAGCCGCGGTCCCAGATCGCTGCGCTCAGCCCGGGGCGGGCCCGAACATCAGGCCCCGAACATCAGGCCCCGAACATCAGGCCCCGAACATCAGGCCCCGAACATCAGGCACAGTCGACGCACACCGAATCGGAGCCGGCCGCCAACCGGCTGCGGTGTTGCACCAGGAAACAACTCGTGCAGGTGAACTCGTCGTCCTGCTTCGGGATCACCCGAACCGTCAGCTCCTCGCCGGACAGGTCGGCGCCCGGCAGTTCGACACCCTCGAGGAGGTCGGCGTCGTCGACCTCCAGCACCGGCGCCGCCTCGGCGCGCCGCACCGCCAACTCCTCCAGCGAGTCGGTGGGTTCGAGATCGTCCTGTTTTCGTCTTGGAGCGTCGTAATCAACAGTCATGGCAGTGCCTCGTAGTCTCGGTTTCCGTCGGTCAAACGGACATCGAGCGCCTGTTGTTCCCGTATCGCCCGACGAGTAAACAGATTCTGCTGGGTGGGTCAGCGTGACCACGGGTGACCAGGGCTGATGTCCGGACCGCCGGAGCCTATCTCAGCGGTCAAACCGTGCAGCGCCGCGGCACGGCTGATGTCGGTGGGCGAGACGATACCGACCAGCCGGCCCCGCTCGAACACCAGCGCACGACCGTCGGCGCAGCCACCGAGGCGGGGCAGCAGATCGGTCAGCAGCTCATCGGGGGCGGCGGTGGGAACCTCGTTGACCGGACACGCCACCTGGCGTAGCAGGGCGGTGGCCCGCTCCTCGGGTGACAACGACCGGATGCGGTTGAGGGTGATCAACCCCTCCACCCGGCCGAAGGCGTCCACCAGCGGAAACGCCGAATGGCGCCGGAACAGCAGGACGTCGTGGAGGAACCGGGCCACGGTGAGGTCCCCCGGCACCGTCTCGGGCTGCGGCGTCATCACGTCCCGCACCCGCACCCCGGCCAGCGCTGCGGTGGTGCGGGCCTGATACTCCTCGGCGCCGGCCATGGTCACGATGAACAGGCCGAGCAGGATGTACCACAGCCCGCCCAGGCCGGTCATCGCCTGAACCAGACCCAGCGCGATCAAGGTGAAACCGAACAACCGGCCGGCCCGCGCGGCCCACACGGTGGCGACGTACTGGTCGCCCCGCCACGCCCAGATCGCCGCGCGCAGGATGCGTCCGCCGTCCAGGGGAGCCGCCGGGATCAGGTTGAACACCGCCAGCACCACGTTGATGATCGCCAGGTAGAGCAGGACCGCGTGGGTGAGGTCGCCGAGGCCCGCCCCCTCGGCGAGCCAGGTCGCGGCCCCGAAGATCGCCGCCATCAGCAGGCTGGTCAGCGGTCCCACCACCGCGATCCGGAAGGCCGCGCCGGGGGTCAGCGCGTCGCCGCGCAGCCGGGCCACCCCGCCGAGCAGCCACAGCGTGATGCCGTCGACCTCCACCCCGTTGCGCCGGGCCACCACCGCGTGCGCGAGTTCGTGCGCCAGCAGCGACAGGACGAACAACGCCGCGGTGCCGAATGCGGCTGTGATGTAGGCGGCCTGCGGATATCCGCCCACGACCGACTGCAGTTGCACCGACAGCCCGACCACGAGCAACAAGACGATGCCCAGCACACTCCAGTGCACCCCGACCGGGATCCCGGCTATCCGGCCCAACCGCACCGTCGCCTTCACCACGTCTCCTCTCGACCGCTTCACCTGCCAGTCTGCCCGCCGCACCGGCACTTCGGCGGGGAGTGTGATGCGAAAAGCGGGTAGACCTGAAGATCTGAGGAGGCCTGTCATGACCGACTATGGGCACGATCTGCTGTTCGGCACCTTCGTCACACCCAGCAATCATCCGCCGCACCATCCGGTCGAACAGGCCGTGGTCGCCGACCGGGCCGGGCTGGACCTGGTGACATTCCAGGATCACCCGTACGTGGCGAAGTACCACGACACCTGGACGCTGATGTCCTATGCGGCGGCCCGCACCCAGCGGGTACGGCTCAGCGCCAACGTGGCGAACCTGCCGTTGCGGCCGCCGGCGGTGCTGGCCCGGTCGGCCGCCGGTCTCGATCTGCTCAGCGGCGGCCGGGTGGAGCTGGGGCTGGGTGCGGGCGCGTTCTGGGACGGGGTGGTCGCGATGGGCGGTGAGCGCCGCAGTCCCGGTGCGGCGATCAAGGCGCTCGAGGAGGCGATCGCCGTCATCCGCGGCATCTGGGACGTCGACGCCGCCGGGGTGCTCGACGTCGACGGTGCCCACTACCGGATCCGCGGGGCCAAACGCGGGCCCGCGCCGGCGCACCGGATCAGCATCTGGATCGGCGGGTACGGACCGCGGATGCTCGGGTTGGTCGGCCGGCTCGCCGACGGCTGGCTGCCGTCGCTGCAGTACCTGTCCGGCGGGGTGTCCGACCTGACCGCGATGAACCAGCGCATCGACGACGCGGCCGTCGCCGCCGGACGCGACCCCCGGCAGATCCGCCGGCTCCTCAACGTCGGCGGGCAGCCCTCCGCCGACGAGTTGGCCGACATCGCCCTGAGCCACGGCATCAGCGCGTTCATCCTGGCCTCTGACGACACCGCCACCACGGAACGGTTCGCCGCCGAGGTCGCCCCGGCGGTGCGGGAGCTCGTCACCGCCCAGCGGTAGGCGTCAGGTGCCGCAGAAGGTCTGGTAGGGGCCGAACGATTCCGGTGCCGGTTCGGTGTAGCGCTCCAGGCCGGGACGTTCCGTGAACGGGTCGGTGACCACCGTCAGCAGCCGGCGGAACGGCTCCATGTCTCCGTCGACGGCCGCGCTGAGGGCCTGTTCCACCAGATGGTTGCGCGGGATGTAGACGGGGTTGGACCGGTCCATCAGCTCAGGATCCGGGTCCAGATCGCGCCACCGGCTCAGCCAGCGGTCGAACTCGGCGAGGTCCAGGAATACTCCCCGTGCGGGTTCGGTGTCGCCGCGGGCGGCGCGGCTCAGGGTCCGGAAGAACGACGTGTAGTCGATGTGGCTCTGGATCAGTTGGGCGAGCAGATCGTCGATCAGTTCCTTGGGGATGTCCGCGTTGGCGCGGAATCCGAGCTTGGTGCGCATACCGGCGGTCCAGGCCGCCTCGTACTGGCCCGGGAAACCCTGCAACGCCTGGGTGGCGACGGCGATCGCGCGGTCGGTGTCGTCGGCCAGCAACGGCAGCAGGGCTTCGGCGAACCGGGCCAGATTCCAGCCCGCGATGGCTGGCTGGTTGCCGTAGGCGTAGCGGCCCCGGTCATCGATGGAACTGAACACCGTCGCCGGGTCGTAGACGTCGAGGAACGCGCACGGCCCGTAGTCGATGGTCTCCCCGGAGATCGTGGTGTTGTCGGTGTTCATCACGCCGTGCACGAAGCCGACCAGCATCCACCGGGCCACCAGCCGGGCCTGCACCGAGATCACCGCCTCGAACAATCCCAGATACGGGTTGGCCGCGTCGGCGGCCGCCGGGTGGTGCCGGGCGATGGCGTGGTCGGCGAGCCGACGGACCAGCGCCTCATCGCCGACGAGCGCGGCGTACTGGAAGCTGCCCACCCGCAGATGGCTGGACGCCACCCGGGCCAGCACCGCGCCGGGAAGTTCGGTCTCCCGGTACACCGGCCGGCCGGTGGCGACCACCGACAGGGATCGGGTGGTGGGCACGCCGAGTGCGTGCATCGCCTCGCTGACCAGGTACTCACGCAACATCGGCCCGACCGCGGCCAGCCCGTCGCCGCCCCGGGCGAACGGGGTGGCGCCGGAGCCCTTCAGATGCAGGTCACGCAGCCGGCCCTGCTCGTCAACAAGTTCGCCGAGCAGCAACGCCCGACCGTCGCCGAGGCGGGGGACCAACCCCCCGAACTGATGACCGGCGTAGGCCTGCGCCACCGGGGTGGCCCCCGGCGGGAGCGACGTGCCGATCAGGAACCGCACCCCGTCGGGGCTGCGCAGCCAGTCCGGGTCGAGACCCAACTCGCGGGCCAGCGCCTCGTTGACGACGAGCAGCTTCGGGTCGGGCGCCGACTCGGCCTGCCACGCCACCGCGAGCTCCGGCAGCTCGCGGGCGAAACGGTTGTCCAGGGTCACGGCCTCGGCCGGTGCGGCACTCACATCACCAGGCTACGGAACGAGGTCATGTCCCGGCCGTGCGTCAGGCAGGAACGGATCGGGGCTGAAGACGGCGCGTGAACGTCACGGCCGGACCTCGAAGACGTTGTTGAACGGAGTGTCCGCGACCAGTCGGAACCGGGTGAAACCCGCCGCGGTCACGACCTCCCGGATCCGGGCCGGTCCGGCCTGTGTGCCCAGCGCCAACCCGACGGGCTGGGACAGCGACGCCGGGGTGCACAGCAGGGTCGAGAAGCCGTAATAGGCCCGGCCGATCGGCGTGAGATTGTCTTCGACACGGTCGCCGGCGGCGGGCTCCACGATCATCCAGGTGCCGTCGTCGGCGATCACCTCGCGGAGATGCCGGGCCGCACCGACCGGATCGCCCATGTCGTGGAGGCAGTCGAACATCGTGATGAGGTCGTAGGGTCCGCCGGCGACGGCGTCCGCACCGGCCGTTTCGAAGGCGATGTTGCGTACCGCGTCCGGCCCCGTCCCGGCGGCGCGTTGCCGGGCGACCTCGATCGACGGCGCGTGAACGTCGCTGCCCTGGAACGTCGACCGTGGGAACGCCTCGGCCATCAACCTCGTCGACGCGCCGTGACCGCAGCCTACGTCGGCGACCGAGGCGCCGGCGGTGAGCTTGTCGAGCACCCCGTCGAGTGCGGGCAGCCACTCGGCGAGCAGATGTGCGTGATAGGTGGGCCGGAAGAACCGTTCGCACCCGATGTGCACGTCCGCATTGTGGTCGCCCCAGCCGACACCGCCGCCGGTGCGGGCGGCCTCGAGGATCGAGGCGGTGTCGCAGACGGTTCCGTGCGCGATCTGGAACAGGCCGCCGACGAATGCCGGGCTGGTCTCATCGGTGAGTGCCTCGGCATGCTCGGGCGGCAGCAGGTACCGGCCGGTGGTGGGGTCGTAGCTGACGAACGCCCCGGCGGCCTGGGCGTTGAGCCATTCCCGCGCGTAGTGCTCATCGGTGCCGGTCCGCTCGGCCAACTCGGCCGGTGTGCTGGCGCCGTGCGCGGCCAGGCTCCGGTAGTAGCCGAGCCGGTCGCCCATCACCACCAGAGCGGCGTTGAGCGCGGCGCCGACCTCCGTCACGGCGCGGAGGACGAAAGCCATCAGATTCTCCGGGTCGACGCCCCGGGTGGTCGGGCCGGACGGGGTGCGTGGTGCGGTCATGACGTGTCCTACGGATGAGCGATCAGCCCACAGCGAGTCGTCATCTGCACCGCGAACCGGAACCGGTGCCGGCCGCCATCGGCCTTGATTGATGGGTCTGGATCCCATCCTGGTACGCCCGCGGAGCCTGGTCCATCCCCGGAGCATCGGACGGTTGCGTGCGAAACGAGTTCGGCCGCCGCCGACCGCCGGGACCATCCCGTCGGAAACGGTCCGGGAGCCGTCGTACGTGCAACTACTGCGGAAAAACCGCCCGCACAGCGCAGCGGTTTCACGTTGGGCGCGGGGGAGGGGTGCGGGGGAGGGGGCGCGCGGGAGGGTTGGGGCAACAGGTCACAGCCCCGGGAACAGGGCACAGCCCGGATCTGCGGGCGGCCTATCGTGGTACCAGTGTCCGATCCGTCTCACGACGTGCGTGCGCTGCGCGCCCGCCTCGACGGCCTCACCCATCGCGACGCCGCCCGGCTCGGCCGTCGGCTGAGGCAGGTGCGGGGCGCCAAACCGGAACAGTTGCAGCGCATCGCCGAACAGATCGCCGCCGGTGAGGCGCTCGTCGCTGCCCGGGCGGCCGCGGTGCCCGAGATCAGCTATCCGGATCTGCCGGTCAGCGAGCGCCGCCACGAGATCGCCGAGGCCATCGCCAACCATCAGGTGGTCGTCGTGGCGGGGGAGACCGGGTCGGGCAAGACCACCCAGCTGCCGAAGATCTGTCTGGAACTCGGCCGCGGCATCCGCGGCACCATCGGGCACACCCAGCCGCGCCGGCTGGCGGCCCGCACCGTCGCGCAGCGCATCGCCGACGAACTGGGCACCCCGCTGGGGGAGGCGGTCGGTTACACCGTGCGCTTCACCGATCAGGCCGGCGACCGCACCCTGGTCAAACTGATGACCGACGGCATCCTGCTGGCCGAGATCCAGCGAGACCGGCGGCTGCTGCGCTACGACACGATCATCATCGACGAGGCCCACGAACGCAGCCTCAACATCGACTTCCTGCTCGGCTATCTGAAGGGGCTGCTCCCGCGGCGGCCCGACCTCAAGGTGATCATCACCTCCGCCACGATCGAGCCGCGCCGGTTCGCCAAGCACTTCGACGCCCCCGTGGTGGAGGTGTCCGGTCGCACCTACCCGGTGGAGATCCGGTACCGCCCACTGGAAGTGCCGGCCGGCACCGACACCGCGGACGATCCCGACGACCCCGACCACGAGATCGTCCGCACCGAGATCCGCGATCAGACCGAGGCCATCATCGACGCGGTGCGGGAACTCGACGCCGAACCACCCGGCGATGTGCTGGTCTTCCTCTCCGGAGAACGGGAGATCCGCGACACCGCGGAGGCATTGCGGGGCACCCTGGATCCCGACGTCGAAGTGCTGCCGCTGTACGCCCGGCTGCCCACCGCCGAACAGCAGAAGGTGTTCACCCCGCATCGGTTACGGCGGCGGATCGTGTTGGCCACCAACGTCGCCGAGACGTCGCTCACCGTCCCCGGGATCCGCTACGTCGTCGACCCGGGCACCGCCCGGATCTCCCGGTACAGCAGACGCACCAAGGTGCAGCGGCTGCCGATCGAACCGATCTCGCAGGCGTCGGCCGCCCAGCGCGCCGGCCGATCCGGCCGGGTGGCGCCCGGCGTGTGCATCCGGCTGTACTCCGAGGAGGACTTCGAGTCCCGCCCCGAATTCACCGAGCCCGAGATCCTGCGCACCAACCTCGCGGCGGTGATCCTGCAGATGGCCGCCCTGGGTCTCGGTGCGGTGGAGGACTTCCCGTTCCTCGACCCGCCGGATCAGCGCAGCATCCGCGACGGGGTCGCGCTGCTGCGCGAGCTGGGCGCATTCGACGAGCGCGGGGAGATCACCGACGTCGGGCGGCGGCTGGCCCAGCTGCCCGTCGACCCGCGGCTGGGGCGCATGGTGCTGCAGGCCGAGACCGAGGGATGCGTGCGCGAGGTGCTGGTGCTGGCCGCCGCACTGTCCATCCCCGACCCACGCGAACGCCCCCTTGACAAGGAGGACGCCGCCCGGGCCAAACATGCCCGGTTCGCCGACGAGCACTCCGACTTCATGTCCTACCTGAACCTGTGGCGGTATCTCACCGAGCAGCGAAAGGAACGGTCCGGCAACTCATTCCGCCGGATGTGCCGGGAGGAGTTCCTGCACTACCTGCGCATCCGGGAATGGCAGGACCTGGTCGGGCAACTGCGCAGCATCGCCCGCGACATCGGTATCCGCGAATCGCCCGACCCCGAACCGGCCGCGCCCGACCGGATCCACGCCGCCTTGCTGGCCGGGCTGCTGTCGCACGTCGGGATGCGCGACGACCAGCGCGACCGCAAGAGCCGGGACCGCGCCCGGGACCGCGGCCCGCGCGAATACCTCGGCGCCCGCAACACCCGTTTCGTCCTGGCCCCCGGATCGGTGCTCACCAGACAACCGCCGCGGTGGGTGGTCGTCGCCGAGCTGGTCGAGACGTCCCGGTTGTACGGGCGGATCGCGGCCCGCATCGACCCGCAGACGGTGGAGCGTGTCGGCGCGCACCTGGTGCAGCGCGGCTACAGCGAACCGCACTGGGACGCCCAGCGCGGTGCGGCGATGGCCTACGAGCGGGTGACGCTCTACGGGTTGCCGGTGGTGCCGCGCCGCCGGGTCGGATACGCCACCGTGGAACCGGAGGTGGCCCGCGAGCTGTTCATCCGGCACGCCCTGGTCGAGGGCGACTGGCACACCAGGTACCGCTTCTTCCACGACAACGCCCGGCTGCGTGACGAACTGGCCGCACTCGAGGACCGGGCACGGCGCCGCGACCTGCTGGTCGGCGACGACGAGATCTACGAGTTCTACGCCGCCCGGATACCCGACACTGTGGTGTCGGCCCGTCACTTCGACGCATGGTGGAAGAAGCAACGCCACCGCACCCCGGATCTGCTCACCATGCGCCGCGAGGATCTGCTGCGCACCGACGACGCGGACGCCGAACAACCCGACACCTGGCAGAGCGGGGATGTGGAGCTGCCGCTGAGCTACCGCTTCGAACCCGGGGCCGCCGACGACGGGGTCACCGTGCACGTGCCGGTCCACGTGCTGGCCCGGTTGGGCGGCGACGACTTCGCCTGGCAGGTCCCCGCGCTGCGTGAGGAACTGATCACCGAACTGATCCGGTCGCTGCCCAAGGACCTGCGCCGCAACTTCGTTCCCGCCCCCGACACCGCCCGCGCGCTGCTGACCACCCTGCAACCCGGCGACGAGCCGCTTTTGGAAGCGGTGCAACGCGAACTGCACCGTCGCACCGGCATCCTCGTTCCGATCGACGCGTTCGATCTGGACCGCCTGCCCGCCCACCTGCGGGTCACCTTCGCGGTGGAGGGCCCCGACGGCACCGAAGTGGCCCGCGGCAAGGACCTAGCGGCGCTGCAGGAGCGACTGGCCGGCACCACCCGCCGGGCCGTCGCCGACGCCGTCGGCGCCGACCTGGAACGCACCGGGCTGCGGGACTGGCCCGAGGACCTCGAGGAACTGCCCCGCACCGTGGAACGCCGCGCGGTGCGCGGATACCCTGCCCTGGTCGACACCGGGCCGGCGGTGGACCTGCGGGTGCTGCCCACCGAGGCCGAGCAGTCCGCGGCGATGCGTCCCGGCCTGCGGCGTCTGCTGCGGCTGACGGTGCCGTCCCCGGTCAAGGCGGTGGAACGGGCACTGGACCCGCGCGCCCGGCTGGTCCTGGGCAACAACCCGCACGGATCGCCGACGGCGCTGCTGGAGGACTGCGCCGACGCCGCCGTCGACGTGCTGGCCCAGACGCCGGTGTGGACCCGTGCCGAGTTCCTCGCCGTGCGGGACCGGGTGGCCGCGAAGCTGGCGGCCACCACCCAGAACGTCGTCGGCCGGGTCCAGCACGTGCTGGCCGCCGCGCAGCGGGTGCAGCTGGCGTTGCCCGACCCACCGCCGCCCACCCAGGCCGACGCGGTGGCCGACATCCGCGATCAGCTGGGCCGGCTGCTGCCGGCCGGGTTCGTCACCGCCTCCGGGGCGGGCCGGCTGGCGGACCTCACCCGGTACCTCACCGCGATCGAACGACGGCTGGAGCGTCTGCCGCACGCCGTGGCCGCCGACCGGGACCGGATGGCCCGGGTGCACGCGGTGCAGGAGGCCTACGAGGAGCTGGTGGCCGCGGTGTCACCGGCCCGCGCCGCCCGCCCCGACATCGCCGAGATCCGGTGGATGATCGAGGAGCTGCGCGTCAGTCTGTGGGCCCAGCAGCTCGGCACCGCGCGCCCGGTCAGCGAACAACGCATCTACCGGGCGATCGACGGTGTGCAGCTGTGAGCGTGACGGCCGACACCCCGCCGGGTCGGCTATCCTCGAGCGCTGCACACCCCGCGCGGGGATTCAACCACCCACCACTCGAGCTAACTCGCTGAACTGGCGTTTCTGCTAGGAAAACCAGCAGGTGCACGCCAGTATGTGGAGTGTTGGCCCGCGTTGCGGGGCGGCCGGATGGATCGGAAAGGGTGACGCGATGACAGAGCTCGCTGAAAAGACCACGACGGACGTCGCTCCGCTCGAGGCGATCAACTGGAACGATGTCACCGATCAGAAGGACATCGAGGTCTGGAACCGGCTGACGGCGAACTTCTGGTTGCCGGAGAAGGTGCCGTTGTCCAACGACCTGCCCAGCTGGCGCACCCTGACGCCGGAACAGCAGCAGCTGACCGTGCGGGTGTTCACCGGGCTGACCCTGCTGGACACCATGCAGGGCACCGTCGGCTGCATCGAGATGCTCGCCGATTCCAAGACCCAGCACGAGGAGGCCGTGTACACCAACATGGCCTTCATGGAGTCGGTGCACGCCAAGAGCTACAGCTCGATCTTCTCGACGCTGTGCTCGACCAGGGAGATCACCGAGGCGTTCGAGTGGTCCCGGACCAACCGGTTCCTGCAGCGCAAGGCCCGGATCGTGCACGATTACTACCGCGGCGACGACGCGCTGAAGAAGAAGATCAGCTCGGTGATGCTCGAGTCGTTCATGTTCTACAGCGGGTTCTATCTGCCGCTGTACTGGTCGACCCGGTCGATCCTGACCAACACCGCCGACATCATCCGGCTGATCATCCGCGACGAGGCCATCCACGGCCACTACATCGGCTACAAGTTCCAGCTCGGCTACAACGAGTCGACTCCCGAACGGCAGGCCGATCTGCAGGAGTTCGCCTACGACATGCTCACCGAGCTGTACGAGAACGAGGTCGACTACGCCCACGACCTGTACGACCCGCTCGGCATGACCGAACCGGTGTTGCCCTACATGCGGTTCAACGCCAACAAGGCGCTGTCGAACCTCGGCTTCGATCCGCTGTTCCCGGCCGACGACTGCCAGGTGGCTCCGGAGATCCTGGCCGCGCTCGACCCGGGCGCCGGGGAGAACCACGACTTCTTCTCCGGCAGCGGCGCGGCCTATGTCATCGGCACCGCGGAGAGCACCACCGACGAGGACTGGAACTGGTGAGGCGCCGGTCGCCTCACCGGGATCCGGCTGCGCACACTCAGCCGACCTTGTCGCCGCGGCGCTCCGCCAGGAACGACCGGATGCCGAGGATCAGATAGATCACCAGCAGCACGAACATGATCGTGCTCGTGACGACCGCGGCCGGACGCTCGGCGGTGCCGTCGAACACCGCCGGCAGTTTGAGCACGTTCATCACCGCGCCGAGCGCCGCCAGCAACGCGACCACCAGCGCGGTGATCATGGCCGGCTGACGCGCACCGTCGGAGCGGGCGCCCACGAACGCGGCGATGAGCAGCAGCACACCGACGAACGCCGGAATCAGGGCGGTGACGCTGACGGCGCCACTGGCGATGTAGGCGATCACGCCGGTCGCGACCAGCAGGCCTCCGGTCCAGTTGGTGAGGGTGATCATCGACGTCACGTCCTTTCTCCCAGGTGAGCGGCTGTTACCGAGCCTATCCGCTGCCGGTGGCCACCCGCGGGACCCGATCCGGCGACGCGGTGTCCAACGCCAGCGCGGCGACCCGGTCCCGATGCTGTTCGGCGGTGCCGAACAGGGCGGCGTCGGTGGCCGCCCGCTTGTAGTACAGGTGCGCCGAGTGCTCCCAGGTGAAGCCGATGCCGCCGTGCACCTGGATGGTGTCGGCGGCGACCCGGCTGAACGCGGCCGAACAGACGGCCTGCGCGATGCCGGTGGCCAGCGCCGGATCGTCGAGCTCGCCGGCCGGGTCGGCCAGCGCCCACACCGCGTGGTAGGCGGTGGACCGGGCGTGCTCGACGTCGACCAGCATGTCGGCCAGCCGGTGCTTGACCGCCTGGAAGGAGCCGATCGGCCGGCCGAACTGCAGCCGCGACTTGGCGTAATCCACCGACAGGTCCAGCAGATGCTGGGCCGCGCCCACCTGTTCGACGGCCAGCAGCGCGGCACCCACCTGCAGCGCCCGGGTGATCACCCGTTCGGCGGTGCCGGGTTCGGCGACCAACCGTGCCGGGGCCCCGGAGAACCGCACCGCCGCCTGCGGTCGGGTCAGGTCCATGGTGACCAGCGGGGTGCGCGTCACCCCGGGGCCGGTGGCGTCGACCGCGTACAGCCCGACCCCGTCCGGACCGTCGGCGGCGACCAGCAGGTCATCGGCGGCGTCCGCGTCGACCACCTGCGACGCCGTGCCGGTCAGCGTGGCGCCGTCGGTGGTGACGGTCACGGCGGTCGGGTCGAACACCCCGGCCCGGTCGGCGAGGATCACCGCCGCGGTGCGGGCGCCCTCGAGCAACGGGCCCAGCAGCTCGTCGCGCACCGGGCCGGCCGAGGCCGCCGCCAGCGCCGGGACGGCCAGATACACGGTGCCGAAGAACGGGCCGCAGGCCAGTGCCGCGCCGAATTCCTCCACCGCGACGGCCTGATCGACCAGCGTGCCGCCCACGCCGCCGTCGGCTTCCGGCACCGACATGCCCAGCACGCCGAGCTCGGCGCCGAGCCGGGCCCACACCTTCGGGTCGAAACGGGGCTCGGACTCCATCAGCCGGCGCACCGTCTGCTCGTCGAAGTGCTCGGTGCAGAACCTGCGCACCGCCGCGCGCAGCTGCTGCTGCTCCTCGGTGAACGTGAACGTGGGCGAAAGACCAGCTGCGTTGTCGGGCTGTTCCGCAAGCTCCTCAGCCACGCGGGATCTCCTTCCACGGCATGCCGGCGTCGGCGCGCAGATCACCGGGCAATCCGAGGACCCGCTCGCCCAGGATGTTGCGCATCACCTCGGACGTGCCGCCCTCGATGGTGTTGGCGCGGCTGCGCAGATAGCGCTGCTGGATCGGGCCGCGCCAGTCGTCGCCGGAGCCGCCGTCCATGTCGTAGCTGTGGTACAGCACGCCCTCGGGCCCGAGCAGATCCATGCAGAACTGGTAGATCTCCTGATTGAGTTCCGCGCCGACCAGCTTGCCGATCGACGCCTCCGGGCCGGGTCCGCCGACGGTGGCGGTGGCACGGGACCGTTCGGCGGTGAGCCGCTGAGCTTCTGCGCGTAACCACAATCGGGTCAACCGATCCCGCATGACCGGGGTGTGCAGGTCGGGCCGTGACGCCCACAACGCGACCGCATCGGCGATGGTGCCTGACCCGCGCCGGTTGCCGCTGCCGCCCAACGCGCTGCGCTCGTTCATCAGGGTGGTCATCGCGACCCGCCAGCCGTCGCCGACCGCGCCGAGCCGGTGCGCGTCGGGGATCCGCGCGTCGGTGATGTACACCTCGTTGAACTCGGCCTGTCCGGTCATCTGCCGCAGTGGCCGGGTCTCCACCCCGTCGGCGTGCATGTCCAGCACGAAATAGGTCAACCCCTTGTGCTTCGGCGCGTCGGGGTCGGTGCGGGCCAGCAGCAACCCCCACCGGGCGCGGTGCGCCAGGCTGGTCCACACCTTCTGCCCGTTGACGATCCAGTCGTCGCCGTCCGGCACCGCCGAGGTGGCCAGCCCGGCCAGATCCGACCCGGCTCCGGGCTCGCTGAACAACTGACACCAGATGTCCTCGGTGGTGGCCAGCGGTCGCAGCCAGAACCGTTTCAGCTCATCGGTCTGGGCGTGCTCGCGGATGGTCGGAGCGGCCATGCCGTAACCCATCGGGTTCAGCCCCAGCGGCACCGGCCCACCCGCACCCTGCAGGATCCGGTCGGCGACGGCCTGCAACCCGCGTGGCAGGGCCAGGCCGCCGAGCCCCTCCGGGAAGTGCACCCAGGACAGTCCGGCGTCATAACACGCGCCGAGGAACTCCGGAATGGGCACCGAGTTGGGGTCGTGCTCGGCGACCACCCGCCGCGCGAGTTCGGCGACCCGGTCCGCGTCAGTAGTCATGGAGGTCACATTAACGACCGCGGCCGGCTCAGGGTCGTGCGGCCGCCGGAGCCGGCAGGACGACTTCGACGGTGAGGCCCCCGTCGGGTCGGGCGGTCGCCTCGATCGTGCCCTGATGCGCCTGCACGATCGCCGCGGCGATGGAGAGCCCCAGCCCGGCTCCCGAGGCCCGGGTGTCGCGGGTGAGCCGCCGGAACGGCTCGAAGAGGGTCGGCAGGTCCTCGTCGCGGATGGGCTCGCCATTGTTCGAAACACGGAGGAACACCTGAGAATCCGACAACGATCCGGTGGTGACGACCACCCGTGGCGAGTCGTCGCCGCTGTACTTCACGGCGTTCTCGATGAGATTGTGCGCGAGCCGTTCCAGCAGGGTCGCGTCACCGCGTGTGACGGCCTCCGACAACGTCGTGTCGACCTCGACCGATCGGGCGCGGGCGGTGCCGGCCAGCTGTGCCGCGGCATGGCCGGCCACATCGGCGAGGTCGACGGTGTGGGCGTCGATCACCCCGTTCTCGGCGTTGGTGAGTGCCAGCAGTCCGGTGATGAGCCGCTCGAGGCGCTCATTGACCTCCAACAGATCCGTGCCGAGCCGGATCAGCTCGGGTGACCCGGGGTTACGGCGCATCGCGAGCTCGATCATGGCCCGGCTCACCGCTACCGGGGTCCGCAATTCGTGCGACGCGTCACCCACGAATCGCCGTTGCCCGGCGAAGGCGCGGTCCAACCGGCAGAGCATCTGATCGAACGTGTCGGCCAGGTCCTTGACTTCGTCAGCGGGCCCGGCGAGCTGAATCCGTTCCCGCAGACCCGAACTCAACGCAGGAGCCCGGGATATCCGGCGTGCGGTGGCGGTGACCCGGTGCAGCGGGGACAGGACCCGGCCGGCGACCAGCCAGGCGACGACGGCGGCGAGCGCGGTCACCGCCGCCATCGCGACAGCCCCGTAGAGCAACAACGAGTTGGTGGCGGCTTCCTGTAATTCGGCGCGGTGCCGGTCCATCCAGGCCGCCACCCCGGACACTTCCGGACCGGTCGGCTCCGCCGGCGCCGTGTCCGGCGGACTCCGCCGCATCACGACCGGACCTCGCCGGGAGAGCTGCAGGTCGACCAGCGCATAGGTGATCGCAAGAAGCAGCGCCGCCGCCGCGCACGAGACCGCGGCGCTCATGATCGTGATGCGACCGCGCAGAGACACCCGACCGGACCATCGACCCCTCACGACCAGCCCACCCGGTACCCGGCCGAGACGACGGTGTGCACCACCGTGGGGTCCCCCAGCTTGCGCCGCAACTTGTGGATCGTCAGGCGCACCGCGCTGGTGAACGGATCGGCGTTCTCGTCCCACACCTTCTCCAGCAGATGCTCGGCGGAGACCACCGCACCGTCGGCGCGCATCAGTTCGGCGAGCACGCCGAACTCCTTGTTGGACAGCGGCACGTACCGGCCCGCGCGGAACACCGTGCGACGGGCCGGATCGAGGACGATATCCGCGCAGCGCAGCACCGGCGGCGTAGCCGGGCCGGTCCGGCGGCCGAGGGCCTGCACCCGCGCGGCCAGTTCGGGCAGGGCGAACGGTTTGACCAGGTAGTCATCGGCCCCGAGGCTGAGTCCGTCCACCCGATCGGCGATCTCCCCCGCCGCGGTGAGCATGATCACCCGGACGGTGGCACCGTCGGCCACCAGACGCCGGCACACGTCATCGCCGTGCACGCCGGGCAGGTTGCGATCGAGCACCACGACGTCGTAATCGTTGACGTCGAGACGCTCCAGGGCGTCGTCCCCGTCGTGGCTGACGTCGACGGCATGGCTGTCTGCGCGCAGCCAGTCCGCGACCGCGTCCGCGAGTTCGGGTTCATCCTCGACGACGAGAATCCGCATGCAGCCATGATGCAATCGGACGTGTTTCCCTCGTGTTTGCGCCGGCCGCCGACGGCGCCGGGGTGACCGCACACGAAAAGCGGCAGGAAACGCCGGCGAAACAGCCGTCGTGGTTGGTTATCCCCTGCGGCCGGACCGTCCGGACCGCGCCACGAGAGGAGATACGCCGATGAATGCTGCAGATGCCCCTGGTCACCCGTGGGTGCGCCGCGCCGCCGCCGCGGTCGGTGGGGCCGCGGTCACGGCCGGTGTGATCTGCGCCGGGCTGGCCGCGGCCGGCGCCGCTTCCGCCGAACCCGACCCGGCCCCGTCTCCCGGGCCCGTGCTGCGCACCGAACTGCCCGAGGGGGTCGAGCGGGTGGTGTTGCGGGATGAGGTTCCGCACGAGTTGCCCGGGTTCGACATCGCATCGCTCCCGCCCGACAGTGCGGGGGTGTTCGTGAAGACGGACGGCAGCACCGAGCCGATGCCGGCCGGTCACGCCGAGCGGCTCCCCGACGGTGGGGTCCGCGTCACCCGGTGAGGGTGAGCGCGCGATCCCGGTGACGCTGCCGGTCCCGCACCCGCCGGGGTGCGGGACCGGCATCCGTCGGCCCCGGTCCGTCGCACGCGGGCTCACAACGCGGCCCGCACCTCCTCGGCCGCCTCGACCATGTTGCGCAGCGACGCGACCACCTCCTCGGTCCGCCGGGTCTTCAACCCGCAGTCAGGGTTGACCCAGAGTCGTTCGGGAGGAACGGCTTTGAGCGCCTCCCGCAGTGAGGAGACGATCTCCGCACGGGCCGGCACCCGCGGCGAGTGGATGTCGTACACACCCGGTCCGACGCTGTTGGCGAAACCGGCGGCGTTGAGGTCGTCGAGCACCTCCATGTGCGAGCGGGCCGCCTCGATCGAGGTGACGTCGGCGTCCAGATCGGCGATGGCGCCGATGATCTCGCCGAACTCCGAATAGCACAGATGGGTGTGGATCTGGGTGGTGTCACCGACCCCGGTGGTGGCCAGCCGGAACGCCGACACCGCCCACGCCAGGTAGAGGTGGCGGTCCTTGGCGCGCAGCGGCAGCAGCTCCCGCAGCGCCGGCTCGTCGACCTGGATGACCGCGATCCCGGCGGCCTGCAGATCCACCGTCTCATCGCGGATGGCCAGCGCGATCTGGTTGGCGGTGTCGGCCGGCGGCTGATCGTCCCGCACGAACGACCACGCCAGAATCGTCACCGGACCGGTGAGCATGCCCTTGACCGGCTTGTCGGTCAGCGACTGCGCGTAGGTGATCCAGTCGACGGTCATCGGCCGCGGTCGGGCCACATCGCCGTAGAGGATCGGCGGCCGCACGCACCGGGTGCCGTACGACTGCACCCAGCCGTTCCGGGTGGCGGCGAAACCGTCGAGCTGTTCGGCGAAGTACTGCACCATGTCGTTGCGTTCCGGCTCACCGTGCACCAGCACGTCGAGGCCGAGCTCCTCCTGCAGCCGGATGACCGCGGCGATCTCATCCCGCATCCGCCGCGTGTACTCCGCCTCGTCGATCGCACCGGACCGCAGCGCCGCCCGGGTCCTGCGGATCTCCACGGTCTGCGGGAACGAGCCGATCGTCGTGGTGGGCAACAACGGCAGCCGCAGCCGCTCCTGCTGAGCGGCCCGCCGCGCCGCCGCGGGCGCCCGCCGGAGCCCTCTGGCGGCGATGCCCGCCAGCCGTGCTCGGACCTGCTCGTTGCGCAGCCGGGGATCGGTCTTGCGGGATGCCAACGCCGCCCTGGTCGCGTCGATGGCGTCGGCGACGGCATCGCGGCCGTCGCGCAGCGCGGTGGCCAGGGTGACCACTTCGGACACCTTCTCCGCACCGAACGCCAGCCAACCGCGCAGCGAATCGTCCAGATCCGTCTCGGCGTCCAGCGAGTACGGGACATGCAGTGTGGAACACGAGGTGGACACGGCCACCGCGGCGGTGCTGCCCAGCAGGGTCGCCAGGGTGCCCAGCGCCGCCTCCAGGTCGGTGCGCCACACGTTGCGGCCGTCGACCACCCCCGCGACCACGAGCTTTCCGGCGAGTTCGGGAACCTGGGCGACCGGCTGACCGGCGCCGGCGACCAGGTCGATGCCGATCGCCTCAACCGGGGTGCGGGCCAGCGCGGACAGCACGCCGCCCAGCTCACCGAAGTACGTCGCCACGAGAATCCCGGGCCGGGTGGGGGTTTGGGCCAGGGTGATGTAGGCCCGGTGGGCCAGCTCCGCCGCATCGGCCAGACTGTCGGTGACCAGGATCGGTTCGTCCAGTTGCACCCAGGCGGCCCCGGCGTCGGCCAGCAGGCCCAGCAGCCGGGCATACAGCGGCAGCACCTCGTCGAGCCGTTCGATCGGTTCCGGGCCGCCGTCGACGGCCTTGCTCAACGCCAGGAACGTCAGCGGTCCGAGGATCACCGGACGTGCCGGAACACCCTGCTGTAGCGCCTCTTCCAGTTCGGCGAGGACCTTGTCCGGATGCAGCGAGAAGGTGGTGTCCGGTCCGATCTCGGGGACGAGGTAGTGGTAGTTGGTGTCGAACCACTTGGTCATCTCCAGCGGCGCGACGGTGTCGGTGCCCCGGGCGGCGGCGAAGTAGCGGTCCAGGTCATCGGCCAGTTCGGCGTTCCCGGTGACCCGCGGTGGCAGAGCCCCCAACATCACCGCGGTGTCGAGCACGTGGTCGTAGTAGGAGAACGTGTTGACCGGAACCGAGTCCAGCCCGGCCTCCACCAGCCGGGCGTTGCCGGTGCGGCGCAGGTCGGCGGCCACCTCGTGCAGCGTCGACCGGTCGATCCTGCCGGACCAGTATCCCTCGACCGCTCGTTTGAGTTCGCGGTTGGGGCCGATGCGTGGCGTGCCCAGTACGGTGGCCCGGAACGGTTGCGGTGTGGGTCGGGATGTCGGTTGCGATGTCGCTTGGGATGTCACTCGGCGTCCTTCGGTGCGGGGGATGCTCATCGCCTTTGGGCGCCCACCGACCGACAGCCGGTAGCCATCAGCCCAGTCCACGAGGCGATGCGCGCCGGACGCGGCGCGCCCGGCACAGCCGGCAGGTCTTCGGACTCGCAGGCATTCGTCTTCGGTTCCTACTGGCCGTCGCTTCCCAGCCCTTGCGGGCCAGTGCCGATGACGGCGGTCGTTCCTGCACACCGCTGCGGGACAGTCCCGGACTCTCACCGGGTTCCCTCTCATGACGGTCCGTGGAGGGATCCGCCACTCGATGCCGATGCGCCGCGGCGCGTCGGCAAACCAGCTGCACCGCTCAGGGTACCCTGCCCGGCGATTCCGCCGGGCAGGGCCGCCAGACCGGCTGCGTCGGAGCGGTATTCAGCCCGGCCTTCAGGTGCGTCGGCGCTTGTACCACGCGACTGCCGCGTCGACCGCCACGAACGCCAGCAGACTCAACCCGAACAGCGGAAGGAACCAGCCCACCAGCGCGGCGGTCAGCACCAGAACCGTCGCCGGCAGCGGGCCCAGTGCGCGCAGGGCTCCCCGCAGCGGCGGCCGCCCGACCGCCCAGGCCGTTCCGCGGACCGGCCGGCGCTGCCACCACATCCGGTAACCGCGCACGATCAGGTAGATCAGCCCGACCGCGGTGAGGATCAGCACCACCTGGTTGACGACGCCGAACAGGATTCCCATGTGGGCGTCGATGGTCCACCGGGTCAGCTTGGCCAGCAGCGGCCAGTCGGCGAAGTCCACCCGGTCGGTGATCTCCCCGGAAACCGGATCGACCGCCACCGCGTCATTGCGGGTCGGCCAGTCCCGCTTGCGCTCCGCGGCCCGCCAGGCCTCACCCGGTTCGGCGGGCGGGTACAGCCACATCGGGCCGGCCAACCCGGCCTGCTGAGCCGATCGCAGCACCGTGTCCACCCCGGCGAGCAGCTCGTCACCGGAACCGGTCCCGCTGTGGTGACCGGCATGGCCGTGCTGCCCGGTTGCCGGGGTGCTCAGCGACGTGTCGACCGCGGGGGCCTTCGAGTTGAGCTGCTGCTGCAGCCGATCCACCGACGCGCCGCCGTACCGGGACCAGGTGATCCCGGTGGCCGACAACCCGAGCAGCGCCACCAGCAGCCACACCCCGACCGCGGCGTGCCGGGACACCGCCCGGTTGCGGCTGTTCGGACTGCCGTCGGGGCCGGCCCGGTCGGGGAGGGCCAGCCGCCGCAGACCCCCGGACCGGCGGCGGTGCCGCACCCACAGAACCAGGCCGGCGAGCGCGATCACCCACAGCCAGCTGGCGGCCAACTCGCTGTAGTGCCGGCCGACGGCGCCCAGGTGCAGGTTGCGGTGCAGCTCGTCGAACCAGGCCCGCACCGGCATCCACTGGCCGTAGGTGGTCAACGTCCCGCGCACCTCGCCGGTGTAGGGGTCGACGAACACGGTGCGGGCGTAATCCGCCGGCACCCCTGACGTTTCCGGGTCGACGGCGAAGGTCACCTGGGTGGTCTCCTCGGCGGTCACCGGTGGACGGACCGACGACACCGCGCCCGTGGGGTGGGCGGCCCGGGCGGCGGCGATCTGCTCGGCCAGCGGCAGCCGCTGCTCGCCGACCCGGTCGACGGTCAGTTCATGGCGGTGCACCGCGGCGTCGATCTGCGGGATCAGCGCATACAACAGCCCGGTCACCGCGGCGATCAGGATGAACGGGCCGACGAACACGCCGGCGTAGAAGTGCAGCCGGCGCAGCAGCGCCAACACCGGGTGACGGTGCGCCCGGGTAGCGGGGTGGACGCGGCTGCCGGAGTCCACCCGGTCTTCTCCAGTGGTGGTCATGGGATTTGTGCTTTCGGAACGAACGGGCCGACGCAGCAGCCGGGCCGGGTCGGCGGGGACGGGAGACGTCGGCGGTCGACGGCGACGTCACAAAGTGAGACGCCCGGCCACGAACCGGGGCGTCAGGAGATGTTCAGGAGAGCTCTTCGGCGTCAGGCGCCGGCGTACCCCCGGTGCGGGGGAGCCCGCATCCCCAGTCCCGAGCACCACAGGACAGACTGCGCGGCGACATGTCTGGCCGCCCGCAGCGGTGAGCGATCAGGGGTCCGCCCGGCAGGGCGCAGCACCAGCCGCAGCCAGCACAGCACCGAGCGGGCCACCAGGTAGAGATATTCGCCCAGCCCGATGAGCAGGCCGAGCGCCACCGCGGCCGCGGCGTGCGCGGCCACCATCAGCGCGGTCAGACCATGTCCGTGGCCGCCTGCGGTGAGCGTCAACGCGAAGTGGCCGATGAACTGCCCGGCGCCGAGCGCCGCGACCAGCACCGCCGCCCGCGCGGCGCGGTGGCCGGTGGTCAGGGTCGCGGTCAACGCGCCGACCGTGGCGCAGCCGACTAGCAGCAGGGTCAGCGCGCCACTGCCCGGCAGGGAGCCGCCCGCGGCGCCGTGGGCGGCGCCGGTGAGCAACGCAGAGCAGGCGCTGACCAACCCGCCGCGCAGATACCGCGCCCGTGCCGCCGGTGTGCTCACGGCTCATGACGCTACAAGCCCGGGCCGACCGCCACCGGCACGGGTCGGCCGACGCCGGCGCTCCGCGACGATTGCCGGCTCCACCGGAGAATCGGGCGAATTTCACCCGATCAGAGATAACAATTCGATCACACCGAATATCACGAGCATTTAAGAGTGCGTCGAGGAATGTAAGAATCCGCCCGATTCGAGCGCGAATCGTCGTGCTCCGCCGGGTATGTCGCGGCAAATTGAGATGAACGTCACGCCGCTCCTCCGTAACGCTTTCACCTGCGTGTTCACCGAGCGCGGAAGCCGCCGGGAGCGGGTTTTCGGCGCGGTTACCGTGGAAAACCGGGACGGGGACAAAACATCAATTCCGTGCCGAGAAGGAAAGTGATCATGAATTTCAGCAGTACCTCTACACGCCGGCGATTCGCCGCGGTCTGTGCCGGTTCACTGCTCGGGGGAACGATGGTTGCGGCGGTTGCCGTGCCGGTCGCGTCCGCGGCGCCGGAGCAGTGCACCGCGAGCGCGGTGTCCAACACCGTCAGCTCGGTCACCGGGTCGGCGCGCGACTACCTGGCCGGGCACCCCGGCGCCAATCAGGTGTTGACGGCCGCGGCCGGCCAGCCGCGGGCGGAGGCGTCGGCCAACGTGCGGGCCTACTTCACCGCCAACCCGAACGAGTACTACGAGCTGCGCGACATCGTCGCACCGATCGGTGACGTGCAGCGGCAGTGCGACGTCACGGTGCTGCCGCCGGATCTGGCGTCGGCCTACGACGAGTTCATGGCGGGCTGACCCGCCCCCACGTGGTCCTGCCGCCGTCCTCCGGGACGGCGGCAGGCTCTTGTCACCAGGTGTCGACGAACCTGCGCGGCGGGCGGTCCCGCGGCGCGGCGGTGGCCGCCGCCAGCGTGGCCGCGATCAGCCCACGGGTCTCGGCTGGGTCGACGACGTCGTCGATCTCGAAGTGCATGGCCGCGTTGAGCGCGGCGGCGTGCCGCTGGGCCGCCGCGGTGGCCTGGCGCACCCGCTCCTCGCGCTCGGCCTCGTCGGCGATCGCCTCGAGTTCCTTGCGCATCCCGAGCCGGACGGCTCCCTCCAGGCCCATCGGGCCCAGATGGGCGCCCGGCCACGCCACGGTGAGCACCGGTTCGTGCAGACCGCCGCCGGCCATCGCCTGCGCGCCCAGCCCGTAGCCGCGGCGCAGCACCACCGCGATCAGCGGCACCCGCAGCGCGGCCCCGGCGACCAGCAGCCGCGAACCGCGCCGCACCAGGGCCTCGGCCTCGGCGGCGGGGCCGACCATATAGCCCGGACAGTCGATCAGGCTGATCACCGGCAGTCCGAACACATCGCACAGTTGCAGGAACCGGGCGGCCTTGTCCGAGGCCGCGGCGGTGATGGCGCCGGCCATGTAACGGGTGTCGTTGGCCAGCACCCCGACCGGGCGGCCGTCGATGCGGGCCAACGCGGTCACCATCTCGCGGGCGAACTTGGGCCGCAACACGGTCACCGAATCGGCGTCGGCCAAGGTCTCGATGACCGGGGTGACGTCGTAGGCCCGCCGCGCCCGCTCGGGAACCATGGTGCGCAGCACCGTCTGGTCCGCCACCTCCCCGGGCGCGGTGCTGCCCTGGAAATAGCCGAGCAGCCGTCTGGCCGCCGCGACCGCCTCGGTCTCATCGGCGACCACGAGGTCCACCACCCCGTTGGGTTCCTGCACCGAGATCGGCCCCACCTCGTCGGGGTGCACATCGCCGAGCCCGCCGCCGGCGATCATCGCCGGACCACCCATGCCGATCGAGGTGTCGGCGGTGGCCACGATCAGATCCGCCGCCCCGGCGATCACCGCGTTCCCGGCAAAGCAGCGGCCCTTGACCACCGCGATCCGCGGCACCAGCCCGGACAGTCCGGCCCACAGCTTGAACGCCCGCACCTGTAGCGACGACACCGTCGGATGGTCGGTGTCGCCGGGCCGGCCGCCGCCGCCCTCGGCGAAGAACACCGTCGGCAGCCGCATCCGTTCGATCAGGTCGAACAGCCGGTCCTTCTTGAAGTGCCCGAACACGCCCTGGGTGCCGGCCAGCACGGTGTAGTCGTACGACAGCACCGCGGCCGGCCGTCCGTTGATCCGGGCGGTGCCGGCGACCAGCCCGTCGGCCGGGGTGCGGGCGATCAGGTCGGCCAGGTCGCGGCGCTGCCGCTGCGCGGCGACGACGAACCGGCCGTACTCGACGAACGACCCCGGGTCGACGAGGTCTTCGATGTTCTCCCGGGCGGTCCGCCCGCCGGCGCCGTGTCGGCGCTGCACCGCCTCGGGCCGGGCGGCGTCGGTGGTCAGCCGCCGCCGCCCCAGCAGTTCGGCCAGCTCGGGACGCATGGAGTCTTGCGGGTGATCGGGCACGCTCTGGACTCTAGGCCCGGGGGAATTCCGCGGCGATGCGGTCCAGCACCGCCGGGTACCGGTTGGCCTCCCGGTGGTTCCCCGGCTTGCCGCTGCTGACCACGGCCGCCGCGAGCCGGCGCTCCGGGTCGGCCCACATCGCGATGTTGACCAGCCCGGTGTGCCCGAACGCGGCCGGGGCGTTGCGTCCGAACGGGCCGAACCGCTTGGAGCCCAACATGTATCCGAGACCCCACCGCAGCGGCTGCCCGCCGGTGGCCAGATCCGGGCGCAGCCGGCGGCACTGCCGGGTGGCCGCCCGCAGGGTCTCCGGCGCCAGCACCCGCACCCCGTCCAGTTCGCCGCCGCGGCGCAGCAGTTCGGCGAACCGGGACAGCTCGAACGCATTGGACACCGTGTTCGACGACGGCACCACCCCGGTGAGGAACTGCGGGGTGTTGGAGAACGGGATGATCTGGTGCAGGGTGCCGCCCACCGCGGTGCGGAACGCCGCCGCGATCGGCGCGGGCAGCGGTTTCCCGGTCGGATGGCTGGGTGCGACCAACGGGACGTCGTCCGGCGCGACACCGAAGTTGGTCCACCGGAAGCCCAGCGGCTCGAGGATTTCGGTGGCGAGGATGTCGCGGATGTTGCGGCCGGTGGCGGCCGAGACGATCTCGCGGATCAGCGGCCCCCATGTCACCCCGTGGTAGATGTGCACCAGCCCGGGGCGGTACAGCGGTTTGAGGTTCCCCAGCATCGTGCGGGCGTACTCGCTGTCGTCCATCCGGCGCAGATCCGGCCGCGGGCCGGTGGCGAACGGAACCCCGGCGCTGTGGGTCAGCACATGCCGGATCGTGGTGCGGTCCTTGCCGTGGCTGGTGTAGCCGGGCAGGTGGTCGCACACCCGGTCGTCGAGGCTGAGGTGGCCGCGTTCGACCAGCATGTGCACCACGGTGGTGGCGATCGCCTTGGCCGCCGAGTACACGCAGAACGGGGTGTCGACGCGCACCGGCACCTTCTCCGCGTCGGGCGGATCGGTGGGGGCGTTGCCCCAGCCGTGCCCGATGGCCCGGTTGAGCACGACCCGGCCGTCGTGGCGCACACACACCTGGATCGCCGGGTGCATACCGGCCCGGTACCAGTGCCGTACCGCCTGCCAGATCCGTTCCACCGCACTGGGATCGATGCCGGTGTGGTCCTCGTCGCCGACCGCGGTCACCGCGTCCAGATCGGCCGGGACCCTGATCCGGCCATCCGGGGTGGCGCCGGCGCCGGTCGTGTTGTCTCGCGTCATGCGGTCTTCCGGTGCAACGTCGCGGCCAGATGGTGCTGCAGCGGATGTCCCACCGCGGCCATGTCCAGTGAATAGGTCAGCTCATCGCCGTCGACGCGGATCGACCGGCGCACCGAGGTGACCGATTTGGCCGACGAGGTGACCCCGACCGTGGTGGACGTCAACTCCATCTCGATGACCCCGTCGGTCACGGTCAACGGGCCCTCCAGGATCTCGGTGACGCCGGTCGGCTGGGCCAGCACCCACTCGACGCGGTGCGGCGCCGGAACCCGCAGGTAGCCGGTCTCGGTGTGCAGGGGCCGCCCGTCGTCGGCGGCGCGGGTGCGCTGGGTGTAGGTGAGAAACGGCTTACCGGCGTGGTCGAAGGTCACTTCCTCGTAGTAGCCGAACGGCTCGATGGTGGGATATTCGCCGGTGCCGGCACCTGCCCAGGTGCCGAGCAGCGGTGCGAGCCGCGCGACGTCCGGATGCAGATCTGGCACGTGTGCCAGCCTACGGCTCGCCCGGGGCGCCGGCCCAGTGCCCGGCCCGGACCGGGAACGTCAGCCCAGGAACCGTACGTACAGGCCGGTGTCGTCGTGCCCGATGCGGGCGCGGACCCCGTACACCCGTTCGACCAACTCGGCGGTCAGCACCCCGGCCGGTGGGCCGGCGGCCACCACCCTCCCGTGGGCCAACACCAGCAGCGCATCGCAGAACGCCGCCGCCAGGTTCAGGTCGTGCATCGCGATGACCGAGGTGAGCTCCGCGTCCCGGACCATCCGCATCAGGTCGAGCTGATGGCGGACATCGAGGTGGTTGGTCGGCTCGTCGAGCAGCAGCACCTCCGGCTCCTGGGCGAACGCCCGGGACAGTTGCACCCGCTGGCGTTCCCCGCCGGACAGCGTCGCGTAGTGCTGGTCGAGCCGGTCCGCCACGTCGGTGGCGGCCGCGGCCCGCTCGATGATCCGGAGGTCGCGGTCGGACAGCGCGGCCCACGGCCGGCGGTGCGGGATGCGGCCGAGCGCGATAACGTCGCGCACCCGTGGGTCGCTGTCGGTGCCGGACTCCTGTTCCACGACGGCCACCCGGCGGGCCACCTGCCGGCGGGCCAGGGTGGTGACGTCCTGATCGTGCAGCCGGATCACCCCGGAGCTGGGCCGGCGGATCCCGGCCAGCATCCGCAGCAGGGTGGATTTCCCGGATCCGTTGGGGCCCAGCAGGCCGACCGTCGACCCGGGTGTGACGTCGAGCGACACCCCGTCGACGATGAGCGTGCCGCGCACCGTCCAGCACACCCGATCGGCGCACACCGCCGTCTGAGCGGTTGCGGTCGCGTCTCGGACGTCGGTCATACCGCACGCCTCCGGCGCAGCAGGATCAACGCGAACACCGGCACCCCGATCAGCGCGGTGGCCACCCCGACCGGCAGTTCCTGCGGGTCGATGATCACCCGCGCCACGGTGTCGACCCACACCAGAAACACCGCGCCGATGACCGCGCTGAGCGGCAACAGCCGACGGTGGGCGACCCCGACCAGCGCCCGCGCCACATGCGGCAACACCAGCCCGACGAACCCGATCGCCCCGGAGGTGCTGACGATCACCGCGGTCATCGACGCGGTCACCAGCAGCAGACCGAGCCGGGTCGGGCCGACCCGCACCCCGAGGCCGGCGGCGGCGTCCTCACCGAAGGTGAACGAATCCAGCGACGACGCCCACACCAGGCAGGCCACCAGGCCCGCCGCGACCAGCGCGGTCACCACCGCGACATCCCGCCACGACGCGCTGGCCAGCGAACCGAGCAGCCAGAACAGCACCCCGCGGGTCTGTTCGGCGTCGGCGGCGGTGAACACGATGAACGACGTCAGCGCCGAGAACAGCTGGGTGGTGGCCACCCCGGCCAGGATGACCCGGTCGGTGCCGCCCCCGGCCGCCACCGTCAGCAGCAGCACCAACCCGAACGCGCCGACCGCGCCGATGAACGCGCCGCCGGCCAGCCCGATCGACCCGGCGCCGACCCCGAGCACCACGATCGACACCGCACCGGTGGACGCCCCCGAGGAGACGCCGAGCAGGAACGGATCGGCCAGCGGATTGCGCAGCATCGACTGCAGGATCACCCCGCACACCGCCAGACCGGCTCCACACGCGGCGGCCAGCAGGCTGCGCGGCAGCCGCAGATCCCAGACGATGCCTTCCTGGATGCGGGTGAGACCCGACGGCGGTCCGTCGAGTCTGGCCCGCACCACGGCCCACACCTCGCCGGCCCCCACCGTGGACGGGCCGATCGTCACCGCCACCGCGATCGACGCGAGCAGCGCCGCCAGCCCGAACGCGCCCAGCAGCCAGGCGCGGTGGGCAAGGCTCACCCGCCGAACCCGAACTCGCGCAGCGCCGCCGCCACCTGTTCGACACCGTCGACGGTGCGGATCGACGGGTTCATCGCGGCCCCGGACAACGGGATGTAGCGCTGCTCCCGGACGGCAGTGAGCTCCCGGGTGACCGGATGGGATTTTAGGAACTCGATCTTGGCGGCCGCGCTCTCAGCGGTCTGACTCTTGCGGGTGAGGTCGCCGATGATCAGCACGTCCGGGTCGCGGTCGGCCACCGTCTCCCAATTGACCTGCGGCCATTCGGCGTTGGTGTCATCGAAGACGTTGGTCAACCCGAGGGTGCGGGCGATGATGCCCGGGGCGCCGCAGCATCCGGCCAGATACGGTGATTCGGAGTTGGCGAACCAGAACAGCACCCGCACCGGTGCGCCGGGTGCGGTGTCGGCGGCCGCGGCCATCCGGGTCTGCAATTCCTCGACCAGCGCGGCCCCGCGGTCCGGGACCCCGAAGATCTCGGCCAGGTCGGTGATCTCCTGGTAGACCGTGTCCATCTCGAGCGCCGCATCACGCGACCCGTCACCGTCGGTGTCGTTGTTCTTGATGCAGTCCGCCGGCGACAGATAGGACGGGATGCCGAGCTGCTCCAGCGCCTCCGGGGTGGTCACACCGCCCGGGCCGAGCGTGGAGGCGAACGATGCGGTGACCAGATCCGGTTCGGTCTGCAGCACCCGCTCCAGGGAGGGATGGTTGTCGGCCAGCCGTTCGACGCCGGCGTTGTCGGCGGCGAGGTTCTCCCGGACCGGGTCGGTCCACGTCGCGGTGCCGACCATCCGGTCGGCCAGTCCCAGCGACAACAGGATCTCCGTCGACCCCTGATTGAGCGACACCGCGCGCTGAGGTGGGGCGGGGATCGACACGGTCCGGCCGCAGTTCTCCAGCTGGACCGGATAGCCGTCGGCGGTGTCGGGGGATGCGGACGTGGCGGCCGATCCGGCACAACCGGTCACGGTGAGCACCGCGGCGAACGTCGCGGTCAGCTTCGTGACACGGGCATTCCTGATACGGGCAGGCATACACAGACCTTTCGAGGCCGGGGCTCGTGACGCGGAGCCGGGGGTACGACCTCGCGGCGCAACGCCGGGAGGGCCAGCAGGTCTTCGGGCTTCGGCTCAAACCGGGCCGAGCGCCTTCCCAGGCGGTGTCGCCCAGTGGCATCGTGCTCGGCCCGTCACCGTCACCGCTGCGCGTCAGCTCCGGATTCGCACCGGATTCCCTGACCCCGGGTGCGGGGTGCGACTGGCAGCCAGAAAGTTAGCAGGCCGGTCGGACCGACCCGCGGTGTGGGTTCAGCGTGGGTTCAACGGCGGAAGTTGCTGGCGCCGGTGAGCACAGCGCTCCACAGATCGGTGGGCTCGTCGGCGTCCTTGATGTCGCGGCCCAGCAGCCACATCGCCTTGATGACTTCGTTGCCGTCCTCGACCGTGTGCTGGCCGACCCAGCTCGACAGCGAGGCGTAGGCGCCGAAGTTGACGCAGAACGCGAGCACATCACCGGCCACGAACCCGGTCACCTCGAACTTCTGCGTCGGTTGCGGGGCGCCGACCGCGGTCTGGAAGGTTCCGGTCACCCTGCCCTGTCCGTCGACCTCCAGATGCAGTTCCGAGCCGAGTTCGTTGAGCCACGTGCCGTTGAAGTCGACCGGCCGTCCGGAGCTCTGCGCCGATTTGCGGAGGCCGGAGATGTGCTGAAGAACCATATGGTGTTCTTACCCGATCGGATCGGCGCTGGTGGGCCTGCTGTGCGGATCGGTGCTGATTCGGTGCCGGTAGGCCGACGGGGTCTCGCCGCAGAACTGGGTGAACGCCCGGGTGAAGGCGCTCAGACTGTCGAAACCGACCGCGCTGGCGGTCTCCTGCACCGACTGGTCCGGTGCGGCCAGCAACGCCATCGCCTTGAGCATGCGGGCGTGCAGCAGATAAGTGCGCCAGGAGATTCCGGTGGCCTGCCGGAACTGTCGGCGCAGGGTGCGTTCGGACACCGCGACCGCGCGGCTGACCTCCTCTGCGGTCACCGACTGCAGATGCTCCTTGGTGTAGGCCATCGCCGCGGCCACGATCGGGTGGTCTGAGGTGGGCAGGCTGAGCGGGGCCTCGTGATCGAGGGCCTCCGACACCAGATGGGCCAGGGTGCGGAAGAAGGTGTCGGAGATCTCGTCGCCGTGCGGCCGGTCGATCGGCCAGCGCAGCGCGTAGATCATCATCTCCCGGATCAGCGGTGACACCGCCAGGATCCGGGCGCGGTTGCCGGCGTCGGGCACCAGCTGCGGGTCGAACATCACCGCCACGGTCTTGACGTCGGGGTTCATCGTCGCCGAATGTTCCAGGCCGACCGGCAGCCACGCCGCCTGCTGGGGTGGGAGCAGATAGTGACCGGTCCGGGTCTGGACCTCGACGACCCCGCCGATGGCGTACTCGATCTGGTGGACGTCGTGGGAGTGCCAGCCGGTCTGCAGTTTGTCGCCCTCGTACAGATAACTGCCGCCGAGGGCGCGGCCGCCGCGGCGCAGATCGATCTGCGGCGGCTTGGCCGAAGAAGCTAAGTTCCTGGCCGATAGCGCAGAGACGGTCACGGTTTCTCACGGTACTACTGAGGTATGAGTCACGATCTGCGCCCCGAGGACCTGATTCTCGTCAGCATCGACGACCACGTCGTGGAACCGCCCGACATGTTCCTGCGCCACGTCCCGGCCAAGTACCGAGACGAGGCGCCGATCGTCGTCACCGACGAGAACGGTGTCGACCAGTGGATGTATCAGGGCCGGCCGCAGGGCGTCAGCGGGCTCAACGCGGTGGTGTCCTGGCCACCGGAGGAGTGGGGCCGCAACCCGGCCCGGTTCGCCGAGATGCGTCCCGGGGTCTACGACGTTCACGAACGGGTCCGCGACATGAACCGCAACGGGATCCTGGCGTCGATGTGCTTCCCGACCTTCACCGGGTTCTCCGCGCGGCACCTCAACATGCACCGCGAGCACGTCACGCTGATCATGGTGTCGGCCTACAACGACTGGCACATCGACGAATGGGCCGGTTCGTATCCGGGCCGGTTCATCCCGATCGCGATCCTGCCCACCTGGAATCCCGAGGCGATGTGCGCCGAGATCCGCCGGGTCGCCGCCAAGGGGTGCCGGGCGGTGACCATGCCCGAACTGCCGCACCTGGAGGGCCTTCCGAGCTACCACGACGAGGACTACTGGGGCCCGGTGTTCCGGACCCTGTCCGAGGAGAACGTGGTGATGTGCCTGCACATCGGAACCGGATTCGGGGCGATCAGCATGGCGCCGGACGCGCCGATCGACAACATGATCATCCTGGCCACCCAGGTGTCGGCGATGTGCGCCCAGGATCTGTTGTGGGGCCCGGCGATGCGCAACTATCCGGACCTGAAGTTCGCGTTCTCCGAGGGCGGCATCGGCTGGATCCCGTTCTACCTGGACCGCTGCGACCGGCACTACACCAACCAGAAGTGGTTGCGCCGCGACTTCGGCGACAAGCTGCCGTCGGACGTGTTCCGGGAGCATTCGCTGGCGTGCTACGTCACGGACAAGACGTCGCTGAAGCTGCGGCACGAGATCGGCATCGACATCATCGCCTGGGAGTGCGACTACCCGCACAGCGACTGCTTCTGGCCCGATGCTCCCGAGCAGGTGCATGCCGAACTGCGGGCGGCCGGCGCGGACGACTTCGACATCAACAAGATCACCTGGGAGAACTCCTGCCGGTTCTTCAGCTGGGACCCGTTCGAGCACACCCCGCGGGCCGAGGCCACCGTCGGCGCGTTGCGGGCCAAGGCGACCGACGTCGACACCACGATCCGGTCGCGGGCCGAATGGGCGCAGCTCTACGAGCAGAAGCAGCAGTTCGCCCAGGCGTAGCTCGGTGCGCGTGCGGTGCGCGCGGTGAGTGTGTCACCGCCGCGGTGAGCGTGCGCCGGCGGATGTCGGTGTGCGCCGGCGGCGGGATTTCGGCCGAAACACCGCGGTGCGTTCACCCTCGACGTGGCCTGTTCACGGTCGACGCGGCCTGTTCACGGTCGACGCCCGGATGGCACGGTCGACGCCCGGAACGCACACCCGCAGCCGATGTCCGGTCGTCACCGAGGGCGGGCGCCGGCGAGCATCCGGAATCAGCTGACCGCCGCGTCGAGAGCCCCGCAGTCGACCGCTGCCCCGTGATGACCTGCTGCCGATTCTGGGAAAATTGTCCCGACCAGGGATTGCCATTCGGACCGATGGGTATAGCTGCCAGCACACAATGGTGTGTAGGAGTGGTGTCACATGGGTGCCGTCCGGTGGTGTGCGGGTGTCCTCGGGGCCGCCGTTGTGTTCGGGTCGGTGCTCGGCCTGGCCGCACCGGTGTCGCTCTACGCCGTGGACCGGAGCGGGGAGCGGATCGCCTGCGGCAGCGTGCTGAAACCCGACTATGAGACCGCTGCCCGCGAGGACGCCGTCAACCAGCGACTGCACGAGACGCGCGGTTCGCTGTTCCAGCGGACCAGCTACACCGATGACTGTGCGGCGCTGATCGGCGGCCGCCGATCGGTGGGGCTGCCCGCCGCGGCGCTGGGCTCGGCGGCGGTGCTCGCGGCGCTGGCCGGTGGCCTGTACCGGCCGGTGCGGTCGTTGGTGCAGCAGCTCCGTCGGCGCGGCTCGACCGCTCCCGCCCGGCGGATACCGGCGCGGCTGACCCCGCCGACGCCCGGGGACACCGAAGCCGGTCTGGTCGAGGAGGCCGTCGGCGCGATCAACCGACGCGCGATGCGGCCCGGCTAGCCCGCCGGGGCGGACCGTCCCGGCGGCACCGACTGCACGAAGCGGGCCGCCGCGTCGGCGTACTCGGTCGGCACATAGACGTCGTAGCGCTGTGCGACAAGGCTTTTGATGCTGGAGAAATCCCGTTCGCCGCCGGTGGACCAGTGCGCGACGAACCCGAACACCGCACCCCAGAACGCGCCGATCGCCGTCGCGATCAGCCACACCCACAGCCACATCGGGCCCACCGCGAAGATGCTCAGCAGCAGCCCGATCAGCAGCCCGAACCAGGCTCCGCTGCCCGCCCCGACCAGCGCGGCGCGGGCCTTGGTCATCCGGCCGGTGACGTGTTCGACGGTCCGCAGATCGTCACCGACGATGCGCACGTACTGGACCGGGAACCCGCCGTCGGACATCCGGTCGACGAGGCGCTGCGCACCCGCGTAGTCGTCGAACGAGGCGACGCAGTGCTGGCCGGGCTGGGGCTGGCCGGACTGGGGGCTCTGGGCCCGGGTGTGGGTCGGACCCGGCGCCCCCGACCCCGATGGGTGTGTCATCTGACCTCCGACGTCTCACCTCCGACCTGGACCGCCCCAGTCCATCACAGTCGCCGGGGAGCGTGGGGCAGGATCGACAGCAGTTCTTCGCGCCGGCGGGACGATGGCGCCGGCAGGACGGGAGGCCAGAGGCGATATGCGAACCACCAAAGTGAGCGCGCTGCCGTCGGCGCTGGACGACGACACCGTCCGATCCCGGCTGGCGGGCCGCCGCCCGGCGGTCTTCCTCGACTACGACGGGGTGCTCACCCCGATCGTCGACCGGCCCGAGGAGGCCGTGCTGTCCGAGCCGATGCGGGCCACGGTGCGCGCGCTGGCCGAGCGGCACCCGGTGTGCATCATCACCGGCCGGGACCGCGCCGTGGTGCAACACCTGATGGGGGTCGACGATTTGGCCGTGGCCGGCAGCCACGGCTTCGACATCTGGACGCCGCAGCACGGATCGATCTCCAGCGACCGCATCGACGCCCACGCGGAGTTGATCGCCACGGTGACCGAGCGGCTGCGGGAGGCGGTCGGGACGCTGCCGGGGGTGCAGGTCGAACCCAAACGCGCCTCGGTCGCGGTGCACTATCGGCTGGCCGTCCGGGAGGACGCCCGGCGCGTCGGCGAAGCGGTGCAGCAGCTGCTCGAGCAGTTCGGTGACGAGCTGGCGCTCACCCCCGGCAAGATGGTCTACGAGCTGAAACCGAATATCGACTGGCACAAGGGAAAGGCGGTGCTGCACCTGATCGAGGTGCTCGGCCTCGACGGGGACGATGTGGTGCCGCTGTACCTCGGTGACGACATCACCGACGAGGACGCGTTCCGAGCGCTACAGGAACACGGCAACGGCATCGGCATCTTCGTCGGCCACCCCGACGATCCGGAGGTCGCCGACCGCGACACCGCCGCGCAGTTCCTGCTCCACTCCGTCGACGACGTGCAGCGGTTCCTCACCGAGCTGGCCCGGTGACTCAGGCCGCGCCACGCCCCAGGTAGGCGTCGAGCAGCGGGGAGTCGGTGCCGTTGAGGCGGCGGTGCATCGCCCAGGCGATCCGGCCGGCCTGCAGTTTGGCCCGGTCCGCCACCGGGCCGCGGAACATCTCGTCGACGGTGGCCTGCCACAGCGTCAGCCAGCGGGCGAACCGCTCGCCGGTCAACGAGTGCTCGGTGTGGATGTGGCGGTGCGCGGTGAGCGCACTCCCGCGGTACCGGCCCGCCCGGAACAGCACGGTCTCCCAGAAGTCGCACATCACCGGGATGTGCGCGTCGAGGCCGCGTGCGCGGAGATCGGTGAACGGCCCGTGGAGCACGTCGTCGTGCAGGGCCCGCCCGTAGAACCTGCGCAGCAACCGCTCGATATCGGCGCGGTCCCGCAGATCTGTGGAAACCTCCACGGCGACAAGTCCTTCCGATCAGGTCGCCAGCAGCAGCGCACCGCCGGTCAACAGTGCCACCACCTTGACGACTTCGAATGCGACGTAGGCGTAGTGCGCCCGCGACCGGGTCTGGCCGGCGGCCTCCGGATCGGCCAGCACGGCGTCGGAGCGGCGGGTCAACCGCGGCCGCACCGCGAGCAGTTGGGCGGCCAACGCCACCGCGGCCACCAGCGCCGCGATGAACCCGCCCATCGGCCGGCCACCCACCAACAGCCCGACGATCGCGGCCACGGCGAGCACCACCTCGACGGAGTTCACGGCGCGGAACACCAACCGGCCGATGCCGAGACCGATCTGCAGCGTCACCCCGGGCGCGCGGAACTTCAACGGCGCCTCGATGAACGAGATCGCGATGACGATCCCGAGCCAGGCGAAGATGACGGCCACCGCGACGGCGACTCCGGCGTTCATGTCCGTGCTCCCTTCGAACTCAGCTGTGCCACACAGAGATCCGGCTGTGCGAACGGTGTGAGGTCGGTGACGTCGACGGGGGCGTCCCAGGCTGCCAACGCCCCCTGCATCAATCCGAGATGCAGGGGGCACACCACCTCGGCGTGGGTGTGGGCCAACTCCAGAAACGGGCAGTTGCGCAGGCCGATCCGGCCCTCGGATTCGCGGTCGGGTTCGAAGCCCACCTGGGTGAGCAGATCGAGCAGGCGCCGGACCGGCGGCTCCCCTCGGGCCGCCGGGGCGGTGTGAGCCAGCCGGGCTCCCCATTCGCGCCCCGTCGCCGCGGCCCGCTCCGGCGCGTCGGGTTCGGCGGCGACGGCCGTCACCAGCATCTCGGCGAGCAGCCGGTAATGGCGCGGGCCGGCCGGATCCATGCCGGGCACCGCCCGGTACCGCAGTGCGGGACGGCCCCGGCGCCGGGCCTCGGTGGGCGCCCGTTCGACCTGCCCCGTCGCCGACAACGCGTCAAGATGAAAGCGGACGGTGTTGGGGTGCACACCGATCCGGTCCGCGATCTGCGCGATGCTCAGCGGCGCGTCCGAGGACCGGAGCACGGCCAGCACCTCGGCGCGACGCCCGACGGTGGCCGTCGGCGCGGTCCGGTTGACGAGTGCCATACGCTGAGTTTACACAACATCTCCTTGTAACAAATAGGCCGGTTGCGCGCTGCCGTCGGTATTACGGCATGCTTTTCGGCAAGCTCGATCACCGCCGAGGAGGGCCCTGGATGCGGTTCGCGTTCACCTATCCGATGGACAGCCACCCCTACCACCCGGACCTGGCCACCGGAGCCGCCGTCGCCCGGGTCGCCGCGACCGCCGAGACGGCGGGCTTCTCCGGGTTCGGGTTCACCGACCACCCGGCGCCCACCCAGAAATGGCTGGACCACGGCGGCCACGACACCCTGGACCCGTTCGTGGCGATGGGCTTCGCCGCCGCGCACACCACCACCCTGCGGCTGATCCCGCACATCGTGGTGCTGCCGTACCGGAACCCGTTCGTGGTGGCCAAGGCGGGCGCATCGGTCGATCTGCTGTCCGGGGGCCGGTTCACCCTGGGCGTCGGCGTGGGTTATCTGAAACGCGAATTCGCCGCTCTCGGAGTGGATTTCGAGGAGCGCGCCGCGCTGTTCGAGGAGGCGCTCGAGGTGATCCGGGCGATCTGGACCACCGACAACGTCTCCTATACGGGACGGCATTTCACCGCTGACGGCATCACCGCCCATCCGCACCCGGTGACCAAGCCCCACCCGCCGATCTGGATCGGAGGCAACACCGGCGCCGCCCGGCAACGCGTCGCCGACCACGGCGCTGGCTGGTGTCCGTTCCCGGCGCCGGCGGTGCTGGCCCAGACCGCGCGCACCGCCGCCATGGATTCGGCCGAGGCGCTCGCCGCCGGCATCACCGATCTGCACCGCAGACTGGAGGCCACCGGCCGTGACCCCGCGGACGTCGACGTGGTGTTCAGCAACCTGACCGGAGGGACGCCCGGTCGCGCGGACTTCAACGCCGACGCCTACCTCGACGGGGTGGCCAAGCTCGGCGCCCTCGGCGTGACCTGGCTGCAGGTGCCGATCCCCGGCGACAGCCTGAACCACGCGCTCGAGGCGATCGAGGCGTTCGGGAGCGAGGTCATCGGCAAGCTCTAGGCTCAGGGGCGATGAGCATGCCCAGCACCCCGCACGTCCCGGCGGGCACCCCGACGTGTTACCGGCATCCGGACCGGACCACCTATGTCCGCTGCACCCGCTGCGGGCGTTACATCTGCCCGGAGTGCATGCGGGCCGCCGCGGTCGGCCATCAGTGCGTGGAGTGCGTCGCCGCGGCCGCCCGCACGGTGCGCCGGCCGACGACCCCGTTCGGCGGCCGGATCAGCACCGGCCCGCCGGTGCTCACCTACACGCTGATCGCGGTGAACGTGCTGATGTACGTGCTGCAGCGGGCGTCGACGGGGTTCACCGAGGCGTTCGTGCTGTGGGCGCCGGCGGTCGCCGCGGGGGAGTACTACCGGCTGGTGACGTCGGCGTTCCTGCACTTCGGGCTGATGCACCTGTTGTTCAACATGTTCGCGCTGTACGTCATCGGCGGGCCGCTCGAGGCGGCGCTCGGCCGGTTGCGGTTCGGGCTGCTCTACGCGCTCAGCGCGCTGGGTGGGTCGGTGCTGGTGTACCTGCTCGCGATGAATCCCACCGCCGGCGCGTCCGGAGCGGTGTTCGGCCTGTTCGCCGCCACCTACGTGGTGGCCAAACGGCTCAACCTCGATGTCCGGTTCGTCACCGGGCTCATCGTGGTGAACCTGGTCATCACCTTCGTGGTGCCCGGCATCAGCTGGCAGGGCCACCTGGGCGGGTTGCTCACCGGTGCGTTGGTGGCCGCGGCGTTCGCCTACCCGCCCCCCGCGCGCCGCAACGCGGTGCAGGCGGCCACGGTCGTCACGTTGGTGCTGCTGTTCGCGGTGCTGATCTGGGTGCGCACCGACGTGCTGCTGGCGACCTGGATGACGCACTTCTAGGGACCTGCGTCTTCGTGAGGCCCGGTCTCAGGCCCGGTCTCAGGGCCGGTGTCGGACGGGGATGCCGTCCCAGTCGACGAGCGTCCAGCCCTGCCCGGGACTGCCGGTGAGCACCACCCGGCCGGTGTTGCGCAACGGCCGCTGCAGCAGCAGGTCCGGGTCCGGATTGTCGACGTTCATCATCACCCACACCATGATCGACGCGGCGTGGGCGAACGCCACCGGGTTGACCGCGCCGTCGGCGTGGATCTGCTGCACGGCCTCGTCGAAGCGGGCGTCGAACTCGTTGCCGTCGATCGACCCGGGGATGCGCGCGCTGCGGTCGCCGCGCAGCCACCGGGCCGGCGCGGTGAAATAGCCACCCGAGTAGTCGCTGGCACTGGCTTCGGGTTGGCCTTCGAAGACGCCGGCCTCGATCTCCCGCAGCCCCGGCAGCACCACGACCGGTTCGCCGGTCAGGTTCGCCAACGGCTCCGCGGTCTGCTGGGTGCGGATCATCGTCGAGGCGTAGAGGCCGTCGTGGCCGCCCCCGGCCAGTTCGGCCGCCACCACCTGCGCCTGCACCCAGCCCAGCGGGCTGAGCGGGGGACCGGGGGTGGAACTGTCGATGACCCCGGACGCGTTGCCCATCGATTCGGCGTGCCGGACCAGGGTCAGCGTCATCACCGCCGGACCAGCCGCTCGCGCCGTCGGAACCGAACCCGGGATGCCCGCCGGTGCCGCCAGGGCGCAAGCCAGCAGCAGCACCGCGAGGATCCGGCCCAGCCGGAAATCAGTCGTTGGTGACGGTGAACCCGGCCAGCCAGTCCTCATGCATCTCCCCGTTGATGGTGACCCGCCACTGATAACGTTCGCCGACCTTGAGGTTCAGCGTCGGGATCGTCGCGATGAACGGGATGGTGACCGGTGTGCCCGCCGGATGCACCGGATGGCGTCTGGCCTTGATGGTGTTCTCTTCGGTCTGGGCGACCTGATTGCCGTCGCTGTCGATCAGCTCCGCCCGGATCGGGAACTCCTTCCCGATCTCGGACCACTCCACCTCGACGAAGACGATCAGCACGTGCTGGGGGGTGGGGGTGGGACTGGTCGTCCAGCCCAGCCCCAGCGCGTGCACGGTGCCGGCCTTGTCGAGGTGCCCGGCCTGGGCCAGCAACACGATGGCTCTCATCGAGCGCTGATCCTACTGCCGGGCGGCGGACCGCATTTTCACCGAAACGACCGGCACCGTCGCGCAGGTCATGTGACAGTGCTTGCGTGGCGAAGAAGAAGCTGGTCATCGGCGCAAGCGGATTCCTCGGGTCTCATGTCACCCGCCAGCTGGTGCGCGAAGGCTACGACGTCCGGGTGATGGTGCGCACCACCAGCATGACCCGCGGCATCGACGACCTCGACGTGGAACGCTGTCACGGCGACGTGTTCGACGACGCCGCCCTGCGCGCCGCGATGACCGGCGTCGACGACGTGTACTACTGCGTCGTCGACGCCCGGATGTGGTTGCGCGATCCGGCCCCGTTGTTCCGCACCAACGTCGAGGGGCTGCGCCATGTGCTCGACGCCGCCGTCGAAGCCGACCTGAACCGGTTCCTGTTCACCAGTACCACAGGCACGATGGCGATCAACCCGTATCGGCCGGTCACCGAGGACGACCCGCACAACTGGACCGAGGGCGGGGCGTACATCGAGGCGCGGGTCGCCGCCGAACAGCTGGTGCTGCGGTATGCCCGGGAGCGCGGTCTGCCCGCGGTGGCGTTGTGCATCTCCACCACCTACGGTCCGGGCGACTGGCAGCCGACCCCGCACGGCCGGCTGCTGGCGATGGTCGCCACCGGCCGGTTCCCGTTCTATCTGGGCTGGTCCGCGGAGGTGGTGGGCATCGAGGACGCCGCCCGGGCCATGCTGCTGGCCGCCGAGCAGGGCCGGGTGGGGGAGCGGTACATCATCTCCGACCGCTATCTGCACACCCGCGAGGTGCACGCCATCGCCGCCGAGGCGGTCGGGCGGCGGGCACCGTGGTTCGGGCTGCCGCTGCCGGTGCTGAGCGTGGCCGCCCGCGGGAACGATCTGGCGGCCCGGCTGCTGCGCCGCGATCTGATGTTCGCCCATGTCGGACTCAAGATGGCCGAGCTGATGTCACCGCTCGACCACAGCAAGGCCGAACGGGAACTGGGTTTCAAACCCGAACCGGTGGAGGATTCCATCGCCAAGGCGGCCCGGTTCTTCCTCGAGCAGCACCGGTAGCAGGACCGGGGGCGCATCGGTGATGCGCCGCCCGCGATGACTGTGGCCTGAGCGCGGTGGTCGTGCGGTGGCTGGGTCGATGGTGCGGTGGTGGTGTCGATGGTGAGACGGCTGCGGGAAATCGCCTCGTATCGCACCGTGGATGCACGGTCGGCTCAGCTCATGCACGCCCACCGCAACGAATGCACGCCCGGCACCGTCACGGCACGTTCGGCGCGATCTCCTCCATGACCCACTGGCTGTAGTCGAGGTACTCCTCCACACCGCGCACCGGCGGGATCGGCACCGACGTGTAGGTGACCCCGTGTTCGTGCAGGGCACCGATCCGGTCGATGAGTTCGGCGGCGCTCATCCCCGGCCAGGCGCTGCGATCGCCGGTGGGTACATGCCCTTCGCCGACGCGGTTGGTGCCGAGCCCGTGCATCACGTCGAACGGGCGGCCGTCGTATTCCGGCTGCGACGTGATGAAGTCCACCCGCGCGGCGATATCCTCCGGTTTGGTCAGGAAGGTGAACCAGCCGGACGCGAACCGGGCCGCCCGCCGCAACGCGGCGTCGGAGTCACCACCGATCCAGATCGGCGGATGCGGCTGCTGGATCGGCTTGGGTTCGAACACCACGTCCTCGAACGACACGAACTGCCCGGCGAAGCTCGGCTCGTCCTGCGTCCACAGCTCGATGATCGCGGCCAGATACTCGTCGGCGATCCGGCCGCGCTTGCGGAACGGCACGCCGAGCAACTCGAATTCGCGTTGCAGCCAACCCACACCGAAGGTCACCATCATCCGGCCGCCGCTGAGCCAGTCCGCGGTCGCCAGCGCCTTGGCGGTCACCAGCGGATGCTGCAGCGGCAGGATCGTCACACACGAGTTCAGCGTGATGCGTTCGGTGGCGCCGGCGAAGTAGGCCTGTGCGATCGTCGAGTGCAGCCAGTGCCCGCCGGACAGGTCGACGTGTTCGCGCGGCATGACGATGTGCTCGGGAACCGCGATCATGTCGAAGCCCAACTCCTCGGCGCGCCGGGCCATCCGGGTTTGATCCGCGCCGGTCACCGCCATCTCCCAGGGCTGCATCATCGCGTCGAGTTCCATCATGTGCGGCAGCGCGAACGTGAACTTCATGGCCCTCCTCCGGCGGCGATGCGAGATCGGCACCAGTATCACCGACCGGCGCCGCGGGCGCGGGCTGAATCGGGAACGCGCCCGTCAGGTTTGTTCCCGCGGTGGCCGGTTAACCAGCACGGATCGACCGAAGAAATGGGACCGACGAAGAAAGGACCACCGATGGGGTTCCCGGAGCAACAGCAGCAGGTGCCCGGCCGACAGTCAGCGATGGATCCGGTCCCGGACTGCGGTGAGTCCAGTTACCGCGGATCGGGCAAACTCACCGGCAAACGCGCGGTGATCACCGGCGGGGACAGCGGGATCGGCCGGGCGGTGGCGATCGCCTACGCCCGCGAGGGAGCCGATGTGCTGGTCTCCTACCTGAACGAGGACGACGACGCCGCCGAGGTGGCGCAACTTGTCACCGATGCGGGACGCAGATGTGTGCTGGTTCCCGGCGACCTGTCCGACCCGGCCCACTGCCGCAGTGTGATCGACCGTGCGGTCAGCGAATTCGACGGCCTGGACGTCCTGGTGGTCAACCACGCCCATCAGATGACCCACCCGACGCTGGAGGAGATCAGCGACGAGGAATGGGACTACACCTTCCGGCTGAACATCGGCGCCTACTTCCACCTGGTGAAAGCGGCGCTGCCGCACCTGAAGCCGGGTGCCTCGATCATCGGGAGCTCGTCGGTGAACTCCGACATGCCCTCGCCCACCCTGGCGCCGTACGCCGCGACCAAGGCGGCGATCGCGAACTTCTCGGCCAGCCTGGCCCAGATGTTGGGGGACAAGGGAATCCGTGTCAACAGTGTCGCACCGGGCCCGATCTGGACGCCGCTGATCCCGTCGACCATGCCGCCGGAGAAGGTGGCGCGGTTCGGCGACGACACCCCGCTGGGCCGCGCCGGTCAGCCCGCCGAACTGGCCGGCGCGTACGTGCTGCTGGCCGCCGACGAGGGCAGCTACATCTCCGGCGCCAGGATCGCGGTCACCGGCGGGCGGCCCATCCTGTAGCCCCTCCTGTCGCCCTGCCGGGTGACCGACCGGGTATGAAGGGGTCAGGTCCGACCGATGTCCGAGAGTCCGAGGTGAATTCGTGCTGGGGCTGCCCGACCACATCCGCGCCTGTCTGTTCGACCTCGACGGGGTGCTCACCGACACCGCCGGCGTCCACCGCAAGGCGTGGAAGGCGATGTTCGACGAGTATCTGCGCGACCGTGCGGCGCGCACCGGCGCCGAGTTCGTCCCGTTCGACATCGACGCCGACTACCACCACTACGTGGACGGCAAGAAGCGGGAGGACGGAGTGCGGTCGTTTCTGGCCAGCCGGTCCATCAAGCTGCCCGACGGCCACTACGACGACGACCCGGCGACCGAGACCGTGCACGGCCTCGGCAACCGCAAGAACGTCGTGTTCCACCAGATCCTCGAGGCCGAGGGGGTGGAGGTCTTCGAAGGTTCGCGCCGCTACCTCGCCGCGGTGGTGGACGCCGGTCTGGGGGTGGCGGTGGTGACGTCCAGCGCGAACGGCCGACAGATACTCGAGGTCACCGGGTTGGATCGCTTCGTGCAGTACCGTGTCGACGGAGTGACCATGCGCGAGGAACAGCTACCCGGTAAACCGGCGCCCGACTCGTTTCTGCGGGCCGCCGAACTGTTGCAGGTGCCGCCGCAACACGGCGCGGTGTTCGAGGATGCGCTGTCCGGGGTGGCCGCCGGCCGGGCCGGGGGCTTCGGCCTGGTCGTCGGAGTGGACCGGGTGGGGCAGGCGGAAGCGTTGCGCCGCAACGGCGCCGACATCGTCGTCACCGATCTGGCCGAGTTGTTGACGCCGTGAGCCCGGCCGAGGACATCATCCCAGTCGAGCCCTGGCGGGTCCGCGAGACCCGGCTGGATTTCGAACTGCTCGACGAAACCGAATCGCTGTTCGCCCTGTCCAACGGCCACATCGGGATGCGGGGCAACCTCGACGAGGGCGAGCCGCACGGGCTGCCCGGCACCTACCTCAACGCGTTCTTCGAATTCCGTCCGCTGCCCTACGCCGAGGCCGGCTACGGTTACCCGGAGTCCGGTCAGTCCCTGATCAACGTCACCAACGGCAAGATCATGCGGCTGCTGGTCGACGACGAACCGTTCGACCTGCGCTACGGCGAACTGATCTCGCATGAGCGGATCCTGGATCTGCGGGCCGGCACCCTGAGCCGCGACGCCCGGTGGTGCTCGCCGGCCGGGAAGCAGGTCCGGGTGCGGTCCACCCGGGTGGTCTCGCTGGCGCACCGGGCCGTCGCCGCGATCGAGTACATCGTGGAGCCGGTCGACGAGTACGCGCTGATCACGGTGCAGTCCGAGCTGGTCGCCAACGAGGACATCCCGCATCCGGAATGGGACCCGCGGGTGGCCGCGGCGTTGGAGAGCCCACTGGAGCCGGTCTGCCATGAGACCACCGACTCGGGGGCCGTGCTCATCCACCGCACCCGCGTCAGCGAACTGATGATGGTCGCCGAGATGGCCCATCAGGTCGAGGTGCCGGGCCGCATGGAGATGCACACCGAGGCGGCCGACGACCTGGCCCGCACCACGGTGATCTGCGGGCTGCGCGCCGGCCAGCGACTGCGGATCGTCAAGTGGCTGGCCTACGGCTGGTCGAGTCTGCGGTCTCGTCCGGCGCTGCGCGATCAGGCGGCCGGCGCGATCGCCATCGCCCGCTACACCGGCTGGCAGGGGCTGCTGGACGCCCAGCGCGCCTACCTCGACGATTTCTGGGACTGCGCCGACGTCGAGGTGGAGGGCGATCCGGACTGCCAGCAGGCGGTGCGCTTCGGGTTGTTCCACGTGCTGCAGGCCAGCGCCCGCGCCGAACGCCGCGCGATCCCGGCCAAGGGCCTCACCGGCACCGGTTACGACGGGCACGCGTTCTGGGACACCGAAGGTCATGTGCTGCCGTTGCTGACCTACACCGCCCCGTACGCCGCCGCCGATGCGCTGCGCTGGCGGGCGTCCACCCTCGACATGGCCCGGGAACGCGCCGCCGAACTCGACCTGCAGGGTGCGGCGTTCCCGTGGCGCACGATCGCCGGTCAGGAATGCTCGGCGTACTGGCCTGCCGGGACCGCAGGCTGGCATGTCAACGCCGACATCGCGATGGCCTTCGAGCGCTACCGGATCGTCACCGGCGACGAGTCGCTGGAAGCCGAGTGCGGATTGGCGGTGCTGGTCGAGACGGCGCGGCTGTGGCAGTCGCTGGGTCACCACGACCGGCACGGGGTGTGGCATCTGGACGGGGTCACCGGCCCCGACGAGTACACCGCGGTGGTGCGCGACAACGTGTTCACCAACCTGATGGCCGCGGCCAATCTGCGGGCCGCGGTGGCGGCCTGCAACCGACACCCCGACCTGGCCCGCGAACTGGGCGTCACCGACGAGGAGACCGAAGCCTGGCTGGCGGCCGCCGACGCGGTGCACATCCCCTACGACGAGGAACTCGGGGTGCACCAGCAGTGCGAGGGGTTCACCACCCTGCGCGAATGGGATTTCACCACCAACACGAGGTATCCGCTGCTCAAGTACGAACCATACGTGCGGTTGTACCCGTCGCAGGTGATCAAACAGGCCGACCTGGTGCTGGCGATGCACTGGCAGAGCCACGCCTTCACCCCCGAGCAGAAGGCCCGCAACGTCGACTATTACGAGCGGCGCACCACCCGCGACTCCTCGCTGTCGGCGTTCACCCAGGCGGTGATGTGCGCGGAGGTCGGGCATCTGGAGTTGGCCCACGACTACACCTACGAGGCCGCGCTGGTCGATCTGCGCGATCTGCACCACAACACCCGCGACGGGCTGCACATGGCCTCACTGGCCGGCGCCTGGACCGCGCTGGTCGAGGGCTTCGGCGGGCTGCGCGACGACGACGGTGTCCTGCAGCTCGACCCGGCGCTGCCGTCGGGCATCACCCGGTTGCGGTTCCGGTTGCGGTGGCGGGGATTCCGGGTCAAGGTCGACATCACCCACGAGCAGATCACCTACACGTTGCGGGACGGACCGTACGGGGAGTTGACCATCCGGCACGCCGGGGAGCCGTTGAAGCTGCGGACCACCGAACCGACGGTGGTGCCGATGCGGCCGCGTAAGGCGTTGCTGCCGCCCCCGCCCCAGCCGCCCGGACGGGAACCGATCCGCCGGCGGATGCTCACGACCGGAGCGCACCGCACCGCCTGAGACCGGTTCAGGTCATGCAGACGTCGGAGAACAGCAGCACCGGCCAGGACACGATCGAACCCAGGAACGAGACCACCAGATCGGCACCCTGCATGCCCTGCAGATGTTCGGTGTGGGTACTCGACCAGACCATCCCGATGATCAGATACGGCGCCCCGACGATGATGCCGAGCCCGATCAGTTCCGCGATGGTCAGTTGATAGCTCAGCAACTGACGCAGCTTGGTCAGCAATGACATCGCCTGCCTTCGGATCGGATCGCACGTAATGTTAATGCCGATTCGCCTCCCGCTGGCCGTTTTGAACCCGATCCAAGCCCGGTACCACGACACTTTGACGAGCCTATGTGCCCAGCGGTTCGGGCCTTGCGGGGGTGTTTGAGGTGTGAGACGCTGCGAACACCCGGCAGTGAACGGAAGTCGACATGTCGCTGTTCGATCCCCACCGAGCGTCCGATCCCCACCCGGCGTCCGGATCCGGCCTGACCGTCACCGACACCCGGATCCACATCACCCGGCGCACCGCACGGTGGAGTGACGCGCCGGTCACCGTCGCCGACGCGATGGACTTCTGGGCGTTCGCCGCCGGCGCCGCCAACGTCATCATGCAGCTGTCCCGACCGGAGGTGGCCTACGGCGTGATGGAGAGCAGGGTCGACTCCGGCAACCTGATGAAACATCCGTGGAAACGGGCCCGCACCACGTTCCAGTATCTGGCGGTCGCGGTGTTCGGCTCGGAATCCGACCGGGCGATGTTCCGGGCGGCGGTCGACGGGGTGCACCGCCACGTCGTGTCGGATCGTCGAAGCCCGGTGCGTTACAACGCTTTCGACCGCGAGTTGCAGATGTGGGTGGCGGCCTGCCTGTTCGTCGGGCTGGAGGACAGCTATCGGCTGCTGCGCGGGGAGATGACTCCCGGGCAGGCCGAGGAGTTCTACCGGTCGGCCCGGCCCCTCGGCACCACCCTGCAGGTGGCCGAGTCGCAGTGGCCGCCCACCCGCGCCGCTTTCGACGAGTACTGGAACAACGCCTGTGCGCGGGTCGTGGTGGACGACCGGGCCCGGGCATACCTGTCCGATCTGCTCGATCTGACGATGATCACGCCCGTGCTGGGCCGGCCCTTCCGGCCGTTGCTGAGGTTCCTGACCGTGGGGTTTCTGGCGCCGGTGTTCCGGGATGCGCTGGGGGTGCGGTGGTCCGACCGCCGGCAACGCCGCTTCGAGCAGTTGTTCCTCCTGGTGGCGTTCGTCAACCGGTTCCTGCCGCCGTTCGTGCGGCAGGGCGGCAGCCACGTGTTGCTCGCCGACGTGCGCCGGCGGGCCCGTCGGGGAAAGCGGGTGATCTGACGAGATGACGTTGCTGCGCCGGGTGCTGAACCACCGGGTGAGCGTCGAGGCGGTCCTGGAGGCCGCGCTGTGGGCGCTGTTGCCGTACGTCGTCGTCGGTCTGGTGTGGGCGTTCTTCCACCCGGAACTCGTCGGACACCTCGAGGCGCAGCTGCACCGGCTGTTCCCGGCCGGCTCGGAGATCCTCGCCATGGGCGTGGTAGCCGGATTGTGGCCGATCCTGATGGCGGCGCCGAACGTCTGCATGTACTGAAGCGGATCAGGGCCCGACGGTGACCGATGGCCACCCCGGGATGGGAGAAGAACGTTTCCGCCAATGCGTAACGGCGTTACCGCTCATGTAAAACTTGGACCCGTGTCCGAGAACCCCAGCATCGTCAGCGCACCGCCGGCACCCGATGCGGTGGTGATCCGCAAGGCCGTCACCGGCGCCTCCATCGGAAACGCCGTCGAGTGGTTCGACTTCGCCATCTACGGATTCCTCGCCACCTACATCGCGGGGAACTTCTTTCCGGCCGGGGACGACACCGCGGCGCTGCTGAACACGTTCGCGATCTTCGCGGCGGCGTTCGTGGTACGCCCCCTCGGTGGTTTCTTCTTCGGCCCGTTGGGCGACCGGATCGGCCGGCAGCGGGTGTTGGCCCTGGTGATCCTGCTGATGTCCGGGGCCACCCTCACCATGGGCCTGCTGCCCACCTACGAATCGATCGGTGTGCTGGCGCCCCTGCTGCTGTTGCTGCTGCGCTGCCTGCAGGGCTTCTCCGCCGGTGGAGAGTACGGCGGCGGCGCGGTGTACCTCGCGGAGTTCGCCCCGGACCGGCGCCGCGGCCTGATCGTGACCTTCATGGCCTGGTCGGGTGTGCTGGGCTTCCTGCTCGGCTCCGTCACGGTCACCGCGCTGCAGGTGGCGCTGCCGGATCAGGTGATGACCGACGTCGGGTGGCGCATCCCGTTCCTGCTGGCCGGTCCGCTCGGCCTGATCGGCCTGTACATCCGGCTGCGGCTCGACGACACCCCGGCGTTCACCGCGCTGAGCGAGCAGGAGGAGGTCGCCCAGTCGCCGCTGCGGGAGGCGGTGCAGACGGCGTGGCGGTCGATCCTGCAGGTGATCGGCCTGATGATCATCTTCAACGTGGCGTACTACGTGGTGTTCGCCTACATGCCGACCTACCTCATCAAAGAACTAGGCCTCAGCAGCTCCGACGCGTTCATCTCCAGCACGATCGCCTGCGTGGTGGCGCTGGTGCTTATCCTGCCGCTGGCCGCGCTGTCGGACCGGATCGGCCGCAAGCCGCTGCTGGTCGGCGGTGCGATCGCGTTCGCGGTGCTGGCGTATCCGCTGTTCCTGCTGCTGAACTCGGGTTCGACGGCGGCGGCCATGATCGCGCACGCCGGGCTGGCCGCCATCGAGTCGGTGGTGATCTCGGTGGCGGTGGTGACCGCGGTGGAACAGTTCACCACCCGGGTGCGCTACAGCGGCATGTCGGTGGGCTACAACGTCTGCGTCGCGCTGTTCGGCGGCACCACCCCGTACGTGATGACCTGGTTGATCGACACCACCGCCAACCCGCTGGCACCGGCCTGCGCCGTGACACTGGCGGCGGTGGTGTCGCTGGGGGTGGTCATGACCCTGCGGGAGACGGCGGCCCGGCCGTTGGCCGGGACGCCGTGAATCAGCCCGCCGGGGTCGGGTGGTGCGAGCCGTAAGGCACCGCCGACACCAGCGTCACCTTCACGGTCGCCCCGCTGGGCACCTGATAGGTCCGGGTCTCGCCGGTCCGGGCACCCGCGATCGCCGAACCCAGCGGCGAGTCCAGCGAGTACACCTCGAGGTCGTCGGCCTCCTCGGCGCCGCGCACGCCGAGCAGGAACGTCTCGGTGTCGTCCGGGTCATCGTCGTAGCTGACCGTCACGACCATGCCCGGCTCGGCCACACCGTCGTCCGGCGGCGCCTCCCCGACCACCGCGTTGCCCAGGATCTCGTGGATCTCGTGGATCCGCTCCAGCCGGGCGCGTTGCACGTCGAGGGTGTTCTCGTCGTCATCGATGGCGGTGTTCACCAGCTCCTGCAGGGTGTGCAACTCCTGCTGCAACCGCTCGTAGCCCTCCTGGGTGAGCCAAATGCGTTGAGTTGTCATCTGCTGCTTCCTTTTCCGGTCGGCTGGTAGCGTCCGTCCCATCGACGTCGGTTACCAGCGATTGGTGAGAGTCTCGGCCCGGCGCTCAGCGCAACGGGTCGAATTCGTCCAGGACGTCGGGCTGTTTACCCGTGGTGATCTGTTCGGCGAGTAATCGCCCGGTGACGGGGCCGTGGGTCAACCCCCACATCCCGTGGCCGGCTGCGACGTACACGTCCTCGGCCACCGCGCCGATCAACGGACGCCCGTCCGGGGTGACCGGTCGGGGCCCCACCCAACTCGGTCCGCGTTCGTCCCAGCGCACCCCGTCGAGCAACGGACGGGCGGCGGCGACGATCGCGTCGACCCGCTTCGATATCAACGGGGCGTCCGGATCCCGAAATTCCATCGTTCCGGCCACCCGCAGACCGGCCGCGCACGGCGTGCAGGCCACCCGGACCTCCGGCAGATACACCGGCGCCGGCACCGGCCGGTCCACCGGGACGGTGAACGAGTAGCCGCGACCGGCCTGCACCGGCACCCTCACCCAGCGCTGGGCCAGCTGATGCAGCCAGGCGCCGGTGGCGATCACCACGGCCCCGGCCGACAGCTCCTGACCGCCGGCGGAGTGCACGGTGACCCCACCCGGTCCGCTGTCGACGCCGGTGATGTCCATCCGGTGGATGGTCGCGCCACGGTCGACCACCGAATCGGCCAACGCCTGCACGAACCGGGCCGGGTCGACATAACGCTGGCCGTGGATCTCGAGGCCGACGGTGATCTCGGCGGAGGCCAACGGCACCCGCTCGCGCAGGTCGGCTCCGCTGAGCTCGGTGACCTCGACATCGCGACCGGTCTCCGCCACCCGCCGCAGTTCGTCCCGCAGACGGCCGGCCTCGCGCGGGTCCCGGAACACCGCGGTGATCGGCGCATCGGTCACCGGGGCGTCGACCCCGTTGGCGGTGAGCACGTCGTAGGCCTCGATGGCCTCGTCGTTGAGCGGCTTGTTGGCCAGCAGCGCCCGCGTCCACGAGGATCGGCGGCAGTTCGCGGCGAACCTGGTCAGAAACGCCCACTGGCGCAGGTCCCGGGTCAGTGGTAGATGCAGTGGCGCCGTCGGGCTCAGCAGGTTGCGCAAACCGTAGCGCAGCACGCCGGGTTCGTTGAGGGGGATCGCCAGGCCGGGGGAGATCCAGCCGGCGTTACCCCAGGACGCGCCCGCCGCCACCCCGGTGCGGTCCACGACGCACACGTCCACACCGCGTTCCTGGAGGAACCAGGCGGTCGAGAGCCCGACGATGCCGGCCCCGATCACGATGGCCGACCGTGGCCCGCCATCGACTCGCTCAGCGAACCGCTGGGACATCGAACCTCCCCCCATCTGCGCGTGTGGACGACTCATGGCTGTCGGAAACCCATACGAGCCCCGTACGGGCCGCCGGCCGGTGGTAGCCGGGCCGAAACCGGTGTCGACAGGGCTCAATTCAATAATGGCCCTGTGGCACCCGTCACCCCTTGGTGAAATCGCACAAGCGAGATGCCGCTATTTGTGCTATCCCGATAATATCGGTGGGCCCTCGATCGCGGCCAACTCGATCATCATCGCCAACCGCTTGTCTGGGTCCTGCAAATCGAGTTGGGTCACCGCGGTCATCTTCCGCAACCGGTAACGCACCGTGTTCTCGTGCACCCCGAGTACCGCGCCGGCCGCCGCCGGATCGCCCTGGGCGGCCAACCAACTGCGCAGGGTCGCGACGTACTGGGTGGCGTGCCGCAGATCATGCTCGTGCAGCGCGGCGATCGGTCCGCGGGACGGTATCCGGCCGGCGCGGGCCGCGGTGCGCAATCGCTGCAGCAGCACGTCATGCCAGGACTCGTCGTACACCACCGCGGCGAGGGCGTCACTGTCGGAGTCGGGGCTGCCGGTGTCGGGCCGGGCGTCGTGCAGGGCGTCGTGCAGGGCCAGGCATTCGTCGGCCTCCCGGCGGGCGTCCGGCAACTCGGTGTGATCGGCGATCCCGCTGATACCCGCCGACACCGTCACCTCCGAGGGCAGGGCCGCCTGCAACCCCTCCACCCAGCGCCGCGCGGTCGCCGCGTGATCGGCGGGCAGCACGGTGTAGACCGTGTCACCCGCCAACGCGCTGCGCCCCGCCCGGGACCAGCCGAATCCGGTGGTGGCGTGTTCGAACGCCAGCAGCAGCGGTCCCTGCCGATCGACGCCCGACCGGGCGCGCACCGCGATGATCCGCAACGCTTCCTGGGGCAGCCCCAGCCGAGCGGCCGCCCCCGCGGCGTCGGAGGTGCCTTCCAGCAGACGCAGCACCAGGTCGGATTCCACCTGCCGTTCCAGATCGGCGCTCGCGCGCGAGCGCAGCAGATGCAGGGCGACGGTGCGGGCACCGTGGGCCAGCGCCCGCCGCCGGCCGTCGTCCAGCGGTTCGGGCGTCACCACCCACACCGAACCCAGCAGCTCCCGCCCCGCGCGGACCGCGATGACCGTCCGCCCGGTCAGATCGTGTCCGGGCCGGGCCGCGATGAACAGCGGGTCGTCACCGGCGGCCAGATGCTCGGACACCCCCAGCTGCTCGAACAGCCGGCGCAGGGGCTCCGGCGCCTGCCGGGCCAGGATCGTCTGCGCGCGCGCCGGGTCGGCGTGCTGCTGGCGCTGGGAGTACGCCAGCACCCGGGACATGCGGTCCTCGATGGTCACCGGCCCGCCCACCGCGTCGGCGAGGTTGTCGGCCAGGGCGAACAGATCCGTCGGGCCCCGACCGGATTCGGTCTCCCGGCCCTCCAGGACCAGCCCGTACACCACCGCGGCCAGCTCGCTCCACGACACCTCCGGCTCCACCGTGAGCACCGCGACCGCCCCGTCGGAGCAGGATCGCGACGCGTCGGGTCCGGCCCGGGTCAGGACGACGACGGCCTGGGCGGTCTCGGCCCACCGCACCGCCTCGGCCACCGACTCCGCCCCGACGGCCAGCAACACGTCGCCGGTGACCCTCAGACCGCCGGCGTTCTCGTGCAGGGCGACGCTGCGGACCTCGGTCGATCGGGGCACCGGACAGAACTGCAGCCGGACCCCGTAACTGCCGAGGACGTTGACCAGGCGGTCCAGGGTGACCACGACCGGCTCCGGCGGCTAGTCGATCGGCTCGAGGTTCTCGTCGTCGAGGAATACCAGGGTGCCGTCGTCGAGCCGGACCGCCCAGCGCCGCGCCCGTGCCGTCAGTGTGTCGTCGACGACGACTTCGGTACCTGCGAGGTCGCCGAAGTCCTCGACGATCTCTCCGGTGGCACGTGACTCATCAGTGGTGCGCACCCGGCTGCCCACCGCCAACCGGGTGTGCTTCTCCTCGGCCCCAGCCATGATGTCAATGTATCCCGCTGCTCCGCGGCTCCTGTCTTCGATGTCAATTCGGGACCGAGGCGAGCGGCAACCGTGCCGAAGCTGCAACCGATCTGACGCCGGGCCCACACCGCGTGGTGACCGGCCGGTGCTGTTCCCGACTACTCTTGTGCGCAGGTGCAGAGCAGGGAGCGGATATGAGATTTCGGTTGTTGCCCTACGTCACCGTCGACGTCGACGACGACCGGTTGCGGCAGCGGCTGCGCCGAGCCGGAGAACGGCTGCGCACCACCCTGACCGCCTATCTGCGCAGCGCCGCCGACGATGTCGAGACCGCCGGTGATCGCGTCCGTGATCTGTGCGAGGCGGCGGTCGAGCGGGTGGACACCGCGGTGGCCACCGTCAACGACCGGATCGCCCCGTCCGACCCGCCGGCAACCGGTCCGGAACCGGCCGGCCCGACGGGATCGGACCCCGCGCGTTCCGGGCCGGGTCGGCCCAAGCGGCATCTGCGCGCCGTCTGACACGTCCCTGCTGCTGCGCACCCCGCGCCGGTCCGGGAGAGATCCGGGTGCCGCGCTGAACGCCGGCCGGGTTCGGTTTACCGTGGTGGGGTTGTCGGCCATCGAGACGTGCGCCGGGAAGGGATGAGTCGTGCTGGGCCAAGGACTGGCGGTGCTGCTGGCGGTGTGTGCAGCGGTGTTCGCCGCCGTCGGCATCGTGGTCCGCCAGCGCGCCACCATGGACGTGCCGCCCGAGAAGGGTGTGAGCACGGTGATGATCGCCACCCTGGTCCGGCGCCGGCTGTGGTGGATCGGCACCGGTGCGGCCGTCGCCGGATACGCCCTGCAGGCCGCCGCCCTGGCGTTCGGTTCGCTGATCCTGGTGCAGCCGATCCTGGTGTCGGCGTTGCTGTTCGCATTGCCGTTGAGCGCGCGGCTGGGGGCCCGGCGGGTCAGCCGCGGTGAATGGGCGTGGGCGGCCGTGCTCACCGTCGCGCTCGCCGCGTTCGTGTTGATCGCCAAACCCAAACCCGGCGACTACCAGGCGTCGATTCCCGGCACGGTCGTGGTGACGGTGGCCTGTGTGGCCGGGGTGACCGTCTGCGTGGTGTTGGCGGTGCGCAGTCTGGGCTGGCGGCGGGCGCTGCTGCTGGCCACCGCGGTCGGCGTGTTGTTCGGCGTCGTGGCGGTGCTGACGAAGGTGTGGTTGCACAAGCTGTTCACCGGCGGCGTCGCGGTCGGCGTGACCTCGCCGCTGCTCTACCTGCTGATCCTGCTCGGGGTGCTGGCGACCTTGCTGCAACAGTCGGCGTTCCACGCCGGTTCGCTGCAGGCGTCGGTGCCCACCATGCTGGTGCTGGAACCGGTCGTGGCCGTCGCGTTGGGCGCCGCGGTGCTGGGTGAGCATCTCGACATCAACGGCTGGGAGCCGGTGCCGCTGGCCCTCGCCGGGGCCGCGATGTTCGCGGCGACCGTCGCCCTGGGCCGCAACGAGGGCGCCTATGAGGAACGCCTCGAGGTGGCCGCCCTGGCCCAGCAGTCCCGGTCGCAGCAGGTCCGCACCTGAGCGTCGCGCCGCCGGTCGCTCACCGGATGGTGCGGAAGAACGTCCGGACGTCCTCGACGAACAGTTCGGGCTGTTCGAACGCGGCGAAGTGACCTCCCCGCGGCATATCCGTCCAGTGGGTGATCGGGTAGATCGCCTCGCACCAGTGCCGCGGCGCCTGATTGATCTCGCGCGGGAACCGCGCCACCCCGGTCGGCACCCGGACCCGGTCCGTGGAGCCGAACACCGCGAAACTCTCCCAGTACAGCCGTGCCGACGACGCCGCCGATCCGGTCACCCAGTACAGCATCACGTTGTCCAGCAGTTCGTCACGGCTCAGCACGTTCTCCGGGTGGCCGTCGCAGTCCGTCCAGGCCCAGAACTTCTCGACGATCCAGGCCAGCTGGCCGACCGGCGAGTCGACCAGGCCGTAGCCCAGTGTCTGCGGCCGGGTCGACTGCTGTTTGGCGTATCCGGAATCCCAGCGCCGGTAGTGCCGGGCGGCCGCCAGCGCCCGCTGCTCCTCCGGCGTGGGATCGGTCAGATCGGCCGGTGGCCGGGCGAGCGGCATGGTGGTGTGGATGGCCACGCACCGGCCGCCGCGGCGGCCGAGTTCGGTGGTGACGGCGGCGCCCCAGTCGCCGCCCTGGGCGCCGTAACGGTCATAGCCGAGCCGGGCCATCAACTCATCCCAGGCGGTCGCTATCCGGCCGACACCCCATCCGGTCGTCGTCGGCTTACCGGAGAACCCGTAACCCGGCAGTGACGGGCACACCACGTGAAACGCGTCGGCGGCCGTGCCGCCGTGCGCCGTCGGGTCGGTGAGCGGCCCGATGACCTTGTGGAACTCCACGATCGAGCCCGGCCAGCCGTGGGTGATCAGGAGCGGAAACGCGTCCGGATGCGGGGAGCGCTGATGGATGAAGTGGATGTCGAGCCCGTCGAGTTCGGTGATGAACTGATCGAAGCGGTTCAGCGCGGCCTCCCGGGCCCGCCAGTCGTATCCGTCGGCCCAGTACCCGGCCAGGTCCCGCACATAGTCCAGCGGGACGCCCTGCCCCCAGTCGTCGACACATTCGCGGTCGGGCCAGCGGGTGCGCGCCAGGCGGTGGCGCAGGTCGTCGAGGTCGTCGTCGGGAACGGCGATGCGAAACGGCTTGACCGAGGGCATGGTTCATTATCACGTGCCTCGTCACGTGCCCTGGGATCGGATCTTCGCGGCCGCCGCCTCGGGCATCGGTTCGTAGCGGGCGAAGCTGCGGGTGAACGACCCGGCGCCGTGCGCCAGCGACCGCAGATCGACTGCGTACCGGGTCAATTCGATCTGCGGGACCTCGGCACGCACCACCGAGCGGTCCTCGTCGGTCTTCTCGGTGCCCAGCACCCGGCCGCGGCGCCCGGCCAGATCACTCATCACCGGTCCGACGAGGTCGTCGGGAATGACGACGGTCACCTCGTCGACGGGTTCGAGCAGGTCGATGCGGCTGGCCACGGCGGCTTCCCGGAGCGCGAGGGCGCCGGCCATCTGAAACGCGAAGTCCGACGAGTCGACGCTGTGCGCCTTGCCGTCGACCAGCGTCACGCGGATGTCGACGACGGGGTAGCCGGCTGCCACCCCCTTCTCCATCTGGGCGCGGACCCCTTTCTCCACGCTCGGGATGAACTGACGCGGCACCGCACCGCCGACCACCTTGTCGACGAACTCGAAACCGGAACCCTCCGGCAGCGGTTCCACCTCGATGTCGCACACCGCGTACTGACCGTGACCACCGGACTGCTTGACATGCCGGCCATGCCCTCTTTGCTTGCCGCCGAACGTTTCTCGCAGCGGAACGCGGACCTCGACGGTGTCCACCGCGACCCCGTGGCGGCGGGCCAGCGTGTCGAGCACCACCTGGGCGTGCGCTTCACCCATGCACCACAACACGATCTGATGGGTCTGCGGGTTCTGCTCGATCCGCAACGTCGGGTCCTCGGCGTTGAGCCGCTGCAACCCGACCGCCAGCTTGTCCTCATCGGTCTTGGCACGCGGTCGCACCGCCACCGGCAACAGCGGTTCGGGCATGGTCCACGGTTTGAGTACCAGGGGATTGTCCTTGTCCGACAACGTGTCACCGGTCTCCGCGCGGGTGAGCCGGCCGATCGCACAGATGTCGCCGGCGATCACCGCCGGGGCGGGACGCTGCTGTTTGCCGAGCGGAAAGGACAGCGAACCGATCCGCTCGTCCTCATCGTGGTCGGTGTGGCCGACGGTCCAGGCCGTCCCGGACGGGCCGCTGCCGGTCCCGAAGGACCCGGTCCCGAACGGCACGGTGCCGAAGAACGCCGTGAAATGGCCCGACACGTGAACGGTCGTGTCGGGCCTGATGGTTCCGGAGAACACCCTGGTCAGACTGATCCTGCCGACGTAGGGGTCCGAGGTCGTCTTGACCACCTCGGCCAGCAGCGGCCCGGCCGGATCGCAGGGCAGCGGATCGCGCCGGGCCCCGGCCGGGGTGAACATCTCGGGCAGCCGGTGTTCGGGCGGTGCCGGGAATCCGCGGGTGATGATGTCGAGCAGTTCCAGGGTGCCGATCCCGGTGGTGGAGCACACCGGGATGACCGGGAAGAACGATCCCCGGGCGATCGCCTGTTCGAGGTCCTTGAGCAGCACCGACTCGTCGATGTCCTCCCCGGCGAGGTAGCGGTCCATCAGCGTCTCGTCCTCGGACTCCTCGATCACACCCTCGATCAGCTCGCCGCGGAGGGTGTCGATGCGTTCGGTGTGGGCACCGTCGGGCGGGCGCAGCGTCCGGGCGCGTTCCGAATACCGGTAGTGGGTCTTGGTGATCAGGCCGAGCAGACCGTCGTCGACGGGGACGAAGAGCGGAAGCACCCGTTCGCCGAACGCCGCTTGGGCGCCGGCCAGCGCCTCGGCGTAGTCGGCGCGCGGATGGTCGAGTTTGGTGATCGCCACCGCGCGCGGCATCCCCACCTCGCTGCATTCCCGCCACAGCGCCCGGGTGGAGGCGTCGACGCCCTCGTTGGCGGCGACCACGAACAACACACAGTCGGCGGCCCGCAGCCCGGCCCGCAGTTCCCCGACGAAATCGGCGTAGCCCGGGGTGTCGAGCAGGTTGACCTTGACCCCGTCGTACTTGAGCGGCGCCAGCGCCAGCGCGATGGACCGCTGCTGGGCGACCTCGGCCTCGTCGAAGTCGCAGACCGTGGTGCCCTCGATGACCGAGCCGGGCCGGTTCAGCACGCCGGTCGCCACCAGCAGCGCCTCGATCAGCGTGGTCTTACCGCCCCCGGACGGCCCGACCAGCGCCACGTTGCGGATCGCCGCCGGGCTGTCGGCCACCGGGACGGCGGTGCCCGTTGCGGAAGAGTTCGACCTGTCTGCCACGGCATTCTCCCTCGCCTCGCGCAGCCGGTGCGGTGCGGGCCCTCACGCGCCGCACGAATCAACCATTCCTCGATGTGACGCAGAGCACAAGGGCGCGGATCAGGCGTGCCAGGACGACCAGTGCCGGATCTCCACGGCGACGACCGGGCCGTCCAGCGTGATGCGTTGGTACTGCGGGTATTTGCGGCGCAACAGCGCGTAGCCGGTGGCCATCTGCTCACCGCTGCGGTGGATGGTCGCGATACCGTCGGCGCGCACCCACCACAGCTGGGTCCAGTCCTCGGTGTAGTGGTCGACGAGCAGGCTCACCCGCGGATTGGCCTCGATGTTGACCAGCCGCCGCAACCGCTGGGTGGTCTTGGGCTTGGCGTCGACCGCGGTGTAGACGGCGCCGCCGTGCACGGCGAAGACCACCGGGACCAGGTGGGGCTGACCGTCGGACCCGACCGTCGCCAGGGCCGCCACCGGCGCGGCGGCGAACATCGCCTCGGGGTCGAACCCGTGCGGGTCGGGCCCGCTGGAGGGGACTCCGCTGGGATTGCCGGGGGCCATGGCAGCCAGCCTAGGTCGCCGGGTCGACCGCCTGCACCGGTTCGATACCGAGATCCCGGTAGGTGACCAGGGCGACGAAGGGAACACCGCGCTCGGCGAACAGGCGCGCGGCCGAATCGCCGCGGTCGACCATCGGGATCACCCCGGTGACGACCGCGCCCGCCTCGGTCACCCGCTCGTAGGCCTGCAGCGTCGAACCGCCGGTGCTGATCACGTCGTCGACCAGCAGCACCCGGGTGCCGGGGGCCAACCGGGTGCCCTCGATCCACTGTTCGCGGCCTCGGGACTTCTGTTCCTTGCGGACCGAGAACCAGGCCTTGCCGGTGACGATCGCGATGCCGTGCGCCAGCGGATCGGCACCCATCGTCAGGCCGCCCACCGCGTCGAACTCGATGTCGTGCGCGGCGGCCAGTTCCACGACCGCCCGGCTGACCAGTTCCAGCCGGGTGCCGGTGTCCACGGCGTACTTGCCGTCGATGTAGTCGTGGCTGAGTTGACCGCTGGCGAGCCGGAACGGTTCGGCGCGTCGTTCATACCCGCGGGTGCGGATCAACTCGAAGGCCTCCTGCCAGGAGGCCGGACGGTCGGGCGCGGCAGTCATACCGGTGATCGTATGGCAGGGGCCCGGCCTGCCGGGTCCCGGCCGCCGGGAGGTCAGGCGCCCTCGCGGGCCATACGGGTCAACTCGACTGCAGCCGAACGCAATTCATCGATCGATCGCAGCGGGGCCGGATAACCGACCCGGGTGTGGGCCACCCCGCGTTCGGTGTCCACCCGGAGATCCAGGCCGTAGCGGTCGGCGCCGGTGCAGACCGCCGACCGGGTGTCCGGGTAACCGCCGAGCACCCGGGCCATCGCGGTCAGCGCGTCGGCGTGGTCGTCGTTGAGGTGGGCCACCGCCCGGGTCGCCCGGGGCCGCACCGGATCCGGTTCGGCGGCGGCGTAGTCGGCGCCGGTGGCCGAATCCATCCGGCCGTACCCGCCCACCCAGCGGACCCGGTGCACACGCAGCAGCCACACCGTGAAATCGCTGTAGTCGATGTAGAACCTGGCCGCGGCGACGGCGTTGAGGTGCGCCTCCCGGGCAGCGGTCAGTTCGGCGCCGGTGGGACGTTCGGCCACCCCGGCCAACGTCACCCGGGCGCGGGCCAGTGGGTCGGTCTGCGCGCCGGCGTCGTCCGGGGCGACGATCGCGATGCTGGCGCGTGGGTCGGCGTCCAGGTTGCGGCCGTGTTCGGCGAGATCGGAGACACACAGCACCGGTGCGCCGTCCAGGTCGCCGTAGGTCACGAACGACGCCCAGGGGTCACCGTCGGCGGTCAACGTGGCAAGCGTCGCGGTGTTGGTCGACGCCACGATGGTGCGCGCTTCCTCGGCGGCCGACGGGCGGGCCGGGTTCCGCGGGGGTTGCAGGGGAGGCGGAATCGTCGGGGCGTCGCCCGGGTCGCCGTGGTCACGGACCGTCACTGTGTTGTCCTCCCGAAAGCTCGGATGCGGAATTGCCAATGGTGAAACAATCCCAGAACATATTCGCGGGGAGAACCTCGACAACGGGGAGTGGTCATCGTGTCGGCAACGGCATGGCGGATCGTCGGCTATGCCGGTCTGATCGCCGGAGGGGTGTGGTTGGCACAGGCCACCGCCCCGGTCGCTGGTGCGCAACCCGGCGACGACGACTCCGGTGACTCCGGTGCCGGCCGGTCCAGCCAGTCGGCCACGCCGGCAGCATCCGCACAGGCCGGGTCCGCACGGGCCGGGTCCTCGCAGGCCGGGTCCCCGCGGACTGCCGACGCTCGACGGAACGGCTCCCCGGTGCGGTTCGGTGCCGGCCGCGGCCCGATCGGGACGGCCGCGACCACTGCCGATGCCCAGCCCGGCGGTACCCGGGCCGGCGGCCGACCCGGGACGCCACGTGCCGACGGTGTCGGGTCGCGTTCGCGCGGCAGCGTCGAGGTCGGCTCGAACGGCATCGCGGTCCGGATCGGCGCGCAGCAGGTGCGGATCTCCGGCGCGGATTCCGAACGCGGCCGGTGGGGGGTGCGCAGACCGTCCACGGCGGGAGCGAACACCGGGTCGGCCGTGGCGGCTGCGACGGCGGCCGGGACCGGGGCCGGCGCCGGTGGATCCGATGGGCCGGCTGCCCGGCCGAACACCGGCGAACCCGGTTCCGGTGCGCGCGGCGCCGGCAATCCGGGTGTCGCCGCGGTACGCGGCCGCGGCGCCACATTGTTCCTCACGGTGCCCCAGGTGCTGCGCCACCGCGGCGGCGGGACCGGCGATTCACCCTTCACCCGGGGCATGGTGGTCAACACCGTGCGCATCGGGGTGTCGACCGGGTCGACGGTGCGCGGCGCGCTGCAGTCCGATCCGATGGCGGGCGCGGCGGCCGGGCCGGACCCCGAACCCGGACCCGCACCCGGAGAACAGAGCGGCCCAGGAGAACAAACCGGCCCCGCCGAGGCGCAGCCCGGGGTGAACGAGGGCACGTATCAAGGCGCGGACGAGAATCCCGACGACGGACCCGGTGAAGGCCTGCCGGCACCCCGGCCGGTCCCGTCGCCCGGACAGGAGGAGGCCCCCACGGTGGTCGACGGCCGCCCGCCCGGGCTCGGTGCCGCGCCATTGCCCAGGGTCGGTTCCGTTCCACCGCCGGCCGCTCCGCCGGATCTGCCGATCGCCGAGACACCGCCCGACGAGCCGCCGGTGATCGACGTCGGCGGCCCGGTCGTCAACGCCCCGGGCGGGGGTGGCGGCCGCGCCCCGGGCGAGCCGCAGCCGATCCAGGCGCCGTTGCTGCCGGTCCCGCGGGCGGTGCCGCCCGCCTCGGTGCGGCCCATGCTGCCGACCGTTCCGCCGGTCGCGTCCCCTCCACCCGCCGCCGCGCCGCCGCTGGGACCGCCGGCCGGCCCGGTGCCCGGTCGCCCGGGCGGTGCGCCGTCTTCTCCGGGTGCCGGCGGCGCGGCGAACCCGGTGCCGGCCCCGGGCCGCGGCCCCACCCCGGCACTTCCGGCACCGGTGCCACCCGGAACCGTCCGGGCCGACCTGCACCGGCTCGGCTATCCGCAGTATCTGCGGTCGGCGCGCAGCGGCGAGATCGCCGCGGTGGCCCTGCCCGGGGTGGCCGGGCTGGTGCTGATGACGGTCGGCGGCGCGATCATCGGATACCGGCAGGCCAGCGCCGAACGGATGGTGCGGGTGAACGCCGCGCAGCGGTTCCTGCCCTGAGGGATCGCCCGGCCCGATCAGCCGCCGAGGGCGCCCGGCCCGATCAGCCGCCGAGGGCGCCCGGCCCGATCAGCCGCCGAGGGCGGCGATGAGATCTTTGATCTTGATCTCTTCGCCCTCGGTCGGAATCTCCTCGGCCTCGACCGCCGCGATGATGTCGGGACGCAGCCCGATGCCGTTGGCCGCCTCCGGGATGGACAGTTTGGCGCGCTGCCGGGCGATGTAGAGACGCTGGCCCAGGGTGGCGTTCGGTCCGTTGGCGGCGGCGGCCATGACCTCGTCGTAACGGTTGCGCACCGCGCTCAACGCCACGATCACCGAGGGGTTGGTCCGGCTGCGGGTGGCCGCCTGAGCCAGGGCGCCCTGCAACTTGCGCAGGCCGGCCAGCACCACGCCCACCTGCTCGGGATACTCCGGATCGGCGGGGTCGGGCAGAGCGTCGATGGCTGCGGCGTACATGTGCATCGCCGCATCGGCCATACCGACGATTACAGGAGCTTCACCATCATTGGGCACAGACTCAGCCACAGGCACTCGATTCGTCGAATCCACAGGGTGATCGTTCCAGCGGGCCGGCATCCGCCCGGCCCGGGACAAGATCAAGGACGCGGAAACGTTAACGCGTCCGCGCGGCCGATTCAACCGCCGGTCATCGACTGTGAGTTATTAACTGTGAGGTCGGCGTCCGGCTCGTTGCGTCCCCCTCTGCCGCGACGACCCGGACGCCGTCCGGTCGCAGCTTCGCTGCCCACCCCGGCTGAGAACATTAAATGCCTCCGATGATCATGCCGGAGCAAAACCGCGAAGAAATTTGCCGGATCGTCATACCCGGGGATCAGGTGGCCGCCCGGGACCCGTTCGCGCGGTTGATCTTCGCGATTGGATCCGCCGGGCGTGGGTAGTTTTGAAGCTGATGGAGTCGACCAGCGAACCCGACCGGCGCACCGAGCACCACCGCTCCGAGGGCAGTCATGTCGAGCATGGTCCCGCCGGAAGCGTGGTGGAGCACCCCACCGCCGACGACTTCGGCCAGGCCCGGGTGCTGCCCGAGGACCCCACCTGGTACAAACACGCCGTCTTCTACGAGGTGCTGGTCCGGGCGTTCTACGACTCCAACGCCGACGGCATCGGCGACCTGCGCGGTCTGACCGAACAACTCGACTACCTCAAGTGGCTCGGGGTGGACTGTCTGTGGCTGCCGCCGTTCTACGACTCACCGCTGCGCGACGGCGGCTACGACATCCGCGATTTCTACAAGGTGCTCCCCGAATTCGGCACCGTCGACGACTTCGTCAACCTGCTCGATGCGGCGCACCGGCGCGGTATCCGCATCATCACCGACCTGGTGATGAACCACACCTCCGACACCCACCCGTGGTTCGAGGAGTCCCGGCGTGATCCGGACGGGCCCTACGGCGACTTCTACGTGTGGAGCGACACCGCCGAGAAGTACTCCCAAGCGCGCATCATCTTCGTCGACACCGAGGAATCGAACTGGACGTTCGACCCGGTGCGCCGGCAGTTCTACTGGCACCGGTTCTTCAGCCACCAGCCCGACCTGAACTACGACAATCCCGCCGTGCAGGAAGCGATGCTCGACGTCCTGCGGTTCTGGCTCGACCTCGGCATCGACGGCTTCCGCCTGGACGCGGTGCCGTACCTGTTCGAACGTGAGGGCACCAACTGCGAGAACCTGCCCGAGACGCATGCCTTCCTCAAACGGTGCCGCAAGGTCGTCGACGACGAGTACCCGGGCCGGGTCCTGCTGGCCGAGGCCAATCAGTGGCCGGCCGACGTGGTCGCCTATTTCGGCGATCCCGCCGTCGGCGGGGACGAATGCCATATGGCGTTCCACTTCCCGCTGATGCCGCGCATCTTCATGGCGGTCCGGCGCGAGTCCCGCTTCCCGATCAGCGAGATCCTCGCCCAGACACCGGATATCCCGGAGACCGCGCAGTGGGGCATCTTCCTGCGCAACCACGACGAGTTGACGCTGGAGATGGTGACCGACGAGGAACGCGACTACATGTACGCCGAGTACGCCAAGGACCCGCGGATGAAGGCCAACGTCGGCATCCGCCGGCGCCTGGCCCCGCTGCTGGAGAACGACCGCAATCAGATCGAGTTGTTCACCGCGCTGCTGCTCAGCCTGCCCGGCTCACCGGTCATCTACTACGGCGACGAGATCGGGATGGGCGACATCATCTGGCTCGGCGACCGGGATGCGGTGCGCACCCCGATGCAGTGGACACCCGACCGCAACGCCGGCTTCTCCAAGGCCAACCCGGGCCGGCTGTACCTGCCGGTGAACCAGGACCCGATCTACGGCTACCAGTCGGTGAACGTGGAGGCGCAGCGGGACAGTTCGACCTCGTTGCTCAACTGGACCCGCAAGATGCTGGCGGTGCGGCGGCGGCACCGGGCGTTCGCCGTCGGCGACTTCCGCGAACTGGGCGGCAGCAACCCGTCGGTGCTCGCCTTCATCCGCGAGCTCGAGGAGGACGGGCAGAAGGACACCGTGCTGTGTGTCAACAACCTGTCGCGCTTCCCGCAGCCGATCGAACTGCAGCTGCAGAACTGGAGCGGTTACACCCCCGTCGAGATGACCGGATACGTCGAGTTCCCCCGTATCGGCCAGCTGCCGTACCTGCTGACGCTGCCCGGTCACGGGTTCTACTGGTTCCAGCTGCGCGAGCCCGAACCAGAGGTTGGAGAGCAGCCATGAATCTGCCGTTCAAGGACTGGCTACCGCATCAGCGCTGGTACGCCGGGCGCAGCCGCGAGCTGGTCACCGCCGAACCGGCGACGGTCATCGCGTTGTCTGAGGACATGGACCTGGTGCTGCTCGACGTGGACTACCGCGACGGGTCCGCCGAGAAATACCAGATCATCGTCAGCTGGCACGCCGACGGCCCACAGGGCGGACCGGACCGTGGACACGGCGGCGGACCGATCGAGGAGTACAGCGCGGTCGCGACGATCGGCAGCGCCGGTGACCGCACCGCCTACGACGCGCTCTACGATCCCGCCGCCGCCAGGCACCTGCTGGAACTGTTCGAGCGGTCCGCCACCGTCGGCGCGGTGCGCTTCGACAAGGAACCCGGGGTGACGCTGCCGCTGCAGGCCAGCCCGCGGGTCTCACCGGCCGAGCAGAGCAACACCAGCGTCATCTACGAGGATGTGCACGGCGGCGAGGACGCGGTGATCTTCAAGTCGTTCCGCCGGGTCACCCCCGGCGTGCACCCCGACATCGAGCTGAACCGGGTGCTGGCCCGGGCCGGCAATCCCCACGTGGCCCGGCTCATGGCGGCCTATGAGATCGAATTCGACGGTGCCCCATACGCATTGGGTATGATCACCGAGTTCGCCGCCAACTCGGCCGAGGGTTGGGACATGGCCACGGCGAGCACCCGCGACCTCTACGCGGAGGGGGACCTGTACGCCGACGAGGTCGGTGGCGACTTCGCGGCGGAGTCCTACCGGCTCGGCGAGGCGGTGGCCTCGGTGCACCGTTCACTGGCCGAGCAGCTGGGCCGCGGCACCGCGGAGTTCCCGGTGGAGCCGCTGCTGGCGCGGCTGGCGGCGGCCACCGAGACCGTGCCCGCGCTCCAGCCCTACGCGGCGCTGATCGAGGAGCGGTACCGCAAACTGGCCGAACAGACCATCACGGTGCAGCGCATCCACGGCGATCTGCATCTCGGACAGGTGCTGCGGACCCCGGAACGCTGGCTGCTCATCGACTTCGAGGGCGAGCCGGGTTATCCGCTGTCCGAACGGCGCCGGCCGGATTCACCGCTGCGGGACGTGGCCGGGATGCTGCGGTCCTATGAGTACGCCGCCTACCACCGGCTGGCCGAACAGGGCGGCGACGATCTGCAGCACGACAAACAGCTCGCCGCGCGGGCGCGGGAGTGGGTGGACCGCAACACCGCGGCGTTCTGCGACGGCTACGCGGCCGTGGCCGGGGACGACCCGCGGCACCACGCCGAACTGCTGGCCGCCTACGAGCTCGACAAGGCGGTGTATGAAGCCGGCTACGAGGCGCGGCACCGCCCGAGCTGGGTGCCGATCCCGCTCGAGTCCATCGCCCGGCTCATCTCCTGACCGGACCCGGGCCCTGACCCCGGGTCCCCGACTCTGGATCCCCGACCGGTGTCACGGCCGGAAGATGAAGTCCAGGAACTGTTCCCGGGTCTCGTTCGGGATGTCGGGGGCGGTGGCGTCGATCATCAACAACCCGGCGTTGGTGGCCACCGCGAGCGTCGCGCGCAGATGTGCCTGGGCCATGTCGAAGCCGGAGTCGATCAGGGCCTGGCGGGCCGCGCGCAGCACCCGTTCGTCGCTGCGGCGCACGCTGGCGGCGACCGCGTCGTCGGTCAACGCCCAGATCCGCATCACCCGCGACACCGCCCAGTGGCGCGAGTCCAGCTGGGTTTCCATCATCCGCCGCAGCCGCTCCCGGGGTTCGAGGTGCTCCGGCTCGGCGGCCCGGGCGTCGCGTTGCTCCCGCTCGTCTGCCCACGCCTGCACCAGCGCGGCGCGGTAACCGGCGACGTCGGAGAAATGCCAGTAGAAGCTGCCCTTGGTGACACCGAGCCGCGCACACAGCCGGGAGATGCGCAGCGCGTCGGGGCCACCCGAGGCCAACTCGGCGAAGCCGGCCGCAATCCAGTCGTCCACCGACAACCGGCCGCCGGGTGGCTGATCCATGCGCGGGAGCATACGGCCAACCGCCCCGGCGCGGCGGATTTCAGCAAAGAATTGCAGCCGTGGCCGCCGGTCGGCTACCGCCGCTCATCGGTGCCGACACCGGCCCGCCCGGCCGGGGTGCTTCGAACATCTCAGCAACCTGTGTGGCGGCCACGGCTGCGATACCAGCAAACGTACCATACCTCGCGGTACGGAGCGGGGCGTTTAGCGGTGCTTCGGGCGGGGCAACCGGCGGGCGACGACAGCGTGACTGCGAGGAGGCCACATGAATCCCGAGGGGATGGATCCGGCGAGCGCGAACGACGTCGGCGGGCCCGGCGACACCCTGCGCCCGATGGAGGCGCTGGACTCCGACGATCTGCGCAACGACGACGGCGACGAGGTCGTCGACCCGCCCGAGCGGTGGAGCTCCGGGTATTCCAGCGGCGCCGCGGGCGTCACCGCCGACGGCCATCTCGAGGAGGAGACCCTCGACGCGAAACTGGCGGCCGAACGCCCGGACCCGGTGGCCGAGGAGCTCGCGGAGTAGATCCACCCGGTGAGCGGGCTCAGTCGCCGGCCGGAACGGCCTGGAGTACCACGACCGCGCGGCCCTCCACCGACAGCGGTGCCCCGGCGTCGAGCGGCTCGGCGGCCGGGCCCGCGGGTTCGGCGGTGTCGATCACCCGGAGCCAGGAGCCGGCGAAATCGGGCGGCGGTAGCGTGAACTCGATCGGCTCGAAGTGCGCGTTGAAGCACAGCAGGAACGAGTCGTCAACGACCCGCTGCCCCCGCACATCCAGATCCGGGATGCCCTGACCGTTCAGGAACACCGCCATCGATTTGGCGTAACCGGACTCCCAGTCCTCGTCGGTCATCTCGGAGGCGTCCGGCGCCAGCCACGCGATGTCGGGCAGCCGATCGCCGCCGTGCCCGCGCACCGGCCGGCCGGAGAAGAACCGGCGGCGCCGGAACACCGGGTGGGCGGTGCGCAGCGCCGAGACGGTTCTGGTGAACTCGATCAACTCGGTGTCCGCGGTGGACCAGTCGATCCAGGACAGCTCATTGTCCTGGCAGTAGACGTTGTTGTTGCCCTGCTGGGTGCGGCCCAGCTCGTCGCCGTGGCAGAGCATCGGCACCCCCTGGGACAGCAGCAGGGTGGCCAGGAAGTTGCGCTGCTGGCGGGCGCGCAGCGCGTTGACCTGCGGGTCGTCGGTCGGCCCCTCGGCGCCGCAGTTCCAGGACCGGTTGTGGCTCTCCCCGTCGTTGTTGTCCTCGCCGTTGGCCTCGTTGTGTTTCTCGTTGTAGGACACCAGATCCCGCAGGGTGAATCCGTCGTGGGCGGTCACGAAGTTGATCGACGCGACCGGCCGGCGGGCGGTGTTCTCGTACAGATCGGCCGACCCGGTCAACCGGTAGGCGAGCTCGTCGAGGGTGGCCGGTTCACCGCGCCAGTAATCGCGGACGGTGTCGCGGTACTTGCCGTTCCACTCGGTCCACTGCGGCGGGAATCCGCCGACCTGATAGCCGCCCGGCCCGACATCCCACGGTTCGGCGATGAGCTTGACCTGGCTGACGGTCGGATCCTGTTGCACCAGTTCGAAGAACGTCGCCAGCCGATCCACGTCATAGAACTCACGCGCCAGCGTCGACGCCAGATCGAACCGGAACCCGTCGACGTGCATCTCGGTGACCCAGTACCGCAGCGAATCCATGATCAGCTGCAGGGAGTGCGGGTTGCCGACGTTGAAGCTGTTACCGGTGCCGGTGTAGTCCATGTAGTAGCGCTTGTCGTCGTCGACGAGCCGGTAGTAGGCGGCGTTGTCGATCCCGCGGAAGCTCAGCGTCGGCCCGAGGTGGTTGCCCTCCGCGGTGTGGTTGTAGACCACGTCGAGGATCACCTCGATGCCCGCCTCGTGCAGCGCCCGCACCATCGCCTTGAACTCCTGCACCTGCCCGCCCGGGGCGGTGCTGCTGCTGTACTTCGGGTCCGGCGCGAAGAAGCCGATGGTGTTGTAGCCCCAGTAGTTCGACAACCCCTTGTCGAGCAGGGTGGAGTCGTTGGCGAAATGGTGGACCGGCATCAACTCGATGGCGTTGACGCCCAACGCGGTGAGGTGGTCGATGATCACCGGGTGCGCCACCCCTGAATACGTGCCGCGCAGTTCCTCGGGCAGATCAGGATGGGTCTGGGTGAGCCCTTTGACGTGCGCCTCGTAGATCACCGTGTCGGCGTACTCGTGACCCGGCGGGCGGTCGGTGCCCCAGTCGAAGTAGGGATTGATCACCACCGACTTGGGCATGCTCGGCGCCGAATCGTCGTCATTGCGGCTGTCCGGGTCGCCGAAGTCGTAGCCGAACAGCGACTGATTCCAGTCGAATGATCCGTCCAGCGCCTTCGCGTACGGGTCGAGCAGCAGTTTGTTGGGGTTGCAGCGATGCCCGGCGGCCGGATCGTACGGACCGTGCACCCGGTATCCGTAGTGCTGGCCGGGGACGACGTTGGGCACATAGCCGTGCCAGACGAACGCGTCGACCTCCGGCAGCGGCACCCGGGTCTCCCGGACACCGCCCGCGCCGTCGTCGTCGAAAAGGCACAGCTCCACCCGTTCGGCGGCTTCGCTGAACACCGCGAAGTTGGTGCCGTAGCCGTCATAGGTGGCGCCGAGCGGGTAGGCCTTACCCGGCCAGATCTGTGCCTGATCGGGGGACGCCGGCCGTCGGGCGGCGGTGGACTGGGTCACGAATGCTCTCAATCGGTTGAAGTTGTCGAAGGGGCCGGCGCGAGACCGGGGTTGTCAGATGTCAGGGGTTCACCCGTCGGAGTTCACGCGGCGAGCGAACCGGTCACCGCGACACCGGCGTCGCGAAGTTCGGACACCGCCCGCGCGGTGGCGTCCGCGTCGACGCCGGCGGTGTAGTCCACCAGTACCCGGGTGTCGAAGCCGTGCCGGACGGCGTCCAGCGCGGTGGCCCGCACGCAGTGGTCGGTGGCGATCCCCACGATGTCGACCCGGGTGACCCCGTGGTCGCGCAGCCATTGCGCCAACGGGGTTCCGGATTCGTCGACACCCTCGAATCCGCTGTAGCCGTCAGAGTACTGCCCTTTGCCGAACACCGCCTCGATCCGGCCGGTGTCGAGGTCGGGGTGGAACTCCGCGCCGGGGGTGCCGGCGACGCAGTGCCGCGGCCACGATCTGACGAAATCGGGGTGGTCGGAGAAATGGTCGCCGGGGTCGATGTGCTGGTCCTTGGTCGCCACCACGTGGGTATACCCCGTCTCGGACCGCAGCAAATCAGAAATCCGCCGCGCCGTCGTGGCGCCACCGGCGACCGCCAGCGCGCCGCCCTCACAGAAGTCGTTCTGCACGTCGACGATGATCAGGGCCGTCATGTCTCCACGGTAGGCCGGTCGGGCAGGACGGGTTCAGGAAATACCGGCCCGGCGCCCGTCGGAGTTGGTCCGTTGGTGCGCGGTGAGCAGCAGATGGTCGAACTCGACGCGGGTGGGCAACTCGTCCTGATAGTCCAGGCCGGTGAAGTCCTCGATCAACTGCTCGGCCAGCATCCGCAGCTTGACGTTGGTCTCCTGGGACCGCCACTTCAACAGGTCGAAAGCGGCGTCGGCGCCGATCCGGTAGATCAGCATCAGCATGCCCTTGGCCTGTTCGATGGTGGCGCGGTTCTCGGCGATCTGCGCGACGGCGGCGCTGACCAGATCGTCGGCGACCGCGATGTTGGGGGTGACGTCGACGTAGAAACCGTGGGTGCCGATCACCGCCCCGTTCTCGTCGCACAGCTGATCTCCCACCACCACGACCGAATGCACGTCGCCGTGCTTGTCGACGATGCGGTGCCGGGTGCTGAACGTGTTGTGGCTGCGCCGGATCTGCTCCAGCGTGGCCACCATCTGGGCGTAGTCGTCGGGGTGCTTGTGGGAGAGCACCAATTCGGTGGTCGGGGTCACCGTGCCCGGTTCGTAGCCGTGCATCTGCTGAACCTGGGGCGACCATTCCCAGCGTTCGTCGGCGAAGTAGAAGCGGAACCAGCCGACCCGCTGCGGCGAACCGCCGGCGAGCGCGTCTTCCACCGAACCATCACCCGGCACGCCGTCACTGTAACCGCAAGTTCGCGGTGTTCACCCGCCGAACAGCAGATATAGGCCGGTGAACGTGTAACCCACCATGACCAGCATCATCGCCAACTGGCCGGTGAGTTGATGGGCCCTGGGCAACAGTTTCAGCGCGCAGTCGTGGGCCGCCACCACCGCGGCGATATGGCCGGCCACCACGAACCCGACCTTGAGGGTGGACAACACCGCGGGATGCATGGACAGCACGTAGTTCACCTCGGTGTCGGCGAGGCCGAACGGGTTCCACCCGGCGCCGAGCGGATCGGCCAACTGGTACAGCGTCTGTTGACCGCGCTCCACCAGGTAGCTCAGATAGTGCGCGAACACGTAGCCGATCACGATCGGAATCAGCGAGTGCGCCATCCGGCCGGGTAGCCGCCGGCGCTGTTCGGGATCCACCCCGCCGGTGGCACGGGCGGCTCCCCAGAAGGTGCCGGCCACCACGCCGATGAACACCAGCAGTCCGGCGGTGTTCAACAGCGTCGCGGTGAGCACCCCCGAGGTGGTGGAGTCGACGAAATCCCGCCACCGCGGCGTCGCCGAGAAACTGTCGAAGGCGGTCGACCCGAGCAGCACCGCGAGCACGGCGACGATCCCGGGCCGCACCGGCAGCGACGGCAGGTGGTCGAACGGGTTGCCGATCACGATCCGACCGCTCTGCGGATTGCGCCGCAGCGCCGAGACCCGCGACGCCACCACGCTGTACACCTCGAACGGGTCGGCGCGGCCGAACCAGCGTGGACCGCACCACAGGGCCCCGGCCAGGGTGACCACCAGGTACACCAGCAGCCAGGTGCGGATCGCGGTGAGCGAACCGGGATTCGGGCCGGCCAGTTCCAGCCACACGAACGCGAACAACCCGAGCGCGGCGGGCCAGTACCCCAGTTGACGCGGATAGCCGCGGTCGGGTAACCGACGCGGCAGGCTGAGCAGCCGGTACACCGCACGGACCGGGGAGATCGCCCGCCACACCGGACCGATCAGCACCGAGAGCGCGACGAGGCCGACCCACAGCAACACGTAGAACACGCCGGGCAGCGGGTTGGACCGGTCCTGTGGTCCGAAGAACGCGGCCAGCGCCACCCAGCCGGTGAACAGCAGTGCGGCGGCGGCCAACGCCCAGCGGGTCGCCGCGGCGTCGACGACGGTGGTGACCCAACGCGGCAGCGCGCGGCCCGGCCGGTCCGGATCGAACCGCGGCCGCCGCCAGGCGAACGCCACCACCGCGAAGGTGATCGCCAACGCCCACGACGCCCCGATGAGCGCATAGGTGAACGGAATCGGCAGATCGGTGGAACCGCCGATGCCGTGGGCCAGGTATGTCACTGCCGCACGTGCACCGTCGCGATGGTGCGATGCAGATCGTGCAGTTCGATCTCCACCTGGCCGGGAACCTCGACGGTGAACTCGAAGGTCTGATCGGCGCGGGGCGCCACCGCGAAGGTGTGCTCCGGGATCGAGTGCACGTGCAACTCGTCGTCGGTGTCGCTGGTCACCCGGATCGTGATGGGTTCGCCGACCCGGCCCTGGAATCGTTCGTTGGTGGGGGTGACCGAACCGTCCTCGATCGTGACGTCGATGACCAGCCCGTCGGACCGGTGCGCGTCGGTGGTGACCGGCTGTGTCGCGTCAGCGGTGGTGCCGGGGCCGGGGGGAGCGGCGGGTCCGCCGGTGTCGGTGTCGTCGGCACATGCGACCGTGATCAGCCCGGTCACGGCCAGTACGGCCAGCATCCTCGTCACCGGTCCTCCTTGACTGTGTTCGTTTCTCGGTGTCGTTCACTTCTCGGTGTCTGCGGGATTCTGATTGTCGGAGTCCGGCCTGCGGCGGTTCTTCATCGCGATGTAGACCACCACCGCCGCCACCACGATGGCCGGCGCGAAGGCCGGCACCGCCAGCCAGATCGGGTGGTCGGCGAGTATCGCGACGTCGGGGCGAGTGGTCATGCCTGCGTCGACGGCTCCAGTTCGGCCGCGCTGCCGCTGGGCTCGGTGTTGTTGATCCGTCCGGCGCCCCAGGTGATTCCGGCGACCATCGCGAGCGTGCACGCCAGCACCACCAGGCACCCGATGAGCCACAACGACTCGGGGATGTCCGGGCTGCGCTCCCGCTGCAGGATGGTGATCTCGGCGACGAACGGCCGGGTGAACTGCTGCTCGGCCGGAACCTCCTCGGCGCCGATGCCGGGATCGCCGGCGAGGTAGATCGGGACGGCGGCGAGGGTGCGGCCGTCGTGTACCCGCAGCAGCGTCTTCCAGGTGCCCGACACCGGCATCGGTTCGGTCGAGCGGTAGTGGCCGGGGCCGACCCGTTCGAGGTGGTCGATGAAGATGCCCCGGTTGTTGTCCACCCCACCCTGCCAGGCCAGCACCGCCACCCAGTTCGGGTCCGCGCTGATCAGATCGGCGGGGTCGATGCGTACGTCGGCCAGTGCCCGCTGCTGGTCGCCGGCGGGTTCCTGTTCGGTGAGGGTGAATGTGGCGGTGGCGGTCTCCGGCACGTCGTAGCGCAGCCCGTTGGCGGTGGCGCCGCCGATCGCCAGCACCGTCAGCGCCACCAGACCGACCCCGACGGCTCGCCGCGGCAGCCGCTCCTCGGTCAGCACCATGCCGAGCATGGCGCCGCACGCACCGGTGAGCACGGCCACCGGGATCGACATCGCCAGCGCCTCGGGCCAGATGCCGGCCGGCCACGGCAGGTGGTACACGGTGCCGATCCACAGCGATTCGAGCCACAGCCCCACCGTGGCGATGCCCAGGCCACTGACCAGTCCGAACAGGACCCGTCGACGGAACAGCGGGGTCAGCGCGAGGAGTTCGACGACCACCGCCGCGCCGAGGTAGAGCGGGAACCAGTTGATGGGCTCACCGAGGATCGGACCGACCAGCAGCGCCACGATGCCCCGCAGCCCGATGGCGACGAGGGCGGCGATGATCGCGGCACCGCGGCCCAGGAAGATCCGCGCACCGACGAGCGCCAGGGCCGCCGCGGCGGCGATCAACATCGGCTGGAACACCTGCCGGAACTGCGGAACACCGAAGTCGAACTCGATCTGGTACACCGACGCGCCGATCAGCACACCGGCGAACGCGAGGTACTGGATGAACTTGAGGCCCGGGCCGTCGGGTGGGGTATCCGGGCCGCGGACCCGCTTGCCTTCGAGTTCGAGGTACGCGGCGGCCAGGGTGGAGAACCCGGCGCCGCCGATCATCATCAGGTGGGTGGGGCCCCACAGCGTGACGTCCTGGCCGAAGATGCGGTGCCACATGTCGTCGAGCGGGAAACCCATCAGCGCGTAGAGACCGCAGCCGGCCATCACGATGCCGCCGACCGGGGCGTACCAGTGATCGGTGATCCGTACCGCCGACGGTCCCGGTTTGGCGTCGGCTCCGCCCAACGGCAACACCATGGCCGTGCACCCGGCGACGAAGATGCCGAACAGGCCGATCAGGATGAAGTAGTGCGCCGGGTTGGCCAGCGCCCCGTCGTCGCGGCCGTTGCCGATGTGCAGGCTGACGTCCCAGATGAACCCGAACAGCGCGCAGATGATCGACGCGATGAACAACGCGATCGGCAGCGCCACCCAGGACGGGCGTTTGAAGCGGCGGCCCGCCCAGTCGCCGAGGCCGGTCAGCCAGGTGATCTTGTGTGACCGGTGCAGATAGCCGATCCACAACAGCACCAGGGTGACCACCGCGGCGGCCACCGACAACCCGATGATCTCGCTCAGCGCCGCGCCGCCGCCCTCATCGGCCTGGGCGAGCACCGAGGGGGCGGGGAGCGTACCGACGTGCTCTGGGTGGTTCATTGGTCATCTCCGCCCGGTCGACTTCGCGGTCTCGAACTGACTCGCGGGTGATGTTTCCGGAATCCCATCAGATGAAACCCCAGGTAGCGGCGTTTCGGTGGAATATGTGTCAGGCGGCGTCGACTGGTCCGACCGGTGCTCCATACCCGCCGGGTACCCGGGTCGGTCAACGGGCAATCGCCGGTGGGTCGCTGCGCACCCGCATGCCGTGAACGTAGGTGGTCAGGTACTCCGAGAGGGCCGGCGCCCGTAGGTCGTGGGATTCGGGCATGGTGATCAGCAGCGCGTAGAGACCGGCGAGAAACGACACCCCGTTGTGCAGGACGTCGACGTCCTCCGGGATCTCACCGCGGTCCCGGGCCCGCTGTAACTCCTCCACCACGGCGGCGATGACCGGGTGCCGGCTCCATTCCTCCGACGGTGGCCGGGTGGTGGAGAAGTGCAGTGCCAAAAAGTCTTTGAACAGCCGAGTGCCGAGCCGACGCTCCAGGTCCTCGAGTAGCCGGACGATCTCGGCCAGCGTCTGCCGGACGGTGTGCGGGGTGCGGAAGTACCGATTCAGTTCGGCGGCCATCCGTTCCTCCTCACGCCGCTCCAATTCCACGAGCACATGCTCCTTGGTCGGGAAGTGGAAGAAGAAGGTGCCGTGGGCGACGCCGGCCGCGGCGACGATGCTGGCGACGTCCGCGGCCGCCATCCCGCCGCGCTTGAACTCGGCGATCGCCGCCCCGAGCAGTCGTTCCCGGGTCTGCCGGCCCTTGCTTCCCCGGTCGGATGTCCTCTCGTTGAGCACCGGCGCTCCTTCCGCCGCGTCCGGACGCGACACCGACGGCGAGTCTACGACAGATATCACTGACTCAACTCAGAAACTTCTTTACCGGGCGGGTACCGGGTTGTTAGTCTCCCGGGCAGGTAAGCGCCTGTGGGCAGGGGTATCACAGCTCCGTTCGCTTTGGGTGCGCAGGTCCGAGCGGATGAGCCAACGCTGATCACAGTCAGGTGAAAAGGAGTGCCCGTGCAGATTCTGGAGGAGGTCCAGGACTCCCCGAAGGCCGGGAACATCAAGGCGCAGTGGGTGAGTCTGTGGACCGGCCCGGCGGTCGGGCTGGTGCTGTTGACGGCGCTGGTGTCGTTCCCGGGGTTCTGGCCCCCGATGTCGCCGCTGTTGAGTCCCGACCAGGTGGCGGCGTTCTACGCGGAGAACACGGCGTGGATCCGGTTCAGCCAGGTGACGTTCAACCTGTGCGGGATCATGGTGCTGCCGTTCTTCATGGTGATCGTGGTGCAGATGAAGCGGATGCGAACGCAGAGCCACGTCTTCGCCTACTGCTATCTGACGGCCGTCGTCAGTGGTGCGACCATCTTCGCGCTGTCGAACATCTTCTTCCTGGTGGCGGCGTTCCGCCCGGACCGCAGTCCGGAGTTGATCCAGGTACTCAACGACCTCGCCTGGATCGTGTTCATCGCGCCGATCGGGATGGTGCTGGCCCAGTTCATCCTGCTGGCCCTGGCGGTCTATTTCGACGCCGGTCCCGAACCGGTCTTCCCGCGGTGGGTCGGCCACTACTCGCTGGCGACCGGGTTGGCGATGATCCCCTCGGCCGGTGCCGCGGTCTTCCAGTCCGGGCCGCTGGCCTGGGACGGTCTGCTCACCTTCTGGTTGCGCAACGCAGCGTTCGCGGCGTTCGTCGTGGTGATGTTCTTCGTGCTGCGGCGCGCGGTGCTGCGGCAGGCCGAAACGGACGGCGTGCTGCGGTGAGCGTCCTGACCCCCGGCCGCACCGGCACGGCGGCCGACCGGCGACCCGAGGGGAGACCCGACGTCCGTCTGGTGACCTGGTTCTTCCCGGCCTGGTACCTGGCGTTCGGGGTGATCATCTGCGTGATGGCCCGGGTGACCCCGCCGCCGCGCCCGGATGTCACCGCCGCCGACAAGGTGTCGTTCTTCACCACCAACGGCCTGACCATCCAGATCGGCTTCGTTCTGCTGATGATCCTACTCGGCGGCGCCCCGATCACCAACGGACTGGTCGCCTACCAGATCAAACGGATGTCGGTCGGATCGGTGTTCGCCTACGGCTACATCGGCGGTATGGGAGTGGGCGCGCTACCCGGCTTCCTGCTGGTCGCGGTGTGCTTCCTCACCGCGACATTCCGCGCCGACCGGGACCCGGAAGTGGTGAGCATGCTCTATGACCTCGGCATGTTGTCGTACAACGGGTCGCTGGGCTGCTTCTCGGCCGCCTATCTGGTGTTCGCCATCGCGATCCTGTACGACAAGAATGACATCTTCCCGAAATGGTTTGCCTACGTGACGATCTGGCAGATCATCACGGAAGTCATCGCCACCCAGATGTTCGTGTTCTACTCCGGTCCGTTCGCCTGGAACGGATCGCTGGCGTTCTGGTGGTCGGTCGTGGTGTTCACCGTCTGGCTGGCCCTGTTGATCATGCTGCTCAAACGCGCCGCCGAACGGGAACCGGCCGACGCGCCCCCGCTGGATTGACCGTCAGGAAAACTCCATGACCCATTCGGATTCACTGTCGGCCGGCACACCCGAGGCGGCATGGCGCGGCCGCGGTGCGGCGGCGCATCTGCCCGGCGACATCCACATGTGGGTGATGGTGCTCGGCGACCTGGTCATCTTCGCCGGGTACTTCGTGATCTTCATGGTCTACCGGGCGATGACCCCGGAGGAGTTCCTGCGGGCCCAGCAGCATCTCGACGTCAACATCGGCGTGATCAACACCCTGATCCTGCTGACCAGCTCGCTGTTCGTGGCGCGCAGCGTGCTGGCCGCCCGTGCCGGACAGCATCGGCGGGCCATCCGGCTGGTGTATCTGGGTGGGTTCGGCGGGGTGTTGTTCGTCTGCTTCAAGTGCTACGAGTGGGCGAGCAAGATCATTGCCGGCCACACCAATTCCCAGATGTTCTACTCGTTCTACTACGTGCTCACCGGGGTGCACCTGGTGCACGTGCTGATCGGGCTCATCGTGCTGGGGGCGGTGATACGCGAACTGCGCAACGCGGGGCGCCGCCGGGTGTGGATGGTCGAGTCCGGCGCCGTCTACTGGCACATGGTGGACCTGCTGTGGGTCATCATCTTCGGCCTGCTCTACGTGATGAGGTGACATGACAACCGATACCCGGCACCACGACGACACCGGCGCGGCCCGGGCGATGACCTGGGCATGGGTGGCACTGACCGCGATCACGATCGGGTCCTGGTGGCTGGCGCCGGCCCATTTCAAGACCACGGTCGACCCCAGCGTGCCGGTCACCGTGCTGGTGCTGGCCCTCACGCTGATCAAATCGCGTCTGGTCATCCGCTACTTCATGGAGGTGCGCACCGCGCCGCGATGGCTCAAGGTGTCCACCGACGCCTGGCTGGGTGCGCTGTTCGCCGTCGTGTTGATCATCTACCTGTGGTGACCGGATCAGGGTTTGAGCACCACCTTGATCATGCCGTCCTGTTTCTTCTGGAACGTTTCGTAGGCGTCGGGCGCCGCCTCGAGCGGCAGCCGGTGGGTGGCGAAGGTGTCGACCCCGAGCGGATCGTCGTCGGTGAGCAGGTCCATGATCTCCGGCACCCACCGTTTGACGTTGGCCTGCCCCATCCGCAACTGAACCTGCTTGTCGAACAACATCATCATGTTGATCGGGTCGGCGGCCCCGCCGTACACCCCGGACAGTGAGATGGTGCCGCCGCGGCGCACCAGCGAGACGGCCAGGTTCAGCGCCGCCAGCCGGTCGACCCCGGCATGCCGCATCACCAGCCGGCCCACCGGTGCGGGCAGGTATCCGGCGGCGCTCTGCGCGGTTGCGGCAACCGGCGAGCCGTGCGCCTCCATCCCGACCGCCTCGAGCACCGAGTCGGCGCCGCGCCCGCCCGTCTGCTCCCGGACCGCGGCCTCGACGTCGTCGGTGTCCACGTTGAGCACATCGGCGCAGTAGGGCCGTACCTTCTCGATGCGTTCGGGGACCCGGTCGACACCGATCACCCGGCAGTTGCCGCGGTGGGCGGCGATCCGGCAGGCCATCGATCCGATCGGGCCGAGGCCGAGCACCACCAGCGTGCCGCCGTCGGGCACCGCGGCGTACTCGACGCCCTGCCAGGCGGTGGGCAGCACGTCGGACAGGTAGACATAACGGTCATCGGGGCCGTCGTGCGGCACCGTGATGTGGGTGTACTGCGCCTGTGGAACCCGCAGGTACTCGGCCTGCCCGCCGGCGACCTCGCCGTAGAGCTTCGAGTAGCCGAACAATGCGGCGCCGGTGCCCTGATCGCGGTTCTGGGTGGTCTCGCACTGACTCTGCAGACCCTGAGCACACATCCAACAGGTGCCGCAGGAGATGTTGAACGGAATGACCACGCGGTCGCCGGCCTGCAGCGCACCGACCTCCGGCCCCACCTCCTCGACCACGCCCATGGCCTCGTGGCCCAGGATGTCGCCCGGACTCATGAAGGCACTGAGCACCTCGTAGAGATGCAGATCCGAGCCACAGATGTTGGTGCTGGTGACCCGGATGATCGCGTCGGTCGGTTCCATGATGGCCGGGTCGGGCACGGTGTCGACCGAAACCTTGCGGCGACCGTGCCACGTCACTGCTCGCATGCCTGCCCCTCGCGTCGGGTGTCAGGTGCAGGCATGCCCACCGCGGGGGGACCTCAACCGTCGCGGGTGGGTCAGCTCCATACCGTGGTGGGCCGCTGCCGGCGTTGCCCGTCCACGACGACGTCGACCCGTTCGTCGAAGAAGCAGATGCGGTCCCGCACGGGCACCGCATCGTGCAGCGGCTCGCGGTAGCTCCACGCCACATCGGCCGGGCCGTCGGGCAGGGAGTAGTAGCAGGCCCGGCCCTTGTAGGCGCAGTAGGTCACGGTGTCACTGGGAAGCAGTTCGGCGACGACGTCGTCGCGCGGCAGATACCAGCGCGGCGGCAGCCCGGTCTCGAAAAGCACCGCCGCCCGGTCGGATTCGGCCAGCACCGTGCCGTCCAGTTCCACCCGCACCGGGCGGCTGGTGCGGCACACGTCGATGCGGTGGAACGGATCCCGCGGATGGCTGACCACCGGCTCGTCCTCCTCGCACCACTCGAACGCCCCGAAATCGAGGATCACGTAATCGGCCAGATCCGGGTCGTGCGGCTGGAACGCCGCCGCGTCGCCGGCGTCGTCGCCGGTGAGCACGTCGAAGGCGGTGCCCGGACAGGAGTGGGCGGCGAACGGCACCGTCGGGTCCAGCACCGGGCGGGAGCCGATCGCCGGCAGCCGTGTCCTCACCTCCTCGTCGGCGCCGGTGGCCGCGCCGGCCGGCACCAGTTGGGCCCGCAGCGCGGCCCGCGGCACCGCGTAGGTCGGCACGAGCCGCCGCGGCTCCCACACCAACGCCGCGTCGGTGGTGTCGGCGACCAGATCACCGCCGAGCCGCACCCGCACCCGTTTCGCGGTCGGCTCATAGCGCAGCAGCTCATGCGCCTCACCGAGGTGCGCACTCATCCGGACCGCCATCACATCTCCTGTTCTGCGGTGGTCGGTGTCCCGTGGTGGGCGAGTTCACCTGCGAGGTGGCCGCAACACCTTCATCGCCAGCCGCATGACCGGTTCGGGGATCCGGTCCCTGGCAGCCAGCATGGCATCGGAGGCGCGTCCGCGCAGCGGAGTTCCACGACCGAGATACCGGTTGAGCGGACCGCCGGAGGGATCCAGCTCGAAGTGCAGCGGCGGCTTGCCGGCGGCGGCGCCCAGCGCGTTGGAGATCACCACCCGCTGGATCTCGCTGGTCCCCTCGAAGATGGTGTACAGCTTGGCGTCCCGATACCACTTCTCCACCGGATGGTCGGTGATGTACCCCAGCCGCCCATGGTCTGGATGGCCTGTTCGGTGGCGCGGACCGCGATCTCGCTGGCCGCCATCTTCGCCATCGACCCTTCACCGCGGCCGAACGGAACCCCGGTGGCGGCCATCCACGATGCCCGCCACGTCAGCAGGCGGGCCGCGTCGATCCGGGTGGCGATCTCGGCGATCGGGAACGCGATGCCCTGGTTGTCGATGATCGGCGCCCCGAACGCCTCCCGGCGGTTTGCGTAGTCGGTCATGTATTCCAGGGCGGCCCGGGCGATGCCGAGGGCCTGCGCAGCCACCATCGGACGGGTCTGTTCGAAGGTGCCCAGCGTCGCCGACCCGGACCTGCGGCCGTCCGCGGCGGTCTCGCGGGCCTTGGCGAGTTTGTACTCGAGCTTGTCCTGCCCGCCGAGCAGATGGTCGGCCGGCACCCGCACCCCGGTGAACCTGAGCTCGGCGGTGTGTGACGCACGGCAGCCCAACTTGTCGAGTTTGCGCACCAGTTGCAGCCCGGGAGTGCCGCCGGGAACCACGAACAATGCCTGTCCCCGGTGACCGAGTTCTTCGTCGACAACGGCGTTGACCACGTGCACATTCGCGATGCCGCCGTTGCCGATCCACATCTTGTGGCCGTCGATGATCCAGTCCGCGTCCGGGCCGGAGCCGGCGCGCACCGCCCGGGTGCGCAGATTGCGCACGTCGCTGCCGCCCTCGGGTTCGGAGATCGCCAGCGCGGCCAGTTTGAGGTCGCCCGGCGTGCCGAAGCATTCCGGGGCCCATCGCAGCATCTGCTCCGGGGTCGCCGCCTGTCCGATCGCCGACAGCGCCAGGGCCGGCATCACGATCGCCAGCCCGATGCCGGCGCAGCCCCAGAACAATTCCTCCATGAACATCGGCAGGGACAACCCGGTCGGATCGCCGATCAGATCGCGGTAGAACAGCGGGCTGTAGAACCCCCGGGTGGCGGCCTCCTCGAGCACCGACCAGGGGAACTCCTGGCGTTGGTCGTACTCGGACGCCACCGGGCGGATCACCTGCTCGGCGAACTCGTGCGTGCGCGCGGCGAGGTCGTGCTGCGCCACGGTGGGGGTGAGGTCGAAGGCCATCGCCATGGAGATAACCGGCCACCGGGATTCGAAACCCGTCCGACCCTCGACGCGAGGTCATTCGAACGTATGATCGAATGCGTGGGTGCGTTGCAGTCGATCGGCTACAACGGTCAGCCGGTACAGCCGCCGTTCCGGCGGGTCGACCCACCGGTGACCGTGCTGGTCGATCTCGCCGCCCTGTTTCCCCGCGAGCCCCACCGTCGGGGCGGCTACAACCCGGCCGGGCTGCAGATGCACACCGTGGTGGAGGGGCGGTTGACCTGCTGGGGGATGTGCGAGCAGGGCTTCTGGTGGGGGCTGGTCAGCTATCCCATCGCCTTCGGGGCGCGGCGCCGGACGGTGACCCACTGGATCCCGGCCTGGATGCTCAAACGTTCGGATTGACCGCTTCAGCAGCGCCGCTTCAGTGTGCGGTTCATGAGGCCAACCCCCTCGCTTCGGTGATGCGGCGGTGCGCTTCCGCGGGGGAGATACGCAGCGCCTTGCCTACCGACCCGGCCACCGACCCGGCCACCGACTCGGCCACGAGCCGTCCGAGCAGCCGTTGCTGATGGGCCCGCGTCCGGCGTTCCAGGATTTCCAGGCGGCGGATGAGCTCGAGCAGCTGTGGGCCGCTGAGGCTGTGCACCGGGGCCCGCAGCAGAGCCGCCTCGGCCGCTTCCAGCTCGTCCAGTACCGCCGCCCACTGGGCGCGGGCCGATGGGGCGCCGGACGGCTCGGGGCCGGAGATGTTCGAATCCATGTTCGAAGAATACGGCGGGGGTCCGACAGGATGCGGTGAGCGGAACCCGGCGCCGACACATTGCGACCGCTAGAGCGTCAAACTATAGTCTGGACACATGTCCAGAGGGCCCGGAGCGCGCATGACTCCCGATTCGCCGGTTCCGAGCCCGACCGCCCGAACCCCGCAGCCGTCGGGGCCGAGCGTGAAGAGCTGATATGCGCATCGCGTTGTTGTCGTATCGAAGCAAGACCCACTGCGGCGGGCAGGGCGTCTATGTCCGGCATCTCAGCCGTGGCCTGGTCGAACTCGGGCATCAGGTCGAGGTGTTCTCGGGCCAGCCCTATCCCGAGGGGCTCGATCCGCGGGTGAAGCTGACCAAGGTGCCCAGCCTCGACCTGTACCGCGAACCGGACCCGTTCCGGATTCCGCGGCCCAGCGAGATCCGGGACCGGATCGACCTGCTCGAACTGCTGACCACCTGGACGGCCGGCTTCCCGGAACCCAAGACGTTCACCATGCGGATGGCCCGCATCCTGGCCGAGCGCCGCGACGAGTTCGACGTCGTCCATGACAACCAGAGCCTGGGCACCGGTCTGCTGGAGCTGGCCGACCTGGGGCTGCCGGTGGTCGCGACGGTGCACCATCCGATCACCCGGGACAAGGTGGTCGAGGTGGCCGCCGCGAAGTGGTGGCGTAAACCGTTGGTGCGCCGCTGGTACGGCTTCGCCGAGATGCAGAAGCGGGTCGCGCGCCGGATACCGGAACTGATCACGGTGTCCTCGTCGTCGGCGGCCGACATCTCCGCGGACTTCGGCGTCTCACCCGGACAACTGCACGTGGTGCCGCTGGGGGTGGACACCGAGCTGTTCACCCCGTCCGAACACCGGGTGCCCGGCCGCATCATCGCGATCGCCAGCGCCGACGTGCCACTCAAGGGGATCAGCCACCTGCTGCACGCCGTCGCCCGGTTGCGCGCCAAACGGAATCTCGACGTGCAGTTGGTGTCCAAGCTCGAACCCAACGGGCCCACCGAGAAGCTGATCGCCGAACTGGGCATCTCCGACATCGTGCAGGCCTCCAGCGGATTGTCCGACTCCGAACTGGCCCGGCTGCTGGCCTCCGCCGAGGTGGCCTGCATTCCCTCGCTCTACGAAGGGTTTTCGCTGCCGGCGGTGGAGGCGATGGCGAGCGGGACGCCGATCGTGGCGAGCCGCGCCGGCGCCCTCCCCGAGGTGCTCGGCCCGGACGGCGAGTGTGCGCGGCTGGTACCGCCGGCCGACGTCGACGCGCTGACCCGTGTCCTCGGCGAACTGTTGGACTCACCGCACCAGCGCAGTCGTCTCGGTGCCGCCGGACGGCAGCGCGCGCTCGATGTGTTCAGCTGGGAATCTGTTGCAGCACAAACGGTTTCGATATACGAGCGGGCGATATGCTGACTGTTGACTATGACCGGCTCGGCATCGGGCCCGGTGTCTCGGTGATCGATGTCGGCTGCGGGCTGGGCCGGCACTCGTTCGAGGCGTACCGGCGCGGGGCACACATCGTCGCCTTCGACCAGAACGCCGAGGAACTCAACGAGGTCGACACCATCCTGCAGGCCATGGCCGAGCAGAGGGAGGCGCCGGCGGGCGCCAGGGCCGAGGTGGTCAAGGGCGACGCACTGGACCTGCCGTATGCGGACGGGACCTTCGACCGGGTGATCGCCTCGGAGATCCTCGAACACGTGCCGGAGGACGACCGCGCCATCGCCGAGTTGGTCCGGGTGCTCAAGCCGGGCGGAAAGCTCGTCGTGACGGTGCCGCGCTGGCTGCCGGAGCGGATCTGCTGGCTGCTGTCCGACGAATACCACGCCAACGAGGGTGGGCACGTGCGGATCTACCGCGCCGACGAACTGCGCGACAAGATCACCCGGCACGGGCTGCGTCTCACCCACCGGCACCACGCACACGCTCTGCACTCGCCGTTCTGGTGGCTCAAATGCGCTGTCGGAACGAACAATGACCGCCACTTCGCGGTGCGCGCCTACCATCAGCTGCTGGTGTGGGACATGGTGCGCCGGCCGTGGGTCACCCGGTGGGCCGAGGAGATGCTCAACCCGCTGATCGGCAAGAGCGTGGCGTTGTATTTCGACAAGCCGGAGGTGGCCGGTGCGGACAGCTGAATTACCCGGCGTGCCAGGAGTTTTCACTCCGGAGCAGTGTCTGCAGACCGCCGAGTCGATAGCTGCCGTACAGGAGCCCTCCGGGGCGATTCCGTGGTCGGAGGGTGGCCACACCGATCCGTGGGACCACGTGGAGAGCGCGATGGCGCTGACCGTGGCCGGGTTGATCGAGCCCGCCCGCGCCGCGTTCGACTGGTGCCGCACCACGCAGCGCGCCGACGGGTCCTGGCCGCTGCAGGTGCGCAACGGCGTCGTCGAGGATGCCAACAGCGACAGCAACTTCTGCGCCTATGTCGCCACCGGTGTGTGGCACCACCTGCTGATCACCGGTGACCGCGCCTTCGCCGAGACGATGTGGCCGGTGGTCACCCGCGCCATCGACTTCGTGCTCAGCCTGCAACGGCCCAACGGTGAGATCGCCTGGGCATCGGGCGAATCCGGACCCGCAGAGGAGGCGTTGCTGACCGGCTGCGCCAGCATCTACCACAGCATCCGGTGCGGACTGGCGCTGGCGGACTACTTCGACGACCCGCAGCCCGAATGGGAGGTCGCGGTCGGCCGGCTGGGGCACGCGATCGTCGCGCATCCGGGTTCGTTCGTGCCCAAGGACCGCCATTCCATGGAGTGGTACTACCCGGTGCTCACCGGTGCGGTGCGCGGTCCGGCCGCGTGGGAACGCATCGACGAACGCTGGGACGACTTCGTGGTGCCCGGCCTGGGAATCCGCTGCGTCGACGACCGCCCGTGGGTGACCGGCGCGGAGACCTGCGAACTGGTGTTGGCGCTGGACGCGATCGGTGATTCGCGGCGCGCCCACGAACAGTTCGCGGCCATGCACCACCTGCGCGAGCAGGACGGGTCGTACTGGACCGGGCTGGTCTACGCCGACGGCAAACGGTGGCCGGTGGAGCGCACCACCTGGACCGGCGCGGCGGTGATCCTGGCCGCGGATGCGTTGTCCCGCACCACCCCTGGTAACAACATCTTCCGGTCCGAGGATCTGCCCCGCGGCCTGGAGGACGAGTTCGACTGCGCCTGCGCCACCACCGCCGGCAGCTGACGGCGGGCCGTCAGCCGGTGAGCATGCCGGCGACCCCGGCGGTGCGTTCGAGCACCCGCATCGAACCGGTCGCGCCGACCTCCCGGAAGGCGCCGGTGTCCAGCGCGCGCCGGTAGATGTGGTAGGGCGCCTGGCCGCCGTCGGCCGGGTCCGGGAACACGTCGTGGATGATCAGCGCCCCGCCGACGTCCACCCACCGGGCCCATCCGTCGAAGTCGCGCTGGGCGGCCTCCTCGGTGTGTCCGCCGTCGATGAACAACAGCCGCAACGGTGTTCGCCAGCCCCGTGCGACCACCGGGGAACGGCCCACCACCGCCACCACATGGTCGTCGAGACCGGCGGCGTCCAGGGTGTGGCGCAGCGACGGCAGGGTGTCGAACAGCCCGGTGACCGGGTCGACCAGCGACGGGTCGTGGTACTCCCAACCGGGCTGATGCTCCTCCGAGCCGTGATGGTGGTCCACCGTGTAGAGCAGCCCGCCGGTCTGCTGCGCGGCGGCGCCGAGCAGCAGCGTCGACTTCCCACAGTAGGTACCGATTTCCACACCGATCCCGTCGCCGAGGAAGCGCATCGCCGCGTCGTAGAGCGCGCGGCCCTCGTCGGCCGGCATGAATCCGGTGGTCTCGTCGGCGAGGGCGAACAGTCGGGCCGCGGCAGGCGGCAGCGTGGTGTGGTCGGACGTCATGGGTAACCAACTTAGCGTTGCCCGCCACGAGGCGTTGTAGTAGCGTCCAGACATGTGTCCGATCCGGCTCTGGAGTCGACTCGGCGTCGCCTGACCGCCAAGCAGGCCGACACCGTCGACCGTCTCGGCAGGGCCGCGGTCGAGTTGCTGCAACGTGAGGGGTTCGCCGGGCTGACGATCCGGCGGGTGGCGGCCGAGGCCGGTGTCGGGGCAGCCACCGCCTACACCTATTTCTCATCTAAGGAACACCTGGTCGCCGAGGTGTTCTGGCGACGGCTGGCCGCGGCGCCGCCGGCCGATCACAAGTCCGACGATCCGGCCACCCGGGTGATCGAGGTGCTGCGCCACATCGCCCTGCTGGTGGCCGACGAACCGGAGTTCGCGGGCGCGGTGACGACGGCGCTGCTGGGGCGCGATCCCGACGTCGAGGTGCTGCGGCAGCGCATCGGCCGCGACATCAGGGACAGGCTGTTGGCAGCGCTCGGGCCGCAGACCGACTACGACGTCATCGAGGCGCTGGAGCTGCTCTACATCGGCGTGCTGGTGTGGGTCGGCATGGGGTACTCGTCGCAGGAGGACATGACCCGGCGGCTGGAGAAGTCCGCCCGGTTGATCCTGCGGTGATCATTCGCTCGCACCGGCGGAGAGCAGGGCCTTCGACGCCGACACCGCGGGTGCGATCAGCCCGCGCACGTCCCGGCCGTCCTCGACGAACAGCGCGGTGAGCTCCCGCAGGCCACCCAGCAGGAACACCGCCAGTTGGCGGGTGAGCGGCGGCATCTGGGCGCGGGCGAAGCCGGGACTGCGGCTCAGCTCGATGAGCAGTTCGGTGAGCTCGTGCATCATCGCCCGCTGAATCGGGCGCACCGACGCGCCGATCGCGGGCAGTTCCCGGATCCACGCCAGGGTGATGGCCGGGCGCGATTCGATGTGGTCCACGTAGGCCACCACGGCCTGGCGGATCTGCTCGGACCAGTCGGCCTCCGGATCGACCGCCGCCCTGATCGCGCCGATCATATCGATGTTGTTGGCCCACAACAGTTCCTGGAAGCACTCTTCCTTGCTGCCGAACTGGTCGTAGAAGGTGCGTTTGGAGGTGCGGGCATGGCGCACGATGTCGGCGACGGTGGTCTCGCGGTAGCCCCGCTCGGCGATCGAGGCCGCCAGGCCGGACAGCAGCCGTCCCCGGAAAGCGTCGTCGCCGGCGCCGACATCGGCCGGTTGCACCGCGGTCGTCATCGCGTCACCCCCTTGCCCTTACCGGTACCTAGCGGTACCGTACACCCATCACCGGCGGTACACGGTAGTACCAAGGATGGCTGGAGCGTCATGACTGAAGCCACGATTGCCCCCGACGTCGATCACGCTGTCCGGTCGCAGAAGCTGCCACCGGCGGTGCCGCTGCCGAAGTCGTTGCAGGGCATCGCGTTCATCGCGTCGCGCCGCTGGACACTGACGACCGCCACCCGCCGCTACGGCGATGTGTTCCGGCTCAACATCCCGGTGTTCGGCCGCACCGTCGTCGTCTCCGACCCTGTGCTGGCCAAACAGGTCTTCAGCGCCAATCCGGACGACGTCGGCAACATCCAGCCCAACCTGTCCCGAGTGCTCGGCCCCGGTTCGGTGTTCGCGCTCGACGGCGCCGAGCACCGCAGGCGGCGCAAACTGCTCACCCCGCCGTTCCACGGCAAGAGCATCAAGAACTACGAGAAGATCTTCGAGGAGGAGACCCTCGCCGAAGCCGCCAACTGGCCTGAGGGACGGGAGTTCCCGACGCTCGAGCCGATGATGCGGATCACCCTCAACGCGATCCTGCGCGCGGTGTTCGGCGCCGAGGGGGAACACCTCGACGAACTGCGCCGGATCATCCCGCCTTGGGTGACGCTCGGCTCGCGGGTCGCCACGCTGCCCACCCCGTCCCGCAACTACGGCCGGTTCAGCCCGTGGGGACGGCTGGCCGCCTACCGGCGGTGCTATGACGAGGTGATCGGCAGGCTGATCGACAAGGTGCAGGCCGACCCGCACTTCGAGGAGCGTGACGATGTGCTCGCGCTGTTGCTGCGCAGCACCTATGAGGACGGCACCGCGATGACCCGGCAGGACATCGCCGACGAACTGCTGACACTGTTGGCCGCCGGTCACGAGACCACCGCATCGACGATGGGCTGGGTGTTCGAGCGCATCACCCGCCATCCCGAGGTGCTGGCCCGGCTCGCCGCCGAGGCGGACACCGACGAGAACACCTACCGGCAGGCCACCATCCTGGAGGTGCAGCGGGCCCGCACGGTCATCGACTTCTCCGGCCGACATGTCTACGCGCCGACCTTGGAGCTCGGCGACTGGGTGATTCCGCGCGGGTATTCGATCGTGGTGAGCATCTCCCAGCTGCATGAGCGGTCGGCGGAGTTCCCGCGTCCAGACGAGTTCGATCCCGACCGGTTCGTCGGCAGCCGACCGCCGATGTTCGCCTGGCTGCCCTACGGCGGTGGCACCCGCCGATGCGTCGGCGCGGTGTTCGCCAACGTCGAGATGGACGTGGTGCTGCGGACGGTGTTGCGCCACTTCACTCTTGAGACGACCACCGCACCGGATGAGAAAGTGCATTCCCGCGGGGTGGCCTACACGCCCAAGGACGGTGGCCGGGTCACCCTGCACCGCCGCTGAGGGTTCGCTGCGAGGGGAAAAGGTGCACTGGCCCGCTGACGCCCGGCCATAGAATGCGAACATGGCGACTCTGCGGGTGGCCCCCGACAGTCTGAGAGCATTTGCGTCGGCGTGCGGGGTGAGAGCTGATGAACTGCGCCACGCGCTTCCGGTTGGCGAACCCGGACCGCACTACCAAGCGACGTCCATGTCGCTGACAACCGCTGACTCGAGTATCGAATCTGCGTGCGGGACATTGGCGGTAAGAGCGGAGGAGCTGGCCATCAAGGTCGCTGAGGCCGCCGCGATGTACCTCGGGGAGGACGAATCCTCGGCTGTGTCTGTGAAGAAGGCGATGAGGATCTTTCCATGATCGATGCTTTACCCGCCTCCGGACTGCCCACTCTGTCGCAGATTCAGGGATGGCAGACTGCACACCTCCGTTCTGCGGCACGGCGGTGGCGGGTTACGGCCGACACCTGGACCTCTATCTACGACGACATCGCTGCAGACCTGTCGGCAAAAAGCGAAATCGTGTGGGAGGGAGACGCGAGTACCGCCGCGCAGGCTCGAACCAAGAGGGACCGCGACACCGTTGAGTTGCTGGCCGAGCGATTGTATTTCGGTGCGTCTATTGCAGAATCCGGTGCGGCCATGGTCGATCAGGCCAAAGAAGAGGCCTTGTTAGTCGTCCGAGTCGCGGGGGCCCTCGCGTTCGATGTCCGAGAGGATCTCTCTCTAGTCGACCGGTTGGCCACCGGATCCCCGGCAGCCACGGCAGTGCGCCTCCAGCAATCCAACGTGCTCGCTGCGACAGTTCGGGTCGGCGCCGCACAATTGGTGAGTACGGATCACGCGGTAGCTCAACGACTGCGAGAAGCTACAGACGACTTCGATAGTTTCGACTTTGCTCGGAACCCGATCATCCAACCGCTCTCCACCGATTCCGACGAGCACCACTTCGGGACCTGCTTCGCCGAGAGCTTCAAGGAGGACGTTGGAAAGAACATGGTTCAAGGTGTTTTCGTCGGTGGTGCAATCGGAGCAGCCCGCGGCGCTCTCATGGGCATCCTGGGAGGTCCGATAGGCGTGTTCGGGGGTGGAGTGCTCGGATTCGTGGGCGGTGCCGCCGGCGGCGCACTGATCTCGGGTCCCGCCCGGACTGCGGTGACATCCGCTTGGGACTGCCTGTAAACCCGATGGAGGTCTGAGTTGGTCAACATTCGGCAAACCATCGCGGTCCTGATTGTCGGCGTCTTTGGATCGACGCTGGCTTACGCAGTGTTCTTCGATGGCAAGTTCTCCAACGGCGCAACCCTGCCGGCAGCGGCGATCGCCGGGGCACTCATGGCGGCCGTCGGTGGTGCGCTGGCGCTGCTCTGGTGGATGCGACGGCGCCAACCCCCCGCCAAGGTGCACGAAACGGCGGTTGACTACGACACCCTTTGGATCGCTATCGTCAGCCTGGGTGTGCCCACCCAGGTACTCGCAATCGGAGCGGAAGTTGCGCTTGGTGCGCCGTCGGGATGGCTGATGCCACTGATCGCAGTCGTCGTCTACGCAGGCCTCATAGTGTGGCTTTCGCGCCGCTCACCGACCGCGAATGCCCGACCGAACAGTTAGTTTCCAGTTCGGCCGCGGGTAGTGGCAGGTGTAGCCGTTCGGGAAGCGCTGCAGATAATCCTGATGCTCCGGTTCGGCCTCCCAGAACGTGCCGGCGGGCGTCACCTCGGTGACCACCTTGCCCGGCCACAGCCCGGACGCGTCGACATCGGCGATGGTGTCCTCGGCGATGCGCTTCTGCTCCTCGTCGAGGTAGAAGATCGCCGACCGGTAGCTCGAGCCGATGTCGTTGCCCTGCCGGTCCTTGGTCGTCGGATCGTGGATCTGGAAGAAGAACTCCAGCAGCGTGCGGTAGTCGGTCTGCGCCGGGTCGTAGACGATCTCGATCGCCTCCGCGTGCCCAGGGTGATTGCGGTAGGTGGGGTGGTCGTTCTCCCCGCCGGTGTAGCCGACCCGGGTGGAGACGACGCCGGGCTGCTTGCGGATCAGCTCCTGCATACCCCAGAAGCAGCCGCCGGCCAGGATCGCCTTCTTGTACTCGCTCACGCGCGTCCTCCTTCGGAACCCTTCCCCCATTGTGCGCCGGGATCTACCGTGGGGCCATGCTGACCCGTAGAACAGCAGGGACCGCGATGCTCGCCGGTGTCCTCACCGCGACCGCCATCACCGCAGCGCCGGGTGCGGCGGCACAGCCCGTCACCTCCCCGCCGGAGGTGCCGGCGGACCCCGCCCGCACGGTGTTCACCGACAACCCGCACATCGTCGACCCCCGGCCGCTGACGGTCGAGTCGTGGACCCGCACCGACGACGGGCTCGCGGTGCACTTCACCACCGGCACCCCGCAGTGCTACGGCGTTCATGCGCACGTCGTCGAGACCCCCGAGACGGTCACCGTGGAGCTGTGGAGCGGCACGCTGCCGGAGGCGGTCGGCCGGGCATGCATCGCGATCGCCCTGTTGGGCACCCTCGACGTGCCGCTGCGGGAGCCGGTCGGCGTCCGGCAGGTCCGCGCCGCCGGCTGACCCCTCGACAAGCTCGATAGAACGTGTTCTAGTTCTGTATGTGACGACACCACAGTTCAGCCGCGAGGAGCTGGCCGAGGCGTTCGCGAACTTCGAGGCCACCGTCGACCGGGCGGCCCGGACCAAGGATTGGGACCCCTGGGCAAACCAGTACACGGTCGATGTCACCTATGTGGAACACGCCGCGGGCACCATGCGCAGCCGCGAGGAGGTGCGCGAGTGGATCTGGCGCACCATGACCACCTTCCCCGGCAGCCACATGACCGCGTTCCCGTCGCTGTGGTCGGTGATCGACGAGCCGACCGGCCGGATCATCTGCGAACTCGACAACCCGATGATCGACCCGGGCGACGGGACCGTCATCAGCGCCACCAACCTGTCGATCCTCACCTACGCCGGCGACGGGCTGTGGTGTCGGCAGGAGGATGTGTACAACCCGTTGCGGTTCGCCTCGGCGGCGATGAAGTGGTGCCGCAAGGCCCGGGAGCTGGGCACCCTGACCGATGAGGCGGCCGCCTGGATGGAGCAGTACGGAGGCCGGGCGTGACGGCACGGCCGAAGCTCGTCATCGGCGCCAACGGTTTCCTCGGTTCGCACGTCACCCGGCAGTTGGTCGCCGACGGGCATCAGGTGCGGGCGATGGTGCGGCCGGGCGCCAACACCGTCGGCATCGACGACCTTGCGCTGCACCGCTTTCACGGAGACGTCTTCGACACCGAGACGCTGCGCGCCGCGATGGACGGTGTGGACGACGTCTACTACTGCGTCGTCGACACCCGCGGCTGGCTGCGCGACCCCACCCCGCTGTTCCAGACGAACGTCGAGGGCACCCGCAACGTCCTGAACGTCGCCCTGGACGTCACCGAGAAGGCCGGGCTCCGCAGGTTCGTCTACACCAGCAGCTATGTGACGGTGGGGCGGCGCCGCGGCCGGCGGGCCACCGAAGAGGACCAGATCGGCAACCGCCGGGTCACGCCCTACGTGAAATCCCGGGTGCTGGCCGAGAACCTGGTGCTGGCGTACGCCCGCGAACGTGGTCTGCCCGCGGTCGCGATGTGCGTGTCGACCACCTACGGCAGCGGCGACTGGGGCCGCACCCCGCATGGCCAGATCATCGCCGCGGCGGCGTTCGGCAAGCTGCCGTTCGTGATGCGCGGCATCGCCGCGGAGGCCGTCGGGGTGCAGGACGCCGCACGCGCGCTCATCCTGGCCGCCGAGCGTGGCCGGCCCGGTGAGCGGTACCTGGTCTCGGAGAAGATGATCAGCAACGCCGAGGTGGCGCGGATCGCCGCGGAGGCGGCCGGGGTGCCGGCCCCTGCCCGGTCGATCCCGCTGCCGGTGTCCTACGCCCTGGCCACGCTGGGCACCGTGCGGGGCCGGTTGCGCGGCACCGACGAACAGTTGTCGCTGGCGTCGCTGCGGCTGATGCGCGCCGAAGCCGAACTCGACCACAGCAAGGCGGTGCGGGAACTGGGTTGGCATCCCCGCCCGGTCGAGGAGTCGATCCGGGAGGCGGCTCGGTTCTGGGTGCAGTTGCGCGATGCCAGGCGGCGCGCCAAGGCCGGCTGACGAGACCCTAGCCCGGTCGCCGGGCCAGGAAGGTGTGCACGATGTCGCGCTGCCAGCCCGGCATCGTCGCGCTGCGCACGTCGGTGAAACCACACGCGCGCAATCTGTTCCGGAACCGCTCCGCCCCGTCGAACGTGTTGACGCTGCGGCGCAGATAGCGGTAGAGGGCGGCGTCGCCGGTGCGCAGCCGGCCGAGCGGGATGACGACCGCGCCGCACACCACATTCCACACCGCGGTGGCCACGGCGGAATCGCGGACCGAGTACTCATGCACCGCCAGGATCCCCCCGGGCCGCAACAGATCCCGGAAAGCGGTCAGCTGGGTGTCCGGGTCGGGGAGGTTGCGCAGCAGATATGCGGCGAACACCGCGTCGAACGGCCCGCCCACCCCGGCGCCGGCGAGATCCTCGACGCGGCTGTGCACGAACCGCACCGTCGCCGGCCAGGGCTTCGCGGCCGCCGCGGCCAGCATCCCGGCCGACGCGTCCACCGCGACGATCTCGGCGTCCGGTGCGTACGTCAGCAGGGCCGCGGTGGAGGCGCCGGTGCCGCAGCCCGCGTCCAGGATCCGTAACCCCCGGCCCCGGGCCGCACATCCGGGCAGCCCCATCCGGTGGGCCGAGAGGCGAAGGTGCTCATGGTATCCCGGGTTGGCGGCCACCAGCCGGTCGTAGGAGGCCGCGCCGGCGTCGAACGCCGCCGGTACCGCGGCGCGGTCCAGATGTCGCCGCCGGCCGGTCACCTCGCCGCCCCGGTGATCCGGTCGGCGGCCAGCCGCCCGGACAGCAGTGCGGTCGGGATGCCCACCCCGGGCACGGTGGACCCGCCCGCGAGCACCGCGTTGGCGACACCGCGCACCATATTGCCGGGCCGGAACGGCCCGGTCTGGCTGAAGGTGTGCGCCAGCGCGAACGGGGTGCCCGCGGCCATGCCCTGACGTTCCCAGTCGGCCGGATTGACCACATGCAGCATCTCGGCGTCCACCGTCGACTCCGGCAGCCGGGCGGAGACCGCGTTGAGCATCTCCTCGGCGTAGCCGTCGCCGAGCAGATCCCAATCGATCCTGCCCGCCGCGGTATTGGGCGCCGGCGCCAGGATGTAGAGCAGATCGCGCCCGTCGGGGGCCAGGCTCGCATCCCCCGCGGTGGGCCGGCTCACCAGCAGCGACGGGTCGCGCATCAGCCGGCCGTCGTCGATGATGTCGCGGAACGTCTGCTCCCAGGCGCTGCCGAACAGGATGGTGTGATGCGGTGGCGCGGGCTCGGCCCGCCGGCACCCGACATGGGCGACCACGGCGGAGGGAGCCGGCCGCAACCGCGCCGGCCGGCGTGGCCGACGTCCCAACAGCCGGTAGCTGTCGGGCAGTTCGGTGGTGAGGACCACCACATCGGCCGCGAGTCGGCGGCCGGTGTCGGTGTGCACCGCGGTGACCCGGTCGCCGCTGCGCTCGAGGCCGGTGACCCGTTCCCGGTAACAGAACTCGACGCCGGCGTCGCGTGCCGCGGCGGCGAGCGCCTCGGGCACCGCCCGGACACCGCCGGCAGGGAAATACACCCCGTTGACGGTGTCCATGTAGGCGATCACCGCGTACACGGCCAGCGCCCGCTGCGGCGGCACCCCGACGTAGAGTGCCTGGAAGGTGAACACCCGCAGGAGCCGCTCGTCGGTGATGAACCGGCGCATCACCTTCTCCCAGCGGCGAAAGCCGCCGAGCGCCACCAACTTCGCCAGGTGCGGGCTGACGAGGGACAGCGGCGAGTCGAAGTTCGCGGCGATGAACCGGTCGAACTCGGTGCGGTACAGCAGGTCCAGCCAGTTCCGCAGCTGCAGATATCCGGCGGCCTGGGCGCCGCCGGCGAACCGGGTGATCTCGTCGGCCATCGCGGCGGGATCGGTGTGCACATCCAGGCCGGACCCGTCGGCGAACTCGGCGCGGTAGGCCGGGACGACCGGTTTGAGGTCGAGCCGGTCGGCCACCGAGCTGCCGACCGCCGCGAACGTCTCATCGAGGATCTCCGGCATGGTCAACACCGTGGGGCCGGTGTCCAGCCGGTAACCGTGCACATCCAGTCGGCCCATCCGGCCGCCCGGATGGGCGCCGCGCTCCACCACGGTCACCGATCGCCCCCGACCGGCCAGGTGCAGTGCCGCGGACAGTCCGGCCAGCCCCGCGCCCACCACGACGATGTGGTCGGGGCGGCCGGTCACGGTGCGCATCGGCTCACGCTCCCGTCCGGACCGCGCGGAACCGGCGGGCGCCGTCCAGGTGGTCGACGATCCGGGGCGTCGGCGACGTCGCCGTCGAGATCGGCGAGCGCCGCGCTGAGGAACGCCGCCTTGTTCGGGTTGGCGATCCGGCCCGCGAGCAAACGGTCATCGAGGATGGACACCGGCAGCACGTCGGTGCCGTCCCGGTCTGCCGCCCCAGCGCCGGGTTGTCCCGGACCCGCAGGTCGCGGGTGAACAGCGTGACGGCCGCCGACATGTCTGCCCGCCGTCAGCGTCGGCCGGAGTCCCCGGTGAGGAGGCGTTCCTGCTCGGGAGGTCGGGCGGTGTGGGCAGGGTGGCCGTGGGTGCGGCGGCGTTCCTTCATCTCGGCCTCGTACACGTGCCGGCGTCCCCGCATCAGCCGGTCCCGGATCTGCCGCTCGATGCCGCGGAAGCAGTCGTAGTAGCCGTCGTCGTAGTCCTCGACCACCTGGAAGGTCCACCGGCCCGGCAGCACATTCCGGCCGATCAGCTCGTGGTCGACCAGATCGGCGAGTTCGGGGTGACCGGCATCGGTGAGTTTGGCCACCACGTCGTCGAGCATCCCGTCGGCGCGGCCGGTGAGTTGGTGGAAGGCGTACAGATGACCGCGGGCCTGTTCGATGGTCTCCAGTGCCTCAGACATCAGACCGGCCGCCTCGACCGCGGTATCGTCGGCATCGGCCGGCCGCTGATGGTCGGGGCTCGGTTCGTCGTCGGTGTGCGCTGACTTCATACGGCGTAGCTACCCCGCCGACGGCACGGCAAAACCGAGGGGAGTCGTTGGGTGGACGCCGCCGTGCGCCGCAGCGTGGTCTTCGCCGGACCGGTCAGTCCCGGCCTCACGCTCGCGCCGTTGCGCCGCGGCCGCGGCGACCCGTGCCATCACGACAGCCCCGACGGGTCGATCTGGCGCACGTCGCTGATGGCCGACGGGCCGGTCACCGTACGGATCGCGCGGACCGGCGAACGGTCGGTGGAATGTCGGATGTGGGGCGCCGGGGCAACGGAATTCGCCGAGTCCCTGCCCGCGTTCCTGGGCGCCGACGACGATCCGTCCGGTTTCCGGCCGCACCATCCCACCCTGGCCGCCGCCGCCCGCCGGGTATCGCATCTGCGGCTCGGGCGGACCGGCCGGGTGTTGGAGGCGTTGATCCCGGCCGTCCTCGAACAGCGCGTGCACGGCGCCGACGCCCGCCGGTCCTGGCGGCGGCTCGTGACCCGGTACGGCAGCCCGGCGCCCGGTCCGGCCCCGGCCCACCTGCGGGTGCCGCCGTCGCCGGAGGTGTGGCAGCGGATCCCGTCGTGGGAGTACCACCGCGCCAACGTCGACCCGGGCCGGGCCCGCACCATCGTCGGGTGTGCCCGCCGCGCGGACGCGCTGGAACGGCTGACCACCGGCTCCGTCGAACACGCCCGCACCGGGTTGATGTCGCTGCCCGGGGTGGGGCAGTGGACGGCGGCGGAGACGTTGCAGCGGGCGTTCGGCGACGCCGACGCGCTGTCGGTGGGCGACTACCACCTGGCCGCGATGGTCGGCTGGAGCCTGCTCGGGCGGCCGATCGACGATGCCGCGATGCTGGAACTCCTCGAGCCGATCCGGCCGCACCGGCACCGGGCGGTGCGGCTGTTGGAGGTCAGCGGTCTGGCCCGAAACCCGCGGTTCGGCCCGCGGATGGCGATCCCCGATCTGCGCGCCCTGTGAGCGGCGGGTGAGGGGCGTCCGACCGCGCCGGATCCGTGAGCCGTCCGGCGGTTACCGCAGCTGGATGTGGGGTATGCGTGGCGTCGACGCGAGAAGAAGGAGCTGTCGATGTCGAAATCCCATTACACCGTTCCGGGCATGACCGACAAGGACGCCGATCAGGTGATCGAACTGCTGCAGAAGCAGCTGAGCTGTTACAACGATCTGCACCTGACGCTCAAACATGTGCACTGGAATGTCGTGGGCCCGAACTTCATCGGCGTGCACGAGATGATCGACCCGCAGGTGGCGCTGATCCGCGGCTATGCCGACGAAGTGGCCGAGCGCATCGCGACGCTGGGCGGCTCGCCGAAGGGCACCCCGGGCGCGATCCTCGACGACCGCACCTGGGACGACTATTCGATCGGCCGGGACTGCGTGCAGGCGCATCTGTCGGCACTGGATCTGGTCTACAACGGTGTCATCGAGGACACCCGCAAGGCCATCGACGAGACCGAGGAACTCGACCCGGTCACCAACGACATGTTGATCGGGCACGCCGCGGAGATGGAGAAGTTCCAATGGTTCGTGCGCGCCCACCTGGAGAACGCCGGCGGCCGACTCCAGCATGAGGGTGCCACCACCGAGAAGCAGGCGGCTGCGAAAGCCCGCTGAGATCCCCCGATCAGGCCCGCGTCCTCGGTGACGCGGGCCTGACCGTTTGCCGAGCATCGATGTCAGGAATCCCCGCCGGCGCCGCGGCGGGCCCGTTCGGCGGCCGCGGATTCCCGGTCCATCCGTTGCGCCGCATAGATGGACACGTCGGTGCGGGTGATCAGCAGGTAGGCCAGGCCGACGGCCACCATCGCGCCGGGGACGACCGAGAAGGACCCGGTCATCTCGGCGACCATGAGCAACACCGCCAACGGCACGTGCGCGACGCTGCCGAAGCAGGCCATCATCCCGACCACCACGAAGACACCGGGACTCTCCGGCAGCCCGGGCGCGTCGACCGCCTCACCCAACCGCCACAGCGCCGCCCCGACGAAGGCGCCGATCACCACCCCGGGCCCGAAGATCCCGCCCGATCCGCCGGTGCCGATCGACAGGCCGGTGGCCAGGATCTTCGCGAACGGCACCACCAGCACCAGCCACAGCGGCAGGGCCATCAGGGTGTCGGTGACGGTGGCCTTCTGCGCCCACCCGTAGCCGCTGGACAGTACCTGCGGCAGCGCAAGCCCCAGCAGACCGACCGCCAGCCCGCCGAGCGCGGGTTTGACGATCCGGCCGCCGGGCAGGTCCGCCGTCACCGCCCGGATGCCGTAGAACGTGCGCGCGTACAGGTAGCCGACGCCTGCGCTGAGCACGCCGAGCACCACGAACCACAGCAACAGGGCGGCGTGATCGAACCGGAAATCCGCTGCGACATGGCCGAAGAGCGGATCGAACCCGAGGATCGAGCCGAACACCGCATAGGCGGCCGCCGAGGCGATGAAGCCGGGAACGAGCACCGTGTAGTCGAAGTCCTTGCGGTACCCGATCGACGCCGCGAGCACCGCGCCGCCCAGGGGGGCGCCGAAGATGGCGCCGATGCCGGCGCCGATGCCCAGCGACACCGCGATGCGCCCGTCGTCGTCGGACAGGTCCAGCCGGCGTGTCAGCAGGGAGCCGAAGCCGGCGGAGATCTGCGCGGCCGGGCCCTCCCGGCCACCCGAACCGCCCGAGCCGATCGTCAGCGCGCTGGCGACGGTCTTCACCACGATGGCGCGACCGCGGATCCGACGCGGATCGGTGTGCACCGCCTCGATCGCGTCGTCGGTGCCGTGGCCCTCCGCCTCCGGTGCGAATCGGGCGATCAGCCACGCGGACACCAGAGCGCCGGTGCAGGCGATCAGCGGGATCGCCCAGGGCCGCTGGAACCCGGCCGATCCGGGATCGCCGCCGTCGCCGACAGCCTCGGGGATGTCATAGCCGCCGAGGTGACCGAGCAGCAACCGGGTGCTGTAGTCGAGCGCGAGATAGAAGACCACCGCGCCGAGCCCGGCGATGACACCGATCACCACCCCCAGCAGCAGCCACCGGGGCAGATACCCCAGCCGGTTGACGTATCCCCCGATCCGTCCGCCGCCGGCGACTTCCCGCATGCGCGGATGGTAGCGGGCGCTGGACCTCAGCGATAGGCGGTGAGCCGCGCCATGATCGCCACGCGGCCGTCGGTGTCGACGGCCTCGGCCTCGCTGAGGGCGCTGCGCCGCCCGACCCGCCGGGCGGCGCCCCGGTAGTGCGAATCAGGTCCGGTGCGCAGCGGCCGGAGGAAGTTGATCCGCAGCGACGCCGTCTGGAGGAGTTCGTCGGTGCGACCGGCGTTCACCGCAGCCGCGCCGACCAGTTCCAGCGCGGCTGCCGACACCCCGCCGTGCACGATGCCCAGCGTGTTGTTGAGCACCGGGTCGGGCAGCTGGTGCAGCAGCTGTGCGCCGCCCTCCGCGGTGCCCACCCGAACCGCCATCATCTCGGCGAGATCCGTCGGCCGGGTCGTGTCCTCGGTGGCGGCGGGGTAGGGGACGTGTTCGTCGGGTGCGTCGATGTAGAACGATCGCACCGTCGCGGTGCCGACGAGCTGATCGCGGTGGGTGAGATCGCACCGGCTGAGCGCGGTGCCGGTGCGCGGACCGAACGGCCGGCCGGTGGCGAACACGGGTTCGTCGGGCGCCTCGGCCACCCGGTCCACCGCATCGGGGGTCAGTTCCAGGACGAGTTCGCTGGTGACGGTCCACTCCGAGGGGCCGCGGCGGATGTGGTTGACCACGCCGCCGATGTGGTCGACCAGCATCGCCAGCACCGCCAGTGTCGGGGTACCGGTGAGGGGATTGACCACCCCGCCGGCGGGGATGGAGCCCACACAGCGAGCAGGGTCGACGGTGACGGTGTCGACGCCGAATCGGCCCAGCGGTGTGTTCGGTGGATGTGGCATCGGCGTCAAGCTTTGCGGCAACGCCACACGCATATACCCCTTAGGGGTATAAGGTGGTGAGATGGTCGGCCCCGCGCACCACGGAACCGTCGCGGCAGACGGGCGCGCGCAGCACCTGACCGGGCGCGACCACCACCGGCACGGCCACGGGGATCACGCGGGCCATGTCGCCGAATTCCGGCGGCTGTTCTGGGTCATGTTGCTACTCGCCGTCCCGACGGTGGCGTTCTCCGGCATGTTCGCGATGATCCTGGGTTACCAGGTGCCCCGGCTCCCCGGCGCGCAATGGGTGTCACCGGTACTCGGCACCGTGATGTACGTCTGGGGCGGCCGGCCGTTCCTGACCGGTGCGATCTCGGAGATCCGTTCCCGCACACCGGGAATGATGCTGCTGATCGGCCTGGCCCTGACGGTGGCGTTCCTGTCGTCCTGGGGTGCGAGCCTCGGCGTGCTCGACCATCGGCTCGAGTTCTGGTGGGAATTGGCGCTGCTGATCGTGATCATGCTGCTCGGGCACTGGATCGAGCTGCGGTCGCTGGCGCGGACCACCTCGGCGCTCGACTCGTTGGCCGCGCTGCTGCCCGACACCGCCGAACGCGTTGAGCAGGGGCCGGACGGTGAGACGGTCACCGTCGTCGCGCCGGCGGACCTGCGGGTCGGGGACACCGTCATCGTGCGGCCGGGCGCCGGCATCCCGGCCGACGGGCGGATCATCGACGGTGTCGCCGACGTCGATGAATCGATGGTCACCGGGGAGTCGGTCCCGGTTCGGCGCGGCGTGGGGGATCGGGTGGTCGCCGCGACGGTGGCCACCGACTCCGGGCTGCGGATCACCGTGACCGCGGTCGGCGACGACACCGCGCTCGCCGGCATCCGGCGGATGGTCGCCGAGGCGCAGAGCTCGTCGTCGCGGGCGCAGCGGATCGCCGACACCGCGGCCGGCTGGCTGTTCTGGTTCGCCCTGGGCGCGGCGCTGCTCACCGCGCTGGTCTGGGCCGTTCTCCACCGGCCGGACTTCGCGGTGGTCCGCACCATCACGGTGCTGGTGATCGCCTGCCCGCACGCGCTCGGACTGGCCATCCCGCTGGTGGTCGCCATCGCCACCGAACGCGCGGCCCGCGGCGGAGTGCTGATCAAGGACCGGATAGCGCTGGAGAACATGCGCACGGTCGACGTGGTGCTGTTCGACAAGACCGGCACGCTGACCAAGGGGCAACCCGCGGTCACCGGAATCACCGCGGCCGGTGCTCACTCCGAGGAGGACGTGCTGCGGCTGGCCGCGGCGGCGGAGGCGCCGTCCGAGCATCCGCTGGCACGGGCGCTGGTCGCCGCGGCGCAGCGGCACGGCACAGATCTCCCGCCCGCCACCGACTTCGCCTCCACTCCCGGGCTCGGGGTACGGGCCCGCGTGGCAGGCCGGACGGTCCGGGTCGGCGGTCCACGGCTGCTGGCCGAGACCGGTCAGACCGCGCCGGCCGGCAGCGAAGGGTGGCGGGCCCGCGGATCGACCGTCCTGTACGTGCTGGTCGATGACATGATCGCCGGAGCGGTGGCGCTGGCCGACGAGATCCGCCCGGAGTCCCGTCCGACCGTCGACGCGCTGCACCGGCAAGGCATCGACGTCGCCCTGATCACGGGCGACGCGCGCTCGGTCGCCGAATCGGTGGCCGCCGAGCTGGGCATCGACCGGGTCCTCGCCGACGTGCCGCCCGAACACAAAGCCGCCAAAGTCGTGGAGCTGCAACGAGAAGGCCGTCGGGTCGCCATGGTCGGGGACGGCGTCAACGACGCGCCCGCGTTGGCCCGGGCCGACGTCGGGATCGCGATCGGGGCGGGCACCGACGTCGCGATCGCCTCGGCCGGTGTGGTCCTGGCCGGCTCGGATCCCCGCTCGGTGCTCTCGGTGCTGCAACTATCCCGGGCCGCGTACCGGAAGATGAAGCAAAACCTTTGGTGGGCCGCGGGTTACAACCTGATCGCGGTTCCGCTGGCGGCCGGTGTGCTGGCCCCGGCCGGGTTCGTCATGCCGATGTCGGTGGGCGCGATCCTGATGTCGTTGTCGACCGTGGTGGTGGCGTTGAACGCCCAACTGCTACGGCGACTGGACCTGCGTCCGGAGCAGAGCCTGGCCGCGGCCCGCAGATAGCGATTCCTAAGAATCTGGCAAGGCTTTCTGCAAACAAATTCGTGACGGTTGACGCAGGTGGCACACGGGTAATCCGAGATGTGGGCAAAATCGCACTGGTGAAATCCCCGGCATTCGGACAGGCACGCGCATCGCCGTCCGAATCTGTTTGACTACGAAAACTGCACCCGGACTTCCACATTCGGTACGCGGCCGCGACCAGCGCCGATCAGGCGGGCATCAGTCCCGAATTCAATTAGGTTCATCTAAGTTGGCGCGCAGGCCGGTTTTTGCCTTATCGTTTTCATCACCCGTGGTGAGTGGGACATACCAGCCGTTCAGTGCTGCACGGAGGCACCTTCCTCGCCAGGCTGGATCGCCGTCGTCTCGGCGGTAGCCAGGCTTCATAACGCTTTCGTGAAGGGTCAGGTGGGAATGACGCCCAAGGCTCAGGGCCTCTACAACCCGGCATTCGAGCACGACGCATGCGGCGTGGCCATGGTGGCCGACATGTACGGCCGTCGTAGCCGCGACATCGTCGACAAGGCCATCACCGCGCTGCTCAACCTCGAGCACCGCGGCGCGCAGGGCGCCGAACCGAACACCGGCGACGGCGCCGGCATCCTGCTGCAGGTACCCGACGAATTCCTGCGTGCCGTCGTCGAGGAGCAGGGGGATTTCGAACTGCCCCCGCCGGGCAGCTACGCCACCGGCATCGCGTTTCTGCCGCAGTCGGCCAAGGACGCCGCCCAGGCCTGCGACGCGGTGGAGAAGATCGTCGAGGCCGAGGGACTGACCGTCCTGGGCTGGCGTGAGGTGCCGATCGACGACTCGTCGCTGGGCGCCCTGGCCCGCGACGCCATGCCGACGTTCCGGCAGCTGTTCCTCGGTGGGGCAACGGGAATGGACCTGGAGCGGCGCGCCTACGTGGTGCGCAAGCGTGCCGAGCACGAACTCGGCACCAAGGGCCCGGGCCAGGACGGTCCTGGCCGGGAAACCGTCTACTTCCCAAGCCTTTCCGGTCAGACCTTCGTCTACAAGGGCATGCTGACCACGCCGCAGCTCAAGGCGTTCTACCTGGACCTGCAGGACGAGCGGCTGACCAGCGCGCTGGCCATCGTGCACTCCCGGTTCTCCACCAACACCTTCCCGTCCTGGCCGCTGGCCCACCCGTTCCGGCGGATCGCCCACAACGGGGAAATCAACACCGTCACCGGGAACGAGAACTGGATGCGGGCCCGGGAGGCGCTCATCCGCACCGATCTGTTCGGGGGGCAGGACCTGGAGAAGGTCGCTCCGATCTGCACCCCGGGCGCCTCGGACACCGCACGTTTCGACGAGGTGCTCGAACTGCTGCATCTCGGGGGCCGCAGCCTGCCGCACGCGGTGCTGATGATGATCCCCGAGGCGTGGGAGCAGCACGAGTCGATGGATCCGGCCCGGCGGGCGTTCTATGAGTTCCACGACTCGCTGATGGAACCGTGGGACGGCCCGGCGTCGGTGTGCTTCACCGACGGCACGGTGATCGGCGCGGTGCTCGACCGCAACGGCCTGCGACCCTCCCGGATCTGGGTCACCGCCGACGGCCTGGTGGTGATGGCCTCGGAGGCCGGTGTGCTGAACCTCGATCCGGCCACTGTGGTGCGCAAGATGCGGCTGCAGCCGGGCCGGATGTTCCTGGTGGACACCGCCCAGGGCCGCATCATCGACGACGAGGAGATCAAGGCCGAATTGGCCGCCGAACACCCCTATCAGGAGTGGCTCGATGCCGGCCTGTTCCCGCTCGACGAGCTGCCGCAGGGCGATTACCAGCGGATGCCGCACCACCGGGTGGTGTTGCGGCAGCGGGTTTTCGGATACACCTCCGAGGAGCTCAACCTGATCGTGGGCCCGATGGCCCGCACCGGGGCCGAGCCGCTCGGGTCGATGGGCACCGACACCCCGATCGCGGTGCTGTCGCAGCGGTCGCGGCTGTTGTTCGACTACTTCCAGCAGATGTTCGCCCAGGTGACCAACCCGCCGTTGGACGCCATCCGCGAAGAGGTGATCACCAGCCTGCAGGGCGTCATCGGACCGGAGGGCGACCTGCTCAACCCGGGTCCGGAATCCTGCCGGCAGATCGTGCTGCCGCAACCGATCCTGCGCAACCACGAACTGGCCAAGCTCATCAACGTCGACCCCGACCACGAGGTCCGGGGCCGCAAACACGGGATGCGTGCCGCGGTGGTGCGCTGCCTGTTCCCGGTCAACCGCGGCGGGCAGGGGCTGAAGGAAGCCCTGGACCGGGTGCGGGCCAAGGTGTCCGCGGCGATCCGCGAGGGCGCGCGGATCATCGTGCTCTCCGACCGGGAGTCCGATGAGCAGCTGGCGCCGATCCCGTCGCTGTTGAGCGTCGCGGCGGTGCACCATCACCTCGTCCGCGACCGCACCCGCACCCAGGTCGGCCTGGTGGTGGAGGCCGGCGACGCCCGCGAGGTGCACCACATGGCGGCGCTGATCGGCTTCGGCGCGTCGGCGATCAACCCGTATCTGGCGTTCGAGTCCATCGAGGACATGCTGGACCGGAATCTGCTGGAGGGGCTGGACCGCGAGACCGCGCTGAACAACTACATCAAGGCGGCCGGCAAGGGCGTGCTGAAGGTGATGTCGAAGATGGGCATCTCCACCCTGCGCTCCTACACCGGTGCACAGCTGTTCCAGGCCATCGGCATCAGCCAGGAGGTGCTCGACGAGTACTTCACCGGGCTGAGCTGCCCCACCGGCGGCATCGACCTGGACGACATCGCCGCGGACGTGGCCCGCCGGCACGAGCTGGCCTATCTGGACCGGCCCGAGGAGTGGGCGCACCGCGAACTGGAGGTCGGCGGCGAATACCAGTGGCGCCGGGAGGGTGAGTACCACCTGTTCAACCCGGACACGGTGTTCAAGCTGCAGCACTCGACCCGCACCGGTCAGTACGAGATCTTCAAGGAGTACACCAGGCTCGTCGACGACCAGAGCGAGCGGATGGCCTCGCTGCGCGGTCTGCTCAAATTCAAGGAGGGCGTCCGCCCGCCGGTGCCGATCGAAGAGGTCGAACCGGCCGGCGAGATCGTCAAGCGGTTCTCCACCGGCGCGATGAGCTACGGCTCGATCTCCGCCGAGGCGCACGAGACGCTGGCGATCGCGATGAACCGGCTCGGCGCCCGGTCGAACTCCGGTGAGGGCGGCGAGCACGTCTCCCGGTTCGATCCGGACGACAACGGTGACTGGCGGCGCAGTGCGATCAAGCAGGTGGCGTCCGGCCGGTTCGGCGTGACCAGCCACTATCTGACCAACTGCACCGACATCCAGATCAAGATGGCCCAGGGCGCCAAGCCCGGTGAGGGTGGCCAGTTGCCGGGTAACAAGGTGTATCCGTGGGTGGCCGAGGTGCGGCACTCCACTCCGGGGGTCGGGCTGATCTCCCCGCCGCCGCACCACGACATCTACTCCATCGAGGACCTGGCGCAGCTGATCCACGACCTGAAGAACGCCAACCCGCAGGCGCGGGTGCACGTGAAGCTGGTGAGCGAGGCCGGTGTCGGCACCGTCGCGGCCGGCGTCTCCAAGGCGCATGCCGACGTGGTGCTCATCTCCGGCCACGACGGCGGCACCGGCGCCTCGCCGCTGACCTCGCTCAAGCACGCCGGCGCGCCGTGGGAGCTCGGCCTGGCCGAGACCCAGCAGACGCTGCTGCTCAACGGGCTGCGGGACCGCATCGTGGTCCAGGTCGACGGGCAGCTCAAGACCGGCCGCGACGTGGTGATCGCCGCGCTGCTCGGCGCGGAGGAGTTCGGATTCGCCACCGCACCGCTGGTGGTGTCCGGGTGCGTGATGATGCGGGTGTGCCACCTGGATACCTGCCCGGTCGGGGTGGCCACCCAGAATCCGGTGCTGCGGCAACGGTTCACCGGCAAGCCCGAATTCGTCGAGAACTTCTTCCTGTTCATCGCCGAAGAGGTCCGCGAATACATGGCGAAGATGGGCTTCCGCACCGTCAACGAGATGGTCGGTCAGGTCGGCATGCTCGACACCACCCGCGCCGCCGAACACTGGAAGGCGCACAAGCTGGACCTGTCGCCGGTGCTGCACCAACCGGAGTCGGCGTTCATGAACCAGGACCTGTACTGCAGCTCCCGGCAGGATCACGGCCTGGACAAGGCGCTGGATCAGCAGCTGATCACGATGTGCCGGGAGGCGCTGGACAACGGTACGCCGGTGCGATTCAGCACCACGATCGCCAACGTGAACCGCACCGTCGGCACCATGCTCGGCCATGAGGTCACCAAGGCCTATGGCGGCCAGGGACTTCCGGACGGAACGATCGACATCACCTTCGACGGATCGGCCGGCAACAGCTTCGGCGCGTTCGTGCCGCGGGGCATCACGCTGCGGGTGTACGGCGACGCCAACGACTACGTCGGCAAGGGGCTGTCCGGCGGGCGGATCGTGGTGCGGCCACCGGACAACGTCCCGGAATCCTTTGTCGCCGAGGACAACATCATCGCCGGAAACGTGATCCTGTTCGGCGCCACCAGCGGTGAGGTGTTCCTGCGCGGTCAGGTGGGGGAGCGGTTCGCGGTGCGTAACTCCGGTGCGCTGGCCGTCGTGGAAGGCGTCGGCGACCACGGCTGCGAGTACATGACCGGTGGCCGGGTCGTCATCCTCGGTCCGGTCGGCCGCAACTTCGCGGCCGGGATGTCCGGCGGCATCGCCTACGTCTACGACCCCGACGGTGTGTTGCCCGGACGACTCAACCGGGAGATGGTCGAACTGGAATCCCTCGACGACGAGGACCGCGAGTGGCTGCGCGGGTTCATCGCGGCCCATGTGGACGCCACCGATTCGGCCATCGGCCAACGAATTCTGAACGACTGGGATGAACACGTGACACATTTCGCGAAGGTCATGCCGCGCGACTACAAGCGCGTGCTGACCGCCATCGCAGAGGCCGAGGCGTCCGGCGCGGATGTCGACGAGGCGATCATGGCGGCCGCCAATGGCTGATCCACGCGGCTTCCTCAAGATCACCTCGCGGGAGACTCCGCAGCGGCGCCCCGTGCCGCTGCGGCTGCGGGACTGGAAAGAGGTCTACGAGGACTTCTCCGACGACGTGCTGCGCCGGCAGGCGTCCCGGTGCATGGACTGCGGAATCCCGTTCTGCCACAACGGATGCCCGCTGGGTAACCTGATCCCGGAGTGGAACGACCTGGTCTACCGGGACCGGTGGCGCGACGCCATCGAGCGGTTGCACGCCACCAACAACTTCCCGGAGTTCACCGGGCGGCTGTGCCCGGCGCCCTGCGAGGCGTCCTGCGTGCTGGGCATCAATCAGGATGCGGTGACCATCAAGCAGGTCGAGGTCGAGATCATCGACAAGGCCTTCGATGAAGGCTGGGTGGTGCCGCTGCCGCCGAAGAAGCTGACCGGCAAGAAGGTGGCGGTCGTCGGGTCCGGTCCGGCCGGGCTGGCGGCGGCCCAGCAGCTCACCCGGGCCGGGCACGCGGTGACGGTGTTCGAGCGGGCCGACCGGATCGGCGGGCTGCTGCGCTACGGCATCCCCGAGTTCAAGATGGAGAAGCGCCATATCGACCGCCGGCTGGAACAGATGACGGCCGAGGGCACCGAGTTCCGCACCAAGGTCAACGTCGGGGTGGATCTGCCGGTCGAGCGGCTGCGCGCCGAGTTCGACGCGGTGGTGCTCGCCGGGGGCGCGACCGCGTGGCGGGATCTGCCGATCCCGGGCCGCGAACTCGACGGCATCCATCAGGCCATGGAGTACCTGCCGTGGGCGAACCGGGTGCAGTTGGGAGACCCGGTGGTCGACGAGCACGGTGAGCCGCCGATCACCGCCAAGGGCAAGAAGGTCGTCATCATCGGCGGCGGCGACACCGGTGCGGACTGCCTCGGCACCGCGCACCGCCAGGGTGCGGTCAGCGTGCACCAGTTCGAGATCATGCCGCGCCCGCCGGAGACCCGCGCCCCGTCGACACCGTGGCCGACCTATCCGCTGATGTTCCGGGTCTCGTCGGCCCATGAGGAGGGCGGCGAGCGGGTGTTCTCGGTCAACACCGAGGAGTTCGTCGGCCGGGACGGTCGGGTGACCGGGCTGCGGGCGCACGAGGTCACCATGGTGAACGGCAGATTCGAGAAGGTCGAGGGCACCGACTTCGAACTCGAGGCGGACCTGGTGCTGCTGGCCATGGGTTTCGTCGGGCCGGAGCGGGAAGGCCTGCTCACCGATCTCGGGGTGGAGCTGACCGACCGCGGAAACGTGGCTCGGGACAAGGACTTCCAGACCAGCGTGCCCGGGGTGTTCGTCGCGGGTGACATGGGGCGGGGTCAGTCCCTGATCGTGTGGGCGATCGCCGAGGGGCGGGCCGCCGCGGCCGGTGTGGACCGCTACCTGATGCGCCGGACCGCGCTGCCGCGGCCGATCGAGCCGACTGCCGCACCGCAGCGGTGAGCAGGGCGCCGGAACATCACCGGTAACTTCGGCCACATTTGTCGGCGTGCCTCATGGCGTTTGCCGTCGCAACCGGATCTAATGGAAAAGGTGGGTCGTGCGGTAGTGTGGACCCACGGCACAGCTATTCGCCTACCGCAGGGGTGGTTCTCGTGTTCCGCAACCCGTTGACCCGATCCAGAATGGGACGAATCGCCTGGTCACTGCTTCGGCATCCGGTCAAGAGCCGGGAGTTCCCGGCGAAGAACGAACGCCTGATCACCGCCGACGAGCTACTTCGCTACGGCTACTGAGGCGGTCTGGCACCCGGCGGGCGGCGGCCCGTCGCACCCTTTGCGGTCCGATGTCGTGGCGGGCGAATGGCAGGACCCTGACGTGGCCGGCGGGTAGCGTTGGCAGCCATGCAGTTCGGATTCAAGACGTCGCCGCAGAACACCACCTGGCAGGACATGCTCTCCGTCTGGCGCGCCGCCGACGACATCGACGTCTTCGAGTCGGGCTGGACCTTCGATCACTTCTATCCGATCTTCTCCGATCCCACGGGACCGTGCCTGGAGGGGTGGACCACGCTGACCGCGCTGGCGCAGGCCACCACCCGGCTCCGGGTGGGCGTGCTCGTCACCGGTATCCACTACCGCCATCCGGCCGTGCTGGCGAATATGGCCTCCGCCCTCGACATCATCTCGGCCGGGCGGTTGGAACTGGGCATCGGCGCCGGCTGGAACGAGGAGGAGTCGGGGGCGTACGGCATCGAACTCGGCACCCTCAAAGAACGCTTCGACCGTTTCGAGGAGGCGTGTCAGGTGCTGATCAGCCTGCTCAGTCAAGAGACCACGGACTTCGACGGCGTGTACTACCGACTGAAGTCGGCGCGTAACGAGCCGAAGGGTCCGCAGCGGCCGCATCCGCCGATCTGCATCGGCGGCAGTGGTGAGAAACGCACCCTACGGATCACCGCGAAGTACGCCGACCATTGGAACTTCGTCGGCGGACCGCCCGAGGAGTTCGCGCGCAAGCGCGATGTGCTCGCCGCACACTGCGCCGACGTGTGCCGGGATCCACGGGAGATCAGGCTGTCGGCGCACGTCCGGCTCGGCGAGGACGGCGACTGCCGGAAGGTGGTGGACGAGGCGGCTGCCCTCGCTTCCGAAGGATTGGATCTGGCCATCGTCTACCTGCCGACTCCGCACACCCCGGCGGTGCTGGAGCCGCTCGCCGAGGCGATCCGCGACTCCGGGTTGCCGGCCCGATAACGCGGTGGTCGGCTGCGGCTGACCGGTTGTCACGACGCGAGCGGTGACAACCGGACAATTCACTGTTCAGGGCAGTCAGTCACCGGCCGTCAACAGGTGTGCGCGCTCACCCTCGGGTCCGAACAAGGTGAGCAGTTCGGCGGGCTCTGCTCCTGCACTGCCGATCCAGTGGGGTATGCGGGTGTCGAATTCGGCGACCTCTCCCGGGTTGAGCAGCAGTTCCTGCTCCCCCAGCACGAACCGGACACGGCCGTTGAGAACGTAGAACCACTCATAGCCCTCGTGCGTTTGAGTCTGCAGCGGCGTCGTCATTGCCCGGTCTGCCGGCGGGTACACGATCTTGTAGGCCTGGATTCCACCGGCCCGTCGTGTCAACGGGATGACGGTCAACCCGAAACGCCGGATCGGTCGCAGATGTATACGCGGATCACCGGTGAGCGGTGCTTGCACCAGGTCGTCGATCGGCACGCCGTGTGCGCGAGCCAACGGAAGCAGTTGCTCCAGGGTCGGCCGGAGTTTCCCGTTCTCCAGCCGCGACAACGTGCTCTCGGACAGACCGGTCTCCGTGGCGAGCGCCGCCAGCGTCACGCCCCGTGACCGACGGATCGCACGCAAACGAGGCCCGACTCCAGCCAGCACGTCCTTGTCACCTCGATCCACGTGGGCAATTTTGCAGATCTGCAACTTTTCTTGCAAGCAGTTCAAGGCCCGTGCTGCCATCGAGGGGTCGACAAGCCCACGGAGGTAGGTCAGTGACTGCACGAGAACGTGAGGAGCGCATCGGTGCCGAAGCGGCCGCCGGTGGCCGTCTGAACACTGCGCGGCGGCGTGGCCGAGCACAATGGACCCTAGGTGTGACGATGGCGTCGGTATTGCTGGTGAGCGGCTGCGTTGGGGGAGCGTCACCTTGCCAGAACGCACCTGGTGCCGCGGTGGTGGATACAGGTGCCCATGCGTTCGACTCCGCCACCCGCGACGACGACGAATTCAACCGCCTGTTCCGCCATGAGTTCGCCGATGTCGACGGTGTGAGGATGCACTACGTGACCGGCGGGAGCGGCGATCCGTTGGTCCTGCTGCACGGATGGCCACAAACGTGGTACGCCTGGCGCGGGATCATTCCCGCACTGGCGCAGAAGTACACGGTGTACGCGTTGGACCTGCCCGGACTGGGCGACAGCGAAGGCGCCCCGCCGAGCTACGACAAAGCCACGCTGGCCAGGTTCGTGCATCGTCTGCTGGCCGACCAGCTCGGCCTGCGGTCCATCAGGCTGGTCGCCCATGACCTCGGCGCCGGCGTCGGATTTCAGTACGCGGCGCAATACCCGACCGAGGTCAGCAAATACGCCCACTTGGACTACCCACTCCCCGGCCCCGCCCTGAGCGCGGCACGCTATCGGGAATTCAGTTGGCACATGGCCTTTCACCATCAGCCGAGGGTCCCTGAAGCGGTCGTCGCCAACGACGTGCGCGAGTACCTCGCCCTGTTCTACCCCTACGTCGCATACGGCGGGACGAGTTTCGGCGGGCCGGGCGCACAGTCACCGTTCACCGACGAACAGGTCGACGAGTTCGCGCGCACCTACAACCGGCCCGACGTCCTCTCGGGGGGATTCGACCTGTACCGGACGCTGGACCAAGACGAACACGACAACGTGGCGGCCGGCCCCATCACCACGCCCACGCTGCTCATGACCGCCGAGGGATTGCTCGAATCCACCCGGCTCACCGTCGAACCCCGGATGGCCAACATCACCAGAGCCGTAGAGGTCCCCGGAGCGGGGCACTGGCTTGTCGAGGAGAACCCGGCGTTCGTCACCAACGAGCTCTTGACCTTCCTCGCCGACTGAACCGACACCGGAGATCCGACCCATCGAAGGAGGCCTCCGGCGGCCGGCTGCGGCTGACCGCTTGTCACGGCGCGACGAGTGACATCAGTTCGGTGGCGTCGTCGGAGAGCCGGACCCGGGGTGGTGTTCGCCCGCCAGACGCGACCGAAGGTATCGGGTTGTTCGGGTAGCCGCCAGAGGTTCCGCAACGGGTCAGGTCGGCGGCGCGCAGCACGACCGGGGCGCCGGGGTTGTTGACCGCCGGGACCGCGACCTCTCCGTCGGTGGCGAGAAAGTAGGCGTGGTCATCGAGATGGCCGATGAACGGATCTGAACGTGCTGGACGGTCTTTCGTGGCGATACGGCTGTCGGGAGGCAAACCCAGCTGACTGATGGACGTTTGCCATCCCGGCACCGGCGGCACACGCATAGAGGCACAAGTAAAGCCGCGATCGAACCAGCCGTGAGTCCACCGCGTCGCCGACGAAGTCGAAGAGCCCCACGAGACCACCTCTTCCGTTTGCCGGGAGCCTGTCAGTGCTCGTGGGGTCCTGGACACCAATGTCGGGGGGTGGATGTCTGTCCGCCGCCGACTATGAGGTGGTCCGGGCCGTCTGCTGGCGTGCGACGTGGCTGCGCGCGTGCTCGATGGCGTCCTCGAGCGAGTCGATCAGATGCTTCTCGTGCCGAAGCGACTCGAAGACACCGACATTGGACAGCAGCTTGGAGTGCTCGGGCTGAACTCCCTTGATGATCACCGTGATTCCACGCCGCTCGAGTTCGGTGGCTATCTGGGCCAGCGAGTTCGCCCCGGTCGCGTCCAGGGTCCCCAGTTGTGACAACCGGATGATCACCACCGAGATGTCATCGGCCTCGATCTCCGAGATGGTCGACGACATCCGTTCGGCCACACCGAAGAACATCGACCCCTCGAGCCGCAGCAGCGCGATCCTCTCATCGCCGGGCTGCGGTTCTCCGGGCAGTTCCTCCCTGGTCACGCCCGACCGGCGGGCCACATTGCGCAGCGCGAAGAACGCCGCGACGAGCACACCGATCTGCACCGCCTCGATCAGGTCGAAGGTGATCGTCACCAGCGCCGTCAGGACGAACGTCAACGCATCGGACCGGGTCGAACGCAGGATCCGCCGAGCGGTGTGCAACGACACCATCCGGAACGACGTCACCATCAGCACACCGGCCAACGCCGACAACGGAATGGCCGACACCGGGCCGGTGGCCAGATACACCACCGCGAGCAGAACCAGGGAATGCACGATCGCCGCCAGGCGCGTGCGGGCACCCGAGCGCACGTTCACCGCGGTGCGGGCGATCGCGCCCGTCGCCGGCATCCCGCCGAACAGACCCGATGCCACCGACGCCATGCCCTGTCCGACCAGCTCCCGGTCCGGGTGGTACGGCCCCGTCGCCGACATCGTCGCCGCGACCCGCGCGGACAGCAGCGACTCGATCGCCGCCAGCGCCGCGATGGCCAACGCGGCGCCGAGCAGGGTCTGCATGGCGCCCATGTCGGCCTGCGGCAACACCGGGGTCGGCAGCTGCGACGGCAACTCCCCGATGGTGGCCACCGAGATGCCGAACACCGTGACGATCACCGTCGCCGCCACCACCGCCGTCAGCGACTCCGGAATGCTGCGGTGCAGCCGCGGCAACACCACCATCAGCAGCGCGACCAGGCCCACCACGCTCAGGGTCTTCACCGCCGCGGTCCAGTCGGCGTGCGTCACCACATGCCAGGCCGCGACCAGGGTGCGTTGCCCCGCCGGCGCCTCGGTCGCGAACGCCGCCGGCACCTGCTGCAGGAAGATGATCGCCGCGATGCCGAGCGTGAACCCCTCGATCACCGGCCACGGAATGAATGTGACCGCGCGCCCCAACCCGGTGATGCCGGCCGCCAGCACGATCAACCCGGCCAACACGGTGACCAGCGCGATGCTGGTCAGCCCGTGCTGGGCGACGATCGGCGCCAGGATGACGGCCATGGCGCCGGTGGGCCCGGACACCTGGATGTGGGAACCGCCGAACACCGCGGCCACCAGGCCGGCGACCACCGCGGTGATCAGGCCGGCGGCCGCCCCCACGCCTGAACTGATGCCGAAGGCCAACGCCAGCGGCAGGGCCACCACGCCGACGGTGATGCCGGCGAGGATGTCACGCCGCCACGACCGGGGCAACTCGGCGTAGTCACGGCGGCTGGGCAACAGCCGTATCAGATTCTCTTTCGCAGTGGCGATCACTGTGACCGTCCCAATGGTGGAAGTCGTTTGAACGTCTCCAGCTGATCGCGCTGTGCGCCGAGGGTGTCGGCCAGGAAGGTGCGCGCGATCACCAGCAATTCGGAGATCTTCGGATGTGTCAGTTCGTAGAACACCGCGTTACCCACGCGCTGCGCGCGAACCACATGATGTCGTTTGAGCACGGCGAGGTGCTGTGAGAGCAGGGTCGGTTCGATCGCGGTGTCGGCGAGGATGTCGCTCACCGGGGTGGGTTCGCCGGAGGCGCAGAGGATTTCGAGTACCCGGATCCGGGCGGGATGGGCCAGCGCCTTGAACAGGTTGGCCTTGATCTCATACAACGGCCGTTCGGGGCCGTCGGACACGGAACTGGGCACGCGAAAACCAACACCTTTGTGATTTGATCAGTTGATGAATTGAACAAAACCTCAATCCACTGTACCGGCGTGGGCAATCTGCCGCAAACCGAGCACACTGGGGGTATGGACCCGACGACGGCACTCCGACAGGTGGCGTACTACAAGGACCGCGCCCGCGAGGACCCGCGGCGGGTGATGGCCTACCGTCGCGCCGCCGACGTCGTCGACGCGCTCAGCGACGCCGAACGGGAACGGCACGGCCGCGCCAACAGCTGGCAGTCGCTCCCGGGCATCGGACCCAAGACGGCCAGGGTGATCGCCCAGGCCTGGGCCGGACAGGAACCCGACGTCCTGGTCGAACTGCGCGAAGCCGCGGCCGACCTCGGCGGCGGCGACCTCCGGGCCGCGCTCAGGGGCGATCTGCATCTGCACTCCAACTGGTCGGACGGCTCCGCCCCGATCGAGGAGATGATGCGGACCGCCCGTGAGCTCGGTCATGAATACTGTGCGCTCACCGACCACTCACCGAGGCTCACCATCGCCAACGGACTCTCCGCGGACCGGCTGCGCCACCAACTCGACGTCATCGACGAACTGCGGGAGAAGTTCGCGCCGATGCGCATCCTCACCGGGATCGAGGTCGACATCCTCGAGGACGGCTCCCTGGACCAGGATCCCGACCTGCTCGAACGGCTCGACGTCGTGGTCGCGAGTGTGCACTCCAAGCTGTCGATGGACGCCGACGCGATGACGCGTCGGTTGCTCCGGGCCGTGACCAACCCGCTGACCGACGTGCTCGGCCACTGCACCGGCAGGCTGGTCAGCGGAAACCGCGGCCTGCGCCCGGAATCCCGGTTCGACGCCGAGAAGGTGTTCACCGCCTGCCGGGACCACGGCACCGCGGTGGAGATCAACTCACGTCCGGAACGCCGCGATCCGCCGACCCGCCTGCTGAACCTGGCCGGCGACATCGGATGTCTGTTCGCCATCAACACCGACGCGCACGCGCCGGGCCAACTCGACTTCCTCGGCTACGGCGCCCAGCGGGCGCTGGACGCCGAGCTGCCCGCCGAACGGATCGTCAACACCTGGTCCGCCGACCAGCTGTTGGCCTGGACCGACGTTTAGTTCCCACCCGCGCGGGGAAGAAGGCGCGCAACGGCCGTAGGCCGGGCGGCCCCGCGTGGGGCGGAACAAGCAGGAGGATCCGATGGCTGACAGCAACGCGCCCAAAGACGCACTCAAATAGGCCAAGGGAATGGCCAAAGAAGTCGTGGGAGCGGTGACCGGCCGCGACGACCTCGTCGACGAGGGCCGGGCCGAACAGGGCAAACGGGTCCGCCCCGATCTGGCCGGAGCGCCGGCCCCGCAGCCGCCGTCCTTCGAGGAGCCCACCGAGCCGCGGCCACCGTTGCCACCCAAGCCCGATCAGGGCGCACCCGAACTGCGCAGCGCCACCGGGACCCCGGCGGACGGGCCGGCCGACACCCGGGCGCAGCAGGGTCGGTACCTGACCACCGCGCAGGGCGCCCGTCTCTACGACACCGACCACTCGCTGAAGGCCGGCGACCGCGGACCCACCCTGCTGCAGGACCACCACTTCCGCGAGAAGATCACCCACTTCGACCATGAGCGCATCCCGGAGCGGGTCGTGCACGCCCGCGGCGCCGGCGCGCACGGCGTGTTCCGCGCCAACGGCGCGGCCGAGAAGATCTGCAAGGCAGAGTTTCTGAAGTCCGGCGTAGAGACCGAGGTCTTCGTGCGGTTCTCGACGGTGATCGGCAACCGCGGATCGATGGACACCGCCCGCGACACCCGCGGCTTCGCCACCAAGTTCTACACCGGCCAGGGCACCTTCGATCTGGTCGGTAACAACATCCCGGTGTTCTTCATCCAGGACGGCATCAAGTTCCCCGACGTCGTGCACGCCGCCAAACCGCATCCGGACCGGGAGATCCCGCAGGCGCAGACCGCCCACGACACGTTCTGGGACTTCTTCTCCCTGCACACCGAGTCGGCGGCGCACACCATGTGGGCCATGTCCGACCGGGGCATCCCGCGCTCCTACCGGACGATGGAGGGGTTCGGCGTCAACACCTTCCGGCTCATCGCACCGGACGAGACGACCTCACTGGTGAAATTCCACTGGAAGCCGCGCCTCGGGGTGCACTCGCTGATCTGGGAGGAGGCCCAGATCATCGGCGGGGTGGATCCGGACTTCCACCGTCGTGACCTCGCCGACGCGATCGAGGCCGGGGCCTTTCCGGAATGGGACCTCGGCGTGCAGGTGTTCCCGGACAATCCGGAGCAGATGTTCGAAGGCATCGACCTGCTCGATCCGACCAAGATCGTGCCCGAGGAACTCGCCCCGGTGCAGATCATCGGTACCCTGCAGCTCAACCGCAACGTCACGAACTTCTTCGCCGAAACCGAGCAGGTGGCTTTCCACCCCGGTCACCTGGTGCCCGGCATCGACATCACCGACGACCCGCTGATGCAGGCCCGGTTGTTCTCGTACCTGGACACCCAGCTGCTGCGGCTCGGCGGGCCGAACTTCGCGCAGATCCCGATCAACCGTCCGCACGCCCCGGTCAACGACATGCTCCGGGACGGCTTCCACCAGCACGGGGTCCATGCCGGAGTGGCTCCCTACCAACCGAATTCACTGGACGGCGGGTGTCCGTTCATGGCGTCGGCGGAGACCGGCGCGTTCATCGAGGCGCCGCATCCGCTGCCGGCCTCGGCGAAACGGCGGGCCAACCCGGCGACCTTCGACGATCACTTCAGCCAGGCCACGCTGTTCTACCGCAGCCTGCACCCGGTCGAACAGGCCCACGTGGCCGCCGCGTTCAGTTTCGAGATCGGAAAATGCTACGAGCAGACGATCAAGGAGCGGGCGCTCGCGGTGCTGGCCAACATCGACGCCGAACTGTGTGCCACCGTCGCGGCGGCGCTGGGGCTGGAGGCGCCGAGGCCGAGCGTGCCGCCGGTGGATCCGGAGACGCTCAGCCCGGCGCTGTCGCAGCTCGGCAGCACCTGGCCGATCGAGGGCCGCCGGGTCGGCATCCTCACCGGGCCCGACACCGACGTCGCCGCGGTGGCGACGCTGGTCGAAGCGCTGCTCGCCGCCGATCTGGTCCCGCACGTCACCGCCGTCCACGGCGGGGAACTGGGCAACGGGGAGGTGAGCGTGCCGGTCTCCCGCACGTATCTGACCGGACGGTCCGTGGAGTTCGACGCCATCGTGGTGGCCGGTTCACCGGCCGACATGCGGGCCCGGATCATGGTCGACGAGTCCTACCGCCACCTCAAGCCGGTGGCGGTGCTGCCGGCGGGGGAGAACCTGGTGACCGCGGCCGGGGTGCCCGTCGACACCGCCGGAGTGGCGTTGGAGTCCGATCCGGCCCGTGCCGCCTCAACTCTCATCACCGCACTCGGTGCGCATCGGGTGTGGGACCGTCCGGTGCGCAACTGAGGCGCTGATTCGGCGATCCGGCGATTCGGGCGGGGTCCTAGACTCGCGGGATGCGAGCCGACCTCGGAACCGACACCGTCATCACCCTGCTCGCCGCCGGGTTGATCTTCCTGTGGGCACTGATCCTCGGGGTGTGGAAGTACCGGCAGATGGCGACCGCCCAGAACCATCTGGCGCACCCGTATGTCGACATCGCGCACCGTGCGGCGCTGCTGTACTCGTTCGCCACGCTGCTGATCGCGGTGTTCGTCGAGCTGAGCGGTTGGCCCGCGGCGGTTAACCTGACCGCGGCGATGGTCGTGGTGTTCTTCTTCGTGGTGGCGATCGGGTCCTACGTCCTGCACGGCGCCCGCCGCGACACCACCAACCAGTTCGAACATTCCACCACGGCACTGCACGGCGCCATGGTGGCGCTGATCGCCGGGGAGATCGGCGGATTCGCAGTGCTGCTCGCCGGGTTCGTCAGTGCCCAGTTCCTCTAGGTGTAACTCCCAGACAGGTTGTGAACGGCGTGGTGAGCGGAAGTAGGTGAGGACCTCCGGTATCGGTGTGGTTACCAAACACGCACATCCGATTACCGAGAGGTCCTCATGGTCCACGCTAACCTCGATTTTGCATCGAGTTGACGCGGAGTTGCTTTGAACGCTGGTTGTGTTGCTGGGGCGGTTTTTTGGTATGACGGCATGATCGGTCGTCCCGTGTCGCCGGGTGGGGCGGGCTTTCCCACCTGAGTTTGGACACCTCGGCAGATTCTCGGAGTTGATACTCGTTTGACCTGCGGTGTTTGTCTTTCGGGTGGGTGTTTTGGGGTACTAACCGGGTAGGTTCGTGCGGTGGCGTACGTGCGGAA